>OHFX01000052.1_pt1 | contig 79455 bp, 72 predicted proteins | sample 1567691 | NCBI WGS metagenome assembly OHFX01 (sample SAMEA3879552, study PRJEB24766) | human gut metagenome | biome: human-associated habitat; feature: feces | place: USA | collected 1985/1987 | reverse complement strand
CAGGTCACCCGCGAGCGTTTACGACGTTACGGGCAGTACCTTTATGAGTGTGGCTTGAAGCCTAATACGATTTCTACGTATATGCGTATGCTTCGTTGTATTTATAATCGAGGAGTGGAAGCAGGTAGTGCACCTTACGTACCCCGATTGTTTCATGATGTTTATACGGGAGTAGATGTTCGCCAAAAGAAAGCTTTGCCTATCGGTGAATTACGTAGACTTTTGTATGAGGATCCCAAATCGGAGCGTTTGCGTCGAACACAGGCTATTGCTGCCTTGATGTTTCAATTCTGTGGAATGTCATTCGCGGATTTAGCTCATCTGGAGAAATCAGCTTTAGATCAGAATGTGTTACGGTATAACCGTATCAAGACTAAAACTCCGATGAGTGTGGAAATACTTGATACTGCAAAGGAAATGATTAACCGGCTTCGTAGTAATCAGGATTCTCATCCTGATTCTCCGGATTATCTGTTTGATATTCTTAGTAGTGATAAGAAACGGACGGATGAAAGGGCTTATCGGGAATACCAGTCTGCCCTTCGTCGATTCAACAACCGTTTAAAGGACTTAGCGAGAGCTTTACGTTTGAAGTCTCCTGTCACTTCTTACACACTTCGCCATTCTTGGGCAACGACAGCGAAGTATCGGGGAGTATCGATTGAAATGATTAGTGAATCATTGGGCCATAAATCTATAAAAACCACACAAATCTATTTGAAAGGCTTTGAGCTTAAAGAACGTACGGAGGTAAATAAAGGGAATTTATCTTACGTAAGAAACTGCTGTGTAGGCAGAAATAGAAGCGTAAAGTTCTAATAATCAGAACTGATATATGTGTGTTACTTCTTAGGTAACGGAACTTAAATTTGACGCAAAGATAGACAAAAACATAAATAGTAAGCAAATATTCTTCCATTTTTTTTCGTTTTATCTAAAATATAGGAAAAAAACTATCCGAACATGAAATAAGATTATTTTCATGCCCTATACTTTTTATTGCCTAATCTCTGGATTCTTCCCGTTGAGTATTAGGCTGTTTCCTTCTTATGCCCTATTTCTATATGTGATTTCCATTTTTTGTTGAGATGTGTGCCTTGTGTATGTATTGTCCGTTACCTAAGAAGTAACGGAAGAACATGAGGTAAAAAAACATGATTTTAACAAAGCCGAAATCAATTAGTGCTGGGCCTAGCGATGGGACAGGGGAAGGCGTAGCACACTCTAAACGCTGGTATGTTGCTCTGGTTCGTATGCATCACGAGAAGAAAGTAGCCGAACGTTTAGATAAAATAGGGATTGAGAATTTTGTTCCTGTTCAGCAGGAAATTCATCAGTGGAGTGACCGGCGCAAGATGGTTGAGTCTGTCCTTCTTCCAATGATGGTGTTTGTACACGTTAATCCGAAAGAACGCAAAGAAGTTCTAAGTTTTTCTACAGTGAGCCGTTATATGGTGATGCGTGGTGAGAGCTCTCCAGCGGTGATTCCAGATGAGCAGATGGCTCGTTTTCGTTTCATGCTCGACTATTCAGAGGAAGCTATTTGTATGAACAGCTCTCCTTTGGCACGTGGTGAGAAGGTTCGTGTAGTGAAAGGACCTCTGACCGGGCTGGTTGGTGAACTGGTTAATGTAGATGGCAAAAGCAAGATTGCCGTCCGGCTGAATATGCTGGGATGCGCTTGCGTGAATATGCCTATTGGTTATGTCGAAGCTATCTGCGAGAAAAACTAGTACTCGTCATCATTTATCCACAAATTACATGAATATGAAGTTTTCTTGTGCTTTTGCACTGATATTCTCTTTCTTCTTCTTTTCAGCTTGTCAATCCTATAAGAAAGTACCTTATTTGCAGGATGCGGAGGTTTTGAAACAGGTGAATACGCAAGTTTCCCCTGTTCAGGACGCCAGGTTGATACCGGGAGATGAGGTTTCCATTCTTGTTTCTACTTCCGATCCGGTTGTTTCGCAGCCATTCAATGCACAAAGCAGTACCTTTTTGTTGGATGACCAGGGAAATATCAATTATCCGGTTTTAGGTAAACTCCCTTTAAACGGATTAACGAGTCGCGAAGCTGAAAACCTGATAACGGAGCGACTGAAATCTTACGTGAAAGAAAGACCTACGGTAGTAGTTCGCATGTCCGGTTTTAAAGTTTCGGTTTTGGGAGAAGTGGCGTCTCCGGGTGTTTATCCGGTGGTGAATGAGCAGATCAATGTACTCGAAGCCCTTGCTATGGCAGGAGATTTGACCATTTATGGTGTTCGTGATAATGTGAAACTAATCCGCGAAGACAAGAACGGGCATAAACAGTTTGTTACACTCAATCTGAACGACGCGGATTTGTTATTATCTCCTTACTATCAGTTGCAACAGAATGACATCCTGTATGTCACTCCCAATAAAACCAAAGCACAGAGCGCGGACATCGGAACAAGTACCACGATGTGGATTTCGGGATTTTCTATCTTAGTGTCTATTGCCAGTCTGCTGGTCAATATACTTAGATGATCCTTACAACTCTCCATATTCTTTGATACAGTTAAAACACGGACATTCCTTCATCGGATTTAAATCATGATGGCCTACAATCAATGCTTTGGGGAATCTTTTCCTCAATTCGCGGAGCAAAGCGAGCAAGGAACCTCGTTGCGCCAATGTACGTGTGTCTTGGGGACGTCCGGCAATATCCAGCCCTCCTTCGTAACAAATACCTATCGAATGGGTGTTATGGTCACGGCAGTGTGCCCCGACCTTTTCCAGAGGACGGCCCTGGCAAATTTCTCCATCGCGGGTGATGTAGAAATGGTAACCAATGTCACGGAACCCACGGTGTTGGATATGATCTTGTCGGCAAGCCTCCGCCGAAAGGGATTTTCCTTCCGGCGTGGCACTGCAATGAATGATAATCAGCGTGACGGTGCGCATGGGCTACATACAACTTTGTACTCCAATCAGGCCTCCGATAGCGGTGGCAACGGTGATAATCACTTTGATAATGAAGCTCCATACGGAGCGGGGAGAAGATGAATTACTCATAAATAGGAGGTTTTAAATAAATTAATAATAGTTTTCTTATTCACCACAGAGTACACAGAATTTTTTCACCATAGATTATTCCTTTTCTCTGTGTCCTCTGCGTCCTCTGTGGTGAATCTACCTTAGGCAGCCGGGTCAGGTGCTTCACCGCTTCCGCCCGGATTTGGATTTGGCGTATTGCCTGAATCGGAATCTCCACCAGGGGTAGTTGGTTTCTGATACTCCGTTTGCTGCTTCAGTTGACTGTCGAGTTTCAGGTTGGTAGTCGACAAATTACCAGTGGCACGAGCTTTAAGACGCATACCTGTGATGTTTTTCTCTAACGAAAAATCTTCCAGCGTATCAGCCGCCTTACTGCGAATACCCACCCCAAAGATGGCAAGGTCGTCGATTTTCACGCATTTGCCATCGAGTAGCAATTCTTTGATGCAGTCTACCATGTCAGAAAGTACACCTTTGATGACACCACCGGAATACGGTGAATTGTGTTTCGACATGTGTTCGGCAAGCTTGGCTAAATCAAACGTCTCGTCGCTTACCGCACGGGCGAACCACTTGCCTGCATTCAGGCCTTTCTGCTGTTGGTTTTGATAAATTTTGTAACGAATCATAAAACAATAAATTAAAGGGTTAAACATATTGTCCGGGGATTCTTTTCCCCTTCCGACAATACAAAGATACTACCCTGAAATATCGATAAATCAATTGTTTGCGATTGCACACGATTGTTGTCAATTATATGTCGTAATGGTCGTTTATTCAATGGAAAAGCGTTGGTTATGTGGTACTATTTTGTTATTTTTGTAACTGTAAATCAAAATTTTATCCATTATGACCGAATTCAAAATACGTGCCTATGGGCGCATGGAACTGGCGCAACTTTATTCTCCGACACTTACCGACATTGCTGCTTATCGAAAAATGAAGAAATGGATCTCTTTATGTCCCGGACTTCTGCAACGTCTGTACGACTTGGGGTACGAATCAAAGCGTCGCTCATTCACACCGTTGGAGGTGAGAGTGATTGTGGACGCTTTGGGAGAACCTTGAAGAAGTTGAGAGTTGAGAATTGAGAGTTGAGAGTTGAAAAATGAAAGTGGGAGATGGAGAGAGGAATAGAGGCGGTTTGTGTGGGATAAAGCGGTGCTTTATGGTTGCTAAACCTATGCTTTACGAACGCTAAAGCGATGCTTTATTAAAATACAAGAAATACACTTTTACCCCTGTCTCCCTAACACACGCACACGTGCGTGCGCGTATAGATGCCTTTATCGTCTGCGTTGGTAAACAATCCTTTTTTAATCAGACGGTTCAACCAGCCGAAAGCAGTGTTAGGTTTGATTTTCATGGTTGTAGCCTGCTCCGACAGCTGTGCACGGGTGAATTGGTTGCCCATTGCTTCGAAAAGTGCATCCCGGTCGGCATTGGCTCTATGCTTGACTTCTGTGGAGGGAAGAAAAGACAAGATATGCGTGGCATGACGATAAAGCGGAGTTACAAGCTCCAGGACCGCTTTAAAATCTTCAGCGGTGATCGTTACATCCCAACGGGTGATAATGCCGTCTTTGATATTATCAGTGGCAATCTCCTTATCAGGAGTAAGCAGATGGATAGAAGAATTCTTGAATTGGTAAGGTTGATCACATTCCAATGCACGTATCATAGCTACTTCTGCCATGATACGGCACGTGTTGACAGCCAGTCGGGCGATGGAACTGCTCATTTCGTTGTCGTTGGCAAGTCCCGAACGGAAGAACAAATCGGAAAAGAGAGTGTTGAACTCTTGCTTTTGCTCGTCGGTGAGCCGGAGCGTATGGACTCCATGTGTTTTCATCAGGTCGAGTTGCTTTTTCCATTCCAGGCCTATGTCTGTGAAGATAGCTTCCAGATCGGCTTCGCCACTTTCGAACTGATTGATCCATGCCCATATACCATGCATGTAATAAAACAGTTGGCGCGAGAACAAGCCGTTCTCTGTCGAGGGAATAAGTGGTTTCACTTGTGCGGGCGTACCGGAAAGCAGGACGGACAGATAGCTTTTCTTTACTTCCCGGTATTCCTGGTCGGTACGCCGGTTGTACGACAAACGGTCATGGTCGAACGCTTTGCGGAGCGTGTCGCTCCAGTGTCCGTATTCCGAGCCGATGGCAGCAGAAATAGTATCTGCTTCCGTTTCGCAGATAAGTCCCGTGCCGTTGGCATCCATGATATTTTGCAGAATACCTGTTCCGGTGTTATTGCCCGAGATGAGAAACATTCTGTTTTTGGGCATTTGGGGAGCTTCCACTTTGCTACGCTCTTTTCCCATGACGTCGTAGGCGGCTTTCTCTTTTTTGTAAGCCTTGACCTCTGCCGCTACTTGCTGGCGGATCTCGTCATGGATAGGTTCGACGAGCAGACGGATAAGCGAAAGAATTCCCTTACCCGAGGCAGAAGGAGCCACGATAAAACTTTGCAGACAAGGAGACTGGAGTTTGCCGGCGTATGGACATCTCACATATCGTTCCATGCTGGCACCTATGGCAGTCAATGCTCCGAGCAGCATGACGTCACGCTGCGTAGGGCTGGTGGCATAGCTCATGATGAGCAAGAGGATTTTCGGCCAGTCCGCTTCGGGGAAAGTGGGCAATGGCTGGTTCGGGTCACTACCGTTCAGCAGCTCTTCGGATTCGTCCGGTTCGTCATTCTCCACCTTATTATATACGTGTGCGTGTGTGAGAACTTTGGATGGTGTATTTTCCGTATTTTCTGTATTTCTACGGTTGTTCATAACTTCCGTATTACAGAGTTTCACATTTGCCATCTCGGCAAGATGGAAAGCCGTACCCAGGTGCACTTCCCCATGCCGGGTAGTGAGAGCATTGGAGAATATCCGTTCGGCATGTTCACGTTGGTACTTGGCGGACGTCCGGCACAAACGGTGGAAAAACTCGCGTCCCGCTTCTCCGCAATCTGTTGCGATGGCAAACGCCAGTTGTACATATTCAGCATAGGTAGGAGCAATATCCGCTCCTGCAGTTTCAACCGCTTCAGTGAGGCGGCGTAAAGATTCAATATCAGTCATTTTTTTGATTTATGATTTATAATTTATGATTTATGGTTATTCGTTGGTGGTTCTAAATAATGCTCCCGGATCATGGCAAAGGAAGCAGGATCTCACAATGTCTTTACCGGAAAAGTCCACGCCTTTTTTCTTTTCTCCGAAAGGAGGAGGTGTTCCTGTACCATAGATCATCACAGTGTATAACATTGCTAACTTCATTTTTTCCGTAATACAGTTTGCGTCATCGGCCATGGGTAAATGATTATAGGGTATGAAGGCTTTTACGCCCCGTCCGCTAGGACTGATAAACGTGAGCACAGGGTGGAGAAGAGGATCATTGAACAACGTCTTACGCATCTCCACTGCTTCCTGATAGGAGGTGAGATAGTCTATATCTACTACTGTTAGGAGGGAAGGATCTATGAGGCATTTGCTGCTGCGACGCGAGAATGTACCACAGGGAGTCACGTATGGTAATAGTGATGCTTTTGCCGTCCGTATATCTTCGGAGTTGCGTACTTGTTCGGTCAGAACTTTGAGATTCTCGTTGCAGGTAATCATTTGAAAGACTTGCTCTACGGAGACTTCGCAGCAGGGAATAAGCGTAGGAGGAGTAACTAATTGTCCGTGTTCGTCTTTAATGGGCGCAATGGGAGGCATGAAATAAGACATTCTAAAATCGTTTGTCATAACGTATCTAATTATTTGATTATCGCCTTGAATTTTCAAAACGCGGGGCGAAGGTAGGAATAGCTTTTAAATCAACTGTTCTGACATATTAGAACAGTTATAGGTAGAATCATGTATTATTTAATAACTTTAACAATTAACAGAATTACAAAAATGAAAAAGTACTCTCATGTAGCACTCGGTCTTTTCATCGCCGAGCAGTTTAAGAAAGCAGGTGTGAAGATAGCTCCCATGTGCGCTGAAATAGGTTTGGGCAAAGCTGTCTACTATGCAAAGGTTATAAAAGGGGAGACGTTCGTTTAAGCCATTTCACCCGTCTTTTGGCTTACTTCTATGACTGTCATACCAAAGAGGAATTTCGAGCCAAAGCAATTGAATGGGTCGACCGTTATATTGATTATCGTGAGAAACACGGGTGATGGGAAAGAAATTTAATCAATTGATAATAAAATAATGCAGGAAGTCCAACGTTTCAATAAAGTCCTAAAATCTTTTGTCCTTCTAGGGGACATCATCTTATTGAACTTGCTGTTATGGATGTTTACTTCGATCTGGGAAAACCGGTCTCTATTTGAGTATTCAATGCCTCTTCTCCAGAACATGGCTCTGATGACTTTATGTTATCTGGTTTGCAACATCCGTTCAGGAGTGATCCTTCATCGTCCGGTGGTCCGCCCGGAACAAATTATGCTTCGGGTGGCCCGGAATATGATTCCTTTTGTATTGATAGTCTTTGGGCTTTCATATATATTCCATTTTGAATGTGTCAATCTGCGTCAGTTGGGGGTATTTTATATAGTTCTCATTATCGTGATCATTTCCTATCGTCTGACGTTCCGATCTATTCTGGAGCTTTATCGCAAAAGTGGGGAAAATGTCCGAAAGGTAGTGTTGGTGGGTAGCCATGAAAATATGCAGGAACTTTATCATTCTATGACGGATGATCCGACATCCGGGTATCGTGTATTGGGATATTTTGAAGATTTTCCGTCAGACCGCTATCCTATGAACATAGCTTATTTGGGACAGCCGTGTGAAGCTGTTGATTATTTGACTCGTAATGCGGGAAAGGTGGATCAGCTTTATTGTAGCCTTCCTTCCGCCCGTAGTGCTGAAATTGTGCCGATTATCAACTATTGTGAGAACCATCTGATTCGTTTCTTCAGCGTTCCCAATGTCCGGAACTATCTGAAACGGAGAATGTATTTTGAAATGTTAGGTAATGTCCCGGTACTTTCTATCCGTCGTGAGCCACTTGAATTATTGGAAAATCGTATGATGAAACGTGGCTTTGATATTATTTGCTCGCTACTGTTCCTTTGTACCCTTTTCCCGATTATATACATCATTGTGGGACTGGCTATAAAGATTAGTTCGCCTGGGCCTGTTTTTTTCAAGCAGAAACGAAGCGGGGAGGATGGTCGTGAATTCTGGTGTTATAAGTTTCGCTCAATGCGGGTAAATGCTCAATGTGATACATTACAAGCTACAGAACATGATCCTCGTAAAACCCGAATTGGTGATCTGATTCGTAAGACGAATGTGGATGAACTTCCTCAATTTATTAATGTCCTGAAAGGGGATATGTCTTTAGTGGGTCCCCGTCCGCACATGTTGAAGCACACAGAAGAATATTCTCATTTAATAAATAAATATATGGTTCGTCATTTTGTAAAGCCTGGTATTACAGGTTGGGCACAAGTGACAGGTTTCCGTGGAGAAACGAAGGAGCTTTGGCAGATGGAAGGACGTGTGCAACGTGACATCTGGTATATCGAGCATTGGACGTTTCTTTTGGATTTATATATCATGTATAAAACTGTGTATAATGTAATTCGCGGGGATAAAGAGGCTTATTAGGCGAAGAGTTGGAATTTGAATAAAAATTAAATCAATAGTTGTAAAATTACATGAGTAGGTGGTTATGAGAAAACTGAAACGATTGACTTTGGGTGCGTTACTTGCTTTTTTGCTGGTATCCTGCCAATCATATAAGAAAGTGCCTTATTTGCAGGATACGGCTTTTGTGAATGATACAGAACAGAGTGTTCGTCAGACAGGTGTGAAGGTTATGCCCAAGGATTTGTTGACGATTGCCGTATCTTGTTCTACTCCGGAACTGGCTGCACCTTTCAATTTGATAAATTCAGGTACTGCTAGTGGAACGGAGGGAAAGACGGTAGGACAAGGAACTGCATCATCTGCTCTACAGCAATATTTGGTAGATAATCAGGGGAATATCAACTTTCCGGTGTTGGGCGAGATTCATGTAGGTGGATTGACTAAACTGGAGATAGAAAATCTGATTATAGATAAGTTGAAGGTTTATTTGAAAGAAGCACCGCTTGTAACTGTGCGTATTGTTAATTATCGGATTTCAGTGCTGGGAGAGGTCGCTAGTCCGGGTAGTTTTGTGGTTTCTAACGAGAAGATTAATTTGTTGGAAGCTCTTGCAATGGCAGGTGATTTGACTATTTATGGTATGCGTGATAATGTGAAATTAATCCGGACAGGGCAAGATAACAAGCAGGAAATTATTACTATGGACTTGAATAAGGCCGAAACGGTATTGTCTCCTTATTATCAGCTGCAGCAGAATGATATAATTTATGTGACACCTAATAAGACTAAGGCTAAGAATTCTGATGTTGGAACTAATACGGGATTATGGCTGTCTAGTACTTCTATTCTGGTTTCACTTGCAAACATATTGGTAATTTTATTAAAATAACAATCAACAATGAAAGAAAATTCGTATGACAATAATATGAATGAATTGGACGAAGAGAAAGTAGATTATCAGGAACTTTTTTTTAAATATGTAATTCATTGGCCTTGGTTTGTAGCTTCCGTTTTAGCTTGCCTAATTGGTGCTTGGGTGTATTTGCATTTTCAAACTCCCGTGTATCAGGTTTCTGCTTCCATCATGATAAAAGATGATAAAAAAAACGGTGGTGGAAATGTGGCTGATTTGGAAAGCTTGGGATTGGGTGGAGTGATTACTTCTGCACAAAGTATTGATAATGAGATTGAAGTTTTACGCTCAAAAACGATTTTAAAAGAAGTTATCAATAATCTGGAACTTTATATAACTTATTATGATGAGGATGAATTCCCTAAAAAAGAATTATATAAGACTTCTCCCGTAGTCGTAAACCTGACACCTCAGGAAGCAGACGAATTGTTGGATGCAGCTTTGATTAATATGAAGCTTACTCCAGAGGGTGGTCTGGATGTAAATTTGAAAATAGGGTTGAATGAATATGCTAAACATTTTGATCAACTTCCAGCAGTGTTACCTACAGATGCGGGTACATTTGGGTTTGCATTGAAAGATTCCTTGGCGAATGGGAATATAGAAGGACAGAATGTGGTGCGAAATATCAGTGCTGTGGTCAGTCAGCCGTTTAGAGTAGCAAAAGGATATCAGTGGGCATTGGAAATAGCACCCACTTCCAAAACGACTTCTGTAGCAGTTGTTTCATTGATGAATACGAATATACAGCGAGGACAGGATTTTATCAATAAGTTGATGGAAATGTATAATCGGAATACAAATAATGACAAGAATGAGATTGCTGAAAAGACAAGGGAATTTATCAATGAACGTATTAAGATTATTGATGAAGAATTAGGAAGTACGGAGAATAAATTGGAAGCCTTTAAAAGAAATGCGGGTTTGACAGATATTAGCAGTGATGCTCAATTGGCTGTATCGGGGAATGCTGAATATGAAAAGAAGCGTGTAGAGAATGGAACCCAGATTAATTTGGTTCGCGACCTTGTTAAATATATCAATAATCCGTCAAATGAGTATGAAGTTTTACCAGGTAATATCGGTTTATCTGATGATGGATTGACTACTCAGATAGAACGTTATAATGAATTAATTATTGAACGTAAACGTTTGCTTCGTACTTCTACGGAGAGCAATCCGATGATAGTGAATCTGGATACGAGTATTCGTGCTATGAAATCGAATGTTCAGGCTGCTATTAATGGTACTTTGCAGGGTTTACTTATTGTGAAGGCTGATTTAGATCGTGAAGCGAGCCGTTTTTCTCGTCGTATCAGTGATGCTCCGGGGCAAGAACGTCAATATGTAAGTATTGCACGGCAGCAAGAAATCAAGGCAGGACTTTATTTGATGCTTTTGCAGAAGCGTGAAGAGAACGCCATCACTTTGGCCGCTACAGCCAACAATGCTAAGATTATAGATGAGCCAGCAGCTGAAGGTGCTCCGGTATCTCCGAAACCAAAGATGATTTACATGATTGCTTTGGTGGTAGGTGTAGGATTACCTATTGGTATCATTTTCCTGATTGGTTTGACTAAATTCAAAATAGAGGGGCGTGGTGATGTTGAGAATTTAACGAGTCGACCTATTGTGGGTGATGTACCATTAACTACTGAAAAAAATGGAACTATTGCTGTATTTGAGAATCAGAATACTTTAATGAGTGAGACTTTTCGTAATGTCCGTACTAATCTTCAGTTTATGCTTAAAAGTGATCAAAAAGTGATACTAGTCACTTCTACTGTCAGTGGTGAAGGTAAATCTTTTATTTCTTCAAACCTTGCGATTAGCCTTTCTTTATTGGGAAAAAAGGTTGTGATTGTTGGTCTTGATATTCGTAAGCCTGGTTTGAATAAAGTGTTTAATATTCCTCGTAAAGAATTGGGTATTACTCAATACTTAGCAAATCCAGAAAAGAATCTGATGGATTTTGTTCAGCCTTCGGATATAAGTAAGAGTCTGTATATTCTTCCAGGTGGAACTGTGCCGCCTAATCCTACAGAATTATTAGCTCGAGATGGTTTGGATAAGGCGGTTGAAACATTGAGAAAGAACTTTGATTATGTGATTCTAGATACAGCTCCAGTTGGTATGGTGACGGATACTTTATTGATAGGTCGTGTAGCTGACTTGTCGGTGTATGTATGTCGTGCTGATTATACTCGAAAAGCTGAATTTACTTTGATTAATGAATTGGCTGATAGTAATAAATTGCCTAATCTTTGTTCCATAATTAATGGTCTTGATCTTCAAAAGAAGAAGTATGGTTATTATTATGGCTATGGCAAATATGGCAAGTATTATGGCTATGGCAAACGTTATGGATACGGTTATGGGTATGGAGAACATAAAGTGAAGGAAGAATGAATAGCTAATAAGGTCATTAAATCGTTTCATTGTTTGGATACTAAAAAGTATCTAAAACAGTGAGGAGTACTCTTGTCTGAGTATAACTTTAATCTGCGTGAAATATAAAATTCGGAATAACCCAATGAAGGAAATTATAGCGACTGATACACAAAGAATTGCGAAAAATTCACTATTCTTATATTTAAGAATGTTGTTCACGATGGGTGTATCATTCTATACATCAAGAGTGATCTTAAACACATTAGGTGTCGTAGATTTTGGAGTATATAATGTGGTAGGTGGCGTAACGGTCATGCTTTCTTTCTTTAATGGTTCACTTCAATCAGCAAGTTCTCGTTATTTGACATTTTCAATCGGAAAGGGGAATGTTGATGAAGTGAAAAAAGTTTTCAGAAGCGTGTTAGGTGTTCATCTAATACTTGCATTAGTTTTATTTGTCTTGTGTGAAACTGTAGGTCTTTGGTTTGTATTAAATAAACTTATTATACCAGAAGAACGATATGATGCAGCTTTATGGGTATATCAATGTTCTATTATTGCCATGCTCGTTTCAGTGGTTAGTGTACCATTTAATGCTTTAGTAATAGCTCATGAAAAGATGAATGTTTTTGCTTATATATCAATAGTGGAGTCGACATTAAAACTTTCTATTGTATTTTTATTATTGATAATTCCGTATGATAAATTAATAAGTTATTCTATTTTGTTCTTGTTGGTTCAATTAATGTTAAGAGCAATATACACCATATATTGCTCAAAGAATTTTGTAGAGAGTAGAGAGAAACCGCAATGGAATTCAAAATTGTCAAAGGAACTGATTGTATATGCTGGTTGGGCATCAAATGGTAGTCTTGCTTTATTGGCAAATAATCAAGGTATAAATATTCTTTTAAATATGTTTTTTGGACCTGTAGTGAATGCAGCTCGCGGTTTAACAACCCAAGTACAGGCCGCTGTTTTAGTGTTTGTGCAAAACTATCAAATGGCGTTGTCACCTCCTATTATTAAAGCGTATGCAACTAACGATTTGCAGAATATGCATAAATTGGTGATAGCGTCTTCTAAATATGGTTATTTAGTTATGGTTTTAGTTGTTTTTCCTTTATTTGTTTTTGCCTCTGTTGTTCTCCAATTATGGCTAGGCACTGTACCTGAATATACAATTAGCTTTGTCCGAATAACATTACTTATTTGTTTGTTGGCGCCATTAAGACAGGCTATGATAAATGCAGTACATGCTACAGGTAACATAAAAAGATTCCAAGTTTATGAGGGTACTACAATGTTATTGGTCTTGCCCTTTTCCTATATAGGTCTTAAAATGTTTGACATATCTCCAGATTCTGTAATGATAATATATGGAATTATAGAGACACTTGTTCAGTGTATTAGGTTTTATATTGTATTACCATTGATAAAAATATCCTTTGAAGAATATTTTAAAAAAGCTTTAATGCGTCCTTTATTATTAACTGTATCATTGTTTCTTCTGGTATTTTTCTTGCCGTCATATGACTCTCTATCTGTAGATACTTTTTTATGTATGGTAGTTGTGTTCATGATAGAAATCTTTTTCCTTTTCTTTATTGGATTGTCTTTGGGTGAACGGGAAAAAATATTGTTACTAATTAGAACTAAATTGTTATGACGCCATACACTTCCACTGCAATCCGTATTGTGCGTTTTCCATTGGCTGTTCTTGTAGTATTTATACATAGTGTAGGACCAACAGATAATATTGCTTATTATCCTTTTCGTGATTTCTTTTCTCATACATTTTGTAGTTTTGTTGTACCTGCTTTTTTCATCATATCTGGGTTCTTGTTTTTTCAGCGGATGGAGAATGGGTTTACGAAAAAGATCTATATTAAGAAGTTAAATTCGAGAATCTCTACTTTACTTATACCATATTTCGTTTGGAATGCCGTAACTCTAGTGATTGATTTGCTAAAGTTCTATACAGGAAGACCTTCCTGGATTGATTATGGAAATGCTTCGATAGGTGAAATTATAGTCCATTGTTTTTGGGGCAACGTTTCCGATATCTCAAGTGGTATTTATTACCCGATAAATCTTCCTCTATGGTATATACGTGATTTGATAGTGTTGTGTTTGTTTTCTCCGATAATATATAAAATCTGTGATAAGTTTGGCTGGTTTACAATTGTGGCTTTAACTGTATCATATTTTTTAGGTTTACATCTTTTGTACTTTAACTTGCTCGGCATTCTATTTTTTAGTTTAGGCGCTTTTCTGGCTATACATAATCGTAATCTGGTTTATGATAAGTGGTATTATATGTGTCCCATTATCATTATCGGACTGATTGTTTATATAATGACAGGACAAGAAATAATCCTAAAATTATATATTTTTACTATGCCATTCTTTATATTTTTTCTATGTTCGAAAATAAGAAAAGTCGAAAAAATAGCCTCTTTGGGCAAGTATTCAACAGTGATATATTATAGTCATTATCCGCTTACGTTAATTGTAGCTTTTAAGATAGTCGGGTTAATTTTGCCTTGTTATTCACTTATAAATTATTTTATTATCCCGTTGTTGGCTGTACTTTTGAGCATAATGCTGTGTGAGATATTAAGCTCTTTACGTCTAAAATATGGAAAAAGAAAAAATTAAATATTCAATAATCGTTCCAGTTTATAATGCGCAGCGGTACATTGAACGCTGTATAAACAGTGTCTTTTTGCAGACAGAAACAAATTGGGAGTTGATATTAATAGATGATGGAAGCAAAGATGGATCAGGTGAGATATGTCAAAGGTTTGCTGCTTTAGATACTAGAGTTAAGTATTTATATCAAGAAAATAAGGGAGTTAGTGCAGCTCGTAATAAAGGATTAGACATTGCGTGTGGTGAATGGATTACCTTTATGGATTCGGACGATTGGGTAGAGCCGTTTCATCTGGCTACATTTAATAAACAAGTAGAAAAAAATGTAGATTTGTGTATCAATAGTTTTATTATAGATTTATATTATGGAGTAAGAACATTCAATTATTTAGATTCTGTGTCAAAGAATAAGAATGAAAGCTTAGATCTGTTTTTGGGACCATTGAAAGCACATTCTCAATTCTTGTGGATAAAGGCTTTTAAATCCTCAATAATAAATAAATACGGATTACGATTTGACGTTAGTGTTAGTCTAGGTGAAGATAATATTTTTATTCTTAGTTATCTTCTTTATGTCAAAACGTTGTCAAGTACTTCCATTGCAACTTATCACTATGACCAGATTGATGAAAATCAGAATTCTTTAGGACGTAAGAAAAGGCCGGTGAAGGATGCATTGCATCAAATAAAGCAAAATACGACGGCTATTTACAGTATATATGAGCAGACTGGCAGGGAATCGTTGTTACACTATTCTTCTGATTATTATTATACACGGGTTTTTGAACGCATTCTGGTTCAAAATAAAAGAAAAATAGGGGGGGGATTTTTTTATAAGCCTGCTCTGACTGGCGATTTTAGAAGTTTTATTAAAGACTTAAGAATTGAATATGTTCAAGATCGTTTAATTAGATTTTATTGGCTGTCATTTGACAAACCGATAAATGCTTTCGTTTTATTCAATTATTACATAATAAGAAAATGCTTGACATTAAAGACAATAAGATGTGTTGTGGCTGCGAAGCATGTAGTCAAGCGTGCCCTAAGGCATGCATAGAGATGAGAGTCGATGATGAAGGATTCTTTTATCCCGTAATTGATTATGCTATATGTGTCGACTGTGGTTTATGTGAAAAAGTTTGTCCGGTAATTAATAAGAGAGAAGCTTTGCTTGTACGAGAGGCTTATGCGATAAAAAATCCGTCTAAATTTATTCAACAACAAAGTTCATCTGGCGGTTTTTTTTCTCTTGTAAGCGAATATGTACTACAGAATAAAGGTGTAGTTTTTGGCGCTCGTTTTGATAAAGACTGGGGAGTACGGATGGATTATGTTGAGGAGCGGAACGATTTATCGAAGTTTAGAGGTTCCAAATATGTGCAGTGCAGAAATGAAGAGACTTTTGCTAAAGCTAGGGAATTTCTAAAGAATGGCAAGCTAGTACTTTATACAGGTACTCCCTGTCAGATTGCAGCTTTAAAGAACTTTCTAGGCAGAGACTATACTAATCTTATAACTATAGACTTTATTTGTCATGGTGTACCTAGTCCGGGAGTCTGGCAAAAGTATCTTAGCGAACAAAAAAACAAATTGTCCTTGCAAAGCATAGCAAATGAAAAAGATACATTCTTATCTTCTTCTCTAAAGGAAAGACTTGAGATTACAGGTATTAATTTCAGAGAGAAAGCAGGATTCGGATGGGAAAAATATGGTTTTATCATTCGTGGAATGTCGGTTTCTAAAATGGATCAAAATCAGATATTGTTCTCTGAAATGCATAGTCATAATCCTTTTATGAAAGGTTTTCTTTCTAATATAACAATTCGTCCATCGTGTTCGTTATGTCCTGCGAAGGGGGGGCGTTCTCAAAGTGATATTTCAATGGCTGATTTTTGGGGTATTAAGGAGATTGATAAAAGGTTCTATGATCCAAATGGGGTAAGCTTAGTTTTTGTTCATACTGAAAAAGGTGATAGCATAATGGAGAAGTTAGTCTGTGAAAAAAAATCGGTAACACCTGATGATATAGTCTTTACTAATATCTCCTATATGCATAGCTCACCTCTTCATCCTAAACGAATAGCCTTTTTTTCTAGATGGAAATCCGAGTCTGTTGTAAAATTGCTGGAGGAATTTGCAAAACCATCATTGCTTGATAAACTTAAATTTATTATTAGAATGATACTTATTAAGCTTAACCTGAATTATAAGTTAAATAAGCTGCTTAAAAAACGATAAAGATGAATATTGGTATAATTACGATGTGGAATAGTAAAGATAATTATGGTCAAGTATTACAGTGTTATGCGCTTCAGCATTATCTTCGGGAACAAGGTCATAATGCTTTTTTGATAAAAAGTATCAGTGATGCAGTAGAGAAGAAGTCTTTGAATACACGATTTCTTCAGTTGCCGGGAAAGATCTTCTCTTATCGTTTTTGGTCGTTATTGATATTTAGATTTAAATTGAAGCAGTTTTCGAGACGATATGGTCATTTGGATAGAGGATTTGATTATTTCCGAACGAAGTTTATTGTATCAACAGATAAGATTTATGATATTGCTATGCTGGAAGATAATCCTCCTCTATGTGATGCTTATATTACGGGTAGCGATCAGGTGTGGGGGGCATTGTCTAAAGTCTATTTTTTGACCTTTGTTCATGATAAACCCAAATATTCATATGCTGCAAGTTTTGGTAGTAATCCTTTTACTATAGATGGACGTAAAAAGATGGCAGAAATGCTCTTTTCATTCTCTGCAGTTACAGTAAGGGAGGAAAAAGGTCTAATTTATTGTAAGGAAATGGGTATTGATGCTCGTCGTGTTATTGATCCAACTGGGTTACTCACAAAAGAGGATTATCTTAATATTGCAGATATACCAGAGGAAAAAGATTATATATTACTTTATCTATTAGGTAATTATACAGATGTTAACATAGATGATATTTATAGTTATGCTAAAATAAAACACTTGAAAATAAAATATATAGCTAGTCAGGCTCGTAATGACAAATATGAAAAAATATTCCCCTCACCAACAGAATGGCTTGGATTGATATCAAAAGCTAAATATATATTGACTAATTCATATCACTGTTGTATGTTTGGTATTTATTTTGAGAAACCATTTATGTTTTTTGAATTAAAGGGTATTTTTAGAGGTATGAATTCCAGAATGGAAACCTTGATATCACAATATGCAGTACCACGAGTGCGTCGATTGGAAGAACTTGATTTTTGCGAATTTGACTATAGTAAAATTTCCCAAACTCTGAATCGCGATAGAAACGAGGGAAGAAAGATGTTGCAATCGTGGTTTTCATAATTCATTATTAGAGATGAGCTTAAAAACAAAAACATTTCGCTATTGGATACATCTGTATTTGTATAACAATAGTTTTATCTTACATGTTAAACGTAATATTAAGAGTCATTTATTTTCAAATTCGGTATTGTTGGTTTGTTTTCCCTATATTCTTTTGAACTATTGGTTTTCTATGTTTTATGAGAAAGCTTGGGGATTTAGGAAAGTTGAGAAAATTATGGAAAAAGAAAGAAGTGAAATATTCAAACATGAAGTCGCAATTGTGTCCATCAGTAAAAATGAAGGTCCTTATCTGATAGAGTGGATTGAATTTCACAGAATGGTAGGGGTTACAAAATTTTATTTTTATGATAATGAAAGTAATGATGATACTTTAGATTTACTAAAACCTTATATAGAAGCAGGTATTGTGGATTATACCTTACAAAGAGGTAAAGCACAGCAGCTAGTAGCTTATAATGATGCTATCAAAAAACATAAAAGGGAATGCAGGTGGATGGCTTTTCTTGATATGGATGAGTATTTGATGCCTGTGGATAGTTCTAAAGGTTTGGGTGAAGTAATGAATGAACTTGTTTATAAAGCTAAATTGGGGGCTTGTGGTGTAGGAGTGAATTGGGCTATATTCGGAACCTGTGGCTTAAAACATAAACCGGAAGGACTTATAACGGAAAATTATACGAAAAGAGCTGAAAATAACTATTATTTAAATATCCATATTAAAACAATTTGTAATCCTCGATTGGTGATAGATTACATCTCACCTCACTATCCTCTTTATGTAAAAGGTGGATATTCTATTCGAGAAGCATGGGGTAATCGTATTTTTGGCTGGGGAGCTAGTGATATTGTTTTCAGAAATTTGCGTATTAACCATTATTATACAAAATCAGAAGAAGAATATATCGCTAAACGAGCGAGAGGGTTAGGCGACCGTATAGGTATTTATGACGATGATCATTTTAAGAAATATAATAAATATGATATAGAGGATTACTCAATGAAGCCGTTTATAAGTGAACTGCGGAATAGAATTGTGAAATATCCTAATATAAGATAAGTATGATACCCAAAATTATTCATTGGTGCTGGCTAAGTGGAGATCCTTTGCCTGACAAAATTAAAAACTGTATTGATTCTTGGAAAATATGTCTTCCTGATTATGAGATAAAATGCTGGACTACTCAAAATTTTGATATCAATTCCATAGAGTATGTAAGGGAAGCTTTCGAACAAAAGAAGTGGGCTTTTTGTGCAGACTATATACGTGCTTATGCTTTATTTACAGAGGGTGGCATCTATTTAGACTCTGATGTACAGGTGCTTAAATCGTTTAATGATTTGCTTCATTTTCATTTTTTCTCTTCAGTGGAATATATTCCTGATAATGTGAAATGTTTTGATGTAGTGAATAAATGCTTGGATACAAATTTAAATCGTTTGCCTAATGTAGACTATGTACAGGGAATAGGAATTCAAGCGGCCATTATGGGTGCAGAAAAAGGAAACGAATATATGAGTGATTGCCTGGCTTATTATAGAAATCTTCATTTTTCAATGAATAAGGGTTATGATAACATGGCTATTGTTGCTCCCAACATTTATGCCGTGAATGCTGAAAAATATGGCTTTAGATATAAAAATGAAGATCAGTATCTGGATAATAATATGGTAATTTTTAAAGATGAGGTTTTTTGTGTGCTAGAATTTATGAATCATCGTACCTATGCATTGCATCTGGTTGCTCATAGTTGGTATAATCCTACGCTATCACAGAAGATATATCAATCATTGGCTCAAATAAAATTTCTGAAGAGAATATTTGACTGGCTTGAGAATAGTAAATGTACTCGTAATATGATTGCTCTTATAAAGAAAAATATATGGCTGAAGTAGTGGCAAAAGAGGTGTTTACTTTTAAAAATGGATTTTTCCTACTTCTTTGTATGTGTTCAGTTGCATCTTATTTAGGAGGCCCGATCTGTTATGCTTTATTGGTGTTGTATTCGTTGTCGAAAGTTTTTAGAATTAAGGGATATACTTATAATATATTTGCTGCTCTTTTTATTCTTATTGCCATTATTAGTACATTGGTGAATTTAAGTGAAACAGAGGCTGTTTTTAAACCGGGACAAAGAATTGTAATGCTAATTTTGGTGATGATTGTATTCTCTCCTGTAATAACTAATCGTTCAATATATGCATATAGAAAAAGACTTTTTATCTACCTGCTTGCTGGTTTGTCTATTACTTCATTTATTTCTTCAGTTTTAGGCTTATTAGGAAAGAGATTTATTGATGGCTATCTTGTGGGATGGTATGACTTTCCTAATTCTTTAGGTTATGCGCAAGGTTTAACTATTATAGCATTGGCAAGTCTTCTTGGCGTTGTTTCTCTAAAATTGAAATTATTATGTATAGGTGGAATTTTAGTCACTATTGTTGCTATACCATTAACAGGTACTCGTACAGCTTTTTATTCTATTCCGTTAGTTATGGTCGGTTATGCTTTCTTGAAAAGTCGAAATATAAAGAAACTGTTTCAAATATTAGCAATTGTTATTGCCGGCGGTATATTATTCCTTAATTATGTAGATTTGGATACATCTATTATAGATCGCAAAAATAAATTGCAAGAGATTGAGGGGAGTAGTCGGGATGCTTTATGGAAAGCGCGTATGAATGAATATGAACAGTCCCCTATAATAGGTATTGGTACGTTTAGAGCGGATATGCGTTGGTCCATCGTGAATAAAAATGGTAATGTTGAAGCAGGTAACTCTTTCTTAATGATGTTATCAATGAATGGTTTATTGGGGTTTGTAAATTTCTGCTTATTGTATTTGGGTGTTGTTATACCTTTCTGCAAATACATACTAGAAAAGCGAAAGTCCGGGCTTTCACCCTTTGAGATTATGTTAAGTTTAGTGATTACATATAATTTTATCTCTATGCAGCAAACTGGGTTGCTTTTAAATGTTGGACTATATTTCACAGGTATTAATTGGCTTACTCTATCATTGGCTTACAAGATCAATAGATTTAACACTATTAATTAAGTATGATAAAACGGTTATATTTTATTGATAATCTTAAAATGACTGCTATCTTTTGTGTAGTGCTCGGTCATATTGGTGGCATTACTTCTATTCCTTGGCTCGTTGAGATTATCTATAGCTTTCATATGGCATTATTTTTTGCAGCCAGTTCTTATGTTTTGGCTATTAATGGTAGAGTTCTTTCTAATAAAAAGAAGGCTCAACAATTATTGATTCCCTATATTAGTATATGTATGCTTGCTATAACTTTGCATGGTTTCACTGTAGATGCTATAAAGGGGTATTTCTTATCAGAAACAAGATGGGGCTATTGGTTTTTACCAACTTTGTGGTTACTGTTTTGTTTGATAAAGATTAATATGATAAAACTATTTAGATCTAGTACTTTTTTATTCATAATTATCGCTGTAGCAATAGAATTTTTTCTTTGTTTATGCAAATTGATACTACCTCCATCATTCGTTGAATTCTTTTGTATTAGGCATTTAGTTACAAACTGGCCTTTGTTTATATTGGGATATTTATATCATGATTTACATATATTACATGGAAAGAAAATCTTGTTATTTTCTTTGTTTGTGTGGATATCTGTATTGTTTTTATCTCTTGCTTTGGGTATTTCTAATGAAATTATTCGTATGTGCGGTCGTTTTGCAGCTGTCTTGTTTTTTTTTAATACTTATCAGAGAATTCTCAATGTTGATATTGCATATATTACTTCCATTGGTAGAGCCTCATTGACGATTTATCTATTTCATTATTTTCTTTTGCAATTCATTCCGGCTTGTAAAATGGGCGGTATATATTCTCTGCTTATATCTTTATTTGGTAGTTGTTTGATAATCTTGATTTGCTGTATATGGCATTATCAAGTGATACAACGATTTAATATACTTCAAGTTTTATTTTGTGGAAAGATTAGTTTGTTAAAATCAATTATAGATAAATGAAGCGTGTAAAAATATTCTTAAGTCTTTTATTACCTTGGTGTTTGAAAAGAAGATTACTAAATAGTATTAAGGGATTTGAAGTATCTAAAGAGGCTTATATTGGATTATCTTTTGTAAATCCTCAAATCTTAGTATTAAAGCCAGGAAGTAATATCGGCCATTTTAATGTTGTAATTAATTTGGATAAATTGGTTTTGAATGAGAATTCGTCTATTGGTAGAAGTAATTGGATTACAGGTTTCCCGACAAAGAGTGATAGTAGGCATTTTGCTCATGATAAAGGACGAGAAAGTGAATTAATCATAGGTAAGGAATCTGCTATTACAAAGAATCATCATTTGGATTGTACTAATGCGATACATATAGGTGATTTTGTCACAATTGCAGGCTACAATTCGCAGTTACTGACTCATTCTATAGATATTTATAAAGGTAGGCAAGATAGCCATCCGATAATGATAGGTGATTATTGTTTTGTCTCTACTGATGTAAATATTTTAGGTGGTTCAGTATTGCCTGCTTATAGTGTTTTGGCAGCAGGGGCTGTATTGAATAAAATATATGCAGAAGAATGGAAACTCTATGGTGGTGTTCCAGCCAAACCTATAAAAGATATATCTAAAGATGCTAAATATTTCAATCGTAAAATAGGATTTGTTTATTAATAAACTGTATAATGGAAACTACTAAAAATTATAATACGATTGATATCGGTAAGTTCATTGCCTGCATTGGGATTGTAGCTCTACATGTCTCTCCTTTGAGCTCTTTATGCCATTGTGTTTTTCTTCATTCTACTTTAGGATTCCTCACAAGTCTATGTGTTCCCTATTTTTTTGTTATAAGTGCTTTTTTATTTTTTTCTCGTAATCCTGATTATTCATTAAACAAACTTTTACATTTTGTGAAACGTATCACTATATTGTATTTGGGTTGGCTTCTCATTTATATTATTGTTACTTGGGATTACCAACTGTTTACAAATTTTTCGTTTGCTAAATTATTTAACTCCTTTTATGGCTCTTGGTTCTATGTAGCATTGGTAATTTCGACAGTTATAATCACTTTTCTCTCAAAAATTAACGAATACTTAGCTATAATATGTTGTGCTATAGTTTTTGTCTATTTTGTAGCTTGTCATTGTGGATTTGAATGTAAGGCTGTTTACGATTGGAGTTATAAGCACATCAATGGATGGTTCTTAAGTTTTCCATATGCATTGATTTTTACTTGTATTGGATTGATTGTGGGGGGGGTAAAAAAAAGAGACATATTCTTAAAATTGTCATTACTAAATATGCTAGTACCTCTTTTATTATTATTAATAGGTTTTGATGTTTTTATTGATGCTCTTAGCTGGATTGGTCGTCTCATAGTGGTAACATTCTTAACTTTTATCTCTATAAATTTAAGAATCAATAAAAAAATGCCATATAGAACATTACGTGGATTGAGTGTGCTCATTTTTATGATACACTTCTACTTCTTTTATACAATAACACAGGAGAGACCACTAGGTTGGTTTAACTTGAGATTTATTTTTGTACTAGCCCTAACAATCGTAGTTGCTTTGTTTCTATATAGATTATCAAAATATCGTTATGGTTCTTTTCTAAAATATCTATTTTAATCATTTATTTATGATTCTAATTCATTATATACCCAGTCTCGATCGTACATCGGGGGGGACAGCTGCTTATATGCAATTACTTGCTAAAGAGTTAGGAAAACTTGTGGAACTTCATGTGGTGAGCCATACTAGTAATAATCCTGTGAAAATGGAAAACTGTGAGGTGCACAATGTGGCATCCATGCGCCATCCTTTGGAAATGAATCGTCAATGGGCATTTTTGCTGCATGAGATACAACCTGATGTAGTACATGTGAATTGCTGTTGGATACCGGCTTGTGCTTTCATACAAAAGTGGGCGCAGGATCTAGGATATAAGGTAGTACTCACTCCGCATGGAATGTTAGAGCCGTGGATTATGAAGCGACATTATTGGACTCGTAAGTTACCGGCACTGTGGCTTTATCAAAGGATGGCAGTGATGAAAGCAGATATTTTGCACGCTACAGCGCAGAGTGAGAAAGAGAATCTGTTAAAACTAGGTTATAATGACCAGATTACGGTGATAGCTAATGGTATTGATGTGGAAAGCATTGGGATGAAGCGAAGTTGGAAACGCAATAAGGAGATTTTATTCTTAAGCCGTGTACACGTGAAGAAGGGTATCAATTTTCTGATTGAAGCAGTTGCACGGCTAAAGGAGCAGATGCAAGGGTATATAGTGCGCATTGCTGGTGAAGGGGATGCCGACTATATTGAGGAACTTAAGCAACTGACGGTGTGCTTGGGTATATCTGAATTAATAAGTTTTGAAGGTGGTGTATATGGTAATCGTAAATGGGAGCTCTTTAGGCAGGCGGATCTTTTTGTATTACCTACGCATAGCGAGAACTTTGGTATTGTGGTGGCGGAGGCCTTGGCTAGCGGAACTCCTGTGGTAACTACTAAGGGTACACCGTGGAGTGAATTGGAAAGTGAACATTGCGGTTGGTGGACGGAGGTTGGTACGGAAGCAACTCTACAAGCACTTCACTGCTTTTTATTGCTTACTGAAGATGAGTTGGAGATGATGGGATGTAATGGTCGTAAACTGGTAGAGGAGAAGTATTCAGCACGTAAGGTGGCAGAGAAATTTGTGGAAATGTATAAATCAATTTTATGAAAAAGGATTTGATGGAATTTAAAACTCCATATTCTAAGAGGAATAAATTTCGCAGATTGGTATGGAGTATGGTTTGGACTTGTCTTGCCCGTCCGTTTCCTCGCTCTATGGCAATGGGATGGAAACGTATGTTGCTTCGTGCATTTGGCGCAAAGATCGCACCTACAGCGATGGTATATGCCACCGCCCATGTGTTTCAGCCGTGGCTGTTAATAATGGATGATTATGCTTGCTTAGCAGAGGGGGTAGATTGCTACAATACAGTATTGGTACGTATTGGACGTAATGCTACAGTTAGTCAACGGGCTTTCCTTTGCACTGCAGGGCACGATATTACCGACCCGCATCATCATCAGACAGATGCTCCGATAGTGATTGGGGATAGAGCTTGGGTGTGTGCCGAAGTTTTCGTTGGTCAAGGAGCAACGGTAGGGGAAGGGGCTGTATGCGCGGCCCGTGCAGTAGTGATTAAAGATGTAGAACCATGGACTATGGTGGGAGGAAATCCTGCCAAATTTATTAAAAAGAGAAAAATCAAGTGACTTTAATTGTAAATTATTATAACCAAATAGGGGGGGGTAAAAACAGGGGCGTTATTCTCTTGAAATTCTTAGCCGCCTTATTGATTACCTATTCCCACATGGGGCTGTTGTTTCCTCAATATGGTGGGCTAGTGACGGGGGGGGCCATAGGTGATGGCTTGTTCTTTTTTTGTTCCGGTTTTACATTGTTTTTAGGAAGAACTGATAATTTTCCTAATTGGTACAAACGTAGAATAAATCGTATTTATCCTACTATAATTATGTGGGCTTTGCTCTCTAGTCTCTTTTTTGATTGGAACTGGTATGTTGAGGAATTAATTATTCCTCCTCGTTATTGGTTTGTTCCTTGCATCATGGTTTATTATGTTATCTTTTATATAATACGGACTTTTTTTATGAATCATCTAAAGTGGGTTTTTACGATTTTCTTTGTTGTCATAGCCTTGAGTAGTATTTGGCTGTTGGACTATACAAAATCTGTTATGTATGCGGATGTTTCTTTTATGAGGGTTTATTATTTCCTTTTTATGTTGCTAGGGGCTATGACAGCTATTAGTAAAAGGAAAGAACGTACTCTTCTGCGTGCAGGAGTATATACCATAATTTCGGTAGGGCTATATTATGTATGTATGGGAAGTTACAAATTGGATTCTACGTTATGCAGGTTTCAACTGATATCATTAATGCCACTATTATCTACTATCTACTGGTTGTTTGTGTTCTGTGATGCGGCGAAAGTAGCTCGTATATTTGATAAATCATGGATGGGTAGACCTGTCTATTTTATTTCAACTTTGACGCTTGAAGTATATATGGTACAATACGCACTATTTACTGATAGGTTTAATGACATTTTTCCTTGGAATATACTCCTTACTTATATTGTAATATTTCTAATAGCATATTTTCTAAAATGCTCTTCCAATTTGTTTTCCTTGCTTTTTAAGGAAGATCGAATAACATGGGAGAAAGTATGCCAAGTGTAATCTCCAGTTTTATGAATAATTCTATTGCTGCCATCATTCTTACTAAGAATGAGGCAAAACATATTGTGCGTTGCATAGAGTCATTACAAGATGTGTGTGATGAAGTGATTGTAGTGGATTCTTTGAGTACGGATAATACGTGTGAACTAGCTGAAAGTATGGGTGCACGGGTTTATAAGAATCCATGGAAAAACTATGCCACGCAGTTTAATTATGGGGTATATGAATGTGATATTCAGTCGGAATGGATTTGGCGCATTGATGCTGACGAGTTCTTAGAAGGTAACTTAGGTGATTCCATGAAGAGAACATTGGCGCAGTGTGATGTGGATGTAAATGGTGTTTATGTGCGCAAACGTATAGACTTCATGGGGCGTCCGTTGTTACATGGAGGATGGTATCCATCATATCACTTAAAGGTGTTTCGTAAGGGACATGGTGACTGTGAAAATCGATGGATGGATGAGCATATTCGTCTCTTTGATGGTAAAGCAATCACCGTGAATGAAGGTAATCAAGTGGATGCCAATCTGAATGATTTGACTTGGTGGACAGAAAAGCATAACGGGTACGCAACTCGTGAAATGGCTGATATGCTGATGATGGAGTATGCTATGGATGCTAAAGCGCAGGAAGTAGTTCCTAAACTTTTGGGGACGGAGGAGCAACGCAAACGTTGGCTAAAAATAAAATACATTAAGTCACCTCTTTTCATACGGCCTTTTGTCAACTTTACTATCCGTTATATTTTGAAAGGCGGGTTTCTTGATGGAAAAGAAGGTTTCATTTGGCACATCTTACAAGGTTTTTGGTACAGAATGCTGGTAGATGCAAAGGTGTATGAACTGAAGAAGCAATGTGGGTGGAATGAAGAAATGATAAAGACATATTTGAAAGAGAAATTCCTATGATCTTTTAATATGTGTAAGGTCTTTGATGTATAATAAAATTTTATGAAAGTATCTATAATAACGTCGTGCTTTAATCGTGCGGCGACGATTCGTGATGCCATAGAGAGCGTATTGGCACAGGACTATAATGACATAGAGTTTATTGTTGTAGATGGGGCGAGTACGGATGGTTCGTTAGAGATTATTAGAGAATATGAAGGTCGTATCTCAACTATTATCTCGGAGCCCGATCATGGAATGTATGAAGCCATCAATAAGGGAATTCGTGTGGCTACAGGTGATGTAATTGGATTACTGCATTCGGATGATTTCTTCTATGATAATGGGGTCATAAGCCGCATTGTGGAACACATGAAGACTACTCGAGCAGATTTTCTGTATGGTGATGGACTTTTTGTGAATCCTGATAATACAGACAAGGTGGTACGTAACTGGATTGGCGGTGATTATCGTTTATGGAAGGTACGTCATGGCTGGCTTCCATTACATCCTACTTGTTATATTCGCCGCGAGGTAATGATGAGACTAGGTCTTTATAACGAAAGTTATAAGATTGCTGCGGATAGTGAACTGTTGGTACGTTATCTGATGACGGGCGGACTTTCTGTTACTTATTTGAAAGAGTATGTTGTACGTATGCGTATGGGAGGGCTTTCTACTGATAGTGCTAAGCGTAAGAAAATGTGGGGAGAGGACATTAGAGTGTATTCTTCTCACGGTCTATGGCCTACTCTGACTAAATTAGAGAAGATGGCATGGAAAGTACCACAGTTTGTGTTGGCATTATTGAAAGGATAATGGCAATTAAATGAGATTGGTTGCTGATTTGTGCAGAGCAACTAGCTATTTTCTAAAAATAGCTCCTGAAGATTATTAGCTTATAATATAACGATACATGTAGGTCCCTAACTTCATGCTACACACATGAATCCCCTACATTTTGCAGGTTGGGAAAAATACAGCGGTATATTCCTGATCTGTCCCCCTCATATTAGCAAAATGCTGATATGTATTCTAAATATATCAACTGTCTGTGAAGATCGTTGATATATTGTTTTTTAATAGTATGCTTGTTGATTAAAGATAATATTCAGATTTCTAGTTTTGTATTATAGAAAGGATTAGGATATTTATCCTTGCTTCGTGAGTATATGCGAAAGAATTCTGCTAAATATGGTATTTCTTGCATGGGGATATTTGGCTCCGTAAGCATCCGATAAAGTACCCGTTTTCTTTGTTATATTTTCATTGCACCTTTGCCTTTGCAATATTGCATGAACTTCTAACATATTTTCATTATGACACAAGAACAATTTAGCTCTTTACAGGAACTGCATCGTTTAAGCGGTCTGAGTCTTGTGAAATTTCTGCAACGTGAACATGTCAGTTACTCCACGTACAATTATTGGAAACGTAAATCTTCCAGTGTTCCCGATCACGAAACATCTGCTCCCCAATCAGTCTTAGCTCCCATCAGCCTCAAGTCCCCCTGTATTGCTTCCTCCTCTTCCGTTTCCGGAATGACCCTGTTGTTTCCTAATGGCGTCCGCGCCCATTTGGGTGCCGGTATGGAAGAGGCCGCTTCCCGTTTGATTAACCAATACACCTGTTGCCATGTTCTGTCTGAATGATACGATGCGGTATTTTCTCTGCCCCGGCAGGACTGATATGCGCAAGGGTATCAGTTCCCTCTGCGGTGTGGTACACGAGCGTATGGGCTGCAGTGTCAGGAACGGTGATGTATTCATCTTCATAGGCAGCAGCCGTAAGTTGATGAAGCTTCTCCATGCCGAGGATGGCGGTCTGGTGATGTATGTCAAACGCCTTGAAGCCGGTCATTTCAAGGTTCCCGAATATGATGAGAAGTCGCGCAGCTATCCGATGGAATGGCGCGATCTTGTCATTATGGTGGAAGGAATCCGGGAATCTCCCGGGCAGCGTTTGAGACGTCTGAGGGCGGAACGAAATGTATATACCGTATAAAAATAGATGTCGTATTCCTTGTCTGTCCGGGATATATTTTGTACATTTATAGTGTAATTAAAAGAAACGGATTATGACTCAGGAAGAGATGCTTTCACAGATGAACTCAATGCTGCAGTCCCTGCAGCAGGTGAACGCATCCCAGGCTGAGACCATCATCAGGCTTACCCGGCAGAATGAATCCTTACAGAATCGTCTCAATGAGCTGACGGCTCAAGTCGCATGGCTGAACCGCCAGCTTTTCGGTCACAAGTCAGAGAAACTCCCGTCTCTTGATTCCAGCCAGCCTGACCTGTTCGGTGACTTTCTTCCTGATAATGCGGCTGAACTGGAAAAAGCGCGTGAAGCAGCGGTGCAGACCATCACAAAAGAAACGGTGGAGAGCAAGAAACGGGAACGGAATAACCGCAGGATAATGGAAGGTCTTCCCGTACTTGAAAGGGTAATCATCGAGCCGGAAGACATTGACCTGGAACTGTACAGGAAGATTGGTGAGGAAGTGACCCGTGTGGTGGAACATAAGCCCGGACAACTGTATATAAAGGAGATTGTACGCCCCAAGTATGCCCTTAAAGACAACACTTCACTTCCACCCCTCGGCAGAAAAGGAGTGGAGATAGCAGCCATGCCGCTGTTGCCTATATACAAAGGGATAGCGGGGCCTACACTTTTGGCGGAGATACTCCTGCAGAAATATGAGTATCATCTTCCCTTCTACCGCCAGGTGAAACAGTTGCATCACCTGGGCTTCAAGGCCAGTGAAAGTACCATAGACGGATGGTTCAAGCCTGCGGTTGAACTTCTCAAGCCACTTTACGAGGTACTCAGGCAGGAAATCATGAAATCCGACTACATACAGGGGGATGAAACGACCGTACCTGTACTGGACAAGGCAGGACATCAGACCAACAAGGAATACTTGTGGATGGTCAGGGCAGTAGTCGAACGACTGGTGCTTTTCCATTATGACAAAGGATCACGGTCAGGTACGGTGATAGGGCAACTGGCTAAAGACTTCAAGGGTTATTTCCAATGTGACGGCTTTGAGGGTTACGAATCTGCTTTCAAGGCCAACCCGAACGTGCGCCTTGTTAACTGCATGGCTCATATACGCAGGTATTTTGAGCAGGCACTTGCTGAAAACAGACAGATGGCGGAACATGCCTTAAAAGAAATACAGCTTCTATATCGCATAGAACATGACTGTGACCAGATGCAGCTTACAGAAAATGAACGAATGGGAAAACGTCAGGAACTTGCCGGCCCCATTATGGATGCCTTGAAGCTATGGATGGAAACAGAAGGGATAAAATACAGCCCAAACAGCCTGACCGGGAAGGCGATAACCTTACGCCTATACCCGCTGGGAGAACATGATGAGGTATCTGCAGGACGGACGTATCCATATTGATAACAATCTGGCTGAAAATGCCATCCGACCAATCACACTGGGTAGAAAGAACTACCTGTTCTGTGGAGACCATCAGGCGGCCGTCAGCATGAGTGTCGTCTGTTCGTTGCTGGCAACGTGCAAAGCGCATAAAGTAAATCCGCGCACGTATCTGAATGACGTTATAGCAAGAATGCCATATATGCAGAAGGCAAATTATGAGGAACTGCTACAAATGTTGCCACACAAATGGAAAGAAAGGAATAAAGAATGATGGAGATACAACCATAGATGGCTGCTTAACTTGAAAGGAGATACAGCCTTTTTTTTATAGTGTACTTTATCGGATGCTTACTTGGCTCCGTTGCTCGTGGTGAACAACGTGAGGGTAGTGATGTCGATACTTGTGTTGAAATTTTCATTCTTAAATGTGGATAAATGAAATTTTATTTGTTTCTTTGCAATGAAAGCTTTATAATTTATCAGGTAGTGTATGATGGATACAGTAGAAATAGTGAAAATCTTAAAGAAGTTTAAGGCTGAATCTGCTCATAAATATGGGATTAAATCTCTTGGTATTTTCGGCTCATTCGCGCGTTGTCAGCAAAATGAAGCGAGTGACTTGGATATATTTGTCATGCTACAGGAATCTGATTATTTTATTTTGGAGAAAATAAAAGAGGAACTAGAACATCTGATACATTTCAAAGTTGATGTCGTTAATTTTAGAGATTCATTACGTGAGTCTTTTAAACAAAATATTTTGCGAGATGCGATCTATATCTAAAGCTTTAGTTATTGAATATCTGGAATTGATGATTGATAAATCAAATCTGGTAATAGAACGTAATAAATCAATAGTAAACGTTCATGACTTTTTGATTTCTCCTGAAAGAATGGAGAAATTTGATGCTGCTTGTATGCTTATTCAAGTGATAGGTGAAACGGCTAAAAAAATAGATGATTGGACGTCATCCAATTTATTCTGTAATTATCCAGATGTTTATTGGAGAGGAGTGTTTGGATGTAGAAATATTATTTCCCATGAATATGGTAATGTTGATTCGGAACAGATTTTTATAATTATAAAAAAGTATTTACCGGAATTAATACTTTGTACGGTTAATATTGTAAAAGATGTGCAAGAGGGAAAACATGACTTATTGTTCCATGAGAAATGAAAATGCCCCAAATGACTGTGACATCTTTCCTATCTCAAATTCCTAAAATACGCCCGCACTTTCCGCATAATCTTGATTCCCATCACTACGCCATCAAATACAGCCATACCGGTATTGAACGAACGCATGATTGCATCTGCCTTATTGGTTGCCGGAGCAAGCGGGGCGAATATTTCGCGTGTAGTAGCTGTCATGGCCTTTTTTTGAGCATGGATCTCATTTAAAAGCTTCTTTTTACGTTCGGCAATCTCTTCTAATGTAAATTTCTGCGGGGTCTGCGCATTCATAATTTATTTATTTGAATCAGTTAAAAATAAATTAGCGAGGAAGTTCACCATCGGAGAAATGATGAGCTGCTTGCGGAAAATAATAACCAGGGCGATGAGAACAACATTGATGCCTGCAATGATGGCGAAACTCGACATCAGGCCGCCCACTAAAGGCTCCAATATATAAGCAAGAGCAAAAAGCAGATAAAACAGGGCCACCATGCCAAGGATAATAAGTATTAATATCATAATTAACGTGGAAAAAAGTATGGTTAACTTCTCCGTCAATTCTAATTTGGTATATTCTTTTTGAAGCTCCAGATATTTCTTGAACTCGAAAAACAACTGCTGAAAATTCTCAATACTTTTATCGTCTGCAAACATGGTCGCTCTGTTTTTTGTCTTTGATTACTCACTTATTCTGCTATTTCTCCTTTCATCTCCGCAGCAATCTCATCAACGAGAGTTTCCATTTCGCTGCGATTCAGCTTGATTCCCTTTTTACGAAGAATCTCTGCGATTTTGTGACGGGTGTCTTCTCCTTTTTCAGGAGCAAATAAAATACCAAGGGCTGCGCCTACGGCTGCACCACCCAGAAAAGCTGCTAAAACATTCAATCCTTTCATAATGTATAATGTTTAAAATGATTATGATACAACAAATATAACATTTTTATGGAAAGGTTGTTCGTGAAAACTGAAATTTTTTGCTACGTTTTATAATTCTTTTTTTCTTTTATGGTTTAATCTTATTTAACTGACTTTCGTAGCTAACCTTTGAAGGTTAAGGCGTACTTTTGTTTTCGAATATTGTAAATCAAAACATAATGGAAGCTAAGATTGTTTTTATAACCGGTGCCAGTAGCGGAATTGGCGAAGGTTGTGCCCGTAAATTTGCGAAGGAGGGATGGAATCTGATTCTGAATGCCCGTACCGTTTCGAAACTGGAAGAACTGAAAGCTGAACTGGAAGCGACGCATGGTGTACGGGTTTATATATTGCCCTTTGATGTGCGCGACCGGAAGCTGGCTGCCGCCTCTTTGGAATCATTGCCCGAAGAATGGAAGGCGATTGATGTGTTGGTGAACAACGCCGGACTGGTGATCGGTGTGGATAAGGAATTCGAGGGTAACCTGGATGAATGGGATATCATGATCGATACGAATATAAGAGGATTGCTGGCAATGACGCGTTTGGTGGTGCCCGGTATGGTAGAACGCGGGCGCGGACATATTATTAATATCGGATCTATTGCCGGTGATGCCGCTTATCCGGGTGGGAGTGTGTATTGCGCAACGAAAGCTGCCGTGAAGGCTCTTTCGGACGGACTCCGGATCGATTTGGTGGATACTCCGTTGAGAGTGACGAACATCAAACCGGGAATGGTGGAGACAAACTTTACAGTGGTGCGTTATCGGGGAGATAAGGAAGCTGCCGATAATTTTTATAAAGGGATTCGTCCGTTGACGGGAGATGACATTGCGGAAACTGTTTATTTTGCCGCGTCGGCTCCTGCGCATATTCAGATTGCGGAGGTACTTTTGATGCCTACTTATCAGGCAACGGGTACTATTTCGTATAAGAAAAAGCCGGAATAGATGTTTTTTTGACGGATTTCTTTGCCGGATGATAAAATTTCTATTATTTTGTTGCCCGAAACTAAATGTAATAGACGAAAATATTGAATTATTAATTAAAACAGAGTATAGGATTATGAAAAAATTAGTCGTATTAGGAATGGGAGTATGCTTGGTGCTAGCATTTGCATCTTGTAAATCCAGCGAAAGTGCCTATAAGAAAGCTTACGAAAAAGCGAAACAACAAGAATTGGCAGAACCGCAGGTGGAAGCTCCGGTAGAAGTAACTCCGGTGGTTGCAGCTCCTGTGACAACTACTAAAGTGGCAGATACATCCGGCGTTCGTCAGGAAAAGGTTACAGTGGTTTCCGGCAACGAAGGGTTGAAAGATTATAGCATCGTAGCAGGTAGCTTTGGTGTGAAAGCGAATGCTGAAGGCCTGAAAGATTGGTTGGATGGACAAGGATATCACTCTACGATTGCATTTAATGCTGACAAGGCAATGTATCGCGTTATCGTGAATTCATTTGCTGATAAGGCTGCTGCTGCTGAAGCTCGCGACGCATTCAAGGCTAAATATCCGAACCGTTCGGATTTCCAGGGTGCTTGGTTGCTGTATCGCGTATATTGATTTCTTTTTGGTAATATATATTGGAAAGAACGAACGTTTTTTTCCGAATAAGAAGGCGGTAACTGGGAAGTTACTGCTTTTTTATTGAAAATGAGTGACTTCTTCGTTTAGATATTTTTATCTTTCTACTAAAAGAAGTTATAAATGATAGGAGGGAAACTTTTATAGCAAAGAAAGTTTTTACTTTTGTCAATTCTTAATTTGGAGAATGTATTGCCTGAATGTGAATAGGGCATTAATTTAGAGATTGAATGGAACAAAAATATGTAATGGCTGCTATCGACGCGGCTTTAAAAGCAGGTGAAAAGATTCTTTCTATTTATAATGATCTGGCATCGGACTTTGAAATAGAAAGGAAGGCTGATAACTCTCCGCTAACTATAGCAGACAGAAAAGCGCATGAAGCAATTGTGACTATTCTGAATGATACTCCTTTTCCTGTTCTTAGTGAAGAAGGGAAGCATTTAGGGTATGAGACTCGACGTGAGTGGGATACTTTATGGATTGTAGATCCGCTGGATGGAACGAAGGAGTTTATCAAGCGTAATGGAGAATTTACGGTAAATATCGCTTTGGTGCAGAACTCTGTGCCTGTGTTCGGTGTTATTTATGTACCTGTGAAAAAAGAACTTTATTTCGGGATTGAGGGTGCAGGGGCTTATAAATGTTCCGGTATTGTCGGTTTGGAAGGTGACGGCGTGGCATTGGAAGAACTGATCGGAAAATCGGAACGGTTACCTTTGAAGGAAGTGCACGATCATCTGATTGTGGTTGCTTCACGTTCGCACCTGTCGCCTGAAACAGAATCATATATTGCAGATTTAAAGAAGAAACACGGCAGTGTGGAGTTGATTTCGAGTGGAAGTTCTATTAAAATCTGTCTGGTTGCTGAAGGAAAGGCTGATGTATATCCGCGTTTTGCTCCAACAATGGAGTGGGATACGGCTGCAGGGCATGCGATAGCCCGTGCCGCAGGGATGGAAGTATATCAGGCTGGAAAGGAAGAACCTCTACGATATAACAAGGAGGATTTATTGAATCCGTGGTTTGTTGTTGAGCCAAAAAGAGAACACTAAATAATGTTTATATGACATTTGAAATCGTATTTGTACTATTATCCCTATTAGGAATGGTAGCGGCTTTGGTAGCAGACAAGATGCGTCCGGGCATGATACTTTTTTCGGTAGTGGTTTTGTTTCTGTGTGCCGGCATTCTGACTCCTAAGGAGATGCTGGAAGGGTTTAGTAATAAAGGGATGATTACCGTTGCTCTGCTGTTTTTGGTGAGTGAAGGTATTCGTCAGTCGGGTACACTGGGACAAGTGATTAAGAAGTTGCTTCCGCAGGGAAAGACGACGGTGTTTAAAGCACAGTTGCGTATCTTGCCTTCGGTGGCTTTTATTTCTGCCTTTCTGAATAATACGCCTGTCGTGGTTATTTTTGCTCCGATTATCAAGCATTGGGCTAAATCGGTGAATCTCCCGGCTACGAAGTTCCTGATTCCTCTTTCTTATGTGACTATTTTGGGAGGTATCTGTACATTGATCGGTACTTCTACTAACCTGGTGGTGCATGGAATGATATTGGAAGCCGGATTTGAAGGCTTCTCCATGTTCGAACTCGGAAAGGTGGGAATATTCATCGCTATTGCCGGAATTATTTATATATTTCTTTTTTCCAAGCGTCTTTTGCCGGATGCGCGTCCGGACACGGCTGTGCCGGATGAAGAAGTAGAAGAGGGGGAGAAGTTGCATCGGGTAGAGGCTGTTTTGGGGGCTCGTTTTCCCGGTATCAATAAAAAACTGAAGGATTTTAATTTCCAGCGTCATTACGGTGCGGAGGTAAAAGAGATTAAAACACGTAACGGACAACGTTTTGTGTCGAATCTGGAGGATGTGGTACTTCACGAAGGAGATACGCTGGTGGTGATGGCTGATGATACATTTATTCCGACATGGGGTGAATCTTCTGTGTTTGTCTTGTTGACGAACGGAAATGAACCGGATACTACCGGAAAGAAAAAGCGGTGGTTTGCTTTGTTATTGTTGGTTCTGATGATTGTCGGCGCAACGGTAGGTGAACTTCCGGTAACAAAGGAGATGTTTCCGGATATCAAGTTGGATATGTTTTTCTTTGTGTCTATCACTACTATTATTATGGCATGGACAAATCTGTTCCCTGCCCGTAAATACACTAAATATATTTCGTGGGATATATTGATTACGATTGCCTGTGCGTTTGCTATCAGTAAGGCAATGGTGAATTCCGGCGTGGCAGATAGCGTTGCGAAGTTTATTATCGGATTGAGTGATGATTATGGTCCGCACGTGTTGCTCGCGATGTTGTTTATCATTACGAATCTGTTTACGGAACTGATAACGAATAATGCTGCGGCTGCCTTGGCTTTCCCGCTGGCATTGTCGATTGCTTCACAATTGGGAGTAAGCCCGACGCCCTTCTTTGTGGTGATTTGTATGGCTGCATCTGCCAGCTTCTCAACGCCTATCGGTTATCAAACGAATCTGATTGTGCAAGGTATCGGTAACTATAAGTTTACGGATTTTGTACGTATCGGTTTGCCGCTTAATATTATAACTTTCTTAATATCTATTATCCTGATCCCATTGATCTGGAACTTTTAATAAATAAATCTGTAAATGGAAGAAAAGAACCATATATATCCGATATTTGACCGCATGATGACGCGGCAGGATAAAGAAGAACTTTTAGGGCAACACAGTGTGATGATCTGGTTTACCGGATTGAGCGGCTCCGGAAAGAGCACGATTGCTATTGCATTGGAACGTGAACTCCATAAGCGTGGATTGCTTTGCCGTATCTTGGATGGGGATAATATCCGTAGTGGAATTAATAATAACCTGGGATTCTCCGAAACGGACCGGGTGGAAAATATTCGTCGTATAGCTGAAGTGTCTAAGCTGTTTTTGGATAGTGGCATCATTACGATTGCTGCATTTATCAGCCCTAATAATGATATTCGCGAAATGGCTGCGAATATTATCGGTAAGGATGATTTTCTGGAGGTTTTCGTTAGCACTCCGCTGGAGGAGTGTGAGAAACGTGATGTGAAAGGCTTATATGCGAAGGCACGGAAAGGGGAGATTCAGAATTTTACAGGAATTTCCGCACCATTCGAGGTTCCGGAACATCCGGCTTTGTCACTGGATACTTCCAAATTGACTTTGGAGGAATCGGTGAACCGTTTGTTGGAGCTTGTTTTGCCAAAAGTGAAGAGTATAAAATGAAGAATGAGGAATTAGGGATGAAGAATTAGTATGCGGTTATCAGCAAATTCATAATTCGTAATTCATAATTTTAAAAATAATGGAAGAATATAAATTAAGCCACTTGAAGGAACTCGAAGCCGAGTCTATTCATATCATCCGCGAGGTGGCGGCGGAATTTGAGAATCCGGTGATGCTTTACAGTATCGGAAAGGATTCTTCGGTGATGGTACGCTTGGCTGAAAAAGCGTTTTATCCGGGTAAAGTGCCATTCCCATTGATGCACATCGACTCGAAATGGAAATTCAAGGAGATGATTCAGTTCCGTGATGAATATGCGAAGAAGTACGGATGGAATCTGATCGTGGAAAGTAATATGGAGGCTTTTCATGCAGGGGTAGGACCTTTTACGCATGGAAGTAAAGTGCATACAGACTTGATGAAGACGCAGGCATTGCTTCATGCGCTGGATAAATATAAGTTTGATGCTGCATTTGGTGGGGCCCGCCGCGATGAGGAAAAGTCACGCGCGAAGGAACGTATTTTCTCTTTCCGGGATAAATTTCATCAATGGGACCCGAAAAATCAGCGTCCTGAATTGTGGGATATTTATAATGCCCGTGTGCACAAGGGGGAAAGTATCCGTGTATTCCCGATTAGTAACTGGACAGAGTTGGATATCTGGCAGTATATTCGTCTGGAGAATATTCCGATTGTTCCGCTTTATTATGCTAAGGAACGTCCGGTGATTAATTTGGATGGTAATATTATTATGGCAGATGATGAGCGTTTGCCTGAAAAGTACCGGGATCAGATTGAAATGAAGATGGTGCGTTTCCGTACGTTGGGCTGCTGGCCTCTGACTGGGGCGGTGGAAAGTGGAGCGGCTACAATTGAAGAGATTGTGGAGGAAATGATGACTACCACCAAGAGTGAGCGTACTACCCGTGTGATTGACTTTGACCAGGAGGGTAGTATGGAACAAAAGAAACGTGAAGGATACTTTTAATTGTAACTAGTAATGGCAGATAATAAATTAGATATAAAAGCTTTTCTGGACAAGGATGAACAGAAAGACTTATTGAGACTGTTGACGGCAGGTTCGGTGGATGACGGAAAATCAACATTGATCGGACGCTTGTTGTTTGACAGTAAGAAATTGTATGAAGATCAACTGGATGCACTGGAACGTGATAGTAAACGTGTAGGAAATGCAGGTGAGCATATCGACTATGCGTTATTGCTGGATGGTTTGAAGGCTGAACGTGAACAGGGAATTACAATTGATGTGGCTTATCGCTATTTTTCTACTAATGGTCGTAAGTTTATCATTGCGGATACTCCGGGACACGAACAGTACACCCGTAACATGATTACCGGCGGATCTACGGCAAACCTGGCTATCATCTTGGTGGATGCCCGCACGGGAGTGATTACCCAGACTCGTCGTCACACTTTTCTGGTGTCTTTGCTGGGGATCAAGCATGTGGTATTGGCTGTCAACAAGATGGACTTGGTGGACTTCTCGGAAGAGCGTTTTAATGAGATTGTGGCTGACTATAAGAAGTTTGTTACTCCGCTGGGTATTCTGGACGTAAACTGCATTCCTCTTTCTGCATTGGATGGGGATAATGTGGTGGATAAGTCTGAACGTACTCCGTGGTACAAGGGGATTTCTTTACTTGATTTCCTTGAAACGGTTCATATCGACAATGATCACAACTTTACGGATTTCCGTTTCCCGGTTCAATATGTGCTTCGTCCGAATTTGGACTTCAGAGGATTCTGCGGTAAAGTTGCGTCGGGTATTGTTCGCAAAGGCGATACAGTGATGGCACTTCCTTCCGGAAAAACTTCTAAGGTGAAGAGTATCGTGACTTATGACGGAGAGTTGGATTATGCCTTCCCACCGCAGTCTGTGACATTGACGCTGGAAGATGAAATCGACGTGTCACGTGGTGAAATGTTGGTGCATCCTGACAATCTGCCGACTGTGGATCGTAACTTTGAAGCGATGATGGTTTGGATGGATGAAGAACCGATGGATATTAATAAATCGTTCTTTATTAAACAGACTACCAATTTGAGCCGTACGCGCATCGATACAATAAAGTATAAGGTGGATGTGAATACAATGGAACATCTGTCTCTGGAGAATGGTCAGTTGACCAAAGAGACTTTGCCTTTGCAATTGAATCAGATTGCCCGCGTGGTATTGACTACGGCTAAAGAGCTGTTCTTTGATCCTTATAAGAAAAATAAATCGTGCGGTTCCTTTATCTTGATCGATCCGATCACCAATAATACTTCTGCGGTAGGTATGATTATCGACCGGGTGGAAATGAAAGATATGAGTGACACGGAAGATGTGCCGGTATTGGATATGACGAAGCTGGGAATTGCTCCGGAACATTATGAAGCGGTAGAAAAAGCAGTGAAGGAGTTGGAACGCCAGGGCTTGACCGTACGACTAATAAAATAGATTGTTAAACAATAATTTGGAAGTTGGAAATGATGGTTGTACTGTCATTTCTAATTTTCGATTTTTAATTTTTAATTAATAAAGTGGGATTACTCGAATTTAATAAACTTCCGATTAATACATTGGTAGGTGCCGACTGGAAGACATTCAAGGCTATTACTGCCGGTCGTGAAATTGATGCAGCCTACAAGGGGAAATATCGATTGACCAAGGCTGTGTGTCGCTTGCTTTCTCCATTGGCGTCATTGCAGGACAAGCGTTACGAGAAACTGCTCGCTAATCAGCCGTTGGAGCATGACCCGGTATTTATCCTGGGACACTGGCGAAGCGGAACTACGTTTGTACATAATGTATTCTCTTGTGATAAGCATTTTGGGTATAACACTACTTATCAGACTGTATTTCCTCATCTGATGATGTGGGGACAACCTTTCTTCAAAAAGAATATGAGTTGGCTGATGCCGGATAAGCGTCCGACGGATAATATGGAACTGGCAGTGGATCTTCCCCAGGAAGAGGAGTTTGCTTTGTCGAACATGATGCCTTATACCTATTATAATTTCTGGTTTCTGCCGAAGTATCAGCAGGAGTACGCTGATAAATATCTTTTGTTTGATGACATAACGGATGCCGAATTGAAGGTATTTGAAGAGGTGTTCACTAAATTGATTAAGATTTCTTTGTGGAATACTCATGGTACTCAATTCCTTAGTAAGAACCCTCCGCATACCGGAAGGGTGAAGGAATTGGTGAAAATGTTCCCGAATGCTAAGTTTATCTACCTGGTGCGTAACCCGTATACTGTATTCGAATCTACACGCAGTTTCTTTACAAATACGATTCAGCCGTTGAAATTGCAGGATGTTAGCAATGAACAATTGGAGGAAAATATCCTTTCTATCTATGCAAAGCTTTATCATAAGTATGAATCGGATAAGAAGTTTATTCCGGAAGGTAACCTGATGGAAGTGAAATTTGAAGATTTCGAAGCGGATGCGATGGGCATGACGGAAACTATTTATAAGTCTCTTTCTATCCCCGGATTTGCTGAAGCACGTAGCGATATAGAAAAATACGTGGGCGGAAAGAAGGGATATAAGAAGAATAAATATAAATATGATGACCGTACGATTCAATTGGTAGAAAAGAACTGGGATTTTGCTTTGAAACAATGGGATTATAAATTATAAGAAGAAAAAGAAAGGAAAAGTATTGATGATTCAGAAAAGCATTCATCGCCTGTTGATGACAGGTTTCGTTGCATTTATTTCTTCCTTGTCTTTGATGGCGCAACATAAAGTTGAGGTGATTCCTTTCGGGGACATGGATCAATGGGTGGACCGTCAGATAAAGGAGTCGAGCATTATTGGTGGGAATACTAAGAATGTATATGCGATAGGGCCGACGTCGGTGATCAAGGGAGATCAGGTTTATAAGAATATGGGTGGTTCGCCTTGGGCTACTTCGAATGTGATGGCGAAAGTGGCCGGTATTACGAAAACTAATACTTCGGTCTTTCCGGAGAAGCGGGGAGATGGATACTGTGCTCGTTTGGATACACGCATGGAAAGTGTGAAAGTGCTGGGATTGGTTAATATTACAGTGTTGGCGGCAGGTTCTATCTTTACCGGTTCGGTGCATGAGCCGATTAAGGGCACTAAAAATCCGCAGAAAATGCTGCAGACGGGTATTCCGTTTACAAAAAAACCGGTTGCTCTTCAGTTTGATTACAAGGTGAAGATGTCTGACCGGGAGAATCGTATTCGTGCTACCGGTTTCAGTAAGATTACGGATGTGCCCGGAAAAGATTATCCGGCAGCTATCCTGTTGCTGCAAAAACGTTGGGAAGATGCCAATGGAAATGTGTATGCGAAACGGATAGGGACAATGGTGACTTATTATTATCACTCTACGGACTGGAAAAATAATGTGACTTATGAGATTATGTATGGTGATATAACGAATCGTCCGGAATACAAGGCGCACATGATGCGTCTGCAAGCAACCGAAAGTTATACGGTGAACAGCAAGGGTGAAAGCGTGCCTATCCACGAAGTGGCCTGGGGAGATGAAAATGATGTTCCGACTCATATGTATATTCAATTCACATCCAGTCATGGAGGAGCTTATATCGGTTCTCCGGGAAATACATTATGGGTTGACAATGTAAAACTGGTATATTAACAAAGTATATAGACAAAGAAGAAAAATAGTCAGTGATATTATTTATCATTGACTATTTTTTTTGTTTTAATTCTTTTGTCACAACCCCTTTCAGATGCCTTCTGGAGTTATCTAAGACTTTTATCGCTCTATAAAAATCTATGAATGAATGAAAATTTACGTGTTTTTTTGTTTGTGTTATATTAAATATCTATATTTGCACTAAATTTAGAAAGAAGAATGACGTTTATTGTCTCTTAGTCAGGTGTAGAACATTTGGGTTGTGTATCTATCCTGTAAGACAATTGAAATATATTATTTACTAAAATAAATTGAGATGAAAAAGGGTTTATTGTTTATTTTATTGGCAGCAGCATCTGTATGTCTGCCTGCACAAGAAAAAGAAAATGCAGCAAAGAGTTATAGAGTGGAAACTAACCGCTTTGGTGCTAACTGGTTTATTAGTGGTGGCGTTGGCGCACAAATGTATTTTGGCGACAATGATGGTAAAGCCGATTTCGGAAAACGTCTTGCTCCGGCACTTGACATTGCTGTAGGTAAGTGGTTTACTCCAGGTATCGGATTACGCGTGGCTTACAACGGTCTTCAGGCTAAAGGTGCTACTCCTTATGCTAACGGTCCGCTTGTAGACGGAGGACAGTACTCTAATGGTTACTACAAAGAAAAATGGAATGTTGTTAACCTTCACGGAGACGTATTGTTGAACCTTACCAATATGTTCTGTGGTTATAAAGAAGATCGTCTGTACTCATTCATTCCTTATGTAGGTGCTGGATTCGTACACACAGGTAAAGGTCCTGGTTATGATGAACTGGGTATCAATGCCGGTTTGATCAACCGCTTCCGTCTGTCTTCAGCTTTGGATCTTAACGTTGAATTGCGCGGACTTTTGATGAAAGGCGCGTTTGGTAACTCAGGTCCTGAAGGGTTGGCTGGTCTGACTGTAGGTGTTACTTACAAGTTCAAGAAACGTGGTTGGGATGCTGTTCCTACTGTACCGATGGTTCCGGAAAGCCAGTTGAACGACATGAGAGACAGAGTAAACGCTCTGAAGGGTGAAAACGAATCTTTGAAACGTGACTTGGTTGAAGCACGTAACAAAAAACCGGAAGTGATCGTTAAGAAAGAAGCTGGTTTCATTCCACGTTACGTTGTTGTATTTAATATCGGAAAGAGCAACATCAGCAAGAGAGAGTATATGAATATCGAAGCTATGGCTAAAGGTATCAAAGCAACTGATAAAGTATTTACTGTAACAGGTTATGCTGATAAAGGTACTGGTTCTGCTGAATATAACATGAAATTGAGTAAGAAGAGAGCTGAAGCAGTTCGTGACTTGATGGTTAATGAATTCGGTGTTCCTGCTTCTCAGTTGAAAGTTGATTACAAGGGTGGCGTAGGCAACATGTTCTATGATGATGCTAAGTTAAGCCGTGTAGCTATTGTTGAAGAATAATATACATTTTAAATAATAGAATAAAAGAGACGTTTCCTTTCACAGGAAGCGTCTTTTTTGTATTTTTGTACCCCATGAGCAGAATAGTAGCAATTGATTATGGAAGAAAGCGTACTGGGATAGCTGTGAGCGATACTATGCAGTTGATCGCGAACGGATTGACAACAGTGCCTACGCATGAACTTCTAAACTTTATCGGTGAATATATGGCTAAAGAACCGGTGGAGCGGATTATTATTGGATTGCCAAAGCAAATGAATAATGAGGTTTCGGAGAATATGAAGAATATAGAACCTTTTGTTCGTTCGCTGAAGAAGCGCTATCCGGACCTTCCGGTCGAGTATGTGGACGAACGGTTCACTTCTGTTCTTGCGCATCGTACCATGTTGGAGGCCGGTCTGAAGAAAAAGGACCGCCAAAATAAAGCATTGGTGGATGAGATAAGTGCTACTATTATTTTGCAAACATATTTGGAGAGTAAACGTTTTTAATAGAAGATATTGAATAACTTAATTTTTAGTAGAGTATAAAAATATGATTTTACCTATTTATGTATATGGTCAGCCTGTATTGAGAAAGGTTGCAGAGGACATAACACCGGATTATCCGAACCTGAAAGAGTTGATTGAAAACATGTTTGAAACAATGGTGCACGCCGATGGCGTAGGACTGGCTGCTCCGCAGATTGGTTTGCCTATTCGCGTGGTTACTATTACGTTGGATCCGCTTTCGGAGGAGTATCCTGAATTTAAAGACTTCAATAAGGCTTATATCAATCCCCACATTCTGGAAGTCGGGGGCGAAGAAGTGAACATGGAAGAGGGCTGTCTCAGTCTTCCCGGTATTCATGAAACAGTGAAAAGAGGTGATAAAATTCGCGTGAAATATATGGACGAGAATTTTGTGGAGCATGAAGAAGAGGTGGAGGGTTATCTGGCTCGGGTGATGCAGCATGAATTCGATCATTTGGATGGTAAGATGTTTATCGACCATATCTCACCGCTTCGTAAGCAGATGATTAAAGGAAAGCTGAATACGATGTTGAAGGGAAAAGCACGCAGTTCTTATAAGATGAAACAGGTGAAATAAAGATAAAAAACGTTTATATCCCTGTTAAGTAAGCGAAAAGCATTATTTTTGCTTCGTTTACAAGCATAAAATATCAATGGTAAAAAGAATCTTAACAGTTTTATTACTGTTCCCAACGCTGGTGTGTGCTCAGATAAATACGGATCGGGTGATGACTATTGCCCGAAACGCTCTTTATTTTGAGGACTATGTACTTTCTATTCAGTACTTTAACCAGGTTATTAACGCTAAACCTTATCTGTATGAGCCTTATTTCTTCAGGGCATTGGCAAAACTAAACCTGGAGGATTTCCAGGGTGCTGAAATAGACTGTGATGCAGCTATCCAACGCAATCCGTTTGTGGTGGGTGCTTATCAGATTCGTGGTTTGGCAAGGATTCGTCAGAGTAAATTTGATGGAGCGATTGAAGATTACAAGAAAGCATTGCATTATGATCCGGAGAATATTACCTTATGGCATAATCTGACATTATCTCATATCCAGAAGAAAGATTATGATGCTGCGAAAGAGGATTTGGAAAGTTTGCTGAAAGTATCTCCGCGTTATACCCGCGCTTATTTGATGAGGGGGGAAGTGTCCTTGCAACAGAAAGATACGATTGCTGCCTTGAACGACTTCAATAAGGCTCTTGAACTGGATAAATATGATCCGGACGCATGGTCTGCAAGAGCGATCGTTAAATTACAGCAGGCTAAGTATGCGGAAGCTGAAGCGGATTTCAACCGTGCTATTCCTTTGAGCGCTAAGAATGCGGGAAATTATATAAACCGTGCATTGGCACGCTTTCATCAGAATAATTTGAGAGGCGCTATGAGCGATTATGATCTGGCGTTGGATATTGATCCGAATAACTTTATCGGTCATTATAACCGTGGTTTGTTGCGTGCTCGGGTAGGAGATGACAACCGGGCTATTGAAGATTTTGACTTTGTCATCAAGATGGAGCCGGATAATATGATGGCTGTCTTTAACCGTGGATTGCTACGTGCCCAAACGGGTGATTATCGCGGGGCAATACAAGATTACACAACTGTTATCAACCAGTATCCGAACTTCCTTGCCGGATATTACCAGCGTTCAGAAGCTCGCAGAAAGATTGGTGACAAGAAAGGAGCGGAGCAGGACGAGTTTAAAGTCATGAAAGCTCAGATAGATAAGCAGAACGGTGTGACGAATAAAGATGTAGCACAGAATAAGGATAAGGAAAACGAAGAGGAAGGCGGAGAGAAGACCCGTAAGAAATCAGATAAGAATATGAATAACTATCGTAAGATAGTGATTGCCGATGATTCCGAAGCTGAACAACGCTATACAAGTGATTATCGTGGACGTGTGCAGGATAAGAACGTAAATATAAAACTGGAACCGATGTTCGCTTTGACTTATTATGAGAAGATGAGTGACGTGAAGCGTTCGGTGAACTTCCACAAATATATTGAGGATTTAAACCGTACAGGTATACTTCCGAAACGTCTTCGCATCACGAATATGGAAGCTCCGTTGACGGAAGAACAGGTGAAAGTGCATTTTGCCTTGATCGATACACATACATCGGCTATTGTGGAAGATGATAAGAATGCCTCAAAACGTTTTGCCCGTGCAATTGATTTTTATTTGGTGCAGGACTTCTCGAGTGCGGTCTCTGATTTGACTCAGACAATCTTGTTGGATGGTGATTTCTTCCCGGCATATTTTATGCGTGCATTGATTCGTTGTAAACAGTTGGAATATCAGAAAGCGGAACAAGCTGTCGAAACAGATGTTGTTCCTGGCGATAATAAGCGTAAAGAGATTACCGCAGTAGATTATGAGGTGGTGAGAAAAGATTTGGATAAGGTGATAAATCTGGCTCCGGACTTTGTATATGCATATTATAATCGTGCCAATGTTTCTGCCATGTTGAAAGATTACCGGGCTGCAATTGTCGACTATGATAAGGCGATTGAACTGAATCCTGATTTTGCGGATGCTTACTTCAACCGTGGATTGACTCATATTTTCTTAGGAAATAATAAACTAGGTATTTCAGATTTGAGTAAAGCCGGTGAGTTGGGGATTGTTTCTGCTTATAATGTTATCAAACGTTTTACGGATCAATCGGAATAACATTTTTTTGATAAAAAATAGAAAACTCAAAAGATTTAGTTACTTTTGCGTTCAAATTATGAAAATATAACATCATCATATTATGATAAAGATAACATTTCCCGATGGCTCCGTTCGTGAGTATAACGAAGGAGTGAACGGTTTACAGATTGCTGAAAGTATCAGTTCGCGTCTGGCACAGGAAGTGCTGGCATGTGGAGTGAACGGCGAGACTTATGATTTAGGACGTCCTATTAATGAAGATGCTAATTTTGTTCTTTATAAATGGGATGATGAAGAAGGTAAACATGCGTTTTGGCATACAAGTGCACACTTGCTGGCGGAAGCTTTGCAGGAACTTTATCCGGGTATCCAGTTTGGTATCGGACCGGCTATCGAGAACGGATTCTACTATGATGTGGATCCGGGTGAAGCTGTGATTAAAGAAAGCGACCTTCCAGCCATTGAAGCTAAAATGTTGGAACTGGTTGCAAAGAAAGAAGAGGTAGTCAGAAAAAGCATCGCAAAGACAGATGCTCTGAAAATGTTTGGCGATCGTGGCGAAACATACAAATGTGAATTGATCTCCGAATTGGAAGACGGACACATTACAACTTATACTCAGGGTGCATTTACTGACCTTTGTCGTGGTCCTCACTTGATGACGACTGCTCCGATCAAGGCTATCAAGTTGACTTCAGTGGCTGGTGCTTACTGGCGCGGTCATGAAGATCGTAAGATGCTGACCCGTATTTATGGTATCACGTTCCCGAAGAAGAAAATGCTGGATGAATATCTGGTATTGCTGGAAGAAGCGAAGAAGCGTGACCACCGTAAGATCGGTAAGGAGATGCAGTTGTTTATGTTCTCCGAAACTGTAGGTAAGGGACTGCCTATGTGGTTGCCGAAAGGTACTGCATTGCGTCTGCGTCTGCAAGAGTTCTTGCGTCGTATTCAGACACGTTACGATTATCAGGAAGTAATCACTCCGCCAATTGGTAATAAATTGCTGTATGTGACTTCAGGTCACTATGCAAAATATGGTAAGGATGCATTCCAGCCTATTCATACTCCGGAAGAGGGTGAAGAGTATTTCTTGAAACCGATGAACTGCCCTCACCACTGTGAGATTTACAAGAACTTCCCACGTTCATATAAGGACCTTCCATTGCGTATTGCAGAATTTGGTACGGTTTGTCGTTATGAACAAAGTGGTGAGTTACATGGTTTAACTCGTGTACGTAGCTTTACACAGGATGATGCGCATATCTTCTGCCGTCCGGAACAAGTGAAAGATGAATTCCTTCGTGTGATGGATATCATATCTATCGTGTTCCGTTCTATGGATTTCCAGAATTTTGAAGCACAGATATCTTTGCGTGATAAAGTGAACCGTGAAAAGTATATCGGTAGCGATGATAACTGGGAGAAGGCTGAACAGGCTATTATCGAGGCTTGTGCGGAAAAAGGCTTGCCGGCTAAGATTGAGTATGGAGAAGCTGCTTTCTATGGTCCTAAACTTGACTTTATGGTGAAAGACGCTATCGGTCGTCGTTGGCAACTGGGTACGATCCAGGTTGACTACAACTTGCCGGAACGTTTTGAACTTGAATATATGGGTTCTGACAATCAGAAGCATCGCCCGGTAATGATTCACCGTGCTCCGTTCGGATCAATGGAACGTTTTGTTGCCGTACTGATTGAACATACTGCCGGTAAATTCCCATTGTGGCTGACACCGGAACAGGTAGTTATTCTGCCAATCAGTGAGAAGTTCAATGAATATGCAGAGCAGGTGAAGATGTATCTGAAGATACACGAAATCCGTGCGATTGTAGATGATCGTAACGAGAAGATCGGCCGTAAGATTCGTGATAATGAGATGAAACGTATTCCTTATATGCTGATTGTCGGCGAAAAAGAAGCTGAAAATGGAGAAGTTTCTGTTCGTAGACAAGGCGAAGGTGACAAAGGAACCATGAAATTTGAAGAATTTGCTAAAATTTTGAACGAAGAAGTTCAGAATATGATAAATAAATGGTAACTTTGCAGCCGTTTCAGAATAAAATATTTAGTATAACAATAAAAAGATCAAACTAGGAAGTATACGTTTTTAATGAAGAATGACACTCTAAAAGGGCAATACAGAATCAATGAACAGATTCGTGCCAAGGAAGTTCGCATAGTAAGCGATGATATTGAACCGAAAGTATATCCAATCTTTCAGGCTCTGAAAATGGCTGAAGAGAGAGAATTGGATTTAGTGGAAATTTCTCCTAATGCTCAACCCCCTGTTTGTCGTATTATTGATTATTCTAAATTTCTTTATCAATTAAAGAAACGCCAGAAGGAACAGAAAGCGAAGCAGGTTAAGGTTAATGTGAAGGAAATCCGTTTCGGACCCCAGACAGACGACCATGATTACAACTTTAAGTTGAAGCATGCTAAAGGATTTTTGGAAGATGGCGATAAGGTGAAGGCTTATGTATTCTTTAAAGGTCGCTCCATCCTTTTCAAGGAGCAAGGTGAAGTGCTTTTGCTTCGTTTTGCAAATGACCTGGAAGACTACGCTAAAGTAGATCAAATGCCGATACTGGAAGGTAAGCGCATGACTATTCAGCTTTCTCCGAAAAAGAAAGAAGCTCCTAAAAAGTCGGCAACAGCTGGAGCACCGAAACCTGCTGCTCCTGCACAAAAAGCAGAGAAGCCGGAAAAGGGCGAAGAATAAGAAAGGATGCGTAACGCGCAGGTATAGTGCGTTGCCATTATATATTTAATAATTTAAAAACAAGTAAGATGCCAAAGATGAAGACTAACTCCGGTTCTAAAAAAAGGTTTACCCTTACCGGAACAGGTAAAATCAAAAGAAAGCACGCTTTTCACAGTCACATTTTGACTAAGAAAACTAAGAAGAGAAAAAGAAATCTGTGCTACTCTACAACTGTTGATACAACAAATGTAAGCCAGGTTAAGGAACTCTTAGCAATGAAGTAATCAAAAGCGTAAAAGTATTATTAAAGTATTAACCGAATGCATTAGCCTGAAGTTCGCTGCGTGAAGTAGCGGCGCTAACATTCAAAAAAAGTAAAACTATGCCAAGATCAGTAAATCATGTTGCTTCAAAAGCAAGAAGAAAGAAAATTTTGAAATTAACCAGAGGTTACTTTGGTGCAAGAAAGAATGTATGGACCGTAGCTAAAAACACTTGGGAAAAGGGTTTGACTTACGCGTTCCGTGACCGTAGAAATAAGAAAAGAAACTTCCGCGCTCTTTGGATACAACGTATCAACGCTGCTGCACGTCTTGAAGGAATGTCTTATTCTAAATTGATGGGCGGTCTGCACAAAGCCGGTATTGAAATAAACCGTAAGGTTTTGGCTGATTTAGCTATGAATCACCCGGAAGCTTTCAAAGCTGTAGTTGCAAAAGCAAAAGCTGCTTAAGCATCAATAGTTTACGAGTTACAAAGTGTCAGTTACTAAGCTAGTAACTGACACTTTTCTTTTGTTAGGCAGATGAAAGGGAATAAAAAAAATGTTAGTTGGCAAACAAAATCCTTTTTTTTCTTGTTAGTTTCATGTATTCTTATTACATTTGTGATACAAAAATATTAGCCGTATCGACTGGATCGGGAAACTCTTCAAATTAATCTGATGCACCGAGAAAGCTTCGTTCTTCAATGGCGGGCCACATCCTTCGGGACAGCTTTAAGCCGGTGGATTACAAAGAGGGCGAGCGCTCAAATCTTGTTCTATCAGAGTTTCATCACATCGTCGATGCGGCTTTTTTATATACTTTTCTATGATATTCTATTTCTCCGGTACAGGTAATTCTAAATGGATTGCAAATCAGCTTTCCAAAGAGCAAAAAGAAGAATTGGTTTTTATTCCCGATGCGTTAAAGAACAGAACGTTTGAGTTTTGTTTGCGGGAAGATGAAAAGATCGGTTTTGTATTTCCTGTCTATTCGTGGGCGCCTCCTGCAATCGTACTTAATTTTATTCGGCAACTCTCTTTAAAGGGGTATAAAAGGCAATATTTGTTTTTTGTTTGTTCCTGTGGGGATGATACCGGGCTTACGCAGCAGGTGTTGGAGAAGGCTTTGAGTTATAAAGGCTGGAAGTGTCATGCAGGCTTTTCTGTGACTATGCCCAATAATTATGTATTGCTTCCCGGTTTTGACGTAGATAAGAAAGAGCTGGAGGAGAAAAAGCTGGCAGATGCTATTCCGACTGTCAATCAAATAAATGCTTCGATAAGTAGGAGAGAGGAGTTGTTTCTTTGTCATGAAGGGAGTATCCCTTTTATTAAGACGAGGATTATCAATCCTTTATTTAATCGCTTTCAGATGTCTCCCGAGAATTTTTATACTACGGATGCTTGTATTGGATGTAAGCGTTGTGAGAAGAGTTGTCCGGTAGGGAATATTATGATGGTGGGCAGAAAGCCTGTTTGGGGGATGGATTGCACCTCATGCCTGGCATGTTATCATGTTTGTCCGCAGCATGCGGTGCAATATGGGAAAAGAACGAAAGATAAAGGGCAGTATTTCAATCCTAATTAATCTACTCGCCAATTAATCTACTCGTCTTTGATTTTAATGCAGCAATTGGATAAATCTTCAATGATAGCCAGGCTTTCTACTCTGACGCCTTGCTCCTCGAGTTTTTTACGCCCATTTTGGAAGGCTTTTTCAATTATGAAGCCCATTCCTACCAAATTTGCTCCGGATTGCTTGATGAGGTCGATAATGCCTAATGCGGCATTGCCATACGCGAGGAAGTCATCCACGAAAAGAACATTGTCATTTGGAGTGAGGAAATCGGCACTGATAACGACTTCATAATCACGATCTTTAGTGAATGAGTGCACAGTGGTGCTTAGTGCATTCTGGATGGTTTTAGGAGACTTTTTCTTTGCAAATACAACTGGTAAATCCATTAGGTAGCCTGTCATGATAGCCGGGGCGATGCCGCTGGCTTCGATTGTCATAATCTTATTTACGTTTGTGGCTGCAAAACGACGGACAAACTCGACTCCGATTGATTTCATCAGGACAGGGTCCATTTGATGATTAATAAAACCGTCTACTTTCAGGATACCTCCTTCGTAGCATTTTCCGTCTTGCAGAATTCTTTTTTTAAGTAATTGCATGCTGTATGATATTAATTAATAATGTGCTAATATTCCATCCCGCATGGTGAAAACGGCGGTTGGTATATTAGCACATGGATATTTGAATCGTTACTTGTTGTCTCTTAAGTCTTTCACCCGGACGGCTTTTCCTTCGCTTTGAGGAAGAGAGCCTTTCTTTACCAGTTTAACTTTAGGAGTCACCAATATTTCATCCTTCAATTGGCGGGTAATATCCTTGCGGATCTTCTCCAGTTCAATATAATTGTCGGTAGAAAGGTCGCTTAATTCTACTTCGACGATCATCTCGTCTTGGTTGTTGACAGTTTCCAGCGTAATCAGGTAGTTGCTGCCTAATTCGGGGAATTGTACGAGAATCTTTTCTACCTGCATCGGGAAGATGTTTACTCCCTTGATAATGAACATATCGTCGCTGCGGCCTTTGATACGGTCGATACGGATATGGGTACGGCCGCATGGGCATTTTCCGGGAAGAATACGGGTTAAATCGCGGGTACGATAGCGGATTAACGGCATCATTTCACGATCAAGAGTCGTAAGTACTAATTCTCCGATTTCTCCTTCCGGAACAGGTTCGCCTGTTTCCGGATCGATAATTTCTACCAGATAACAGTCTTCCCAGAAGTGCATTCCATTCTGTTCCTTACATTCGAAGGCAACACCGGGACCGTTCATTTCTGTCATGCCGAAGCTGTTGTAGGCTTTTACACCCAGCATTTTTTCTATTTTCCGGCGTTGTTCGTCGGTATGGGGTTCGGCGCCGATAACCAGGGTTTTCAGTGTGGTTCCTTTGGGATCGAGTCCTTCTTCCTGGAAGACTTCTGCAAGGCGGATGGCATAGCTGGGGATAGCATGTAAAGCGGTAGTCTTAAAGTCGTTGATGAATTTAATCTGTCGTTTACTGTTTCCTGCAGCGGCAGGGACTGTCAGGCAGCCCAAGCGTTCTGCACCGTATTGGAAGCCTAAACCTCCTGTAAACATACCGTATCCGGAGCTGTTTTGGAAAACGTCAGTCTTGCGTATTCCTACTGCATACAGACAGCGGGCTACCAGGTTGGCCCAGGAATCGAGGTCGTGTTGTGAGTGAACGATAACAGTCGGGTTTCCGGTGGTACCACTGGAAGAGTGAATACGTACACCATCATTGCTCATATCACCTGCCACCAGTCCGAACGGGTAGTGGGCGCGCATGTCAGATTTGGTAGTGAAAGGTACTTTGCGGATATCATCCAATGACTGTATGCTATCTGCCGTGATGCCATGTTTGCTGAAAACTTCTTTGTAATATGGAGCGTTCGCAGCTATATTGATTGTTTTTTTAAGCCGTTGAAGCTGCAATTCCTGCAACTTCTCCCGGCTCATGGTTTCTAATTCTTCTTCCCAGTATTGTGTACTCATGGTAATGCCTTTTATTGCATCAGCTTTTCCGCAATTTCTTTGCCGGCTGCCAATGCTTTAAGATTCATTTCTACAATTGCTTCTCCCTTACGCAGGAAGATTTCGCGGATGCTGTCTTGCACTTTTTCGTAATCAATACCCAGGAATGGGATTGTTGCTCCCAGTAAGACAATGTTGGCAACGCGGGCGGAGCCTACTTCTTTTGCCACTTTGTCTACGTTCAATACTATCTTATGAGGCAGTTTGTTGATTTCTGCCATCACTTTGTCTGTTTCCGGATAATTGGGGATGTTGACAAACGGAGTTTCGTTAGTCACCAACCAGCCGGTAGGGCTAAGGTAGGGGAGGTAACGCAATCCTTCCATCGGTTCCAATGAGATGATGAGATCACATTTGCCTGATGGGATCAGGTCTGAAGCAATCGGCTGGTCGCTGATACGGAGATTGGATTGGACATCTCCTCCGCGTTGGCTCATTCCGTGCACTTCCGCTTGTTTCATGTATAATCCTTCTTTCAAGGCAGCTTTGCCGATTACTGTGGCAATGGACAGAATTCCCTGTCCGCCGACTCCTGATAATATAATGTCTTTTTTCATGGCTTACTTACTTCTTTTTTTGCGTGCTAATGTCTGGATACACTCTCTGCGTGGGATAATGACAGATACACCACGATATTCGATTTCTTCGCGAATGATTTGCTTCATCTCCTCATAGTTTTTCTTCAATGGAGTAACTACACGGATATGGGCCGGATCTACTCCGATACCTGCACAGATCGCTTCGATGCGTCCGGTTCCGGCAGAGTCCTGTCCACCTGTCATGGCCGTGGTTTCATTGTCGGAGATGACGATGGTTACACTGGCGTTCTCGTTCACGCAATCTAACAGTCCGGTCATTCCGGAATGGGTGAACGTTGAGTCGCCGATGACAGCTACAGCCGGGAAAAGACCTCCGTCAGCGGCACCTTTTGCCATCGTAATGGAAGCACCCATATCCACGCATGAATTAATTGCATTGAAAGGAGCATTTGCACCTAATGTATAACAGCCGATATCGCTGAATACTTTATGAGATGGATATTCTTCTTTCAGAACTTCGGTCAGCGTGATATACATATCGCGGTGTCCGCAGCCTTCGCAAAGTGCAGGCGGGCGCATTTCTACAACAGAAGGAATACCGAATTCCGATTTATTCTCTTTACCTACGGCACGGGCTACAGAGTCCGGATTTAACTCTCCGTCCTGTGACAGAGTACCGTCAAGACGTCCTTTTACTTTAACGCCGATACCCAGATAGCCTTTCAATTGTTTTTCTACAAAGGGTTGTCCGTCTTCCAGAACTAGGATTTCGTCACAAGACTCGATCAATTGATGCAATTGTTTTTTAGGCAATGGATATTGGCCGATCTTGAGTACCGGATATTCGCAACCTTCCGGATAGTTTTCCATCAGATAATTGTAACCGATACCACAAGCTACGATTCCCAGCTTTTTGTTAGGACCGTCTGTATATTTATTATAGGGCGATTCTTCTGAAGCTTTGATAAATTCGTCTTGGCGGGCAAGCAATACTTTGTAGCGTTTGCGGGCATTTCCCGGCAACAAGATGAACTGACGCGGATCTTCGCTGAAAGAGATGCTGTTCTGCGGCTTTTGCTCTTTGCGTTCTACTCCTGAACGGGAGTGTGCCAGGCGGGTTACCATACGCATCAGGATCGGTTCGCCTACTTTTTCAGAGAATTCGAAACCACTGTATACCATATCATACGCTTCCTGCTGATTGCTTGGTTCGTACATCGGTATCAGTGAGAAGTCTCCGTAGAAACGGCTGTCCTGTTCGTTCTGCGAGGAGTGCATACTGGGGTCGTCTGCGGCTATCACAATCAATCCGCCTTTCACGCCTGTGATGGCAGAGTTGACGAAACAGTCGGCAGCTACATTCATACCTACGTGCTTCATACAAACTAATGCCCGTTTACCTACGAAAGACATACCCAACGCAGCTTCCATCGCTGTTTTTTCATTGGCACACCAACGGTTGTGTATATTCTGTTCGGTCGTTATAGGGGCCATTTGAATATATTCCGTAATTTCAGTTGAAGGAGTACCCGGATAGGCATAAACGCCTGAAAGTCCGGCATCCAGTGCAGCTTGTGCAATGGCTTCATCGCCAAGTAAGAGTTGCTTGCTCATATCTATTTCTTTTATTTAGTGTTGATCACAGTTTGTTAATCTATCGGGCAAAGATAGGCTTTTCCGTTCGTTTTATCACAAATTTACTTGAAAATCTTTCTTTCATTCAGGGCTTTCCAGTATTTTCTTGCATTTGCCATGTGGTCGGCGTAATTGGAGGCAAAGTTGTGAGTTCCGGAAAAATCTTCTTTGGCACACATGTAGATATAGTTATGTTTGGTATAGTTCAACACGCTATCTATTCCCTTTTTAGAGGGAATACGGATGGGACCCGGAGGTAATCCGGTATTTATATAGGTATTATAGGGAGAATTGACTTTTAAATGCTCGTTGGTAATTCGGCGCAGGCCAAAGTCCTGCAGGGCAAATTTGATGGTGGGATCTGCTTGTAAGGGCATATCTTGATGTAATCGGTTGATATACAATCCGGCTACCATTGGCTTTTCTTCGTTGTTGTTGGTCTCTTCTTCAACGATGGAAGCAAGTGTGCTGACTTCTTCCGGTGTCATGCCGATGGCGGTAGCTTGTGACAGGCGATCTTTATTCCAGAAGCGTTTGTGTTCATCCTTTATTCGTTTAAAGAATTCGTCTACGCTCATATCCCAATATACCTGATAGGTTTCCGGTATGAAAAGGCTGGGGAGTGTTATGTTGGTATATCCCATTTGAGCTAGGAAAGTAGAGTCGAACAGTTGGCTTGCGATTTCGGCAGAGTCTATCATGAGCTGCTTGCCGATGCTTCGCGCCAATCGGTCTAATGTCCGGACGCTTCCGATAGTAAGGTTCATAGGCTCTTGATAACCTCTGGAAAAACGGCTATATACATGATAAACATTGTCATTGGGGCGAATGGCATAACGACCGGTATGGATATTCTGATCGAAATCCTTGTATTTTGCCATCCACTGGAATCCGGTGAACTTATTGACATGCCCGAATTCTTTTATTTTATGGTAGATAGAATCGGCAGTATCATCCCGGTCTACATAAATATATACGGTTTTAGATGGGTGAAATTGGGGGGCAAACAGATAATAATAAAAGGTGCCTCCGGCAACTGCACAAAGGAGGAATGCTCCGATTAGAATTGATAGTAGAATATTTCTCTTTTTTTTCTTCATCTTTTGAGGTGTATTTAAAAAGTTCGTCAAAGATAAAAAGAATTTGGATAGGAGTGTTCTCTTTTTAGGATGAATCATAAGGCGACTACATCAAAAGTATATTTTCTTTCGGTGCGATTGTGAATTCATTCTTTCACGTTACGTCTGCCTTGCTTGATTTATTCAGCTGCTTATTGTGTCTCTTTGTTTTCATTGTGATTATCTTTTTGTTTCCAGAGTAGTTCCATTATTCCCATATATTGTGGGACTATTTTCCCGCAATATATGGGAATGTTTTCTCATAAAATAAGAGAATACTTTCCCACAATATGTGGGAATAAGACAATCTCTTGACGTTACAATGGGAAACCTTGAGAGTAATACAACAACTCCCTTTTATTGAAGTGAGAGTCTGTTTGTAACTAGAATGCCATTGGCACAAGGAAATGAATTCATTTCAGAGAAACGAGTTTTGCTACTTAATTAGGCCACAGGGAGTAATTAATATCTGCTTCTATTTTGTTTTCTATCTCATCGGGCAGAGGTGCGAAGAAATCCATGTTAGTCAGGCTCTCGATGCTATCTATTGTTACCGCATAGGATGATAGAGGTTCTACTGCCTGCTCATTATTGAATAAGAAACCGATAGCTCGCATCGGCTTGACAAAAGGAGAAAGGACTACTTTAAAAAACTTTTGAGGTACTACGACTTTATTCTTTCCGATTGTTTTGGGATATTTTTCAATAATAGGACCACATATAATAATGATGGTGCTGTCTGCTATGGCCCAATCCCGGATCTTTTCTTCCAGATTTTTCCATCCTCTTCTGTTTAGTTGTGGATGTTGCGGACACATATTGCTGAAATAAAATGATTCTTTCATGGCTTCAGGACTCCATTTCATATCTGCGGCGGGAGCCATGTGACCTTTGTCATATCCTGAACGGGTATAGTCGGCATTTGTGGCAATCGGACCTGTCACTAGTGGATCGGTAATAAAGCGATTACCTCTTTTTTCTTTTCCTTTGGTTTCTTTTCTTGTTAATTCGTAAGAAACCCAGTTGGGAATTTTTAAATCTTTGTTGTATGATACCGTATATCCGCTATGGCGGATGATTTGTTCTTGCCGGGGAACTAGTGATATAGGTGTCTCCAGATCTTTACCGGGTGGAATTTGAAAGGAAGTATCAGTTTGCGGTTCGTTATTTTTCTGGATATTAATCTGCTGGCAATACAAATAAACACCAAAAAGAATAGGAATGAGCACAATAATGGCGATGATACATCCTAATCTATTATTAGAATGTGATTTCTTTTTGAATAGTTTTCTGTTTTTACCTTTTTTATTTCGATTCATTGATTGGCTGGTGATGACAGGTTTGTTTTATTCTTCTTTTCTCATGCTGAATTCGCAACCGCAATATTGTTGGTTGTAAAAGTTGTATTCTTTAATGATGGCAATACGTCGCTCGCTAAGTCCCCCTTTCCGCCAATTCTGTTCCCAGTATGTGACATCCGGGTAAGAGGCGGTAGCATATTGTCCGGCTTCATTGATCTGCTCCAGACTTTTCCAACGACTGGAGGCAAGTGTCGTGGTAATTACAGAGAAACCATGTTCGTGTGCGTAACGGGCTGTCTCCAATAAACGCAGTTTAAAACAACGCAGGCAACGTCCTCCTCTTTCAGGTTCCTGCTCCATTCCTATTATGTGACATCGCCAGTTTTCATGATCGTAATCAGCATCTATGATCTCCAATCCCAATGATTGGGCATAGCGCGTACATTCTTCTTTTCTTATAATATACTCTTCCTGCGGATAAATATTAGGATTGCAATAATAAATAACGGGGGTGATATGATGTTGCATCATACATTCAATAATGGCTGATGAACAAGGAGCACAACAAGTATGAAGCAAGACTTTATCGGCTCCTCCCGGAACTTCGAGTTGGAATTTCTTTTTCATGCTGTAAAGTTAGTACATATTTACGATACGAGTCAATGGTTTATGTTTTATTCAGAATAGTTTTTTTAGTATCTTTGTCCACTCAAGTTTATAACAGAACAATAATGAATGAATTAAATTGCGGGCAAGAAGAGCAATATGCAGGCCCGGAGAAGAAAAAAAGTACCTCGAAAATTGTAAAGAGAACTTTAGTTGTGGCTGCATTAGCTTTGGCGGTATATGTTGTATATTCCGTAGTTTATTTATTTGTTTCGCCTGATCGTAATATTCAGCAAATCTATCTGGTTCCCGAAGATGCTGCGTTTATCATTCAATCATCGGCCCCGATTGAAGATTGGGAAAAGTTTAGTAGAAGTGAAACATGGCAATGTCTGAAGAAAGCGAAATCTTTCGAGGAAGTAACGGAGAGTGTAGAGAAGCTCGATTCGGTAGTCAAAAGCAATAAAGTGTTGTTGTCGCTTGTTGGTGAACGGGATATGCTTATTTCGCTTCACAAGACTCGTGCCACAAAGTGGGATTTTCTGCTGATTCTGGATATGCAGAAAACATCGAAAATGGATTTATTGAAAGACCAGGTGGAAACCGTATTGGTCATGAGTGGCTTTACTGTTACCAACCGGATGCATAATGGCATCAATATCCTTGAAATGCGTGATTCCGAAACAAGGGATATTTTCTATATTGCTTTTGTGGATAATCATTTGGTAGGATCTTATACGTCCGGGCTTGTCGAATCGGCTATTGATTCGCGTAATAAACCCAAAATCGGACTCGACCAGTCTTTTATTGAAACGGAGAAGTTGGTTTCCGGCAAGGGGCTTGTCAGAGTCTTTATTAATTATGCGCGCATACCTCAATTCATGTCTATTTATCTGGGGGCAAGAAACGAATACATTGATCTGTTTAGCAATTCTATGAATTTTGCCGGACTTTACCTAAATACGGATAAGGAGCGGATGGAAGTGAAAGGGTATACGTTGAGAAAAGATTCTGCCGATCCTTATGTCACTGCTTTATTGAATTCGGGAAAACATAAAATGAAAGCGCATGAGATTCTGTCCGGGCGGACGGCTCTTTATACCAATATAGGTTTCAACAACCCGGTAACTTTTGTAAAAGAGCTGGAGAATGCGATGTCGGTTCATAATAAACAATTGTATGATTCTTATCAAAGTTCTCGGAAAAAGATTGAAGGGCTATTCGGGATATCTTTGGAAGAAAACTTTTTGAGTTGGATGTCGGGAGAATTTGCTATTACGCAATCCGAACCGGGGTTGTTGGGACATGACCCAGAACTAATTCTGGCTATCAGAGCTAAAAGTATAAAAGATGCCCGTAAGAACATGGAATTAATAGAAAAGAAGATTAAGCGGCGCAGTCCGGTTAAGATAAAGACGGTTAATTATAAAGATTTCGAGATTAATTACGTCGAAATGAAAGGCTTTTTCCGCCTGTTCTTTGGAAAACTATTTGATAAATTTGAAAAGCCATATTATACTTATGTCGATGATTATGTAGTTTTTAGTAATAAGGCTGCGTCTTTGCTCTCTTTTGTGGAAGATTACGAACAGAAGAATTTATTGGTAAATAATCCGGGATTTGAAAATGCGCTTTCCTATTTAAAGTCAAGTTCTACCATTTTCTTATATACGGATGTGCACAAGTTTTATTCTCAACTGAAACCTATGATGAATCCTGCCACATGGAATGAAATACAATCCAATAAAGATATTCTGTATTCGTTTCCTTACTGGACTATGCAGGTTATAGGAGATGGACGGTCAGCTTCTTTGCAATATGTGATGGATTACAGTCCATATCAACCGGAGGAGGTTGTTGCCGTTGCTGCCGATGAAGATGATGAGGAAATGAACGAAGATGCTGAAACTGAAAAAGAACAGATGAGCGAATTGAAGCGTTTCTATGTCGAAAAGTTTGAAGGAAACGTTTTGAGGGAGTTTTATCCGGAGGGAGCGTTGAAGAGTGAAGTGGAAGTAAAGGAAGGAAAACGTCACGGTCGTTACCGTGAATATTATGAAGATGGGACATTGAAGCTTCGTGGAAAGTATGCAAATAATAAACCGAAGGGTACATGGAAGTACTATACCGAGGACGGGAAATTTGAACGCAAAGAAAAGTTCTAGATTACGTCAACAAAAGTTGATTTAAAAATTATGCTCAAAAAATAATCGGATTCTTTTTGTTTTCTCAAATAAAGCTGTAATTTTGCACGCCGTAAACGAGAGACAAACGCCGCTATAGCTCAGTTGGTAGAGCAACGCATTCGTAACGCGTAGGTCGCCAGTTCAAGTCTGGCTAGCGGCTCTCAAATTAGAACGCTGATTATTAATTAATAATCAGCGTTCTAATTTTTACAGGATTCCCTATTCTTATTTTAAAAGGGAAATCCTGCGTATGTAATAGATGTGAAATATAAAAATGTAATCTATGTTGAGTCGTATTATTGTTTTAGTGGTTGCCGGAGTAGCCGTAGTCTATATCGTTCGCTTTATAGATAACTTTTTCTCCCAGCGTAGAAGATAAAACTAGCTTTCAAACATTCTGCTGCGTGCGAGCATACAAGCGCCAACGATGCCGGCTTTGTCTTTCAGCTTAGATGTGATGATGGCTGAATCTTTATTAACCAGATTTAGAGAGTACTTGCGTACGGCTGTTTTTATGGGCTGGGTGATATAATCACCGGTTAAAGATAAAGTTCCACCTATAATGACCAGTTCCGGGTTGAAGATATTGATTAGCCCGGCGATCTGTTTGCCTAGTTTCTGTCCGATTTCTTCTACAATTTCAATGCAAAGCAGGTCTTCTTTATTCACAGCGGCAATGATCTCATCAAGAGTGATCGGGTTTTCCTCTGTGGCGATTCGTGTAGATAGAATGGAACTTTCCCCACTTTGAATACGCTCTAATAAGATACGATGAAGTGCCGATCCGGAAGCTTCCGTCTCCAAGCAACCTTTTTTTCCGCAATGGCAGATTATCTCATTATCATAAGCACTCATATGTCCAAATTCACCGGAGAATCCGGATTTTCCGGTATAAATCTTACCATCAATAATAATTCCGATACCTACTCCCCAGCTTACATTTACAAAAATGATATCCTTTTCTCCTTTCACGCAGCCTTGCATGTATTCGCCATAAGTCATGGCGCGTGTGTCATTATCAATGGTTACTTTATATCCCAATTTTTCGGATAATACATCCGCCAACGGCCTTTCCTCAAAATTGAATTGACTGAAGCTATACCCTGATTCAGGATTTACACGTCCCGACACATTTACATTAATATTTAAGATCTTCTCTTTATTAATAGTGAGCTTCTTTATAAAATTGAGAATATGCTTGCATAACTCATTCATCCCTTCGATTGAGTTCTCAAATTTATAAGGTATATTCATTTTCAATTCTACCATATCACCTTTGAAATTTATCAGTCCGATATTGACGGCGAATCTTTTGATGTCTACACCCAAAAAGTAACCGGATTCCGGATTAAGCCCATAGAGGTTGGGATGGCGTCCGCCACTAGTCTCCAATTTGCCATAATCATTAATATATCCGTCATCGCACATTTCACCGATAAATTTGGTGACGGTCGGTACACTTAAATCCAGCTCTTTTGAAAGATCGGGAATTGTGGAACTTCCATTATATATATAATGTGTAATAATCCTCTTTTTGACGAGAGCACTTTTAGAGCCCTTTTCTATTTCTTTCAAGAATTGTTGGTTCATAACTATGCATATTTGGTAATTCACACAAAGATAATTAATTTTTTTATTAATACGTGGTTTTGAAGCCTTGAAAATTAGAATATCTTGAATGTTATATTTCCTATATACTATGTAATGGATTTATATATAGGATAATGTAGCTATGAATGATTGTGGATATAATAAATGAAAGAAGATGATTTGTGAGGTAATTCCTCCTTCTATTAATTAATAATGCGAGAAATAATGATTTTATTAATAAAATATTTTATTATCTATTGTTTATTTAATAAATATAGCTATATTTGTGCCGTGATATTATTAATAAAACTCTATATCCTTAAATGAATTTAGTATGAGAAACTATTTTTTAGGTCTGTGTTTATTATTTGCTTTGTGTTTTACAGCATGCTCTCATTCAGATGATTCTGTTGATGTGCTAATTATTGGTGGAGGTGCCAGTGGAGTGACTGCTGGTATTCAGTCTGCTCGAATGGGGGCTGCAACATTGATAGTAGAAGAAACTGAATGGCTGGGTGGAATGCTTACATCTGCAGGCGTAAGTGCTGTTGACGGAAACTATGATTTGCCAGCAGGCTTGTTTGGTGAGTTTCGCGAACATTTGGCAGATTATTATGGCGGACTTGATTCTCTAAAAACCGGTTGGGTGAGTGCAGTGTTGTTTGAACCTTCAGTCGGAAATAAAATTTTCCATGAAATGGTTGACGCGGAGAAAAATTTAAAAGTATGGCATAATGCTACTTTGGTAAAGTTGGAAAGAGAGAATGATGCTTGGATTGCTCAAATTCAGATGAAAGATAATACAATCAAAAAAATACATGCTAAAATATTGATTGATGGTACTGAATTGGGGGATATAGCAAAAATGTGCGGGGTGAAATATGATATCGGTATGGAAAGCCGTCATGATACAAAAGAAGATATTGCTCCGGAAGAGAAAAATAATATAGTTCAGGATATTACATACGTAGCAATCTTGAAAGATTATGGTAAAGATGTGACTATTCCTTGTCCTGAAGGATATAATAAGGATGAATTTGCTTGTGCTTGTGCCAGTCACGTTTGTATCACGCCTAAAGAACCGGATCGTGTATGGTCTAAAGACATGATGATAACTTATGGAAAACTTCCTAATAATAAATACATGATTAATTGGCCGATAGAAGGCAATGATTATTATGTAAACTTGATTGAAATGACCCGTGAGGAACGTGAAGAAGCCTTGAAATATGCAAAACATTATACGATGTGTTTCGTTTATTTTCTGCAACATGAATTAGGTTTTAATACATTGGGCTTAGCTGATGATGAATATCCTACAGCCGACAAATTGCCATTTATTCCTTACCATAGAGAGTCTAGGAGAATCCATGGGCTAGTACGTTTTGATTTAAATCATGCTTGTGAACCGTTCAGGCAGTCTCAACCTCTTTATCGTACTTGTATTGCCGTGGGGAATTATCCTGTGGATCATCATCATACGCGTTATCATGGATATGAAGAGTTGCCTAATCTTTATTTTCATCCGATACCGTCATACGGTTTGCCTTTAGGAACTTTGATTCCGAAAGATGTTGAAGGATTGATTGTTGCTGAAAAATCAATATCTGTTTCTAATATAATTAATGGTACCACTCGTTTGCAGCCGATGGTTATGCAGATCGGGCAGGCAGCGGGAGCATTAGCAGCTCTTGCGGTGAAAGAAGATAAAAATATAAGAGAAGTATCTGTTCGGGAAGTACAAAATGCGATTTTGGATGGAAAAGGATATTTATTGCCTTATTTAGATGTTGAGTTAGATCACCCAATGTTTAAGTCACTACAACGTATCGGCTCTACAGGTATATTAAAAGGTATAGGTAAAAGTGTTGACTGGTCAAATCAAATGTGGTTCAGAGCGGATACATTATTATTGGCAAATGAGTTGAAAGGATTGGGTGATGTTTATCCTTTTGTCAATAAGCAAGTATTCGAAGGTAATAATACCATATCAATTCAGAAAGCTACAGAGTTAATAGGAGGAATTGCCGAAAAAGAAGGTTTTGAGATGAAAGAGGGTAGGGTAGAAGAGATATGGAATGAATTTGAATTGAAGGACTTTGATATGAATCGAGGCATCCTACGAAGTGAAATGGCTATTTTGATTGATCAGATATTAGATCCTTTCAATAATAAAAAAGTAGATATTACAGGACAGTATATTCAATAGGTAATAATAATATAAGTGTTAACTGCTGTTTTAATTAAACTAATATGAAAACATTAGATCGAAGAGACTTTCTAAAAAAAGCCACATTGGCTAGCGCGTCAGCCTTGACTGTACCAACTTTGTTTGAATCTTGTACTTCAAAAGCTAGTGCCAGTACAGTAGTGGCAACTGATGGTTTGGAAAGTAAACTCATTGTTCCTAAAAACAATGGCTTAAAAATTACCGGAACTTTTTTGGATGAAATATCACATGATATTCCACATCAGAACTGGGGTGAGAAAGAATGGGACTTGGATTTTCAGCACATGAAAAATATAGGAATTGATACAGTAATAATGATCCGTTCTGGTTATCGTAAGTTTGTCACTTTTCCTTCTCCTTATTTATTGAAGAAAGGTTGTTATATGCCTTCCGTTGACTTGGTGGATATGTTTTTACGTTTAGCTGAAAAGTATGGAATGAAATTCTATTTTGGACTATACGATTCGGGTAAATACTGGGACACAGGAGATATGACCTGGGAAGTGGAAGATAACAAATATGTAATTGATGAAGTTTGGGAAAATTATGGTTCCAAGTATAAAAGTTTTGGAGGATGGTATATCAGTGGTGAAATAAGCCGGGCAACGAAAGGAGCGATTGGTGCTTTCCATGCATTAGGAAAACAATGTAAGGATATATCTAATGGATTACCGACTTTTATATCGCCTTGGATTGATGGAAAAAAAGCAATCATGGGAACGACAAAAATGACTAAAGAAGATGCCGTTTCTGTACAACAACACGAAAAAGAATGGGATGAAATTTTTGATGGAATTCATGAGGTGGTAGATGCATGTGCATTTCAAGATGGGCATATTGATTATGACGAATTGGATGCGTTCTTTTCTGTCAATAAAAAATTAGCAGATAAGTATGGTATGCAATGTTGGACAAATGCCGAATCTTTTGACCGTGATATGCCAATTCGTTTTCTACCCATTAAGTTTGATAAACTTCGGATGAAGTTGGAAGCAGCTAAACGTGCCGGATATGATAAGGCTATTACTTTTGAATTTTCTCATTTTATGAGTCCGCAATCAGCCTATCTACAAGCTGGTCATTTATATGACAGATATAAAGAATATTTTGAAATAAAATAAATGTTATGAAGTCTACAATCAATTTTGGTTATCTTATATTCCTTTCTGTTGTGGCAGCATTGGGAGGCTTCTTGTTCGGATATGATACCGCAGTTATATCGGGAACAATTGCCCAAGTGACTCAACTTTTTCAATTAGATGCACTACAACAGGGATGGTATGTAGGATGTGCTTTAGTAGGCTCTATCGTAGGTGTTCTTTTTGCTGGAATCTTAAGCGATAAGTTAGGAAGAAAACTTACGATGGTTATATCAGCTGTGTTGTTTTCCACATCAGCTCTAGGATGTGCTCTATCAGCCGATTTTGCCCAATTGGTAGTTTATCGGATTATAGGTGGAGTAGGAATAGGGGTTGTGTCCATTGTTTCTCCTCTTTATATATCAGAACTAGCTGTAGCGCAGTATAGAGGACGTTTGGTGTCATTGTATCAGTTGGCTGTAACAGTTGGTTTTTTGGGAGCTTATTTAGTTAACTATCAATTATTGGCATGGGCGGAGAGTGGTACGCAATTAAGTGTGGATTGGTTGAATAAAATATTTATAACTGAAGTATGGAGAGGTATGTTGGGTATGGAAACATTGCCGGCAATCTTATTCTTCATTATCATATTTTTTATTCCGGAAAGTCCCCGCTGGTTAATCGTACGTGGAAAGGAATTGAAAGCTGTAAATATATTAGAGAAAATATATAATTCGATTACAGAAGCGAAAAGTCAATTAAATGAAACGAAATCTGTGCTGACCTCTGAAACAAAATCGGAATGGTCTTTATTGATGAAGCCTGGAATCTTCAAAGCTGTTATTATCGGTGTGTGTATTGCGATTTTAGGACAGTTTATGGGTGTGAACGCAGTACTTTATTATGGCCCTTCTATCTTTGAAAACGCAGGACTTTCAGGAGGAGATTCTCTTTTTTACCAAGTTCTGGTAGGACTAGTCAATACTTTGACCACCGTTCTGGCTCTTGTCATCATTGATAAGGTAGGCCGCAAGAAACTTGTTTATTACGGAGTTTCGGGAATGGTTGTTTCTCTGATTCTCATCGGCCTGTACTTCCTCTTCGGAGATTCCCTGGGAGTATCCAGCCTCTTCCTGCTCGTTTTCTTCCTGTTCTATGTATTCTGCTGTGCCGTGTCTATCTGTGCCGTGGTGTTCGTGCTCCTCTCGGAGATGTATCCCACCAAGGTTCGCGGACTGGCCATGTCGATAGCAGGATTCGCTCTGTGGATCGGAACGTACCTGATCGGACAGTTAACCCCCTGGATGCTCCAGAACCTTACCCCCGCCGGAACATTCTTCCTGTTCGCCCTCATGTGCGTGCCGTATATGCTGATTGTCTGGAAACTCGTGCCGGAGACTACCGGGAAGTCACTGGAGGAGATTGAAAGATACTGGACCCGTTCGGAATAAATATAAAACAGACCTTGATTATTTTAATGTACTAACAAGTGGGATTGTAGAAATGGCAGAAGATGTTTTTTTGTATGGCCATTCAATAAACGTTTATCATCTGAATAGCTGTCGATACAATCCAGATAATAGATTATATTATGGATTTTAAGAATTTAGCAAATCAATATAAGGATGAATTGTTACACAATGTTCTTCCTTTCTGGCTCCAAAACTCTCAGGATAAAGAGTTTGGTGGCTACTTCACCTGTATGGATCGTGAAGGCAAAGTCTTTGATACAGATAAGTTTGTTTGGTTGCAAGGGCGTGAAGTATGGATGTTCTCTATGCTCTACAATAAAGTGGAGAAACGTCAGGAATGGTTGGATTGTGCCGTTCAAGGTGGCGAATTTCTAAAAAAATATGGACATAACGGAGAATATAATTGGTATTTTTCCCTTGACCGATTGGGTAGACCATTGGTAGAACCATATAACATTTTCTCCTATACTTTTGCAACGATGGCTTTCGGACAATTGAGTCTAGCAACTGGTAATCAGGAGTATGCCGACATTGCCAGAAAAACATTTGATATTATCCTTTCCAAAGTTGATAACCCTAAAGGAAAATGGAATAAGCTTCATCCTGATACACGCAATCTAAAGAATTTTGCCCTTCCGATGATTCTCTGCAATCTTGCTATGGAAATAGAGCATATTTTAGGAACAGATTATTTGGAACAGGCGATAGATGCTTGTATCCATGAAGTAATGGACGTCTTTTATCGTCCCGAACTTGGTGGAATCATAGTTGAGAATGTAGATGTAAGCGGTAATCTTGTGGATTGTTTTGAAGGTCGTCAGGTCACTCCCGGTCACGCAATTGAAGCCATGTGGTTTATCATGGACCTGGGTAAACGTCTGAAACGTCCGGAATTGATAGAGAAAGCGAAAAAAACTACTCTTACCATGCTTGAATATGGTTGGGATAAAGAGTACGGTGGTATTTATTACTTTATGGATCGCAATGGTTGCCCTCCACAACAGTTGGAATGGGATCAAAAACTTTGGTGGGTACATATTGAGACACTTATTTCTTTATTAAAAGGATATCAATTTACAGGTGACCGTAAATGTTTGGAGTGGTTTGAAAAAGTACACGATTATACGTGGGCACACTTTAAGGATCCCGAATATCCAGAATGGTACGGCTATCTGAACCGAAGAGGTGAAGTGCTGCTACCTTTGAAAGGTGGTAAATGGAAAGGATGTTTCCACGTGCCAAGAGGACTGTATCAATGTTGGAATATATTGAAAGATTTATAAATAATCATTGTATTAACCCTTTATAATATTATGATAGACAATTATTGTAAAACTAGAGTAAAAACTCAAATGAGTAGGATTTTTACTTGTCTGTTATTGTTGTTTTGTGTATGTATACCAAGCTTGTACGCACAGACAATGATACATGGAAAAGTTGTGGATGCATCAGGAGAACCTTTGTTGGGCGTTAGTGTCAAAGTGAAAGGAACCGGTATGGGAACTGTTACTAATGTAGACGGCATTTATAATATTAATGTCTCTCAAAAGAGTACTCTTATTTTTTCTTTTATAGGTATGGCTACCCAAGAAGTAAAAGTAGGAAATAAAACCACTATCAATGTTACATTGGAAGATGATGCGGCTTTGCTTGACGAAGTAGTGGTTGTGGGATATGGAACACAGAAAAAAATGAGTATTACAGGTTCTGTGGTGCAAGTTAGTTCTGCGGAATTACAGAAAGCCCCATCCTCTAATCTCTCTACAATGCTACAAGGCCGATTACCGGGCTTAGTCGCAACACAAAATAGTGGACAGCCAGGAAAAGATGCCACTTCATTGATGGTACGTGGAGCAGGAAATGGGGACGGTAATGTTTTGGTTGTTGTCGACGGAATTGTTCGACCTTTTCCTGCTGTGAGCCCTGATGAAATAGAATCTGTAACGGTATTGAAAGATGCTGCATCAGCTGCTGTGTATGGTTTCAATGGTTCTGCCGGAGTAATTTTGATTACGACTAAAAGGGGGAATAATCAGAAACCTACTGTAAACGTCAATTCATCCATAAGTTTGAGTACTAATACTTGTTTTCCGAAGTTTCTTAATGGACCGGATTATATGAAATGGTATAACAAGGCACAAGAATTGGATGGATATTCCAAAGAAAGTTTGCGTTTTACTAACGATGAAATTACACGTGCAATTAATGGAGACCCACAAGGAGTATATACAAACACCGATTGGTTTGATCTTGTATTTAAATCGGTGGCGCCTACCTATAGTAATAATGTTTCATTATCTGGTGGAAATGATCGATTCAAGTATTATGTTGGAGTAGGCAACTATAATCAAAATGGTGTGATTGATAACACTTCTTATGATCGATATAATATACGTACTAACATTGACGCAAAAGTGACTAGTAATTTTAGTATCGCCTTAGGTGTAGGAATCCGTCATTCTAATACTTCTGAACCAGCTTTGGGTACTGGTGCCATTATGCAACAAGCCATGTTGTCATTTCCCTATTTGCCTGCGACTACTTATAGTGGTATTCCGGTAGGCAGCCTTAATGGGGCTGGTAATGGAAACCAAAATCCGATAGCTGTTCGTGATCTCGGAGGAGTTTCTGATTTACGTGAAAAAAGAATGGAAACCAATGTTACCTTAAAATATGAAATTCCCGGAATTAAAGGATTGATCGCAAAGTTTACCGCTTCCTATGATTACTTCCATAGAATGACGAAAATAGATAAGACTCCTTATAAATTAGCTGTTTATAATCAATCAACACGTACATGGGGGGAAGCTTATGGTCGTTTGTTGGCAGATGGAATTACTAGTGTATCACAGAACTATGTAGATCAATATGACTATTATATCCAACCATCTTTGGAGTATCAAACTAAAATTAAGAATCATGGTATCCAGGCTCTATTCCTTTACGAATATGGTGGAGTAAAATATACAAGTATGTCAGCCGGTAAGAGAGGTTATCCGGTGGATGATATACTGGATTTAAGTTGGGGAGACGAAGTGATTCCTAATAGTGTATTGGGTATACATAACCAAAGTAAGCGAGGAGGATATGTTGCACGTCTGAATTATGATTATGCTGATAAATATTTAGTAGAAATTTCCGGTCGTATTGATGGAAGTACTCTTTTGCCAAGTAAGAATCGCTGGTGTGTGTTTCCCGGTGTTTCTTTAGGATGGCGTATATCTGAAGAATCATTCATTAAAGATAATGTAGATTTGAACTTTATTGATAATTTGAAATTGCGTGCTTCCTTTGGACAATTAGGCAGTCAGACAGGGTTAGGATATGGCATTTCTTATATGAGTCTAGCTTCTTTGAGCGACAAGCCTAATGTTGCATTGGGCAGTACATTAAAACGTTATCTTAATATAGGAAGTATTCCTAATGAAGATCTGAAATGGCAATATACAAATACTTATAATATCGGTTTTGAGGCTATGTTCTGGAAAGGTCTTTTAGGGGTAGAATTTGATATGTTCTATTCATTGACTAAACGTAAAATAGAAGCACAGTCTGGTTCCTATCCTCCGTCATTAGGTGGTTATTACAGTTCATTGGTTAATAGCGGTGAACATGAAAACAAAGGTTTTGAATTAGTGTTGACTCATCAAAATAAAATAGGAGAAGTAGATTATAGTATCAAAGGAAATCTGTCATGGGCACGTAATAAAATTTTGAAGATAAATGAAACAACAAATGTTCCTAATGCTAAACGTTTGGTTGGCAAGCCGATGGGACAATATTTTGGATTTGTTTCTGATGGGTTATTTCAGTCAGAAGAGGAAATAGCTAATAGTGCGGTATTCGGACCAACTTTACCGGGAGATATTAAACTTGTCGATATAAACGGTGATGGCAAAATTACGATGGAACAAGATATGGTACCTATCGGGCGTAGTAATATTCCGGAAATGACTTATGGATTGAATTTATCTGCAAATTGGAAAGGTTTTGATTTTAATGCCTTTTTCCAAGGTTCTGCATTGTTTGATGTTTATTTGTGTGGGTCTTATCCAGGAGCTGGTTGGGTAGATGATACCTTTTATACAAGACCATTTTATGCAGATGGCAATGCCCCGTATTATTTGGTAGAAGGTGCCTGGACTCCTGAAAATCGTAATGCTAAATATCCCCGATTAAGCACGGAAGCCCGCTTGAACGGTGGTAAGTATTCTGATTGGTGGGTAAAGAATGGAACATATATTCGTTTGAAAAATGCTCAAATTGGTTATACTTTACCTGATGAATTAACTAGAAAAGTAGGAATTGAAAAGGTACGTGCCTATATATCCGGCAGTAATTTGTTTACATTAACCGGAGTTAAGTATTTCGACCCGGAAATGCCTAATGTAAATCAGGGATATTACCCACAACAAAGAGTATATGAATTTGGGCTTAACATAACCTTCTAATAAAAGAGACCTATGAAGATATTTAATATTGTATGTAAAAAAAGTATATGTTTACTTTGGGCTTGTATAGGATTGGCAGGATGTAGTCTGGAACCCGAACTTACAAGTAATTATACAGAAGATGTTCTTTGGAAAAATGAGACGAATGTAGAATTATACCTTAACAGCTTTTATCCATTGATCGGATCTGATTATTATGCTTCTGCTATTGCTGAAGACGGCTATAGTGATATTGTAAAAATGACTTTACCTCATGCCAATCAGAACTTATGGGCTTTTGGCTCACTGCCGATAGATCAAGCCAATAATGTTTTTGAAAATTGGAGTTGGGGATATAATTGGGTGACGCAATGCAACCGTTTTTTGGATGGTCTGAAAAAACATGGACAACATTTATCTAAAACTATACAACAGAAAGCGGAAGCAGAAGTACGCTTTTTTAGAGCTCATGTTTATTTCCAAATGGCACGTCGTTATGGGGCAAACTTAATTATTTTCCGCGAGCTGCCTCCTTTGGGTGAGAAAAATCATTCATTGAGTGAACCGGACAAATGCTGGGATTTTATTGCAGAAGACTTAGACTTTGCCGCACGCTATCTGCCGAACAAAGAGGCTGCCGAACAAGGTAAACTAACGCAGGGAGCCGCTTGGGGACTGAAGGCCAGAGTCATGCTTTATGCGGAAAGATGGAAAGATGCTTCTGATGCCGCAGCTATGGTGATGGGTATGGGTTACGATCTTTATCCTGATTATGCAGGTTTGTTTAAGATTAGGCGAAGTGATAAGATGGAAAATAAAGAAAGTGTAATGGAGTTTGGCTATATAAAACCTGATTTAGCCTATACTTTTGATGTCACTTATTGTCCACCAGGTGATAATGGCAATGCTGAAGCTACTCCGACTGAGAATCTTGTTTCACAGTATGAAATGGCAGATGGTACAGATTTCTCTTGGAATATCCATGCCGCAAATCCGTATGAAGGGCGTGAACCTCGTTTTTATGCTTCTATTCTTTACAATGGAGCCTCTTGGAAAGGACGTACTATTGAGGCTTATGAAGGTGGAAGAGACGGTTGGGGATTAGGAGGGAACACGACTTCTACCGGCTATTATATCCGAAAATTCATGGACGAAGATATGATTGACTTTAAAGAGAACGACTACACTTATTACTATATGCGTTATGCTGAAGTATTATTGATCTATGCAGAAGCAATGGCACAACAAGGATTTGTAAAGGAGGCGTTGATTGAGTTAAATAATGTAAGAAATAGAGTACACCTTCCTGCAGTAGAGGCCACGACTATTGATCAATTTATGATCCACTTGCGCCACGAACGCATGGTGGAATTAGCTTTCGAAGGTCACCGTTTTTGGGACTTACGCCGTTGGAATTTGGCTAAGTCTACATTGAATAATACGCATCTTAAAGGTAAAAAGCCTATACGGCAAGCCGATGAAACAATTACCTATGAGGATGTGGACTGTGATAATGGTAAGACCCGCATATATTTAGATAAATATAAACGATTCCCTATACCTTATACGGAATTGCAATCAAATGAGCTATGTGAGCAATTTGAAGAATGGAGATAATATTTAATAGAAAAACGATATGAAAAATATATTTAAGTCATTGCTTTGGGCTGCTTTTGCCTTTTGCATTACCTCATGTGGTGAAGTGGATATGGGTAATACTCCACAAGCGGAAAAAGGATTATTGAGTCTAACTGCGAAAATTGCGGGTGAGAGTCAAGTTTTCAGTCCTACTAAAAGAGGTCCATATAAGGATGGAGATGTAATTGAATTCAAATTTCCTTCACCTATAGAAGATCCAGTGGACTTGTCAAAGGTGAATTTGATAGTTAGTCTGGAGAATGACTGTTTTGTACAACCAGGTTTACCCGGAACGATAGACTTGACTTCTCCATTTGAATTAAAAGTCAAAACAGCGATAGGAGTAGTAAAAACTTATATTATCAAAGCTATTCCGGTTGGTCCTATCGCTACATTTAAAAAAGGCTGGTTTAAGAACGGTAACGATTTGGATTATATATGGCCTGTTTGGATTTCATCTATTGCCATATCTAATAATGACTTTGTGTTATATGACGGTGTGGAAAACTATGATGAAAGTTATATTAAAGTTTACGGTGAGAAAAATGCTGACTTGAAAAAGAAAATAAAAGCGCCGCATACCTTTATATCACAAGTGAAAACAGATGATGCGGGACATATTATTGCAGCACGTGAAAATATCTATGGGGCTGGATTTATGTTGTATTATTATGAAGATATGAATAGTGAGCCGAAATTACTTCTTGATTATATGCATGATAATGGATGTCCACTTCTGTTAGGTTATCGTTTTAGTATTGTTGGTAATCTGAAAGAAGGGAAAGCATATATATATGCACTTTCTGGTAATACTTATTTTGGTGCACAAGGTAAAGAATATTATCGTTTTGAATTCAACGATGGTGTACCGATAAGTACAGTTCCTGTAAAGGTTGATTTCTCTGATAATATAACTGGAGTTTGGGAGTCTGCAAATATTCAACGTCTTACAACTGCCGATAATTCGGATATTTACTTGTCTTATTTCCAATATTCAAATTCAGATACACAACAATTGTTAGGTAGTCACATCTATTGTTTTAATGAAGAATTAAACAATCTTACAGAAATGAATCGCAAGAATTTTGATTATAAATTATTGGGATTCCGTGTCTTTGAAATAGATGGTCATCGCTTCTTGGCAATGCTTACGCAGGCTTTTGGTAGTTCAAGTGTCTGTATGAAGGTATTTGATATTGCCAACAAGAATAATTGGACCGCAATGAATCCTGATTCAGACAACTATAATGAATTCCTGATTTTTGAATCAGAACAATACGCGGTAAACAACATCAATCAATGGGGAGACGTGGCTGTAAAAGTAGATAATAATAAGGCCCAAATCTATGCTACTATTGTCTCTGCTGATAAATCACAATCTGGAGTGGCAATGTATGAGATGACATACTATCCTCCTACACAACAATAGCTTTAGAATCATAACCTGAAAATATTTAGAACAAATATGACACTGAAAAATATGTTAGTAATACAATATTTAGCGTTTGGTACAATCGTAGCATTGTGCTCTTGCTCAGATGATGATATTGATATACATCGTGTAGCTTTACCTGAGACTGTCAATCAAGATGCTGTGGCGTATGTGGAACAAAATGCTAAAGATACTAAAGTCATAGAGAATTATGACTTTACTGATGGACGTAATTATGTAATGAGCGTGGGAGAAAATTCTCCATCTGCTGCTATTAGTGGACAAACGGTAGAAGATGCTAAAGAAGGATTAGGAGCACTTGCTGTCAATTATACCTTTGCTGCGAAGTCTATCAGTACAGAACCCGAATATGTGACTATGAAAGAAATTTGGGGAAACTATCGTACAGATTTATCCTTTCATCCTTTAGGACTTTCATTATGGATAAAAGGGAACAGACAGAATCCGGGTGTTTTGCGGGTAATGCTTATTCAAGATAGTAAAATGGAGCCTGGTATTCAAATGGAAAATCAGTATTTTCAGTATATCAACAAATCTATTTTACAACAGGATGGCTGGCAGAAATTAATTATACCTTATGAATCTTTCCAGTTATATAAAGGTTTGGCATCTGATGATAAATTGAACTTATCGAAAGTTTTTGGTTATCGTATTGACATAGTTAATGAGAAAGATGAGTCGGGAACAGGTACAGTATATTTTGATGCTCTAGAACAGGTTACCTCATATCAGCATCAGTATGAAAAGAAAGGCAAGTTTTCAAGTATGTTTATTCAATTGAACAAAGTGTATTATGAAAATCCGGAGTACGATGATTGGGAAACTTACTTTACAGAATGTAAAAAAGTAGGTATTGATACTTGGATCGTCCAATATAGTGTTGGATATGGAGCAGAAAATACAATATCATGGTATTCAGGCTCTACTGTAGGTTGGAACGGTGAAGGTGTGCAAACAGAATGTCCTATAATTGACAAGATAATGAATGCGGCGGAAAAAACAGGTTTCAAAATAATCTTAGGGCTTAATGGTGGGGATTATAATATTGAAAAACTAGACGATAAATGGACATATGATGTATTGCTGGCACGTAATGAAGTAGTTGCAGGAGATTTAGCTAGAAAGTATGCGGATCATCCGAGCTTTGCAGGTTGGTATATTACGGAAGAGTTTCACGATGCCAAATATCCGGCAGGATGGCAGGAAGAAAATAAACGTAAATTATTGTCGGACTACTTGACGCGTGTAGCTACTTTTGCTAAAAGTAAATGTAACAAACCTGTATATATTGCTCCGGCTTTGTGGAGAGGTATGCCGGCTGAAATGTGTGGCGAATGGTTTGGAGCATTATTAAAAGAAACAGAGAATGTTGACTACATGTATTTGCAGGATTTAGGTGGTCGTAGTTTGGTGGATGTACGCATAGATCTTCCCAATTACTATGGTTATATCAAAAAAGCCTGTGAAGAAGCAGGAGTGAAGTTTGGAGTAGACATTGAGTCTTTCTTTTATTCATACTATCCTCCCGTAGATTATCGTGCCAAAACCTGGGCGGAGCTAGAAGAACAATTGGCTGTGGCCAGTCAATATACTGATCTTATAACCAATTTTAGTTGGGCAACGTTCAAGCCTGGTTATGATAGCTTTGAAGGATATAGAAATTATTATAATTCATTGAAATAATTATTATAACTGGAAATTGCACTGGAAATAGATGAAAATTTCTTCTTTTTCTAGCGCAATTTCTTTATTGAAATATATATGTATAAGAAAACTACATTAGGCCTTATTATATGTTTGCTTTCTTGTAGCTTATGGGCGAAGGGAAAGGCAGGTATAGATTTAACATTAATTCCTCCCGCTACTATTACAAATCAGGTTGATTTAGATATAAGGGTGGGGATTACAAATTATGATATTTCTGTCCGTAGCTTGGACGTTTCACTATATCTTAATAAAATAGATAGAAACACATTATTGTATCATTCTACTTGTCAAGTAGAGAAAGATAATCCCCTCACCATTAGATATAACATGCAGACGAGGGATAAAGTGGGAAAAAATAAAATAATCCTTGTTGTAAAGGATGGAACAAAGAAAACAATCCAAACACGTGATATTGAAATTATAGATTCGAATATCCGTTCCACTCGTTTAATAGATGGTGCTTGGACCAGTATTTACCATTGGAGTGAAACCGAAGGCAAACATTGGAACAATGATCTGCGGCGTATGACCGACGATCAATGGCGGGAAATGATTCGTTCCATGCATAAAGTAGGTATGGATATAATTGTGATACAAGAGGTTTTTCGAAATGAACAGTATGTCGGTAAACATGACGTTACCATAGAAACCTACCAAGGTAAAGCTTTTTATCCATCCGACCTATACGAAGGAAGAATGGAAATCGCTGCAAAAGATCCTGTTGAAGCAATTCTTGCAGAAGCGGATAAACATGGTATGCACGTAATGATGGGAGTAGGAATGTTTGCTTGGTTTGATTTTACTCCCGAATCTTTGGAATGGCATAAGAGAGTGGCTAAAGAACTTTGGGATAAATATGGTCATCATCCTTCTTTTTATGGATTCTATGTATCTGAAGAGAGTGGCGGTGGTTTAGATAATTGGGAAAAAACTCCGGAAAAACGTCAGATTCGTAAAAATGATATTGTCAATTTCTTTGCCGAATTTAAAAAGTTTTGCAACCGGATGGCCCCAGCCAAACCTATTATGCTGGCAACAAACAGTATGGATGTTCCTAATGGAAAAGAAACCTATCCGGAATTGCTGAAGAATCTGGATATTCTCTGTCCTTTTGGTTTTGCTCGTATGCCTGAAAATGACCTGACAGGTAAACAGGCGGCTACTATGTTGCAAAAATTGTGTAATGATGCAGGTTCTCATCTTTGGTTCGACTTGGAAGCCTTCCTCTTTAACGAAGATCAGTCATTATATCCACGTCCTATAGAACAAATCATTCACGATTTGAATTTATTCGATAATTTTGAAAAGATTCTATGTTATCAGTTTCCAGGAGTATTTAATGATCCGAAGATGTCTATCCGTGTAGGTGAAAAAAGAACTGTCGATTTGTTTGAGGGATATCAGAAATATCGGGAGAAAATATTGTATAATCGGAAAGCTGGAATTAAAAATGAGATTGTTTCAACCAAAACTGTACAAGGAACATGGTTGAATTTACCCTATCAGGACGTACGTAATAAGTATATGAATCCATTTCATGTGGATTGTACGGCACCTGCATTTTGGAAGCAAAAAATAAAGGAATATTCAGAAATCGGACTCGAATATTTGGTTATCATGGCAGTAGCTAATGAACGTCAGGCGTATTATCCGTCTTCGTTTATGAAACATGCCTATCCATCAAATAGACAAAGCCCAGTTGAAGCTATCATGGAAGCTGCCGATCAATATGGAATGAAGGTATTTATGAGTTGTGGGTGGGCTGTAAATCAAGATGACAATATAAGAGAACCAGCAATAAAAGAACTTCAACAAAAAATTATGAAAGAAACTGCAGACTTGTTTAAAGAGCATAAATCATTTTATGGCTGGTATCTACCTGTAGAAGATATGATAGCTCCTTATTTATCTGACTATGCAATAGAGGCTGTCAATACTTTGGCTGAGTCCGCCAGAAATTTGACTCCCCAAGCACAGATTATGATTTCTCCATACGGATTATATTCTGCAGATATTCGGAATCCTAAGTTTGGTGAACAAATAAAGAAACTGAAAGTGGATATCATAGCTTATCAGGATGAAGTAGGATGCGTTAGAGAACCTATGCCAATGCAACGTATGAAAGAAAATTTTAAACTTCTCAACACTATTCATAAAGAAGCAGGAATTCGTTTTTGGGCCAATATTGAGTCCTTTACATGGGAAAAGGAGACGAATTCCAGAAACTCTGCACTTGTTCCTGCTGCTTTTCCCAGATACTTATCTCAACTTGTTGGAGTATCTCAAGCTGGAGTTGAAACTGTAGTAAGTTTTTCTATTTATGGAATAATCGATAAACCAGACTCACCAATGTTTATAGGGCAACCCATAGAAGCAGCAAAAGCTTATCAGAACTATACCGATTGGATGGCAGGAAAAGAACGTTGGTCTTTTTTAGAAACTACGTTTAAAGGCAACATACAACATTCTGCTGTAGATAAACAAATTACGTATATATCAAGGCCTCATGATACATATAATAGCGGTAATCTGATTAATGGTAAGTTGGGAGTAGAGTCTACGGATGATAAAGAATGGGTCGGTTTTGAAAACAAGAATATGGAGATTATTATTGATTTAGGGAGGATACAAAATATCAACACTTTGGGAGCCCGATTCTTGCAACATTCAGTATCTTCTGTCAATCTACCTTTGAATGTATCATATTTATTATCTGAAGATGGAGAGAAATATGATTGGGTATCTTCTATTCCCATGGATATAAATACTAATCATTTACATGATTGTTGGATTGATATAGCTTATGCTGATAAAATCAGCACACAAGCTCGCTATATAAAAGTCATTGCAGAAATTCGCGGAAATGGTTGGATCTTTTGTGATGAGGTATTTGTAAACCCATAAATGCATAGTAGCTATATAAAAGATTTATGAGAATTAAAAAAACATCACAAAGATATCAATATGATCATTTTATGTTGGAATAGATAGCTTGATGGCATTTTGGGGGGGATTTTGCTATCCTCTACTTTTTATAAGTATATAGTAATAGAAAGCAAAACAGATAAAATACGGTATTTATATGCATAATTACGAATAAAAGAATGGTCATTTGCATATAAATTACCGTATTATTTGCTAAAAACACACGGTTGGTTCTAATGAAACGTACAGTTGTACTAAATCCCGCATACGTAATAGCTAAAGTTTGCTATACTTATGCGGGAT
>OHFX01000045.1_pt1 | contig 86577 bp, 82 predicted proteins | sample 1567691 | NCBI WGS metagenome assembly OHFX01 (sample SAMEA3879552, study PRJEB24766) | human gut metagenome | biome: human-associated habitat; feature: feces | place: USA | collected 1985/1987 | reverse complement strand
CCGCATACCTCGTTTTAAAGAGAAGCTGCAAAACCGGCATCGAAAAAAGCGACAGACCTATTCCCGCCGGTATGGCTACGTATGTGCAGGAGCATATCGCGCGGCGTATTTCCTTTGATACGGCAGCCCTGTCCGATTTGGCGTAGTTTTCTGCGACGGACGCGAACGCGCTCTTTCCGAACACGGAGCATATGGACGGGGCAAGCGCAAACACAGCCATCGACAGGCCGGTAAAAGAGCCGTAAAGGAAGTTCGGAAGCTCCGACATCTTCACCCCGCTTGAAATTATGCTCGCGTACTTTGTCGCGTAAAGCTCCGGATGCTTTCTTAAAGACAGCTTTATCATGAGTATTATGGTAGATAAGTCTATCGTGTTTATAAGGCTTGAAACAACCGACGCTATCGCTATCGGCGCTATGGTGAGCAAAAGCCTGCGCAGCACAGCCGCGGATTGAGACTTGTCGCGGCAATCTGCACCGCACTCCGCCACCGCAATCTCCTCCGCGCACTTTTTTGCCCTTGACCTTGCAAGCAGATACAGCAGCCCCGCAAGGTCGGCAAGCACGGTTCCCGAAACCGCTGCCGCAGATATGTACGGAAGGGCAGCGTTCGTCGCCTGAAGTTCGTTGAGGCATACCTTGCCGAACACCGGCTCGCCGCGGCTGTACATGGCGTGTGCATACTCGCTTGTGACGTATGCAAGCCCAAGCCCCGCAGCCGCCTTGACTATCGCGTCAGCCATCTGCGATACAGCCGTAGGAGCCATATCCTTCAGCCCTTCGTAGTAGCCTCTGTACACGTTTGTGACCGTGCCTAAGAAAATGCAGGGCGATATGAACATGACCGACAGTCTTGCCTCCGGATTTCCTATGATTCGTGTGGCTATGAAATCCGAAAACAAAAGCGGTATTGCGGTGAGTATAAGGCTCACGGCGCTGAAAAATATGAGGCAGACGCGCCTTGTCAGATATATTTTGTCGTACCTGCCGTGCGCGCCGCTTTCCGACACCATCTGCGCAATCGCAGGCGGGAGGCTTGCGGCGCAAAGGGCGTAAAGGGGCATGAACACGGCGTACGCACCGGAATAATAGCCCATTCCCGTGCCGCCGAGAAGGTTTGCAAGGGGGATTTTGAGTATTAGCCCCGCCGCCTTTGAAACCACGACCGACACCATGAGTAAAAACGAGCCGTACAAAACGCTTTGCTTTTTCATAACGCCCGTATACCGCCTCCTCAAAACTTTGTCTTAAAGTATTTTATTTAAAAACATGGACGAGTATGACGAGCCGGCAGCGATAAAGTGGCGAGGATTTGACCGCCGGAGGTGTTTTCGCTTGAAGTTCGGGCGCAAATGTGATAAACTAAAAAGTAATGTGCAAATTTTAGGGAAGGAAAATATATATGCCTGCAAAAAACGAATACGGAAATGAAGCAATACGATCTTTAAAGGGCGCAGACAGAGTCAGAAAGCGTCCCGCTGTAATATTCGGCTCTGACGGCCTTGACGGCTGCAAGCACTCGGTGTTTGAGATAATTTCAAACTCCATAGACGAGGCGAGAGAGGGCTACGGAGACCTTATAACCGTCACGTACTATAACGACTATTCAATAGAAGTGGAGGACATGGGCAGAGGTTGTCCCGTGGATTTCAACAAGGCAGAAAACAGATATAACTGGGAGCTTGTTTACTGCGAGCTTTACGCCGGAGGAAAGTATGACAATGTCTCGGGGGACAACTATGAGTATTCTCTGGGTCTGAACGGACTCGGCGCATGCGCCACGCAGTACTCGTCGGAGTATATGGACGTCGAGGTGTGCCGAGACGGATACCTGTACAAGCTCCACTTTGAAAAGGGAAATAACATAGGCGGACTTCACAAGGAAGCCACAAACCGCCGCCGCACCGGCACAAAAACGCATTGGAAGCCGGACCTTGAGGTGTTTACCGACATAGCCATAGAGGAGGAGTACTTTTGCGACACTCTTAAAAAGCAGGCGATTGTCAACCCGGGGATAAAGTTTGTTTTGAAGTATCAAAAGGAGGACGGAAGCTTTGAGAGCTTTGAGTACCTCTACGAAAACGGCATACTCGACTATGTAAAAGAGATTTTGGGCAGTGAGGGTCTGACTCAGCCGAGGCTTTGGACGGCGGACAGAAAAGGCAAGGACCGCGAGGACATGCATGAGTACAAGGTAAAATACAACTTTGCGTTTGCGTTTTCAAAGACGGTCAAGCTCTGTGAGTACTTCCACAACTCCAGCTACCTTGAGTACGGAGGCTCCACCGAAAAGGCCGTGCGTCAGGCGTTCACCTCTTTTTTGGACAGCTACATGAAATCAAACAACAAGTACCTGAAAAACGAGTCCAAGATACAGTTTGTAGACATCGAGGACTGCCTTGTGATGGTTTCAAGCTCATTTTCCACCCAGACGTCCTATGAGAACCAGACCAAAAAGGCTATAAACAACAAGTTTATATACGAAGCCGCGGTTGATTTTTTAAAGCACCAGCTTGAGGTTTACTTCATCGAAAACCCGGACGATGCAAATAAAATCTGCGACCAGGTCTTGATAAACAAGCGCTCCCGTGAAAGCGCGGAAAAGACGAGGGTAAACGCAAAAAAGCTTTACACCGAAAAGCTCGACATGGCAAACATGGTCAAGAAGTTTGTCGATTGCCGCTCCAAAGACGTCTCAAAAAGGGAGCTTTATATAGTGGAGGGAGACTCCGCTTTAGGCTCGGTAAAGCTTGCACGCGACGCCGATTTTCAGGCGGTCATGCCGGTAAGGGGAAAGATTTTAAACTGCCTGAAGGCGAGCTACAACAAGATATTTGAGAGCGAGATAATAACAGACCTGATGAAGGTCTTGGGCTGCGGTGTGGAGGTCAAGAGCGCAAAGAACAAGGAGCTGTCCTCCTTTAACCTGAATGCGCTGCGCTGGAACAAGGTGATAATATGCACCGATGCCGACTACGACGGATTCCAGATACGCACTCTCATTCTCACCATGCTCTACACCCTCGCGCCCACTCTCATCGACAAGGGGTATGTGTACATCGCAGAGTCGCCCCTTTACGAGATAAACACAAAGGACCGCACGTACTTTGCATACGACGAGTCGGAGCGCGCCGAGATAATGAACATGATAGGCGACGCCAAGTTCACCATACAGCGTTCAAAGGGACTCGGCGAAAACGAGCCGGACATGATGAACCTCACGACGATGAACCCTGCGACAAGGCGCCTTATACAGGTCACGCCGGATGACGCCGAGCACACAAAGTTCATGTTTGACATGCTCTTAGGTGACAACCTCAGCGCGCGCAAGGAGTTTATAAACAACAACGGCCATGACTATCTTGACATGGCGGATGTAAGCTGACAGGAGGACGTAAATGCCTAAAAAGAAGAGCGGCGAGGAAAAGCCGCGCAAGCAGGCTGCAAAACTTCAGCCGAACGCATATATAAACGGTGCGGGAACGGTCATAGAAGAGCCGATAACCGTCACCCTTGAAAAAAACTACATGCCCTACGCGATGAGCGTAATAGTGTCACGTGCGTTTCCCGAGATAGACGGATTTAAGCCTTCGCACAGAAAGCTTTTGTACACCATGTATGACATGGGGCTTTTGAGCGGGCCGAGGACAAAGTCCGCAAACATAGTGGGACAAACCATGAAGCTAAACCCCCACGGAGACCAGGCGATATACGAAACCATGGTGAGACTCACAAGGGGCAACGAGGCGCTTTTGCACCCCTATATAGACTCAAAGGGAAACTTCGGCAAAGCATACTCGTCCGACATGGCGTATGCCGCCTCAAGATACACCGAGGCAAAGCTTGACGCCATATGCAACGAGCTTTTCTGCGATATAGACAAGGACACCGTAAACTTCGTCCCGAACTACGACAACAAGATGATGGAGCCGGAGCTTTTGCCCGTCACGTTTCCCACCATACTTGTAAATTCAAACGTCGGAATAGGCGTGTCGATGGCGAGCGCAATATGCCCGTTTAATTTAAAGGAGCTTTGCGAGGCTACGATAGCTATCATAAGAGATCCGGATTTTGACGCCATGCAGGTTATGAACGGCCCTGATTTTCCCGGCGGCGGATACATGATTTACGATGCGGAAAAGCTGCGCCAGATATTTGACACCGGCAGGGGATCGGTGAAAATCCGTGCGAAATACCGCTACGACAAGGACGAGAACTGCATAGAAATAACCGAGATACCGCCCACGACAACCATAGAGGCGATAATAGAAAAGGTCGTGGAGCTTGCCAAGAACGGCTTGAAGGAAGTATCGTATATAAGAGACGAAACCGATTTGAGCGGTTTGAAGATAACCATAGACTTAAAGCGAGGAGTCGATCCGGACGAGCTGATGAAAAAGCTGTATCAGCTTACGCCCTTGCAGGACAGTTTCTCGGCAAACTTCAACATCTTAGTAAACGGCTACCCGAAGGTCTTGGGCGTGAACGACATAATAAAAGAGTGGATAAGCTTCAGAGTCGGATGCGTCAAGCGCAGGGTCAGCTTCGAGATGAAGAAAAAGGAGGAGCGTCTGCACCTTCTCAAAGGCCTTGAAAAGATACTTTTGGACATAGACAAGGCGATAAAAATAGTCAGGGAAACGGATGAAGAGGCGGACGTGGTGCCTAACCTCATGATAGGCTTCGGAATCGACCAGACGCAGGCGGAGTATGTCGCGGAGATAAAGCTCAGGCACCTCAACCGCGAGTTCATACTCAAGCGCATCGACGACATAGCGCAGCTTGAGAAGGACATAGCAGACATGCGCGACATACTCGGCAGTGAAAGAAAAATAAAGCTCATCATAATTGACGAGCTGAAGAGGGTTTCCGAAAAATACGGCCAGCCGAGGAAAACGGAAATAATATATGTAAGCGATGAGCCGCAGAGCAAGGTGGTCAAGGACGTCCCCGACTATCAGTGCAGATTTGTGCTCACAAGAGAGGGATATTTCAAAAAGATAACCGCGCAGTCGCTCAGGATGGCATCAAAGCAAAAGCTCAAGGAAAACGACGTAGTCAGCACGGAAATAGACTCTACAAACCGCGCGGACATACTGTTCTTTACTGACAAGGCAAATGTCTACAAAACAAAAGCCTCGCAGTTTCCGGACACAAAGGCTGCTCAGCTCGGCGAATTTATCCCCGTGGAGCTAAAGTTTGAAGAGGGCGAAAACGTTGCGGCGATGGCTGCAACCTTAGATTACAGCGGTTTTTTGCTCTTCGTCTACAAAAACGGCAAGGTCGCAAAGGTGCCGCTCAGCTCCTATGAGACAAAGACAAACCGCAAGATGCTTTCAAAGGCGTATTCAGACAAGTGCGGACTTGTGCAGATGCTCGATGTGGGGGAGGGCGCGCAGGTGATGCTTCGCTCCACAAACGGCAGGGCGATAATATTTGACACCGGCATGATACTCCCCAAGGCGTCAAGGGACACCGTGGGCGTGCAGGCGATGACCCTGAAGGCAAAATCTGAGGTCGAGTCCGCATATATACTCACGCCGGAAAAGGCGAATGAGCTGTCAAAGTATCGGGTAAATACCTTGCCCGCTGCCGGACCGTTTGCAAAAGGCATGGACGACCCCGACCAGATAACGTTTTAGATGATCTAAATAAAGCCGCACGGCAGTGCACACGCAAGGCTGAAAAAATAAGAGCGTCTCTGAAAATCAGGGACGCTCATTTGTTTTTGCGTTATGCTTTTTGATTACGCCAAGCTTACCGATATCTGCGACAACACGCCGTATTCAAATGTCAGCTCGGCACGTGTTGTTCCATCGGTAAAGGTAAGGGCGCTGTTGTCTGCAAGGCTTTCGTCGATTCCAAGGGTGCTTAAAACATAGTCAAGCGAATCTCCGACCTTTACTCCGTTAAAGCTTAGGTCAAGCGGGCAGCCTGCGCTGCTGACCTCTATTTCTATTATGCTGCCCTGGAACGCGTAGGGCGTGTCAAAGACCAAAAGTCCTCCGACAAACATCACGTTGCTCACAGATGTGGAGCTGAGCGAACCGGTGGCTGAGTTTTTGTACTTTGACGCCACGTATTCGCCTGAGGCTTCGTCGTTGAGGCGAACCTGCTCGCCGCCGATGGTCACTATCATGTATTCCTCGCTGACTCTTGCGGTGAGCGATTCAAGGCGATCTTCTTCGGGAACTTCATCGCCGGTGTCGTCGGTGACGGTGGGATCCTCGACATCAACCGGCTGCTCGTCATCCGTCTGTTCGGAAATCACGGGGAGAATCTCTCCGCGGCTTACCATGCCCAATGTCTCAAGATCTGCATAGGGGTATTCGTACTCGTTTAACTTCCTGCGGATGTATCTTGTAAGCTCGCTTGTGGCGGACTTGTGAACGTACTCTACGGGGTTGTTGGAGGTCGTGGTGACGAACTCCGTCTCGCTGTCGAGTATGCCCATGTCGGTGTATCCGGGGTTAATGTCCTCATATACACGGTGATAGCCCATCATCAGGTCGTTTAACGTGTACACGTCGTACAAAAGCTCATCTATAACCGTGACGCTTCCCGACTCGGTGACGTAAAGGCTGGTCAGAATAGTGTCGCCTACGTCGTAAACAGGCATTCCCTCAAGCTGGTTCTCGGCTGTGCCCTTGATCCACACATATGCGTCAACATCACATGCCTGCGTATTCAGGTAGTCGTATTCGATGTTCACGTCATAAAGCGTATACATTCCGTCCTCAAGGGCGGGAAGGGTATCGTCGTCGAGTATGCCCTGTACCGTCATTCTCACAAGGCTTACGCCGCCTCTTTGCGCTTCGTCGGCAAATTTGGTGTCAAGCAGGTCGTAGAAGTTGAGCGCGCTTGACGGGGCGTTTCTTGTAACTGCATCGGGAGCCGCTGCGGCGTTCGACGCAAACTCGTCATAGTCGGAGTACACGTTTGCCTCTATGCTCGCATCGCTGCCGGAAAGCATCAAAACGTAGTCTTCAGTGTAGTAGTCGCCGTCGTAGTTGTATCCTACGTAGCTGGAGAGCATGCTCTCGGGCAGCGCATCTGCAACCATGTCGGGGGCAGACCAAAAGTCATCTTCCGCGTCAGACACCGGAATTTCCTCTGGTGCAATAATGCTGTCTGCCTCGTCGCCGGTTGTGTCGGCGCTGTTTTCGGGCATGAGGTTGGCGTTTACTTCGTTTTCGCCGCCGCTGTCCGATCCGCTCGCCACATCCTCCTGCGTTGCATCCTCGCTGTACATGGCGTTGTCCCCGCCGAGACGGTTATCCGAATCGCTCGAGCGGTATTTTATATTTCCGCTCATGATAGAGACAATTCCTATTGTGGACAGCGCCGCAACCAGGCATGCCGCCAAAGACACGTATTTATAGATTTTGATCTTGCTTTTGTATGTTTGCTCGTCTTTTTTCTGCGAGATGTCTATGGTGCGGTCAGAATCCGACTTTAGGCTCAGATCCGCCTTCTTGTCGGTCATGCTCGCCGCACATATGGTTTTAAGTCTGTCCTTGAATTCGGCAGACAAATTCATCGATCGAACTTCGCTTTTGTATTCACTGACCAGATCCATCGCCGAACTTTCCTTCCAGCATTTCGCTTAGTTTTTTCCTCGCTCTCATCAGCAGCGAGGCGACTGTGTTTTGATTCGACTGCATTATGTTTGCTATGTCCTTGATAGGATAGCCCTCAAAATAATGCAGATACACCGCAGTTCTGTACTTCTGCGGCAGAGCCATTACAGCGCTCATAACCGTTCCGTCGGAAGAGTACTCATCCGACGCGGGTATGTTCTCCGTAAGCTCTATGTTCGGGTGAGAATATGCGCGTTTGTTATAGTTTTTGCACATGTTGATTGTTACTCTTAAAATCCATGCCTTTTCGTGCTCTTCCGATTCAAATTCGGGGTGCGCGCTGCACAACTTTAAAAATACCTCCTGTGTGATATCCTCGGCATAGTGCGTGTCGCACAAGGCGTGGTACGCTGTGCGGTATACCATGTCCGAATACTTATCAACAACGGAAGATATGTAAACGTTGACGTCATTTGTTTGCATAATCTTCACTTGTTTGCCGATGAACAGCAAAGAACTCCTTTCTGTCATCTGATCTCCGATTCATGTTTCACTTACAATACAATCGCCGGAGCAGAAATATTGCAAATCAGATTTTATATTTTTATAAATCGCGTTTTACGCACGGAATGTTTTGGTCAAGCCATGCTCCGTGAGTAATATGTGAATATGCTCCCTTCTATTTTATCAGATATTTTCTGTAAAGTAAACACATATTGCGCCTTGCCGTCAAAAACATTTTCCCGCCCGCTGGCAAAAAGATACTTTAAATAATCTTAACATAAGCGGCGCATCCCCCTTGATTCAGCGCTTTAACGGGTGTATAATAATAAGGAGCTTTTGAAGCCGCACAGCGGCGGACGAAAGTATAAAATTTGAGTTATGGAGCGAAAAGTTTATGAAGTTTAAGGCAATTTTAGCGTGCGTCCTTTCTTCGCTTTTGATACTTTGCAGCTGCGGAGCACAAAACAGCGATGATACGCCCAACACCAACAACGTTGACAACTAAGTGACTCAGAACGAAGAAGAAAACGCTGAGGAACAGACCGAAGAGGAAGAAAAAGAAGTGACACTTGAGCTTGTACTTACTATCGACATCAAAACAACCGGATATGACTACCTCGACGGACATGAGGCGGATATAGCCATGATCCCGTTTAACGGAACCGCACACGGCGACTATTTCAACGGCACGGTAATAGGCACAGGCGTTGACACCCAGACTATAACTCCCGACGGAGTTTGTCACTACTCGGCAAGGTACATGATAACCGGAACCGACTATGAGGGCAACGAGTGCCGCGTGTTTATAGAGAACAACGGAACGGATATGGCAAAGTGCGTTCCCACAATCTACACCGACAGCGACCTGCTTGCTGATTGGGAGACATCCGACATGCGCTCTGTTGTAACCGGAGCTGAGGGAGGCGTATGCGTTCAGGTGTACAAGGCTACAGAGGTTGAGCCTGACGCCGGCGACGCAGAATAAAAAAGCGATGCTTTGTTTGGCGGTGTGCTCCTTGCACGCCGCCTTTTTCGCATTCTCGGCGCACGGGCGGCGTTTGATATGGAAAACAGTCCGCGCGTGTGATATACTCTTGAGTAAATGAAATAACAGCGAGGAGAACAGTAAAGTATGGATCATTCACAAAAGGCGTATGAGCTTTTCATGCAGGGCTATAACTGCTCACAATCGGTTTTTGCGGCATTTTGCGACGTGACGGGCATCGACACCGAGACGGCGCTTAAAATATCCTCTTCTTTCGGCGGGGGCATAGGACGGTTAAGAGAGGTGTGCGGAGCCATGAGCGGCATGCTTATGGCGGCGGGCTGCCTGTACGGATACACCGTCGCAGGCGACTATGAGGTAAAAAGCGAGCACTACAGGCTTGTTCAGTCCTTGGCGTACAAGTTTAAGGAGGGCGCAGGCTCAATGATTTGCAGAGAGCTTTTGGGGCTTGACGGGGCGTCTGCGCCGGAGTCTCCGAAAAGAACCGACGAGTTTTACAACACCCGCCCCTGCGCTAAGGTGATTCGCCTTGCGGCAAAGATTTTAGACGACTACATCGCAGAGCGCTCAAATGTCGGACAAGCAAAGGTTTGAGGAGCTTTTAAAGATTCCCGCCGCAAGCATTCGCATGAGTGCGGGAGTGGGAACGCTCAGCGAAAAGTATCTTCATGCGTTTTTAAAGGTGTACTTTGAGCCTGACGCGGGATGCCGTGAGGTCAAGGTGGGAAGGTTCACCGCGGACATATGTCGGGGCAGGCAGATAACCGAGATACAGACAAGGTCGCTTGACAAGCTCCGTGAAAAGCTCAGCTACTATCTTTCGGAGGGATACAGCGTCAGGGTGGTGTTTCCGGCGGCGCATGAAAAGCAAATAGTTTGGATAGACCCCGACACCGGCGAGATAGTCAGCCGACGCCGCTCAAACAAGCACTTTGAGTACTGCGACTGCTTTTGGGAGCTGTATAAGATAAAGGAGTTTTTGAGCGAGCAGGGCGTGAGCGTATGCCTTATGCTGATAGACGTAGATGAGATAAGAACCCTTGACGGCTACGGCCGCTCAAGAAAGAAACGCGCGACAAAGGTCGATATAATCCCAAGGTCTCTTTACGGGTGCGCCAGTCTCGGCTGCCTCAGGGACTATGAGATGTTCTTGCCAAACAGCTTAGGTGAGACGTTCGGCGTCAGGGAGTATGCTGGCGCCGTGGGCACGTCGGAGGAAAACGCCCGCTCGGGGCTTAAAATACTTTGCAGCGTGGGTGCGGTGCAGATGTGCGGCAAGGAGGGCAGAAGATACCTCTACCGCCGCATGCTCTAATGCTCATTTAATGTACCGGTGGTTATATATGATTGAGAAAGTGTTAAAACACGCGCTCAAATAATTAAATATAATACGAGGTGGCAATATGCGCATTTTACTGGCTGAAGATGAAAGGGATTTAAACGAAATAATAACTCAAAAGCTCAGCTCGGAGGGGTACAGCGTGGACAGCTGTTACGACGGGGCGGAGGCTATAGACATTTTGTCCTATACCGACTACGACGCCGTCATACTCGATATAATGATGCCCAAAGCGGACGGCTTTGCGGTGTTAAGGGCAATACGCGGCGCCAAAAAGGACACGCCGGTGCTGTTTTTGACGGCGAGGGACGCAGTGTCTGACAGGGTAAAGGGTCTTGACAGCGGGGCAAACGACTACCTTGTAAAGCCGTTTTCGCTTGAGGAGCTGCTTGCAAGGGTCAGAGCGATGACAAGAAAGTCGTTCGGCAGCTCAAGCAACGTTTTGGCGGTGGCAGACCTTGAGCTTGACATCGCTTCTAAGACGGTTACAAGGGGCGGCGCGCAGATCATGCTGTCGGCAAAGGAGTATGCGCTGCTTGAGTATCTCATGGTCAACAAGGGCAGGATACTTTCCCGCGAAAAGATAGAGGATCACATATGGAACTTCGACTATGAAGGCGGCACAAATGTAGTGGATGTGTACATCAGTTATCTGAGAAAAAAGATAGATGACGGGCACAAAAAGAAGCTCATCCATACGGTGAGGGGAAGGGGATATGTGATTCGAGAGGATGATGAGGATTGAAGAACCTGTCTATACGACTTAAAATAACTCTGTGGTTTGCGGTGGCTCTGTTTGTAATAGTTGCGATAACGTATGTGGTGATTCTGACGGTGAGCAATCAGGTCATACAAAAAACCATCCGCGACACGCTTTTGCACACCGTCGAGGACAACGTCGATGAGGTTGAGTTTTACACCGACATATCCCAGGTGGACATTGCAAACAGCGTAGACCACTTTATAATGTACAACTCGGGATACCTTGAGGTAGACGACGACTTTTTAGACGAGGTCAACGACGTGTATACCGCTCTTTACCTGTCTGACGGAACGCTCATGTACGGCGAGAACCCGCTTGCCGTGGCGCTTGCGGACCTCGAGTTTTCCGATTCGGAAATAAGGGAGAGGACGGTAAACGGCGAGCTGTATTACATCTTGGACAGGCACTTAACGCAAAAAGGGCTTGAGGATCTTTGGCTGAGGGGAGTGGTTTCGGAGCATCAGGGCGAGGTTCAAATGCATGAGATATCAACGCTCTCGCTTATAATACTGCCCATAATTTTGATCGCGGCGGTGCTGGGCGGATACTTCATAGCAAAAAGAATGCTCATGCCTATTAAGCAGATAACAAACGCCGCAGAAAACATCAGCCGCGGCGGAGACCTTAAAAAGAGAATAGAGCTTGATAGCGGCAAGGATGAGCTGCATCAGCTTGCGGACAGCTTCAACAACATGATAGCAAGGCTTGACGAATCGTTTGAGGCGGAGCGGCAGTTTACCTCCGACGTATCCCACGAGCTGAGAACTCCCATGTCGGTAATCATGGCGCAGTGCGAGTACACGCTTGACGAGGAAAGAACCCCGCAGGAATATGAAAGGGCGCTAAGGCTCATACGCCGCCAGGGCAGAAAGATGACAAAGCTCATAAACGACATGCTCGACTTTGTAAGGCTTGAGCGAAGGGGAACAAACTATCAAATAGAAAAGCTCAACCTGTCAGCGCTTGTAAATTCCGTTTGCGAGGACATGTCGCTCATAAGGGAGCGAGGAATAAGCCTTGAGCACGAGGTCGAGGACGAAATATGGGTAGACGGCAATCCCGCGCTCTTGAGCAGGCTTCTGTCCAACCTTATAAGCAACGCATACCGATACGGCAAAGACGACGGACACATAAAGGCGAGATTAAAGAAGTCTCAGGATGAAGTGACGCTCAGCGTCTCGGACGACGGCATAGGCATATCGCGCGAGGACAAAGAAAAGATATTCAGAAGGTTTTATCAGGCGGACAGCTCCCGCACCGGCTCCGGCACGGGTCTCGGGCTGTCTATGGTTAAGGAAATAGCATCATTCCACGGCGGCAGCATGAGCGTCGAAAGCGAGCCGGGAAAGGGAAGCGAGTTTACCTTCCACCTGCCCGTGAAAGAATAAAAACTTTTTTCGGATTTTAATAATGCTAATGTTGTTCTAATCTTTCGATTATATAATTAAGACAGAACAAGGGGGAACAACGGCGCAAGCCGCAGTTCACGGCAGTAGTTAAAAAATAAATCAAAAAAATTAAAACTACTAATGTTGCTCTAATGTTCACAAGGTATAATCAAGTCAGAACAAACGAAGGGAGTATTTAAAATGACTAAGATAAAAAGTTTATTCTCAACACCGCTAAAGGCAGTTGTAACATGCGTATGTATCGTTGCGATACTCGCACTCATAGGAACGGTGACCGCAGCAGCGGTAGGAGCTATCGCTAAGGGAAACGCAATCGGAGCTGAGCAGGCTCAAAACTATGCGTTTGCCGATGCCGGAGTAGACCCCGCCGCGGCAATGGTCGAAAAGACAGAGTTCGATTACGAAATGGGACACTTCGTATACGAAATCGAGTTCTATGCAAACGGAGTCGAGTATGAGTACACAGTAAAGTCCGACGACGGAACAATCTTAAAGAGAAAGTCTGAGGGTCAGCCGCAGATCACAACAAATGACAACAGCACGACAACGACAACGGCATCCGGCAGCGTAACGCTCGACGAGGCAAAGGCAATAGCTCTTGCAGACGCAGGCCTTGCGGAATCGGACGTGAGCATAACCAAGACCAAGACTGAGTATGACGACGGAAGAGAAATCCACGAGATAGATTTCGTCACCGCAGACACCAAGTACGAGTATGAAATAGTAGCCGCAGACGGCAGCATCTACTCAAAGAGCAAGGAGACTTTCGCAGCCACTTCACCCACCGTGACAACGTCACCTTCTGACACACAGCAGGCAGCAAACGTCGATATGACTCTTGACGAGGCAAAGGCAATAGCCCTTGCAGATGCAGGTCTTGCAGAATCAGACGTCACCTTCACTAAGGGACACCTCGATTACGATGACGGCGTGGCAGTATACGAGCTTGAGTTCTACACCTCCGACAAGGAATACGACTACGACATACTCGTGTCGGACGGCAGAATCATCAGCCGCGACATAGAGGCACGCAGAACCGCTGCTCAGCAGCCCGCCCAGACCGCATCAGACGCTACAATCACTCTTGACGAGGCAAAGACAATAGCGCTTTTGGACGCAGGCCTTTCCGCATCAGACGTCACCTTCACCAAGGATCGCCTTGATTACGATGACGGCATGGCAGTGTATGAGCTTGAGTTCTACACTTCCACCACCGAGTATGATTACGATGTAAGCGCAACATCCGGCAATATAATCAGCAGAGAGTCGGAAGCCTTCAGAACCGGCAGCCAGTCGGGCACACAGACCACCACATCCGGCACCGATGTGACACTTGACGAGGCAAAGGCAATAGCGCTTGCAGATGCCGGCGTAAGCTCATCCGAGGTGACATATAAGAAGGCTAAGCTCGACTATGACGACGGCATAAAGGTATACGACATAGAGTTCTACACATCCGACAGGGAGTATGAGTACGAGATCAACGCATCCACCGGCAAGGTAGTGAGCAGAAGCTCAGAGGCTTTCAGAGTTGATACCGGCAATGTAGGAAACGCATCCTTCATAGGCGTCGATAAGGCAAAGACCATCGCCGCCGACCACGCAGGAGTTTCCGCCTCGTCTGTGACCTTCTCCAAGGCAAAGCTTGAGAACGACGACGGAATGCAGGTTTACGAGATAGAGTTCTACTACAACGGCATGGAGTACGAGTACACAATCAGCGCCACCACCGGCGACATCATAGAGTACGACTACGACAGATAATCAAAAGCGCAAGCCAACTAAAAAGCCTAAATTGACATAGATAACACCCCGTCTGCTTGAAAAAGCAGGCGGGGTGTTTGGGATTTGGCATGCTTTCTCAGCAGCTCTCAGCGCACAACCGCCCATAGTCCTTGCCTATCTTAACGCCCTATTAACCAAAAGGTATATAGTTTATAACAAATCGAGACTTCTAAGGGGGTCTCGATTTTTTTATAATAAAGTCGAAAGGACGAAACGGATTCGCTTCTGCAAATTCAGATTCCGGATAACGAATGGTTTGCAGACAGGGGATTTACCGGCTATTATCATGCGGGCGGAAACATTCTTTTCGATGAGCAGGACATTTTGAATTGGATGCTTGAAAAAGAAAAGCAGTAAGCGCGTTAAGACGCTGTCAGGCGCTAAAAACCCCCGCCGCACATGCGACAGGGGCTTTTAAATGAGAAGTATCAATTGTCAGCGCCGAGGCTGTCTAAATAACTGCATGCCGCCAAAGCTGCAACCGCGCCGTCAGATGTGGCGGTAGTCAGCTGCCTTACGGATTTAACCCGCAGGTCGCCGGCGACAAACACCCCGGGCACGCATGTCAGGCAGTCCTCGCCGGAATCGGCGTATCCCGACTCGTCGAGCTTTATAAGCCCTGCGGCTATTTCGCTCTCCGGCTCATGCCCTATCGCTTCAAACAGGCACTCAACCGCAAGCGTCATAGTGTCGCCGTCCGCTCCGGACAGCGTCAGCCCAACAAGCCTTGGCTCCGCGCCGCCGTCTGTTTTCAAAGCCGACACCTTCATGCTCAGCATAAGACGTATGTTTTCACGGGCTTTCACCGCCTGAACAAGCGCAGAGTCGCCTCTGAATTCGTCCCTGCGATGTATCAGGTAAACCGCGCGGCAGAGCGAGGACAGATACAGCGCCTCCTGCAGCGCGGAATTTCCTCCTCCGCAGACCGCAACATCTTGATCTTTGTAAAACTCGCCGTCGCACACAGCGCAAAACGACACGCCCGCTCCGATAAGCTCTTCCTCGCCGTCAAGCCCCAGGCGGCGCGGCCTTGCGCCGAGGGCAAGTATCACGGCTCTTGCCGCGTACTCGCCGCCAAACGCCGTAAGAACCTTAAATCCGCCGCTCACAGGCTCTATTTTTGTAACTTCATCAAGTTCAAGCTCCGCTCCGCTGTCCAAAACCTGAGCTGCAAGCTTGTCCGCAAATTCCAATCCGGAAACAGCCGGCATACCGGGATAATTTTCGACCTTAGGAGACCAGGTTATCTGGCCTCCTAAGGCGCTTTTCTCAAGTATCAATGCCGTCCTGCCCGCTCGCCTTGCGTAGAGCGCAGCCGTAAGCCCCGCAGGGCCTCCGCCGATAACAATGATATCATATAACATTTTTATGCGTTCTTTCTCTCAGCGCCGATGTCCGCGTTCTGAACCAAAAACTGCTTTATCGCTCCTGCACCGACATACTTTACAAAGCTGTCGCCGTTGTCTATGACAAGCGTCGGAGCTTGTGTGATGCCGTACTTCTTTACAAGCTCGGGATTTTCGTTAGCCATCAGCTTGTTGTACACAAATCCCGCCTTGTCGAGGTATCCGTATGCAATTCTGCAGTTGGGGCAGGTCTGGGTTGCAAACAGCATTGCGGTTTCGGGCTTTTTGCTGCTTATGCTGCATGCTCCGTCCTTGCACTCGTGGCTGTCGGCGTGATCGGAATCAAGCGGCTTGTGGTGAGTGAGCACGCTTGTTTCGATGTTGTACTCGCGGCGCTCCTTGTACTCCTGGGTCTTGCCTGCGTTCCAGTTCTGAACGGGGCGATAGTAACCGGTAATTCTGCTGTATACCTCGGCAGGCTCTCCGCACTTGGGGCAGACAAACTGCTCTCCGCTGAGGTATCCGTGGTTCTTGCACACCGAGTATGTGGGCGAAATGGTGTAGTAGGGGAGTCTGTAGTTTTCGGCAATCTTGCGAACAAGCGTTGCGGCAGCTTCCCAGCTCGGCATCTTCTCGCCGAGGAATGCATGGAACACCGTGCCCGAGGTGTAAAGCGTCTGAAGCTCGTCCTGAATGTCAAGCGCAGTGAATATGTCGTCGGTGTAGCCGACGGGAAGGTGGCTGCTGTTTGTGTAGTAAGGAGTTCCGCCCGGCTCTGCCGCGGTGATTATATCGGGGAACTGCTCTACGTCGTGCTTTGCAAGACGGTAAGAGGTTGACTCGGCAGGTGTGGCCTCGAGGTTGTAAAGGTCGCCGTACTCCTCCTGATAGTCGGAAAGACGCTCTCTCATGTGGTTGAGGACATTCTTTGTGAACTCCTGGCAGCTCTTATGAGTCATGTCTGCTCTGATCCACTTTGCGTTGAGTCCCGCCTCGTTCATGCCGACAAGTCCTATCGTCGAGAAGTGGTTGTCAAGCGTGCCCAAGTATCTCTTTGTGTAGGGATAAAGTCCCTCGTTGAGGAGCTTTGTTATGACGGTTCTCTTTACCTTGAGGGAACGCGCGGCAATGTCCATCATTCTGTCGAGCCTTGCATAGAAGTCCTTTTCGTCCTCGGCAAGGTACGCTATTCTGGGCATGTTTATCGTAACAACGCCGATTGAACCCGTGCTTTCGCCTGATCCGAAGTATCCGCCCGACTTCTTTCTCAGCTCTCTTAAATCAAGGCGAAGTCTGCAGCACATTGAGCGAACGTCGCTGGGCTGCATGTCGCTGTTGATGTAGTTGGAGAAGTAGGGGGTGCCGTATTTAGCGGTCATCTCAAACAGGAGCTTGTTGTTCTCCGTGGGTGACCAGTCGAAGTCCTTTGTTATTGAGTAGGTGGGGATGGGATACTGGAATCCTCTGCCGTTGGCGTCTCCCTCGATCATTACCTCGATGAACGCCTTGTTGACCATCTTCATCTCCTCTACGCAGTCGCCGTAGGTGAAGTCCATTTCCTTGCCGCCGACTATTGCGGGCTGATCCTTGAGGTCGTCCGGAACGGTCCAGTCAAGAGTTATATTTGAGAAGGGAGCCTGCGTGCCCCAGCGGGAGGGAGTGTTTACTCCGTAGATGAAGGACTGTATGCACTGCTTTACCTCTTTGTAGCTGAGGTGATCCACCTTTACAAACGGTGCGAGGTAGGTGTCAAAGGAGGAGAACGCCTGAGCGCCTGCCCACTCGTTTTGCATGATGCCGAGGAAGTTTACCATCTGGTTGCAGAGGGTGGAAAGATGCGCAGAAGGAGAGGATGTAATCTTTCCGGGAACTCCGCCGAGGCCTTCCTTGATGAGCTGCTTTAAGCTCCAGCCGGCACAGTATCCGGTCAGCATCGAAAGGTCGTGGATGTGCATGTCGCAGTTTTTATGCGCGTTTGCAATTTCCTCGTCGTATATCTCAGAGAGCCAGTAGTTTGCGGTTATAGCGCCGGAGTTTGAAAGGATGAGTCCGCCGACAGAGTATGTCACGGTGGAGTTTTCCTTTACACGCCAGTCGAGAACCTTGAGGTAGTTGTCAACCGTGGCTTTGTAGTCAAGGTATGTGCTCTTGAGGTTGCGCAGCTTTTCACGCTGCTTGCGGTAAAGGATGTATGCCTTTGCAACCGCGTCGTATCCGCCCTGAATCAAAACGGTTTCCGCGCTGTCCTGAATGTCCTCAACCGCTACAAGACCGTTTTTGATCTTGGGCAGGAAGTCAGCCGAGACCTTGAGCGCAAGAAAGTCTATGATGTTGTCGGTGTACTCGGTGTTTGTAGCCTCAAAAGCCTTTTTTATGGCGTTCGCTATCTTGTTGATGTCAAAGTCAACTATTTTTCCGTCTCTTTTAACGATTTTATACATGTTTTTCTCCTCCCGCAATTTAAATGCCTCTTATCTGCACAGCCGGAACGTACGGCCGGACGATGTCGGCAAATTTATTTAACTGTTCTTCGCTGAAAGCTGAAAGCCCGCACGGCTTTATGAGATCTCCGGAGTCCTTAAACTGCTGCAAATAGTACTCTTTTGCCCCTTTGATCCACCTTGCGAGCGACGATATGCTTTCTTCGGTGTGTATGCCCTTGACGACGGTGGTTCTGAACTCGTATTCCACGTCCCCGCTCATCAAAAGGTCTATCGTCTTTTGAATCGCCTCAAGGTCAGCCTTAACTCCGCAAGCAAGCTCGTAGCCCTCAGGAGAATTTTTTATATCAACAGCCACTCTGTCTGCAAGCCCTCTTGAAATCAGATCTTCAAGAATGTCCGGCTTTGTGCCGTTGGTATCAATCTTGATTTTATAGTGAAGCTTTTTTACTCTTTCGAGGAAGTCCGAAATGTCGGGCTGCAATAAAGGCTCGCCGCCCGATATGACCACTCCGTCGAGCAGCCCCGAACGCTCCTTCAGATAGTCGAACACCTCCGACTCGTCAAGAAAGTCGTCCGTTTTGTTCAGCGCAAGAGAGGCGTTGTGGCAAAACGGGCATCTGAGGTTGCAGCCCTTTGTAAACACTATGCATGCTACAAGCCCCGAATAGTCTAAAAGCGTCAGCTTTTGAAGTCCCGCTATTTGCATCTTTGCCCCTCCAAACTACTCCCGAAAAATCAAGTGCACGTACAGTATAACGCAATACTATGAATTAGTCAATACCCTAAACACAATATATAGATTATTTTTTTATCTTTTGCGCCGCATATAGTTTACATGCTGTACAATCGCAAATGACAGAGGGTAATTTTTCGGAGCATAAGCAGCGGCGCATTTGTTCCGCATGCAGCCTTAGTATGTGCAAAAATCGCGCACCGGTTTTGTCTGTCGGTTAAAAAGCAAAAAGCCCTTGACAAACCATGAAAGCTGTGATATGATTACATCTTGTTAAATGCGCTTGTAGCTCAGTGGATAGAGTGCCCGGCTACGAACCGGTAGGTCGTGAGTTCGAATCTCCCCAGGCGCGCCACACCGCAGCGGAATTACCCGCTGCGGTGTTTTTTATGCGCTTACGACGCCTCCTCCCATCCGTACACTCCCGGCTCCCACACGTTGCTGTCAATGGTGCTTGTCCAGTGCTTGCCGGCATGCGATACCTTAGCGCCGAGCGGGTACGCATCAAATGCCCCAAGCGGCTGCGACCACTCGGGATATTCTGCCGTCGGGTCGCCGATTTCAACCCACAAGCTCGCTGCCGCATCGGGCGCCCAGTCAGACTGTGAGGTGTGCGCCTGATTGCAACGGTACAGCTTGCCGCCATAGCTCACAATATCGCTCTGGGCATACGATACATCCGCCTGCCACTCTGGAAACTGGTTGGCATGCTCCACAATTGTCACATCATCTATTTTCCCATCTTTCGCCAATATCACAAATGCAAGACGTCCCGCATCCGCTCCCTGTGCCCTTGCAAGCTCCTCAAGCTCCCGCTCGGATGTGTAGAACTCGCCGTCCTTGTAATAATAGTACCCCGCAACAACCCCGTCCGGCACGCTGTCAACCTGCACAAGAGTGTGGCTGTCCGCAACAAATCCCGCTCTTTCTATGGGATAAAATGCGTTTGAGTCGTCCGAGTATATCGCCTCCGCCTTTTCTGCGCCGCACAAAACCACTATGCCGTTGGGCTGCCGATAAACGTATCTCGCCATGCGGGATATGTTCAGTATCTTGTTTTCCGAGTTGAGAATTAAGTACATTTTATCCCTCCTAAGAGATAGTTATCTTTGCGTTGTAGTAATGGCTGTTCGTCATGCGATCGCTTGACTGCGTTCCGCTCGCTGTTACGTAGTAGCTATAAGTGTTGCTCGGCATGGATCCGCTTTGGGCGGTGGTGTTTGTCCACCATGCCACGCCCTTGATTCTACCGGATGCGGTTGAAAACAGCTGTAAAGGCGACGCGCCGAAGATTTCCGCAGATGAAAAGTATGTTGAAGAAGTGACTACGCTCTTAAAATCCTGCGGCAGAGAGGGCAGGAACGTGTCGTAAGGCCAGTTGATTGTGTAACCGGATGTCGGGCCGGTTTGAACCGCCAACGCTCCGGAGGCGTATAAGTCGGCTAAATCAAGCACCATGCTGCTATCGCCTATATCAACAATCTCGACCGTTCGGGTGTTGCCGCTTGTGTCCTGATATGTCTTGGTGTCGCCGACCTGCCACAGACCACTCGCATATCCGTTTTTAGTAGCATACTGAATTGTAGCCCACGATGATTCTTCAAAGCTTGACGCTATGTTTGCTTCAACTTTATATATTTTAACCGTGTCAACAACTACATTTTGAGAGGTGTTTCCGAACATCGACGACACTCCGACCGTCCATGTTCCGTAGTATGGAATTTCGTACATCCATACGTTGTCCTCATGATAAGACGGCTGTAGCCAGACACCGGCACTTGAGTCGCCGACAACCACGCTTACTGTTACTGCTGCAGCTGCGTTTACGACAACCAATATCTCCGGTTTGTACGGGTCAAGCGTGCCTGTGATGATTGCGCCGCTCTTGTCATGGGCGGTGTATCCAGACAGCAGGTTGTCTGCTGTCACGGTATCTGATGTAAGATCAATGAGTGTCGATCCGCCATATTCTACTTTATTAACAGCCATGGCACATCAACCTGCTATGGTGACTGTTGTTCCGCCGGCGGAGTTGGGGGACTCGCTGTACGGAATTGCCGCAACGGTCACCTGCGACAAATAATCGTATCCCGCATCGGGGAGCACAACCTGCTGCTGCGTCGAAGGCGTGACGCTCTTTGTCTGCGCGGTGACAGAACCTGACGTCTCAAGCGTTCCCGTCACTCCGAGTATCTCAACGCCCTGCTTGATGTTTGAGGGGATTATCTTTGCCTGCTCGGTCGAATCTATCGACACCTTTCCGCTACCGTCGTGATATCCCTGGGCTATGGTGTACTGCCCCGCCACGGTGGATATTGTACCGGTCACGCCGCCGTTGTTGGGCATGGTTCCTGTGAGCTTTGCTCCGCGCGCATACGCAGTCTTGCCCGTGAGCAGTTCGGCAACCTGAGCCGTTGCGTCCTGAGAGTTCACATCGAACGCACATGTTCCGCTTATCTGCTCGCCGTCCTTGCCGTGGGCGGTGTAGCCTGTCAGAACCTTGTCCGCCGTTATTGTGTCGGCGGTGAGGTCAATTAACGTCTGCGCGCCGTAAACTACCTTGCTTATTGCCATTATAAAATTACCTCGCTTCCTATGTAGACCGTGTCGCCGCTCGAAGGGTTTTCAACCTGATAGTACGGTATTGCATTTACGGTGACGTCGTCTGTCATGATAAGATTTTTTGTTTTAAGTGTCTCGCCCTCTACAGAAGGCGTGACGGTGTAAGCTCCTGTGTACTGTGCGGCCTGATACACCGTGACTGACTGCGAAAACTCCGTGTCAAAGCAGCAGTTCATTTCGTCAAACTGCGTTTTGAAGCTTTTGTCATAGCCGTTCGGCATCATATCTCGCCGCCTTTTATCACGCCGTCTACGCTCTCGCTTATTATCTGGCTGGCAAACGCCTCTCCCGATACCGTGGTAAACCGCACTTGTATCAGGCATTCTATGCCCGCCTTAAAGTTGAGCGTTTCCTCCTGCGTGAGACTCACGCTTGCATAATGCCCGCCGTCCTCGTCGTCCGCAAGCGTCACCTGCGGCTTAGTCTTTTCAAGCATGCCGCAGCCGCGCTGGCTGTAACAGATGTATATGCTGTCAACAAGCGCTGCTTCAACCGGAATGCTGAAAGTATGCGTAGGCGTGGTGCCTTGTCTCATTTTCACACTTCCTTTTTTTCGTCGGGCGTGTCCGCTGCAAACGCCGCCCGCAGATTTTGTTTTTATAATACAAAGCCGCGCCTTTTCAGGATTCTTTGTGAAGGGTGCGGCTCGCTGCCGAAAAAGTTTCTTTTAAGAAACATCGGAGGTGAAAAAAATAGAGATAAGCTCTTCGTCGGTGAGACCAAGGCAATCTCGTATCTTAGTTATCTCCGTTTGCTTAAAGGGCGTTGCGCCGTGCATGCGGGAATATATCCGTTTTTTCGAGATTCCTATCTGCTGCGCAAGGTCAGGTATAGACATGCCTTTGCGTATAGCGGCGGCTTTGAGTTCGTTTTCGTTCACTTTGTTCACACTCCTTCAGCATATTGTTTCCTATCCGACACTTTAATAATAACATGCATCCACAGTCTTGTCAATCACTTTAAGAAACTTTCAGGGCAAAAATCACACCGAACAGTTGCATTTGTGAAACAAAAATGATACACTCTATTTGAGGTGATGCATGTGCAGCTCGGAAGTATAATATACAAGAGGAGAAAAGAGCTCGGCATGACGCTTGAGGAGCTCGGAAACGCCGTAGGCGTGAGCAAGAGCACGGTCAAGAAGTGGGAGTCGGGCATAATAGCAAATATGCGCAGCGATAAAATAGCGGAGCTTGCCCGCGCTTTGAACCTTGACCCGTGGATTCTCATCGGCGCGGAGGAAGGCGGCAGCCATGACGTGGATTTAAGGACGAAAAAGATACCCGTCTTAGGAACGATAGCGTGCGGCGCGCCGATATACGCTCAGGAGAATATAGAGGACTATGTGGCGGCGGCAGCCGACTGTAAGGCGGATTTTGCGCTGAAGTGCAAAGGCGACAGCATGATCGGAGCGAGGATATATGACGGAGACCTGGTATTTATAAAGGAACAGCCACAGGTGGAAAACGGCGAGATAGCCGCGGTGGTGATAGGCGACGAGGCGACGCTAAAGCGGGTGTACTGTCAAAAAGACAGGATAACGCTCGTTGCGGCAAATCCGGCGTATGAGCCGATGGTTTTTTCGGGCAGCGAGCTTGACGGAATACGCATACTCGGCAAGGCGGTGTTTTTTGTCGGCAAGCTGTGAAAAAATGTGCTGCGAAATATGAAAGAGCGGCGCGGCGCATGCTGTTTGGGTGAAAATGTAATGAAATTTTCCGATTTCGTTTGCATTATAATTGAAATATGCTATACTGATTATATGAAACTAAGCAATGCGGCGATAAAATAGTTTTGAAAGGAGAATCCCTCGAACAAAAGGGGGATATTCGTAAAAAGATATGCCTAAATATTACGGACAACCGTGTACATCATGCGGGAAACCGCTGACTGAAAAAGATGATATAGTAGTATGCCCGGAATGCGGCTCGCCCTATCACAGGGAATGTTATAACAAAGAGGGCAGGTGCATAAATACCGAGCTTCATGACAAGGGGCTGACGTGGCAGCCTGTGCCTGCTGCCGATGAACATGCAGAACACAGGACGGTAAAATGTGCGGTGTGCGGAGCGGACAACGATTCTCAGTCCGCGTTTTGCAGCAAGTGCGGCGCGCCGATAAACATGGAGAAAGCTACCGGCGGATATGCAGACGACGACCGGCAAAATGCTCAAGACCCGTATAATCAGCAGGGCAACCCGTACAGTGGTTCGGGCAGCCCGTACGGTGGTTCGGGCAGCCCGTACGGCGGTCAGGGCAACCCCTATAATCAGCAGGGCTACGGACAGCAGGGGTATGGACAGCAGGGCTACGGACAGGGATACCCGTTTATGGGCTTTGCGAGGATGAACCCCGATGACGACGTTGACGGAAACAAAGTCGGAGACTATGTGAAGTACGTAGGTCAAAGATTTCTGTACTTTGTGCCCAAATTCATAAGGTTTGCAAAGGGAAGCATAGCGTCCTTCAACTTTTCGGCGTTTTTGTTCCCGCACCTTTATTTCTTCTACAGAAAGATGCTCCCTTACGGCATAGGAATGTTGCTGCTCTACGTTTTGCTGTCAATACCGAACTCGATATTCATGCTCGGCGAGTACGGATATATTTCACTTGACGTGCTTGCGGGACAAACGTGGTTTGTGTACCTTGCAAACATATGCTCAATTATCATTTATATAGTGGATATAGCGGCGGGAATGTTTGCAAACTGGCTGTACTATAAAAAGGCGCAAAAGGACGTAACAAGGATAAAAACGACCTATATGGAGAGCGGAGCGCAGAATATGGCCCTTGTTTCGACCGGAGGCACTTCGTGGGGATACGTTGCAATAGGCGTAATGGCAACTATGATCCTGACGCTTTTGTTTATCGGAGCAACGGTGATGCTCTTCTTCTGACATACTGGTGCGGCGGAGGTAAAACATGAACTTGGAACTTGACAAAAGACTCGTCAGTGTGCTGCCGCACAGACGGCAGGCAGAACATCAGATGCTGGAGTTTTACGCTTTTGTGCATTTTACCGTCAACACCTACACCGGCAGGGAGTGGGGAGACGGAACAGAGGATGAAAGCATACTTAACCCGACAGAATTTGATTCCGACCAGTGGGTGAACGCGATCAAAAGCGCGGGCATGAAGGGGCTTATCCTGACATGCAAGCACCATGACGGCTTTTGCCTGTGGCCGAGCTCACTTCACATACCGTTGCAAAAAGCCCGTATAAGAACGGCTGCGGCGACATAGTAAAAGAGGTTTCGCAGGCGTGTGAGCGCGGCGGAATAAAGTTCGGCGTGTATTTGTCTCCGCGGGACAGAAACAGCCCGTTTTACGGCAGAGGCAAGGAGTATGACGGAACGGTGGTCGGATATAAGAAAATAGCCGACTTAGGAGGCATACGCGCGAGCAGGCTCACGGTTAAAATCACCGATTCAAGGGTTTGCCCGACGCTGTCGTTTATAGGAGTCTATTGATAATAACAAGTCCCCGCTCAGGATGTCCGGCGGGGATTTTTGGCGTGTAAATGCGCATACGGGGCTGAATGTTTTGAATTTTTGACCGGTCAAACGCCGGCGCAAAGCTTGACAAACTCTGCGGCGGCTGATATAATACGTTTGTTATCCTTGTCTGCCGATGGTGGCAGATGAAATCCAAAAGGAGGTGCAATTATGGCAAAAATCACTGGAAACTACGAAGCTATGGTAGTATTCTCGACAAAGGCAGGCGATGAGGCGGTTGCTTCATTGGTTGCAAGATTTAAGGACATGATTGAGGCTAATGCGACACTTACCGGAGTTGACGAGTGGGGAAAGCGCAAGCTTGCTTACGACATCAACTACGAGTCTGAGGGTTATTACGTTGTATATACCTTTGAGTCCAAGGCTGATTTCCCGGCCGAGTTCAGCCGTGTTCTTAACATCACCGACGGTGTTTTGCGCTCTATGGTTATCGCCAAGTAATATGGGCATATGTGCACACGATGCACATGCGCACATGGCACGAAGTGCATATAAAATGCACAGTGCATAAAAATGCACAGCGCAAAAGAACAGATACCGGCATCCGGCTTAAAACGTAAGACGTAAGATGACAGAGTGCGAGGCGCGGCTTCGCATAGAATGGAGATGTGCTAAATGCTGAACAGAGTAATACTCATGGGAAGAATTACTCAGGACCTTGAGATTCGCCAGACGCAGGGCGGAGTTGCGGTTTTGAGCTTTACCGTTGCCGTTGACAGAGGATATGTCAAGCAGGGTGAAGAGCGTCAGACTGATTTTATAAACTGCGTGGCGTGGCGTCAGCAGGCTGAATTTATCAGCAGATATTTTGCAAAGGGCAGAATGATCGCCATTGAGGGCAACCTGAGGACAAGAACCTATGATGACAAGAACGGCGTAAAGCATTATGTCACAGAGGTGTTTGTAGACAACGTGTCCTTTACAGGCGAGAAGGCAGCATCCGGTTCGTCGTCATCTTCTTATTCCGCACAGACAGCGCAGAACTTAAGACAGCAAAATCACCAGCCCGCAGAGGCTCCGGCAGCTGCTCAGGGCGACCCCTCGTTGTCAATAGGGGGACTTGGCGAGTTTGAAGAGATCTTAGGCGACGACGGAGTACCGTTCTAAGGCGAACAAGGCTTTAGAGCCGGCTTTAGCGCCGGAATTGTCGGCAGCAATCACCCGAAAAATCTTTGAAAGGAGAATACATCATGGAAAGAAATACAAAGCCGATGAAGAAACATCACAAGAAAGTCTGCATATTCTGCGCAGACAGAGTTGAGACCATCGATTATAAGGATACCGCTAAGCTCAGAAAGTGCTTGACCGAAAGAGCAAAGATTCTTCCCAGAAGAGTCACCGGTACCTGCGCATATCATCAGCGTGAGCTGACTAAGGCTGTAAAGAGGGCAAGATTTGTTGCTCTGCTCCCTTACTCGGCTGACTGATCTTAAAACTAAAAAAGCAAACGGGCGCCTTATTCCGACGCCCGTTTTTATTTTGCAAAAGCGCCGTGCCAACCCTGACACGGCGCTGATTTTTATGCTTTTTCCTTTTCCATTCTCTTTTTGACTTCGTCGAAGGACACGCCAAACTTTTCGTATATGGTCTTTGCGTAGCCGAACTCCTGCGGCGCACTGCGAACTATCTTGTAAAGTCGCTTGTTGTCGGCGGTTGTGTCTACCGTTGTGACGATGCTCACAAGCTTTGTGTCGCCCTCTACAGTCTCGTTTATCTTATCAAGGCTCTTTGCAAGCTCCAAAAGGTGGGTTGCATACACGCCCCTGACGCCTATGCAGCGGAAGATCTTTGTAAGCTCCGTTGCGATGTAAACGCATTCCGTCGGGGTTGTGGACTGTATCGACTCGTTCAGCAAAAGCATGCTGTACCTTGTGGCGTTGTCAACCGTGACCTTAAACTGCTTGCACTCCTGAGTAAAGCGGGAGGTGTTGAGTCCTACCTCCTCCTCCTTCGGGAAGTGGGTGTAGATAAAGTCAACAGGGCTTATTTCGCAGGATGTGCAGGGAACATACACGCCCGCCTGAGCGAGCACCTGAATTATTCCCACCGCACGTGTGTAGGTTGTCTTTCCGCCGTTGTTCGCACCGGTCAGCACGAAGAATCTTCCGTCGTCGTCCATGCGGCAGTCGTTTGTTATGATCTTGTCCTTTAAGCTGCCTATCGGGTTTGAGGCGACCATCTGAGTGTAGAAGGAGAGGTCAAATATGCCCTTTGCGTCGAGCTTTCTTTCCTCCATGCTCAAATACTTCGGCCTTGTCATCTCAAGACCTCTTGCCCTTACGGCGTCTATAATTCTCTTTGCGCCGATGTAGAAACTCATCTGGCTTTCAAATGTGAGTATGTCCTCCGTGCTCTTTTTGAAGTACGCACGGATTGCCCTGTCGAGGTGAGAAATGTATTCGGAGTTTATCTCCTTTAACTCTCGGAACAAAGGAGCCTCAAGGTCGTTCGTTCCGCCGTTCTCGTTGTAAAGGGAGTGGGTCTTTCCTATGGCTCTTGTGGCGTCGCCGTCAAGATGCTTGAATATCCAGTCAAACCTGCCCTTTTTCTTTATGAGGTCGGTGGAAACGGACAAAAGCATAGCCTCCACCGGTCTCATCATGTCGTCAAAGTTTATTCCCACCGTGACGCTCTTTACGCCCTTTGCAAGTATCCTCAGGCACTCGTCAGTCTCACGCTTGACCTCGTCGAAGTACTCGGAATTGTAGACCGAGGCAAAATACTCAACCAGTCCTTTTAAAGCCTCTGACTTAAATGTGTGCTGATACTTTTGGCAGAACTCATGGCAGTTTGTAATGCACTCTATGAATGTCTTGAGCGAACCGAGCCTTGTGTTCAAGGCGTAAAAGCTGTCCGCAAGACCGAGCTTTTGAATGTTCACGTGCTCGTTGATGTACAGCTTGTGCACGTTTTCGTAAAGCACCGCCTCAAGCTGCGGGACGTTTAAAAAGTCCTCAAGTATGTCAAGACGGTAGTTGAGTACGTCGGGATCGGTGGTGAGCTGCGTCAGTATTCTCAAAGCGTTGAGAGAATTTTCCGGACAAATCAGCCTTGACAACAGATCCAGCTCAAGGTTTGTCACATAATCCTGCGGGAGCTTTGATATCTGCGTGCCCCGCTCTATGCATGCCCTCTTCTTTTCCTCTGAAGGATATAAAAGATCTACTAAATGGTATTCTTCCTGTGAATCAACCTGTGGCATGTCGGTGTCCCTTTCTTTAAGCGTATTAAGTATTACCTTTAAGCTGAGTATATCATCAGCCTGCGCATATTGCAATACATTATTGACAACATGCCGCGTTTTATTACAAAAGCATTATTCCCGCTTTTTTGCAGCCTTCAATCGTGTCCTTGTCCCACACCGAGACCTGAACCTCGCCTATGTGCGCCTTGCCCAAAAGCAGCGTGCAGAGCCTCGACTGACCGATTCCTCCGCCGATTGTCAAAGGCAGCTCGTTGTTTAAAAGCATCTTGTGGAACTCAAGACCCGAGCGCCATTCACAGCCGGCTTTTTTGAGCTGCTCACGCAGTGATTCGGGGTCAACCCTTATTCCCATCGATGATATCTCAAACGCGCATCCTAGTACCTCGTTCCACATCAGAATGTCGCCGTTGAGCTTCCAGTCATCGTAGTCGGGCGCTCTTCCGTCGTGAGGTATGCCTGACTTGAGCTTGTCTCCTATCTGCATTATAAACGCCGTGTGGTGATCTTTAAGATACTCGTTTTCACGCTCCTTCGGCGTGAGAGCAGGGTACATGTCCTCAAGCTCCTGCGTGGTTATAAAGGAGACGTTTCTTGTGAGCCTGCATCTCACGTTCGGGTATACCTTGCTCACTATTTCCGACGTGTCGCAAACCGCGTCAACTATTTTTATGACGATCTCCTTTAAAAAGTCGATGTTTCTGTCCTCTTTTGTGATTATTCTCTCCCAGTCCCACTGGTCAACGTATATGGAGTGGAGGTTGTCCATCTCCTCGTCACGCCTTATGGCGTTCATGTCGGTGTATATTCCCTCGCCGACGTGGAATCCGTACTCCTTCAAAGCAAGGCGCTTCCATTTTGCCAACGAATGAACGACTTCTGCCGTTCCGCCCGTCTCCTTTATCTCAAAAGACACCGCACGTTCAACGCCGTTGAGGTCGTCGTTTATGCCCTTGTTGTTCTCGACAAAAAGCGGTGCGGAAACCCTCTTTAAATTCAGGGATTGGCACAGGTTTATTTCAAAGCTTCTCTTTATAAGACCTATTGCGGTCTGAGTTTCGTACGGCGTAAGGCTGCTTGTGTATTCCTTTGGAACTATTAGCTTGCTCATATTCGGAGTTGTCCTTTCCTGATAAATCAAAAATACGCATCCAAAAGCTTGATGCGTCACCTTAAACATTATACAGCCCGCCGCGCTTTATGTCAATACAGCAATAAAGCAAAGCGGCATAAAAATGCGGCGCAGCCTGAGCCGCGCCGTTTTGCATGTATTTATTCAACCGTAACCGATTTTGCAAGGTTTCTCGGCTTGTCAACGTCGTTGCCTCTGAGCACCGCCATGTGGTATGCAAAGAGCTGGAAAGCTGTCACCGCCGTAAGCCCCATAAACAGCCGGTCGATTTCGGGGAGCTTGTAGCAGTAAGAGATGTTTTGGCTGTCAGGAAAATCTGGTCCGCACACCAAAAACGCCTTTCCGCCGCGAGTGACAACCTCACTTATGTTGCTCATAGTCTTTTCATAAATGTTCGGGATGGTTGCAAGCGCTATCAGGGGAGTGCCCTCGGTTATCAGGGATATCGTGCCGTGCTTCAGCTCACCTGCGGCGTATGCCTCGCTGTGTATGTAGGATATCTCCTTCAGCTTTAAGGACGCCTCCTGAACAATAAAGCTGTCAAGGCTTCTTCCTATGAAGAACACGTTTTCGTTGTCGTAAAGCTCTTTTGCGATCTCGCTTACCTTTTCAATCGCATCGCACAGGTCGCCTAAGAGTATCTTTGAGTATATTTTAAGCTCTTCCTCGGTCATTCTTCCCTTTGCGTGTGCTATCTGAAACGCAAGCGCACAAAGCGCCGCAACCTGAACGGTGTACGCTTTTGTGGACGCCACCGATATTTCCGGACCGGCATATGTGTATATTACCTTGTCTGCCTCCCTTGCTATCGATGACGCTATGACGTTTACAAGCGCAATTGTCTTTGCGCCCTTTGCCTTTGATATTCTTATCGCCTCAAGCGAGTCGGCGGTTTCTCCCGACTGAGATATTACAAGCACCGTGTCGTCTTTGCCTACGATCGGGTCGCTGTACCTGTACTCCGATGCCATTTCAACCGTCACCGGCACCCTTGCAAGCTTTTCTATGAGGTACTTGGCGTACAGGCCCGCATGCATGGCTGTACCGCACGCCACGATGTGCAAAAAGTTTATGGAGCTTAAATCGTCCGCGCCGATTCCGTCCGATTCAAAATCTATGATGCCGTGCCTGTTTCGTATGCTGAGCGTCTTTTTGATTGCCTCCGGCTCTTCATGTATCTCCTTGAGCATGAAGTGCGCATATCCGCCCTTTTCGGCGGCGGAAACGTCCCACGTTGCGGTGAGTATCTGCTTCTCGGCGGAGTTTCCGTCCTTGTCGTACACCGCAACGGCGTTTCTATCGACAACGGCTATCTCTCCGTTTTCAAGAGATATGTACTTTTTTGTGTATTTGAGTATGGCGGATATGTCGGACGATATAAATCCGCCGTCCTCCGCAACGCCGACTATCAGCGGGCTGCCCATCTTTACTGCGTATATCACGCCGGGTATGTCGCTGAAAAGTATTCCGAAGGCATACGAGCCGCAAATTTTCTTCATAGCCCTTTGTATTGCGCTCAAAGGCTCATGCGTCACCGAGTATTCGGCGTTTATAACCGCCGCCGCAACTTCCGTGTCCGTCTGCGATTCAAAGCTCACGCCTTTGGCCTGAAGCTCTGATTTAAGCTCGGCGTAGTTTTCTATAATTCCGTTGTGCACAAGCACAACCGAACCCGCCTTCTGGGGATGCGAGTTTATGTCGTTGGGCACGCCGTGGGTTGCCCATCTCGTGTGACCTATAGCACAGTGGGAATGTATCCCGCCCAGGGCGTCTATCTTTTCGGCAAGCGCATGCACCCTGCCGACGGTTTTTACAATGTTCAGCTCGTCGTTTTCAAACGCAGCTATTCCTGCAGAGTCGTATCCTCTGTATTCAAGAGCAGAAAGGCCGCACAATATCCTTTCGGCAGCGTCATACCTGCCGCTGTAGCCAATGATTCCGCACATGACAATACCTCCAAAACACGCATATTGAAAAGTCCGCGGTCTTTTCCATGCAAAATGCAGGCAAGCGGCGCGGACCGTATACAACATTGACTCAAACTGCGGCTGCAAATATCCGTACTGCAAGTGCAGCCATCCCGCGAAGTATGCAAAACCCCGCGTTGCGACAATAATTGTATTGTAATTATATACTTTAGCAAAAACAAAGTCAAGCAGGCGCGCCGTATTGCCCTGATATGGCGGCTTAAAATCATATATTTTCGATATTTGTGCTCTCAAACCGCCCGTTATTATATAAATATACGCACTTAAACCCGTTTGACACTAAAATTTCTTTTGCGGTCTCAAAACCGCAGCAAAGCTGCTCTTTTTTGTGGCAGTCGGAGGTTATCATGACCTTGCCGCCCCGCTCCGCAATCGCCCGGAGGCAGGATGCATCCGGGTAGGGAAGACGCCTGTAGCCTCTTGCCATTGCGCCTGTGTTTACCTCAAATATCTTTCCCGTCTTAATGAGTGCAGACAGCGCATGATCTCTTGCGCTTGTGTAGTCCTGCGAGCAGGTGTCGATTATTTGCGGGCAGACGTCGCAAAACTTTGTTATCAGGTCAAAATGCCCGATTATGTCGCAGCCGGTCTTTCTCACGACATCCGCCTCAAGCGCATAGTATTGCCGCACAAGCTCCGCCATGCTGCTAAAGTGCTTTTTTGCGCCCTCGGTAAGTATCTGCGCCGACTCATCTATAGGCAGGTATTCTTCGCCGCACTTCAAATAGTGGACAGAGCCGATTACAAAGTCAAAGCCCTTTCCCTGATAGCTTGCGGTATCGGAGTAGTAGTCGGCTTCGACGCCGCAAAGTATGTTTATTTTTCCGCGGTATTTGCTTTTGAGCGCAGAGCACTGCGCGATGTACCCGTCGGTGTCGGTCATGCAGCAGCTCCTGTCAAAAGGCGTGTAGCTGTGAGAGGAAAAGCCGATGGTGTCCATGCCGAGGCGTATTGCTTCAAGGACAAGCTCCTCGAGGGTGTCTGCTCCGTCGCACCACACAGAGTGCGTGTGAAGATTTTGCAGTCCCATCAGGTCATCTTCTCCTGCTTTACCTTCTTGTCTATGACGTGGCGCGATGCAAGCTCCGCCCTGATATCTTCCAAAGAAATTCCCGCCTCAACCATCAGCACGGTGAGGTGGTATATAAGATCCGCAATCTCGTAGATTGTCTCGGGCTTGTCCATCGCTTTTGCCGCAATTATGACCTCGGTTGACTCCTCGCCGACCTTTTTGAGTATCTTGTCAAGCCCCTTTTCAAAGAGGTATGTGGTGTATGAGCCTTCTTTTTTCTCTGTCTTTCTGCCCTTAATAAGCTCGTAAAGCTGCTCGTAGTCAAACTCGCTGCGGTTTTCGCTTATGTACAGCTTGTCATTAAAGCAGCTGTCAGCTCCGGTGTGGCATGCGGGTCCGTCCTTTTCAACCATCACCACAAGCGCATCCCTGTCGCAGTCCGCTGTGATGCTCACAATGTGCTGGTAGTTAGAACTTGTTTCGCCCTTCAGCCAAAGCTCGTTTCTTGAGCGCGACCAAAAGCATGTCAGCTCGCGCTCCATGGATATCTCAAGGCTTTGCCTGTTCATGTACGCCAAGGTAAGAACCTTTTTTGTCTTTGCATCCACGACTATTGCGGGGATAAGCCCCTTTTCGTCAAATTTAAGCTCATCAATGGTTATCATCTTATCATGCCTTTCTTATATTCTGACGTTTACGCCGTTTTGTTTGAGGTACTGCTTGAGCATGCGTATGTCTATCTGCCCGAAGTGGAACACCGATGCCGCAAGCCCCGCATCAACCCTCTCAAGCGTCTTGAACAGTGTTAAAAAGTCCTCCGGCTTTCCCGCGCCTCCCGACGCAATGACCGGAATGTTCACCGCGTCCGAAACAGCTTTGAGCATTTCAAGGTCAAAACCGTTTTTTACGCCGTCTGTGTCAATGGAGTTTAAAACTATCTCTCCCGCGCCGCTGTCCTCGCCGCGCTTTGCCCACGACACCGCGTCAAGCTCTGTTTTTACGCGTCCGCCCTTTGCATACACCTTAAATCCGCCGTCCGCACGTTTGGCGTCTATGCTCAAAACAACGCACTGCGAACCATACGTCTTTGCGGCTTTTTGTATTATGTCGGGGTCGTTTATCGCTCCGGAGTTTACGCTCACCTTGTCCGCCCCGCACTTTAGCACCCTGTCAAAGTCGTCAAGCGTGCTTATTCCGCCGCCCACCGTCAAGGGTATGAACACGTTTGACGCAGCACGCGAAAGTATGTCCGTAAAAATCTTTCTGCCCTCGCTTGAAGCGGTTATGTCGTAAAACACAAGCTCGTCCGCACCGCTGTCGCTGTACATCCTTGCAAGCTCCACCGGATCCGACACGTCGCTCAGCCCTGAAAAGTTTACTCCCTTTACAACCCGCCCGTCCTTTACGTCAAGGCAGGGGATAATTCTTTTAGTGATCATCTTGCAGCCTCTATTGTCTCCTTGATTCTTATCGCTCCGGTGTAGTACGCCTTGCCGATTATCGCAGCGTCCACGCCTATCTGACGAAGCTCGAAAATGTCGCCAAGGCTTGACACTCCTCCCGACGCGGTGACGCTCATTGTGTACCTGTTCTTCAGCTCGCGGTACAGCTCGAGGTTTACGCCTTGCATCGCTCCGTCCTTTGATATGTCTGTGCATATGACGGTTTTAACGCCTGCCTGCTCCAAGCTGTCCATAAATTCAAACGCATCCATGCGGCTGTCCTCAAGCCAGCCGTTTATTTTGACCTTGCCGTCGAGCATGTCAACGCCCACGGCTATTTTATCGCCGTAAGTGTAAAGCGCTTTACACATGAAGTCGTTGTCCGTCACGGCAGCGGTTCCTAAGATCACCCTTTGAACGCCCGCATCAAGGTACTTTTTCACGGTTTCCATCGAGCGGATTCCTCCGCCGACCTCCACAAACATGCCTGTTTTCTTTGCAATCTGCGATATAAGCTCTATGTTCGGCGTTAAACCGCTCTTTGCTCCGTCCAGATCGACTATGTGGATGTGCTCTGCACCCTCCGCTTTAAAGTCGAGTGCAACGTCCATCGGGCTGCCGTATTCTGTTTTCAGACTGTAGTCGCCGTTGTAAAGGCGAACTGCTTTACCGTCTATGATGTCTATGGCGGGAAAAATAATCATGAAAGTGCTCCTTGGGGTAAAGTATTTGAAAACGCTTTGAGTATTTTCAGGCCTGTGTCGCCGCTCTTTTCGGGGTGGAACTGGCAGCCGTATACGTTTTCATGCCATACCGCCGCCGTCACCGGAACGCCGTACTCGGTGTATGCGCAAAGGCTGTCCGAGCAGTCTGTGCCGTAGTAGGAGTGCACGAAGTAAACGTAGTCGCCCTGACTGCTGTACTTGAATATAGGGCATTGCGGCTTGGTTATTGTGAGGCTGTTCCAGCCCATCTGCGGGATTTTAAGATGCTCGGGCAAAACCTCGCTAAGAGGTCTTACCTCGCCTTTTATAAGCCCTAAGCCCTTGTGGCAGCCGAATTCATAGCTTCTCTCGAACAAAAGCTGCATCCCGAGGCATATTCCCAAAAGCGGCTTGATTTTTGCCTGCTCCTTTATCAGGGATGCAAGCCCCGAATCAAACAGTTTTTTTGCTGCGTCTGCAAACGCTCCTACTCCGGGAAGTATTATTCTGTCGCTATGGCGTATAGGCTCGGGATCGGACGTCACGACAGCCTCCGCGCCTATTCGCTCAAGGCTTGCCCTCAGGGAAAACAGGTTTCCCACGCCGTAATCAATTATCGCTATCATCACAGAACTCCTTTTGTGGAGGGTATTTCTCCCTCGGCGTCGGGGTCGATCTTTACCGCTGCACGCATGCTCTTTGCAAGGCTTTTAAACGCGCCCTCTATGATGTGGTGGCTGTTTTTGCCGTCAAGCTGCTTGATGTGCAGTGATATCTCCGCCGACCTTGCAAGCGCCGCCATAAATTCCTCGCACAGCTCGGTGTCAAAGTTTCCGACCTTTTGAGCGGGGATGTTGAGCGAGCAGCAAAGCTGCGCACGTCCCGAAATGTCAACCGCGGTGAGTATGAGCGCCTCATCCATCGGCAGTATCATATATCCGTACCGGCATATTCCCTTCATGTCGCCCAAGGCGGACTTTATCGCCTCGCCCAAGCATATGCCGACGTCCTCGACCGTGTGGTGGAAGTCAACATATGTGTCGCCGTTGCAGCGAAGAGATATGTCTATTCTTGAGTGCTTTGAAAAAAGCGTGAGCATGTGGTCTAAAAAGCCGCAGCCGGAATCTATGTCGCTCATGCCGCTTCCGTCGAGGTTTATCTCAAGCGAAATATCCGTTTCGGCGGTGGTTCTTTCTACTGTTGCCTTTCTCGGTAAATTCATATCCGTGCATCCTCCCTTTTTTCGTCATGCCAAAATGTCCTTGAGCGCATCCGCAAGCGCATCCATTTCCTCCGGCGTGCCGACGGTAATTCTGAGATAATCGGAAATTCTCGGCTCGTCAAACCTTCTCACAAGTATGCCTTTCTCCCGAAGCCGCTCAAATATGAGCTTTCCGGGCATCCTGTCTGTTTTGACAAACAAAAAGTTTGCCTTTGAGTCGGTCATTTCAAAGCCCATTTCTTTAAGCTTTTGCGCTGTGGCGTCCCTTGTATTGATGATTTTGCGGCAGTTTTCACGGTAGTAGTCTATGTCGTCGATTGCAGCCTCTCCCGCCGCAAGGGTTATTCTGTTCACGGCATAGGGGTTGGTGGAGTATTTTATCTTTTCAAGGTCAGAAATCAGTCCCGCACTTGCCATAGCAAAGCCGAGCCTTGCACCTGCCATCGACATTGACTTTGAGTATGTGCGGCAAACTATCAAATTGCCAAGCTCTCCTATAAGTCCTACGCAGCTTTCTGCGCCGAAGTCAACATACGCCTCATCCACAATCACTGCGCAGTCGGGACTTTTTAAGCAGATCTCTTTGATTGCATCGGGACTTAAAGCCATGCCGGTCGGCGCATTGGGGTTTGCTATGACTATAAGGCTGTCTTTGATGCCCATGTAGTCATGCGGGTCTATGCTGAAGTCGCTTTTGAGCGGGAAAACGGCGGTTTTTGTGCCGTGAAGCTTGGCAAACACCTTGTAAAAGCCGTATGTGATGTCTGCAAAGCACGCTGTCTTTTCATCCGATGCAAACGCCGTAAACGCATGATTGAGCACGTCGTCGGAGCTGTTTGAAACAAATATGTTCTCCCGCTTTAGCCCGTAAAGCCCCGCAAGCTTTTCTTTCAGATTAAGGCATGTCGGGTCGGGGTAGAGCCTTAAAAGCGCCGCCTGTGATGCGTTCACCGCCTCAAGCACGCCCTTTGACGGGGGATATGGGGATTCGTTTGTGTTAAGCTTTATGTATTTTTTATCACGCGGCTGCTCACCGGGCGTGTACTCGGTGAGGTCTTGATACTTGCTAACTAAAAATCTGCTCATTCAGCTACAGTCCTTTACTTGTCGGAATTTGCGCCGTCGTCTGCAAACCTTATAAGCGCGCTGTTTGCATGTCCGTGCAGACCTTCCTTGTCCGCAAAGAGCGCAATGTCGCGATACACCTTTTCAAACGCCTCACGGGTGTAATATGTGTACTGAGTCTTTTTGACAAAGTCGTCAACGGAAAGGGGAGATGAGAAGCGGGCTGTTCCGCTTGTGGGGAGGGTGTGGTTTGCCCCGCTGAGGTAGTCGCCCAACGCCTCCGGACAATACCTTCCCATAAACACCGATCCGGCGTTCTTCACGCGGTCAAGATAGTCAAACGGATTGTCCATCACCAGCTCGAGGTGCTCGGGAGCTATCCTGTTTGCTATGTCTATAGCCTGAGAAATGCTGTCAACTATTATTATCTTTCCGTTTGCCTCTATCGACGCACGGGCAATTTCACATCTTGGGAGCGCCTGAAGCTGCACTTCTATCTCCTGCGCTACCTTTTGGGCAAGCTCCTGCGACTCCGTTACAAGCACCGCGCTTGCAAGCCTGTCGTGCTCCGCCTGAGAGAGAAGATCCGCCGCAACGTATGCCGGATTGCTGTTTTTGTCCGCAACGACAAGTATTTCGCTCGGTCCCGCTATCATGTCTATCGAAACCACGCCGAACACCTGCTTTTTGGCCTCCGCGACAAATGCGTTGCCCGGGCCGACTATCTTGTCAACCTTTGGTATCGTTTCGGTGCCGTATGCAAGCGCGGCTATTGCCTGTGCTCCTCCGACCTTGTACACCTTGTCTATGCCGGCTATTTTTGCTGCGGCAAGTATTACGGGGTTTATGGTACCGCTTGCCGAAGGAGGGGAGACCATGACAAGGTTTTTGCATCCTGCGAGCTTTGCGGGGATGGAGTCCATAAGCACCGTAGACGGGTATGCCGCCGTTCCTCCCGGAACATAAAGACCCACGTTTTCTATCGGTATTATCTTCTGCCCGCAGACAATGCCGTCCTTTTCGGATATTATAAATGAGTTGCGTATCTGCTTTGAGTGGAAGTCGCGTATGTTTTGCGCAGCTTCCTCAAGAACCCTTATAAATTCCGGCTCTACCGACTTTATCGCCTTTTCCGTCTCCTCGTCCGACACCGAAAAGTCGTCTATTTGCGCGTGGTCAAACTTGACAGAGTACTCTTTAAGCGCCTTGTCCTTATATAACCTGACGTTTTGTATTATCTCGCTGACGGTTTGCTCGACATTTGCGCCGCCCTCGCTTCTTGCAAATATCATATCGTCAGAGACTGTATTGTAACGGTATATCTTTATCATTGTCAATCATCCCTTTGTTCTTTGACTTCGCTCATGGCTGCGGTCACGGCTTCTATTTCCGCACGCTTGAATTTTGTGCTCGCCTTGTTTGCTATCAGCCTTGCGGAAATGCCGACTATCGTCTCCTTGACCTCGAGGTCGTTTTCCTTGAGCGTAGTTCCGGTTTCCACTATGTCCACTATCACGTCTGACAGCTTCAGTATCGGCGCAAGCTCGATAGAGCCGTTGAGCTTTATTATGTCTATGTTTCTCGACTTGGATTGGTAGTACTCGCTCGCTATGCGCACAAACTTTGTCGCTACGGTGAGCGTCTTGTCCGTGCTGTCTCGAAAGCCCTTTGTTGACGCAACGCACATGCGGCATTTTCCTATCCCGAGATCCAAAAGCTCGTACACATCCGGCATGTACTCCAAAAGTATGTCCTTTCCCGCAACTCCTATGTCCGCGGCGCCTCTCTCGACGTATATCGCCACGTCGGACGGCTTGACCCAAAAGTATCTCACGCCGTTTTCCTCGTTTTCAAATATGAGCTTTCTTGTGTTCGGCTCGTTTATGCTCGGGCAGCCGTATCCCGCCCGCTCGAACATCTTGTAAACCTTTTCGCCGAGCCTGCCCTTAGGAAGTGCAACGTTTATGATCTGTCTTTCAGTTGACATCGCACAGCCCTCCGTCCTTAAATATCTTTACCTGCTTGTATCTTGCCTTGTCGGAAAGCTTTTTTACGGCTGCAACACGCTTTCCGACGCTTATAAGATCCTGCACGGTTCTTAAAAGATCCCTCACATTGTCGCAATCATTATAGATCACCGCTATATCCGCGTCAAATTCGCTGGAGCCTTCAAATATCCTCTCAAGCAGGTTCATGTTGATTCCGAAGCCTATCGCCCCGCCGCGCTTGCCTATTCTGCGCATCAGCAGGTCGTACCTGCCGCCCGTCAGAACCTTTTCCGGCACGCCGTTTATAAAGCCCTGAAATACTATTCCGTTATAATAGGTTATGTCCTGAACAACCGAGAAATCAAGCCTTATGTTTTGGTAAAACGCATCGCCGCGAATCACTTCTAAAATGTCTTTCAGCTCGCAAAAGCTCCTGCGAACCCTTTCGTTTTCGTCGGCTGCGCATATCGCCTCAAGCTCCTTTACCGCAGTGTCCGGATCTGAGCTGATGCTCAAAAGCGCCGTGAGCTTGTCCGCTCTGCCGCCGGCTATCTCCTTTATTCCGTGGGTGTTCTTTGCGCCTATGCACCTTAGAAGTTCCTTCTTTTCATCCTCCATAAGCTCAAGCTCATCTACAAGCCCCGAAACTATCCCCATGTGCGACAGGTCTATTACGTACTCCCTCTCAAAAAGCTTCAGACTCTTCGCCGCAAGCCCTATGACTTCGCATGTGCAGTAGAGGTCTATGCTTCCGATGCATTCAAGTCCCGACTGCATAATTTCGGTGAGCTGGTGGGAGCTGCCGCTGACACGGTAGACGTTTTCATTGTAATGGTACCTCTCCGTTATGTCCGGCTCGTCTTTGAAGTTTCTTATTATCGACATGGTGACGTCCGGCTTGAGCGCCATCAGCCTTCCGTTTGTGTCGGTGAAGGTGATTATGCTCTCACCGGCGAGGAAGTCCTTGTTTGCCGCATATATGTCGTATTCCTCAAATTTGCTCATCTTAAAGTGAAGGTATCCGCTGCTCTCGTAGAGCGACCGCAGACGCAAAACAGCTCTTTCGCTGTCCTTCAAAGCGTTTATCATACAGTTTGATCCCCTTCGTCTTTGTTAAGTTTTTCAATCACGGCGCTGTAACCGCCTGCACCGTAGTTTATGGAGCGGTTGACGCGGCTTATCGTCGTTGTGCTGGCGCCCGTCTCCTTTGAAATGTCGGCGTATACAAGCCCTTTCGCCAAAAGCCGAGCTACCTCAAGCCTTTGCGCCATCTCCTGAATCTCCCTCGCGGTGCAAAGATCCGAGAAGAAATCTTCGCACTCCTGCTCGTTCTCAAGCGTGAGTATTGCGCGGAAAAGAACTTTTGCGTTGTCGTCGGATAAATAGCTGTAATTGTTCATACGTCCTCCGTGATCCTCCGTGGAAATTTAAGATAACAACATAGTATCACGTCATTGTGGTAAAGTCAAGAGCTATTTCTCACAAAATAAGCGTGTGAAAGAGCAGAGTTATTCGCAGTTTGACATGTGCCGCAAACGGGAGAATAAAATGCTGATTTTGCGTTGTACTCCTATAAAATATGTGCTATAATTACAATAACGCATTTTAAGATGACGGGTTCGGCGGCAAGGGTGCGAGGCGTTTTCGGGCAGTAGCCGGCGGGCGAGTAATTTTTATATATTATGAGGTGTAGTGTTATGATAAAAGCAAGGTTAGAAGCAAAGCCTTTCAGAATATTTCTTGTGTGCATGTCGCTGTTTTTAAGCGCGATAATCATATGTGCCCCGATTCTGAGGCTTGTGAACGACGAAATGCTTTACAGCGTGTTCCCGTTTTTGAACTTCGGCTTGAGCGTGAGCGGAAGCATATTCGGCTGGGAGATACCCGCTGTGGTCTCCAATAACTTCAGCTTTGCGGTCAGCATCGCATCCATAGTTGCGGCACTGTGGATTTTTGTGCATATAATTTACGTCATATATCTGAACATTTTAAGAGGCCAGCGCTCAAAGGCCGCAAAGGTTTTAAGAAAGACGGGATACTCCGCAGAGTATTTTGAGATTTTGGAGCGCAAGCATGCAAAGCTTTCGCGCAGCTCTTTCAGCGAGGAAAACATGCTCTGCCTTGCAAAGCAGTACTGCGACGGCAGAAGGTATGAAAGCGCGTTCGAGCTTTTGAAGAACGCCGATATCGAGGGCTTTTCCGTCAACGACGCCGTGCGCTACTACGCTCTTTACGCATATGTGTTCATACTCATGGGCGACCTGAAAAACGTAGAGTTCGCACTTGAGCTTGCCGAGCCGTTTGTCGAGAAATGCCGCGACAGAACGGAGTTTGACTTTGTAAAAGCGCTTTATTTGTATGCTAAGCATGACTTCGACGGCGCAAAGAACGGATTCAAGCCGCTGTGCAGCTGCAAAAACCGCGAGATAAAGGTTTGGGCGGGAATGTATTTGGCGCTCATCTATCTGAGACTTCACAACAAGGAAAAGGCGAGAAAGCTTGCGGTCACGCTGAGCGGATATAAGAAAACGCCAAGACAAAGCGAGGATATGCTCAAGCTCTTAAAGAAGATAGAAACCGCATATATGCTTGAATCTAAGGAGCAGGGCGAAAAGGCGAGAAACGAATTTGCTCCCGCTGCGCAATCTGCTCAAGCGGCGCAGACGGCTCAAGACCAAACGTCCGACGCTGCGGCAAAGACTCCGGTTGTGTGACAAACGCCGAACAGGGGCGCAGGTATGGCGGGCTGATTTGTCTACAACTACAATTTTTAAAAAAACGCTTGCGTTTTGAGGCGTGGGCGGTTATGATAGTTTTATAAACCTGTATTTTGGGAAAAGGTGATAGGCGAAATGGTATTTACCGTAGATGTCGGAAACACAAACATAGTTTTAGGCGCATTTGATGACGACGGAGCGCTGATGTTCACGTCAAGGGTGGCAACCGAAGCGTCAAGAACGGACGACGAGTATGCTTTAATCCTCGGCGACATGATAAAGTTCAACGGCCTTGAGCGTCATGATTTTGACGGAGCTATAGTTTCGACGGTTGTGCCCAGCCTTGTAAACACCCTCAAAAACGCAATAAGAAAGCTCATGGGGATAACACCGCTTGTAGTCGGCCCGGGCATAAAGACCGGACTTAATATACGCCTTGACAACCCTGCGATAATGGGAGCGGATTTGGTGTGCGGAGCTGTGGGCGCGCTTGCTAAGTATAAAGCGCCGCTTATAATCTTCGATTTCGGAACCGCTACTACAATATCGGGCATAGATAAGAGCGGGGCGTTTTTGGGCGGCTCCATTATCCCGGGAATAAATGTGTCGCTTAAAGCCTTGTCATCGTCGGCAGCTCAGCTCCAGGACATAAATACGGAGGCGGGTTCTGCCCCTGTGATAGGCACAAACACCATTGATTCCATGCGTTCCGGAATGCTTGTGGGAAGTGCATCCATGATGGACGGCATGATAAAAAGATACCGCAGCATCTTAGGAGAGGACGCAACGGTCATAGCCACCGGAGGACTTGCCCGCACAGTGCTCCCTTACTGCGAAACAGAGGGAATAATACTTGACGACGGACTGCTTCTCGACGGACTGTACGTCATCTATAAAAGAAACCGATAATGCAGGTTTAAATTTAACTGCGCCGCACCGGTTTTCGGGCGACAGCACGGGTTAAAGTCCCGGAGGTAAAAAATGAATAATTCGAGTATCCAAAAGACCCGCACTCGCACAAGCGTAATGGTGGGCACCGCACTTTTGACCGCGATAGTGGTTGTACTTCAGTTTTTAGGCTTCTTCCTGAGATTCTCTACGTTCTCAATATCGCTCGTGCTTATGCCTATAGTAATAGGCGCGGCGTTGTACGGCATAGGAACGGGAGCATGGCTCGGACTGGTGTTCGGAATAGTTGTTCTTCTCACCGGAGATGCAGCGCTGTTCTTGGGAATAGACGCAGTCGGAACGATTATAACCGTCCTTGCAAAGGGCACCTTAGCAGGTCTTTGCGCAGGCGCGGCGTATAAGCTCATAGCCAAAAAGAACAAATACATTGCCGTGCTTGTTTCGTCAATAGTCTGCCCGGTGGTAAATACCGGAGTGTTCATGATAGGATGCAGACTGTTCTTCTTTGAATGGGTTAAAGAACAAGCCGGAGGCTCATCGGCGTGGACGTTCATAATCGTCTCTTTGGTTGGAATAAACTTTATAATCGAGCTTGCATTAAATCTCGTTCTCAACCCTGTGATTGTGAGAATAATCGATATAGGCAAAAAGTCCCGCGAGGACAGCTCCGCAAGGGCATGATGCGCAAGAGCACAATGCGCAAGGGCATAACAATAGATAAAACATAGTTAAAGAGCACATACTGTGCGGCGGTGTGTGCTCTTTTTTGCTTTTTGCAAAGCGTAAAAAGCCGTTTGGCGCAGCCGTGTGACATCAAAGCGCCTTAATCTGTTTGTAACTTGATATATGTATGCCATGTGTTATAATAAGCCTTGCGGCGGGTTGGCACATAAGCCTGCCGAAAACGTGAAGCGTGAGGGGGACTGCATGCGTGAAATTTGTAATTGAGCATCTGTCAAAGAGCTTTGACAAAAAAGAAGTTTTAAAGGATATAAACTTTGTGTTTGAGGAAGGAAAAATATATGGACTCCTCGGCAGAAACGGCGCCGGCAAGACGACGCTTTTCAACTGCTTAAACAGGGATATTAAAATCGACAGCGGCAACTTTTATATAGATACGGACGGAAACCGGCGCGAGGTGACGGCGAGCGATATCGGATATGTGCTGTCCACTCCGACCGTGCCGGAGTTTCTCACGGGCAGGGAGTTTTTAAAGTTTTTTATGGACATAAACGAAAAGTCTATAAAGAACCCGAAAACCATCGACGAGTATTTCGACTACATGAGCATTGACCCGCAGGACAGGGACAAACTTTTGAAGGATTACTCCCACGGCATGAAAAACAAAATGCAGATGCTCATCAATATCATCGCTCAGCCGAATATTTTGCTCCTTGACGAGCCGCTGACCTCTCTTGACGTGGTTGTCGCCGAGGAGATGAAACAGCTGCTCCGTTCGTTGAAACAGCAGCGCATCACTATTTTCTCCACGCACATTATGGACCTGGCACTTGATTTGTGCGATGAAATTGTACTTCTTCATCACGGCGAGCTGGAGGTCGTGGAGAAAACGGATCTTGACAGCAAGGAATTTAAGGACAGAATTATTGCGGCATTAAAAGAGGGCGAAAATGAACAAGACGCTTAAAATTTCTTTCTCACTGAAAAACACATACCGTGTGAACGGAATACTGTATTCCTTAAAGCAAATTCCCGTCTTAAAAAGACTGCTCCCGCAGTCGCTTTATAAGGTCAGGGGATTAAAGATATTTGCAAACGTGCTGTCCGTCATAGGCGAGACACTGTCCATGTTTGTCGGCAAGCTTTTGTACTTTGCAACCATGGTTTGCGGCATAGGCGCGGTGTATGAAAAGCTGCCCGATTCGCAGGTGTTTTTGCACCTCCTATTCTTTCTTACGGTGATAGGAAGCTTTGCAAACACGCATCTTTTCAACCCCACCAAAGACAAGTACTATGCGATGATTCTCATGCGCATGGATGCCCGTGAATATACGCTGATAAACTACTTTTACGCCATGCTCAAGGTTGTAGCGGGATTTTTGCCCTTTACCGTTTTGTTCGGCATGATAGCGGGGGTGCCGCTTTGGTTTTGCCTGCTGCTGCCCGTATGCATAGCGGGTATGAAGCTGCTTGCGGCGGCTGTTACGCTGTGGGATTATGAAAAACGCGGCTTTGGGTATAACGAAAACAGAATGTCAAAATACGTGTGGGGCTGTGTTGCGCTGCTTTTAGTTGTTGCCTACGCTCCGCCAGCCTTCGGGTTTGCACTGCCGGAGTCGGCGTATATGGTTCTCTTCTCGGCATGCATACCGCTTGGCGCAGTCGGGCTTAAAAAAGTGCTTGCTTTTAAGGATTATTACGCAATCAATAAAGAGCTGCTGTCCGGCCTGACAAATCAAATGGACAGCAACACATCGGCACAGCTTGCAAAGCAGCTAAACGAGAAGAAAATATCGGCCGACACCTCCATCACCAGCAGCCGCAAGGGCTTTGAGTACTTAAACGAGCTGTTTATCAAAAGGCATAAAAAGATACTTTGGAACTCGACAAAAAAGATTTCCTGCGTCTGCGCTTTTCTCGTTGCGGCGGTGCTTGTAATGGTTTATCTGTATCCGCAGGAGAACTCAGATATAAATAAGCTCGTCATGATGGGACTGCCGTACTTTGTGTTTATCATGTACGCCATCAACCGCGGCACAAGCTTTACACAGGCGCTTTTTATGAACTGCGATCACAGCCTGCTCACTTATTCGTTTTATAAGCAGCCGAGCTTTATACTGCGGCTGTTTCAGATTCGCCTGCGTGAAATCATGAAAATTAACGCTGTCCCCGCGCTGGTCATCGGCGTGGGACTGGCGCTCATATTGTTTGCCACCGGCGGAACGGACAACCCGCTCAACTATGCGGTTCTGATTGTGTCCGTTTTATGCATGAGCCTGTTCTTTTCCATTCATTATCTCACGATATATTACCTTTTGCAGCCGTATAATGCGGGAACGGAACTGAAAAGCGGCACGTATCAGATAGTTTTGACGGCGACGTATTTGGCCTGCTTTGCATTGATGCAGCTTCGCATGCCTATTATGGTGTTCGGGCTGATGACGATTGTTTTCTGTGTGCTTTACAGCGTTGTCGCAAGCATTTTGGTATACCGTCTTGCGCCGAAAACGTTTCGCCTGAGGGCATAAGGTATAGGGCATAGGTTATAACGATTGAAAGGACTTCAAATGACAGAATACAGAACACTGAGGGAAGAGGATATTGACCGAGAGCTTTTTCGCTCATTTGTGCGCCGTCAGGTTGTGGATTTGTGCCTAAGACTTGAAAACGGCGAATGGGTCGCGCGCCATGACCCGTTTATAGACGACTGGTCGGAAAGCGACTATCAGATATTAGTAAAATGCCTGCGCAACACAGTCCGCACCGGCGGATATGTGTGCGGGGCGTTTTCAAACGGCGTGCTCAAGGGCTTTGTATCGGTGGAAAAAGAGCTTTTCGGGGGAGAAAATATGTATCACGACCTCACCTCTATCCACGTCTCGCAGGACATGCGCCGGACGGGAATAGGAAAAGAGCTGTTTATGCGCGCCGCGGCGTGGGCGAAAGATGACGGGGCAAAAAAGCTGTACATCTCTTCGCACTCCGCCATAGAAAGCCAGGCGTTTTATCGGGCGATGGGATGCGTAGATGCGGCGGAGCGCGACTTAAGGCATACGTCTGCCGAGCCGTATGACCGCCAGCTTGAGTATGCGCTGTAAGCCGCTCAAACTGGCAAGTTTAATCCCCGCATGCGGCGTCACACGCCTTTTTTCTATTGCAAAACATACAAGCCTATTATATAATATAGCTGGCGTCGGCAATCAGCTGCGCTGCAACAGGTTAAATATTTTTATAAAGATAGGATGGTTTTTATGAAGGAATATATTAAGGGCGCAAACCCGTTCATGCCGCTTTGGGAGCATGTTCCGGACGGCGAGCCGAGAGTATTCGAGTACAACGGCGAGACAAGGGTTTACCTCTACGGTTCTCACGACACCCTTAAAACAGAGTACTGCGGACCGGATCAGGTTGTATGGAGCGCGCCGGTGGACGATCTGACAAACTGGACCTGCCACGGCGTATGCTACACCGCTACAGACGGCGGAGTTTTGTATGCTCCGGACGTCGTTCAAAAGGGAGATACATATTATATGTACGCTGCCGAGTGCTGCGGCGGCAGAATAATGGTTGCAAAGTCAAAGACCCCGTGGGGTCCCTTTACCGATCCCGTCAAGACAGAGCTTGGCTTTGACCCCGGAGTGCTCGTAGATGATGACGGAAAAGTGTATGCATACTGGGGCTTCTGCGGCTGCTACTGCGCAGAGCTTAACGACGATATGGCTACTATAAAGCCGGGAACGCTTCATGAGCACCCGATGGGACACACAAGAGCGCCTTGGGCGCGTGACGACGGCCATTACGACGAAAACGATGCGTTCTTCGAGGCGTCTTCACCCAGAAAGGTTATGGGCAAGTATGTCTACATCTATTCAAAGAGATACTTCACCCCCAACCCCGAGATGGGCGTTTACTCCGACAACAACGGATTTTTGTCCTATAAGTTCAGCGATAAGCCGCTTGAGGACTTCCGTCCGGGCGGAGACATAAGCTTCAACGGCGGCGAAATCCTTAAAAACCCCGACGGCACCGGAACGATGAGCTACCGTTGGGGCAACAACCACGGCTCAATCATAGAGGTAAACGGCAAGTGGTACGTGTTCTATCACCGCCAGACGGGAACAAACGAGTTCTCACGTCAGGCAATGCTCGAACCGGTTGATGTAGCTATGGACCATAGCGGCAAGATATTTATCGGCGACATCACATATAAGGACGGCGAGCCTGTGTCCTCAAGACCTGTTGAAATGACTTCTCAGGGCGGACACGTAAACGGACTTGACGCATACAAGCTCATCTCCGCAGGATATGCATGCCACGTTTACGGCGGAGCGGGAAAAGCGTATATCGCCCCTGTTTACGAGCAGACCGATTCGGTTTCCGCACCTGTTGTCGATATAACAAACGGCACAACCGTGGGATTAAGATATCTTCAGTTCGGCAACAACTCCCCCAAGACCGTCACCGCACAGATAAACGCTCTTGAGGATATAACCGTAAACGTCCGTGTAGACGATTACAAGGGCAAGGTAGTGGCGTCCATGAAGATGAGCAAGGGCGAGACCGAAAAGACCGCCGATATCACCTCCGGAATTGTCGGTAAGCATGCAATATACTTTGAGTTCCTGTCAGACTCCGCCGACAGCATTGCCGAGTTCGTAAGATTCACTTTTGACAGATAATCTTTTATACATAAGAAAAAATGCCGCTTTTTATAAAGCGGCATTTTTGTTTGTGCGTTTGTACTTTATTCGCCCCGTTTGCGCCTGCGCAAACACTACTCCCACGACTGCCACACCTCCGGACAGTATCCTACGGTGGCTGACCTGCCGTTTCTGACTACGGGGCTTTTTATGAGGGACGGGTTTTCCAAAAGCTTTTCCACCTTCGCCGAGTCGCTGCCGAGGTATTTCAGCAGCACGGCATCGTCAGACTTTGCCTTCGTGTCTATGAGCGCATCAACCGAGCCTACGGCCTTGAGCACGCTTTCAAGCTCGCCGCGGCTCATGCCTTTTTGGTTCAGATCTATCATCTGGGCTTTTATGCCCCTTTCTTTAAACCACCTCTGCGCCTTCTTTGAATCAAAGCACTTTGACTTGTAAAATATCTGTATGTTCATGCATGCCTCCCGATAAAATCACTCTAAAATCACCGTGAACGGCCCGTCGTTTGTAAGGCTCACCTTCATGTCTGCACCGAAAATTCCCGTCTCGACGTCAAGCCCTCTTGCCCTAAGCTCAGAATTGAACAGCTCGTACAGCCTTTTTGCCTGCTCGGGCGGCGCGGCGTTTATAAAACTCGGGCGGTTTCCGTGCGAGCAGTCCGCCAAAAGCGTGAACTGAGAAATGCTCAGCACCCGCCCCGAAACATCTTTAAGAGAAAGGTTTGTCTTTCCGGCGTCGTCCTCAAATATCCGCAGCTTTGATATCTTCTCCGCAAGCCTTGTGCAGTCGGCTTCGCTGTCGCCCTGTCCCACTCCGAAAAGTATCACAAATCCCTTTTCTATGCTGCCGACAACCTCGCCGGCCACCTTTACGCATGCATCGCTCACGCGCTGAATAACTATCTTCATTTGTCCGCCTCCAAGCTTGCAAAAACTCTCACAAGCAATTTTAACGCATGTAAGAACAATAATCAAGCAAAACTTTCCCTTTGATGCGCTGCCGCATTTCACACAAATGCAGAAACCATTTATGCAAAGCTGCAATAATTTAAGGCTTAGGAGCATTTTATGCTTAAAACAGAGTTTAAAAAAATTTTTTTGAATTTTTATTCTTCACCACTTGCAATTACTAAAGCGTATGGTATACTGTATACTGTTAAGATCAATTGAGGAGGTACATTATGACACTTAAAAATGCATATCTTCAGAAGGTTTACGAGGACGTTGAAAAGCGCAACCCCGGCGAGAAGGAATTTTTGCAGGCGGTAAAAGAGGTTCTTGAGAGCCTTGAGCCGGTTGTAGAAAAGAGACCAGACATTGTCGAGGCAGGCATTATCGACAGAATCGTTGAGCCTGAGAGACAGATCATATTCAGAGTTCCGTGGGTTGACGACTCCGGAAAGGTAAGAGTAAACAGAGGCTTCAGAATCCAGTTCAACTCTGCTATCGGTCCTTACAAGGGAGGTCTTAGGCTTCATCCCTCTGTAAACGCATCTGTTATAAAGTTTTTGGGCTTTGAGCAGATCTTCAAGAACAGCCTCACCGGCCTTCCCATGGGCGGCGGCAAGGGCGGTTCCGACTTCGACCCCAAGGGCAAGTCTGACGGAGAGGTTATGCGCTTCTGCCAGAGCTTCATGACCGAGCTTTCTAAGCACATCGGTGCGGATACCGACGTTCCCGCGGGAGATATCGGTGTCGGCGCTCGTGAGATAGGCTTCATGTTCGGACAGTACAAGAGACTTCGCAACGAGTTCACCGGCGTTCTCACCGGCAAGGGACTCACTTACGGCGGCTCTTTGGTAAGAACAGAGGCTACCGGTTACGGACTCTGCTACTTCACCGATGAAATGCTCAAGTGCATGAAGAACGAGTCCTTCAAGGGCAAGACAGTAGTCATCTCCGGTTCGGGCAACGTTGCTATCTATGCTACCGAGAAGGCAACCGAGCTTGGCGCAAAGGTAGTTGCTTTGAGCGACTCCAACGGCTACGTATACGACGAAAACGGCATCAAGCTCGACGTTGTAAAGCAGATCAAGGAAGTTGAAAGAGGCAGAATCTCCGAGTACGCCAAGAGAGTTCCCGGCTCTGTATACACCGAGGGCTGCAAGGGCATCTGGACAATAAAGTGCGACATAGCTCTTCCCTGCGCTACACAGAACGAGCTTGACGGCGAGAGCGCAGATGCTTTGATTGCAAACGGCGTTATAGCTGTTGCAGAGGGCGCTAACATGCCTTGCACACCTGAGGCTACCGAGAAGTTCCTCAGCGCAGGCGTTCTCTTCGGCCCCGCAAAGGCTGCAAACGCAGGCGGAGTTGCAACATCCGGTCTTGAGATGTCCCAGAACTCCGAGAGACTCAGCTGGACCTTTGAAGAGGTTGACGCTAAGCTCCACGGCATCATGGTAAACATCTTCCACAACGCATACAACGCTGCAAAGGAATTCGGCTATGACGGAAACCTTGTAGTCGGCGCAAACATTGCAGGCTTCCTCAAGGTTGCCGACGCAATGAAGTGGCAGGGCGTTGCATACTGATTTTATCGGTATATAAGAGTATCAAAATTATCATTCCCCCAAGAAAGCTCAGGCTTTTTCGGGGGAATGTTTTTTCTTGTTGCCACAGGCTGCGGCGGCTGATATAATGTAACTTGTACTGATTAAACTTTTATCGGGGGTGCGGCATGAGACAGTATGAGATGTTTGAGCTTTGCATAACGGCAGGCGGGGAAATCGGCGAAATGAGCGTGGAGTTTGAGCTTGACGGCGCATGCACGCTGCAAAAGTGCTTTTACGACGGCGGCGGAGTGTACAAGGCGAGATACCTTCCCGAGCGCACCGGCGTGTGCAGATGGAAAACGGTCGGTGCTATAAGCGTGAGCGGGCAGGAAGAGTGCATGCCGGCGGAACATGGCAGGCATGGCCGGATTAAAGCTGTCGGAACGCACTTTGAGTACGCAGACGGCACTTATTATTACCCGTTCGGAACGACGGTGTATGCGCTTGCGCACCAAAGCGATGAGCTTGTCCGTAAGACCTTGTCCTCGCTAAAAAATTCGCCCTTTAACAAGGTCAGGTTCTGCGTTTTTCCAAAGCACTATGACTTTAACCACAACGAGCCGCCTTTCTTTGCGTTTGAGAGGGATGTGGACGGAAAATGGGACGTAAGTAAGCCATGCTATGCGTTCTGGCACAGGTTTGAGGGCATTATTTCTGCGCTCGGCGACATGGGGATAGAGTGCGATATAATTTTGTTCCATCCGTATGACCGCTGGGGATTTTCAAGGCTTTCAAAGCAGGACAGCATCGCGTATTTGGAGCTTCTTTTGAGAAGGCTGTCCGCTTTTCCGAACGTGTGGTGGAGCATGGCAAACGAGTACGACCTGATGGACAACTACACCAAAGACGACTTTGCGGACTTTGCAAGATACATCCGCAAAAACGACAACTTCGGGCATCTTTTGAGCTGCCACAACTGCTTTGACTACTTTGATTTCTCGCAGCCCGAGATAACGCACTGCTCCGTTCAGGACATATTTGTAAGCGAGGCTGTTGAGCTGAAGAAAAAGTACAGCAAGCCGGTTGTGTATGATGAGTGCTGCTACGAGGGCAACATAGAGTACGGATGGGGAAACATATCCGCCCGAGAGCTTACAGACAGGTTCTGGACTGCCGTCGTAAACGGCGGATACTGCACCCACGGAGAAACGTATTTAAGCGATGACGAGGTGCTTTGGTGGGCAAAGGGCGGAACGCTCAAAGGTGAAAGCCCAAAGAGAATAGCTTTTCTTCGGGAGATTTCCGAGGCGTTGCCCTCTCCGATAGAATACCTTGAGGAGGGCGTGGGACGGCTCACCGAGGAGATGATTCTTAGCTACAAGAAAAACGGCATACCCAAAAATCTGAAAACGGATTTTTGGGTAAAAGGACTTACATCCCTGCCCGACGAGAGGATAAAAGGATTTATCCTAAGGAGCAGGGGAGTGTGCGGACACTGCGGCGACGATGCGTTCATATGGTACTACGGCAGAAGCTGCCCTGCGTTTTGCCACATCTTGCTTCCCGAGAACTCCCGCTACAGAGTTGAAGTCATAGACACATGGGAAATGACCCGCAAAACCGCCCTTGAGAACGTTTGCGGACGTTTGAAGATTGCCCTTAGCTCAAAAGAGGGCATGGCGGTGCTTGCAACAAAAACGGATGCATGACAAATCCCCTGCTTACATCGTTGTAAGCAGGGGATTATTATCAGTTGCCGTTTTAATCGCCTGAGCAGATTTTGCAGATTGCAAGAGCCATCATCTTTGCGCACATCAAAAGGTGGTCTATTCTTATAAACTCGTCCGCTGCATGCAGGTGGTTGTCCTCGCCCTCGATTTCAGGCCCAAACGCCACTCCGCCCTCTATTTCATGCACGTAAGTTCCGCCGCCTATCGCAATGCATTCGCCCTTCTTGCCGCTCACTTCTTCGTATACCTCCAAGAGCTTTTTGACAATCGGGCTGTCCGCACTTACGTGATGCGGCTGAGTTCCGCTGTACTCCGAAAGTGTCAGACCCGCGCCCTGTACGGCGGGCTTTAGCTTTGACAGCACCTGCTCAACGCTTGAGCTGACCGGAAGGCGTATGTCAAACTTCGCTTCAAGCTGTCCTGAGCTGTAGCTTATGACGCTTAAAACGCATGTCAGACTGCCGGACAGCCTGTCGCTGATTTTAAGCCCCATGCTCTTGCCGTCGGTTTCTCCGTACGGAAAAAGCTTTGAAAGCTTGCTGACAAGCTCCGACGCCTCGTCCGCAAGCCCCAGCTCCGAAATAAGAGCCATGAGCGCGGTTACGGCGTTTTTGCCAAGCTCGGGTGTAGAGGCGTGAGCGCTCTTTCCCACAGCGGTTATCCTTAAAGTGTTAAGCCCTGCGAACTCCTTTATATCAAACTCCACCGGCAAGCTAAGCTTTTTCTCTGCCGCCGCAACTTCGTCCGCGCTTATTCCGCTGACAACGGCGTATGCCGTGCCCGGGACTGCATTTACAACCGTTCCGCCCTCAAGCTCGATGAGCAGCCTGCTTGAAAGGCTGGTGTACGCCTTTGCCGTGAGCTTTCCGCGTATCATGCCCTTTTCAATGTTTATTACGGGATAGCTTGCATCGGGGGTAAAGCTGTATTTCGGCGGAGCCTCCTTCTTGAAGTAATATTCAAGGTCTGACGAGCCGCATTCCTCGTCCGTGCCGAAAATGAGCCGCACGCCGTCCTTAATCGGTATATTTAAGTCCTTGACGGCCTTCGCGGCATACATCGCCGCAACCGCAGGGCCTTTGTCGTCTATAGCGCCCCTGCCGTACACTTTGCCTTGGCTGACTGTCGCACAAAACGGCTCAAAGCTCCATCCGTCGCCGGCGGGAACAACGTCGAGATGCGCAAGTATGCCGAGCACAGGCTCCGCAGGTTCTTTGCCGTCGCCGCTTTCGCCGTACAGCTCCGCCGTGCCGGCATATCCGTCAAAGCAGCGGGTTTTAAGCCCGAATCCCGAGCAAATTTCAAGCGCGCGGTCAAGGCATCGCCTTGCGTCTTCTCCGAACGGCGCACCCGCCTTTGCATCCTGCCTGCAGCTCGGGTAAGATATAAGCTCCGACAGCGTTGCAACCATGTCGTCCCGCATGGAATCTATATAGTCAGATATTTTGTCTTTTAGCGCTTTGTCGGTATTAGTGACGCCCATAAAAGCACTCTCCTTTATCAATATTTTTTAAGAACCATGGCTGAAATCGGGGGAACAAACACTCCCTCGCAGTATATCGCCATGGGTTTGTCCGACCCCATCGTGTCGGAAAGTATAAGCTCCCATTCGCCGTCGGGAAGTACGAACATCTTTGCACGCGGTATGGGATTTATCAAAATCAAAAGCTCTTCGTCATATCCAAACAGCTTTATCGCTATTGTTCCATCCGAGGATTGCAAAACCTGCGAATGCTCGCTCACCTCTTCATGAGACGACATCCTCAAAAGCGGATGCGCCTTTCTTAAGCGTATCAGGTCGCGGAAATAGTCCGATTCACCTTTGTTTACGCTTAGCATGTTCCACTTTATCGAGTTCACCACATCGGGGGAGTTGTAGCTGTTGTGATCGTACTTTCCGCCGCCCAAAGCCTTTGAGCGCAAAAACTCCTGACCGGAATGTATGAAAGGCACGCCCTGCGCCAGCAGCACAAGCGCTCCGGACAGCCTTGCCATCTTCTTTCTGTCGCGCTCGTTGCAGCCGCCCGCCGAAACCATAAGCTTGTCCCAAAGCGTCAGGTTGTCGTGAGCCTCGCAATAGTTTATTATTGAGCATGGGCTGTTTGCCCATCCCGACCTGCCCAAAAGCCCGTCGGTGACGCTTGAACGCAGGTGATAGTTTCCGCTCACATATCCCAAAGCGGCGTCGCAAAACGTCGAGCCTTTTATTGCGTCTCGGTATGTGTCGTTGAAGTACGCTATGCCGGGGGTTTTGTATCCGCTTGACTTCAGCGCAGCCATGCTCGGGTCAAGCGCGCTTTCGCCGCCTGTCCAGCCCTCTCCGTAAATCAGCGCGGACGGGTTTATCTTTTTCAGCTTTGCCTCAATTTCGTTCATCGTTTCAATGTCCAAGCACGCCATGAGGTCGAATCTGAACCCGTCTATTTTGTACTCGCTCGCCCAGAACAGCACCGAGTCGATGATGTACTTTCTGACCATTGCGCGCTCGGACGCTATTTCGTTTCCGCAGCCGGAACCGTTTGAGGGCTTGCCGTCCTTGTAACGGTAGTAATATGTCGGATAGGACATGCTAAGGTTTGAGCTGTCAAGCTTGTAGGTGTGATTGTAAACCACGTCCATCACCACGCCGATGTTGTTTGCGTGAAGCGCAGCCACAAGCTCTTTAAGCTCGAGTATTCTCGACTTCGGGTCTGCGGGACGGGTTGAATAGGAACCTTCCGGCACGTTGTAGTTTTCCGGATCGTAGCCCCAGTTGTAAGAGCCAAAAGGATTGCGCTCGTCGAGACGGTCGTAGTCAAACACCGGCAATAGGTGCACATGCGTGATACCAAGCTCTTTTATGTGAGCTAAGCAGGTCGAATCGCCGCTCGGATTGACGCTGTTTGCGCAGGTGAACGCCTTGAATTTGCCGCGGTAATCGCTTTTTATGCCGCTTGACGGGTCTATTGAGAAGTCCCTCACATGCGTTTCATACAAAACCGCATCGGTGTATTTGTCGAGACTGACATGCCCCACGCTCGCCCAGCCTTTAGGGTTGATGTCCGACACGCGGCATATGTATCCCTTTTCGCCGTTGATTCCCGCCGCGCAGGCGTATGGGTCAACGCCGCAGTTTATCTTTCCGTCGTAGTCATATTCATATTTGTAGTAATACCCGTCGAGCGATTTTTGATATATAAGCTGCCATACGCCCCGGTCGCCCTTTGTCATCTTGAACTTAAGATACGGCGTCTTGTCGTCCTGGCGTTTGTAAATAAGAAGGCTCACCATGTCAGCCTCCGGAGCCCAAATGTAAAACTCCGTTTTGTCGCAATCGAGTTTAACTCCTAAAAATCCGTCATAGCTGAAATTGCTGTCGATGTATTCGACGTGTCCGGCGTCGCAAAACTGCACATATATCCCCTCCGGCAAATCGCGCCGCATAAACCCTGATACTGCGGCGGCATTGTTTTCATGAAAATATTATATAACATTAATCCGCTTATTTCAATACAATTTTTGTTAGCACGTAAAAATAAAAAAGCTCTTGACAACAGCAGGCGGGCGTGATATTATATATAGGCAACAAAAATACTGCGGGGTAGAGCAGTTGGTAGCTCGTCGGGCTCATAACCCGGAGGTCGTTGGTTCAAGTCCTTCCCCCGCTACCAAAAAAGTCCCGAGCGCACCTATGCGCACGGGACTTTTCTTTTTTATCGCTGCGGCTCGCACGGGACTTTTCCTTTTTATCACTTCGGTGCGCACTGGACCTTTTTTATCACTTTAGATCACGGAGGAATGTATGAGAAGATCAGATCGGGAGCTGTCGGCGTCCGACGCAGAAAGAATACTCGAATCGGGCGAGTATGGGGTGCTTTGCACCGTATCAAAGGATGCGCAGCCGTATGCCGTGCCGATAAGCTACGCTTATTCGGGCGGGGTAATACACATCCACTGCGCCAAGGGCGTGGGAAAGAAAATCGAGAACATATCAAACTGCGACAGTGTTTGCTTTACGGTCGTAGGCAAAACGCATGTGCAGCCAGAAAAATTCAGCACGCTTTATGAGAGCGTGATTGTCACAGGCAAAATAGTGCCGTCTGAAAACCCACGGGAAAGCCTTTTGGCGCTTGCAAAAAAGTACAGTCCTGATTTCATCGATCAGGCGTATGAACATATACGCGCCGCCGCCGGACGTGTGGCAGCGTACACAATCATACCCGAGCATATAAGCGCAAAAGGGAAGCGGGAGGGATAAACCCTGAGGGAATTAAACCTTGACGAATGCGCATAATTTGATTATAATATAATGTTGGTTAAGACATTAGCCAAAATATTTTACACAAATTTTTAAGATCGAAGGGAAATATATGAAGAAAATCATATGCATTTTTATGGCGCTTACGATGCTTGTGTTGCTTTGCGCATGCGGATCAAATGTCACACATAAGCTCGGCATGGGCGTTGTGGTAAACACCTCCTCCTCAAAGGACGGCTCCGTCGAGATCGAGGCAACTGTTGCCGCCGTCATACTCGACGATGCCGGAAAGATAGTGTCCTGCAAGGTCGATGTGGCTCAGAACAAGCTCGACGTGACGGACGGCATAATAGCCGATGACGCCGCTTCCACCGAGTTTAAGACAAAGCGTGAGCAGGGCGACAGCTACAACATGAAGGGCGCTTCCGGCATAGGCAAGGAATGGTACGAGCAGGCAGAGGCTTTTGAAAACTACGTGGTTGGCAAGACCGCTTCCGAGGTTGAGAACATGGACACCTCAGATGAAACTCTTCTTGCCGGCTGCACAATAGGCACCACGGATTTGATCGAGGCTGTTGTTAAGGCTTGCAACGATTCTCTTGCAAGCGAGTTTACAGGCGACGCCGCAGCCCTTTCAGTAGCTGTTATATCCACGCTTGATTCAAGCTCTAAGAGCGCTATGGACGGCGAGGACGGCAGCGCAAACATCTATTCGTCATTTGCTGCGGTTGCGCTTGATGACAGCGGCAAGGTTTTGGCAGCGGCTTACGATGAGGCTGACCCTGAAGTCACCTTCAACGACCTCGGCGAGATAACCGTTGACGCTGACTACACCGTTTCCACCAAGAGAGAGCTGCGTGAGGGCTACAACATGAAGGGTGCTTCCGGCATAGGCAAGGAGTGGTACGAGCAGATAGATGCGTTTGAGGATTACGTTGTCGGCAAGACCGCAAGCGAGATATCTTCGATAGACACCGCTGATGCCGATCTTCTGGCAGGCTGCACAATAGGCACATCGAGCTTGATAGCATGCACCGCAAAGGCTGCACAGGCTGCAAACTGATACACGTTCGCATTTAAGAGGGATGAGGCATGCCTCATCCCTCTGCTTGTTTTAAAAGATGAAAGGAGGTTGTCGCTTAGGTGCGCCTAAAAATACTTGCAGTGTCTGTTGCCGTTGTGATCGGAGCGCTTGCAGCGCTTTCGGGATGCGCATCCGAGCCGGTTGCCAATGTTCCGGAGCGCAGGACAAAGACATACTTTGATTACTTTGATACGGTGTCGCAGATAATCGGATACGAGGACGACGAGCAGACGTTTGAAGATGTTTGCGAGAATATACGCGCAATGCTTGAGAAGTACCACATGCTTTGCGATATTTATCACGGATATGACGGCATGAACAACCTCTACACCGTAAACAAAAACGCAGGTGTGAGCGCTGTCAGCGTTGATGAGTGGCTGATAGATATGCTCTTGTATGCCGAGGATATGAGCGGCAGGACGGGCGGCATGTTCGATGTCACAATTGGCAGCGTGCTGAGCATATGGCATGACCACCGCGAGCAGGCGATTTCAAATTCGGATGAGGCGTCGGTGCCGGACATGCAGCAGCTGAAAGACGCAAGCGTCCATACCGGCTATGACAAGCTTGTAATAGATGAGGAAAACATGACGGTGTACATCACCGACCCGCAGATGTCCCTTGACGTGGGCGGCATCGCAAAGGGCTACGCTGCGAACTGCATAGTCAATTACCTCTGCGATGCGGGGGTTAGCGGCTACGCGCTAAACATAGGCGGAAACATAAGCGTCATCGGCGCAAAGCCGGACGGGACTCCGGAGGGGGAGAAGTGGACGGTGGGAATACAAAACCCCGACCTCGATTCCGACACGCCGTACGTGTGCAGCATAGACATAAGCGATATGTCTGTCGTCACGAGCGGCGACTATCAAAGATACTATTACGTGGACGGAGTTAAGTATCACCACATAATAAACCCCTATACTTTGATGCCGCAGAACAATTTCAGCGCGGTTTCCGTTGTATGCAGCGACAGCGGGCTGGGTGACTGCCTGTCAACAGCGCTGTTTAACATGAGCGTAGAGGAAGGAAAAGAGATGCTGCATTCAGAGCTGTTTAGCTCATACGACATTGAAGTCGTGTGGATACTGCCGGACGGAAGTATGCAGATGACCGACGGCTTTAGCGACATGCTTTCCGAGTAACCATAAAAATACGCCCTTTCGGGGATGAGCACGCATGTGCAGCATTTCCTCGAAGGGGCGTTTTGTTTTTATATTATGCTTTTGGGTATCTTTTTTATGAGTATTGCACTCACCACTCCGACAAGCACTCCCGATACCACTCCCGATATCATCAGCACAGGCAGGTAGTATGCGATCTGCGCCGTACCCATGACCAAAACCGCCACGATTATCTGCCCGACGTTGTGCATCACTCCGCCGGTCACGCTCACTCCCACTGCGGAAAACAGTCCGGACTTTTTCATAGGCGCCATCACGCAAAGGCTCAGCACCGCACCGGCAAGGCTGTACAAAAAGGTGAGAAAGCTTCCGAAGAGTATAGCCACCCATAAAAGCCGCACTCCCGATACCGCAGCCGCCTCTTTAAGCCCGACCCTGTAAAGCATGAAGAGTATTACGATGTTTGCAAGCCCTGCTTTCACGCCCGGCACTGCAACCGAAAGCGGCACAAGGCTTTCAAGGTATGAAAGTATCAGCGCAAGCGCGGACGCCATTGCAAGCGCCGCAACCGTCCTTGCACGCCCTGTTTTGACCTTGTTTTCAGCGGGCTTGTCTTTATTTTTAATTCGGCTCATGCGATCAAATCAACCTCCGTGTCGGAATCGGCTGACGCAATCTCTATCACAAGCCTGTTCGGCAGGCATACGATAGTCTGCCCGACTTTTGATATTTTCCGCTGGTTTACGCACAGCCCGTCCGGACAGCTTGCGCTTGTCACATCGGCGTATCCGCCCGATATCACAAGCCGGTTATATCCGCCGTCCGCAGATGGTATGTCAACCGTCAGCTCGCCAGAAAGCGGGTATCTCGCGGTCTCGGCGCCGTCCTGTATAATGAGCACGTAGTCGCCGCTTTTTCTCGTGAGTGTTATAAGCAATGCCGCCGCCGCACACACGGCTATCAATCCGACAACAAGTATAATGTCGTTTCTCAGCTTTTTGCGGTTTATGCGGTTTCCGCCGTCGCAGCCGTTACTCGCAGGCATGTTGAGCAGGCAAAAGCGCCGCTATTGCGTGGGTGGGGCAGACGCTTACGCAGGTCCGGCATCCGGTGCAAAGCGAGTAGTCTATGCTTGAAAGATTGTTCTCAACGCTGATTGCACCGTGAGGGCAGGAGCTTTGACACTTTTTGCAGCCTATGCATGCGGCAAGACATGCCTTGTGCGCTTTTGCGCCGTTGTCGAGGTTTGAGCATACTACCGCGACGCTTGCCTCTGCCGGAGCCATAGTTATTATGTGCTTAGGGCATGCCTTTGCGCAAAGCTCGCAGCCTATGCACTTTGAATCGTTTATCCTTGCAATGCCGTCCTGAATGCACACCGCATCTGCGGGGCAAACCTTTTGGCAGTCGCCGTAGCCTAAGCAGCCGTACACGCACTTGCCGTCGCCGCCGCATACGCCGCTTGCCGCAGCGCAGGTCTTAATGCCGATATACGTTACCTTTTTGTCGGTGTTCATGCCCGAGCCGCCGCATGTGCCGTTGCATCTGACTATTGCCTTTCTTTGCTGAACGTCCTCAAAGCTTGAGCCGAGGATTTCGCAAATGCCCCTTGCAGCGGCATCAGAGCCGGGTATGCATAGGTTTGTCTTTGTTCCGGGGACGTTTACAAGCGCGTTTGCGTAGCCGTCGCAGCCGGTGAAGCCGCATGCTCCGCAGTTTGCACCGGGCAGGCATTTTCTTATCTGTTCAACTCTTTGATCGACCTTTACCGCCATGAGCTTTGACGCCACGACGAGCAGCACTGAGCACAAAAGTCCCACTCCGCCGACAAACAAAAGAGCTGTCAGTATTGATGACAAAAAATCGTTCATAGCAGCCTCCTTATGCAAACAGGTTGTCGATAACGCCGCTGAAGCCGAAGAAAGCCATAGAGACTATCGAAGCCGCAAGCAGGGTAGACGGTATTCCCTTGAATGACTGAGGTATCGTCGCGCAGTTGTCAACCTTTGACCTGACGCCCGAGAATATCACCATTGCCACAAGGAATCCGAGTCCGCATCCGAACGAGCTTGCCATTGACTCGATAAATCCGTATCCGTCTGTGATGTTGTTGATGGTGACTCCCAAAACCGCGCAGTTAGTTGTTATCAGCGGCAGATACACGCCCAAAGCCTTGTGAAGGGAGGGGATGTACTTCTTGAGCGCTATTTCAACGAATTGGACGAGCGCCGCAATGACGAGTATAAAAACAATGGTCTGCATGTATTGCAGGTCGAACCTTTCGAGGACGTAAGTCTGTATCGGCCATGTCACGGCGGTAGCCACGAGCATTACAAACGTGACCGCAATTCCCATGCCGGTTGCCTGGTCGAGCTTTTTAGAGACGCCCAGGAAGGGGCATATTCCTAAGAACTTTTGCAAAACGTAGTTGTTTACAAAAACTCCGCCCAAAATGATTACTAATAGAGCTTTCATACTGTTACTCGGCCTCCTTTACGCTTTCTGAGGTCAGATTGCCCTTGCCGCACATGAGCCTTGAAGGGCAGTTTTCGCAGCTGAAGTCCTTTTTCTTGAGCGCTTTGCCCTTTGTGAGCTTGTTGACAACAGCTATGAGTATTCCGAATACCATAAATCCGCCCGGCGCCTGAGTGAGTATTGATATCTTGTGGTCGGAGATAAAGGGTATTTCGTATCCTAAGAAACTTCCTGCGCCGAACACCTCGCGAACCGTTGCCATGAGGAACAAAGCAAGCGTGAACCCAAGACCCATGCCTACTCCGTCAAGCATGGAGTCTATAACGCCGTGCTTGCTTGCGTACATCTCCGCTCTGCCTAAGATAATGCAGTTTACGACTATCAAGGCAAGATATGTTCCGAGCGCCTCGTAAAGGGAGGGCAGATACGCGTGAAGAAGCATCTGAACTATTGTCACAAATCCCGCAATGACGACTATGTATGAGGGTATTCGCACCTTGTCCGGAATGATGTTTCTCAGCGCGGATATCGCCATGTTTGAGCATATGAGCACCAGCGCCGCCGAAAGGCCCATGCCTATCGCCCTTGACACCGAGTCGGTAATGGCAAGCGTCGGGCAGGTTCCCAAAACAAGAACAAACACCGGATTTTCTTTTATCAGACCCTTTAACAGGGTCGAAAGCTTAGATTCTGTTTTCATTATCCCTGCCTCCTTATTCGGTCGCAGTCATTATCGCCTCAAACGCCTCGGCCGCATCGGTGTATGCCTGCCTTACGGCGTCGGTTGTAAAGGTGCAGCCTGCTATAAGTATCGCATCGTCGTCGGCGTTTTCAATGTTTGAGCCTTCCTGCTTCTCGGCGTATCCCGTTTCGGCGACAGCCTCTCCGAAATACTCCGTCTCGTTGTGAGATATTACTTTGAATCTGACTATTTCTCCGCTGTCCGAAAGGATGTAAAGTATCTCTACCGGACCGCCGTATCCGTAAGGAGCGGCTACGACTGCGGTGTATGACGCGTCCGGGGTCTCAACCTTGTACGCAGAGCTTACGCTTGAGCGGACAGGCACGCTTATCGGCGTGACCGATGCGCCGTCTATCATCTTTTCAATCCTTGTCACGATTGCGGATGTCTTTTCCGAAACAAGCTCCTGCACGTGCGCCGCCGCAGCGTCAAACTCTTCGGTGCAATCGTCTGCGCTTTGCTCGGTTTCCTCGCCGTCATATGCCGCTATCGGATTTGCAAACGCATCAAACACCAGGAAAATCGTTTCTTCGCCGGATTTGCACACGGCTATATATCCCGTGCCGTTTTCGGCGGCATACAGCGCACTAAGACCCTGCGGCACTTCCTCGCTTGCCGCAAGAACACATTCGCCCGACTTAGAGCATGCATACGGGAACACAGCGGCTGCAATTTCCTGAGCCTTTTGCTCGTCGGTCTTTTCACCGGCAGATATATCTGCCACTTGGAGCAAAACTTCAAATCCGTCCGAAACGGCGTTTTTAAATGCCGTAGAGGAATATGTAACTCCCGCCACCGTGTCTATGCCGGAAAGCGCCGAGTCGGCTCCTATATATGTGAGGGGATATGTATCTGTGCCCATGTCCTTGCTTTCGGCGTAGTTTGTCAAAACTATGTTTAAAATCTTTCCGTCAGCACCCACGCCCATCGTGATAAGCATGTCTGACGAGCTGTACTGAGTGGAGGTCTTCAGCGTTACCGCGTATCCCGTTCCGGCGGTGTCCCTGTAAACGCCTGTGACAGTTTCGGGAGAGCCTTCGGGCAGCTGTATCGTCTCAAAGTCCTGCGCATCGGGAAGAACCTCGTACAAAGATTGGTTTGCCGCAAGCGACTGGTTTTGCTCAATGACAGGCGCCGTGACATAGTTTACAGCCGCCAGCAAAAGAGCCGTCACAAGGCATATGCAGGTCAGCACAACGATGCTTTTTACATAATCGCCCTTTGCTTTTACGCCTGTACTCATGCTGCCTCACCTCCACGGTTTTTTGCCTCGCTTGAGCGCATGCGTTTAAGTTTAAGCGCTCCTAAGGGACGGGATCTTGTCCACTTGTCTATGTAGGGGGTAAGTATATTCATCAAAAGTATTGAGAAGGATACTCCCTCGGGATAGCTTCCGTAAAGCCTTATAAGCGAAGTTATAAGTCCGCATCCCAAGCCGAACACGACTCTGCCCCACTTTGAGTTGGGGGTAGTGGTGTAGTCGGTAGCCATGAAGAATGCGCCTATGAACAATCCGCCGGAAAGTATCTGTGCTGCGGCAAAGCTTATGTCGCCGCTCGATATCAAAGTTATCACAAACACAGTTGCAATAAACACAACCGGCGTGTGCCACGAAATTATTCCCCTTATGATCAGGTATGCGCCGCCTATCAGGAGTGCAAGGGCGGATGTTTCACCCAAAGCTCCGCCGCAGTTTCCGGCAAACAGCTCCCAAAGGGAGGGAAGTGTGCCTTCCTGACCGGATAAAACGGCAAGCGGGGTAGCGCTTGCGGTCAAATCGGCAGACTGCGGGAAAACGCTTGCGGTCATGGTGCTTGAAAATGCGATGAGCATAAATATTCGTCCCGTGATAGCGGGGTTTGCAAAGTTCTGTCCTATTCCGCCGAACAGGCACTTTACCACCACTATCGAGAACACCGCACCGACAGCTGCCTGCCACAGCGGTATTGTTGACGGCAGGTTCAAAGCGAGCAGAAGTCCCGTAACTATTGCGGACAGGTCGCCGATGGACTGCTTTTTCTTGCAGCACAGGTTAAATAACGCCTCCGATGCTGCGGCGGCAATTATGCAAACCGCAATAACCGCTATGCTGCGCGCTCCGAAGAACACCACCGAGGCTATTGCCGCAGGCAAAAGCGCAAGTATCACGTTCAGCATGATGGATGTGGTGGTGTCGCGGGTGAATATGTGCGGCGAAGGCGAGGTTATAAGCTTATCCATTGCTCTTTGCCTCCTTTTTGATTAGCTGCTTTGCAATTCTGTTTCTTTGAACAAGCGGCTGACCGGTGGGGCATATGTATGAGCAGCAGCCGCACTCCATGCAAAGGTTTACTTTAAGCTCTTTAAGCGACTCGATGTCGTTTCTTGCAAGAGCCTTTGATATTGCAACCGGACTCAGCCTGATGGGGCAGTGGTCAACGCATCTTGCACAGTTTATGCAGGGCGTGTTCTCCTTTGCCGCCGCATCCTTAGCATCAAAGGCTATCACGGCGTTTGTGTTTTTAAGTATCGGCGCGTCGAGGTCACTCAAGGCTATTCCCATCATAGGGCCGCCGTAGAACACCTTCGCAGGCTCTGATTTGAACCCGCCGCAGAAATCAAACACATCCTTAACGCTTGCACCTATCGGCGCTATGACGTTTTTGGGCTGAGAAACGGCGCTTCCGTCAACCGTCACGCACTTTTCAACAAGCGGCATTCCGGTTTGAATGTATCCGGCTATAGCCGCTGCGGTGGTGCAGTTAATAACAATTGCGCCCACGTCTATCGGCAGGCCGCCCTCCGGAACTGTCTGCCCGAGAACGTTGTAAATGAGCACCTTTTCGGCGCCCTGAGGGTATGTCGCCGGCAGTGAAATCACGCTTACAGCCGGATCTTCTGACATGACCTCTTTCATCTTTGCTATGCACTGAGGCTTGTTCTTTTCAATGCCTATTACAACCTTCTTGACGCCTAAGTACTTTTCCAAAAGCGCTATGCCGTCTCTTATCAGCTCTGCGTCGTCAAGCATGGTTCTTGTGTCGCTCGTGATGTACGGCTCACACTCCGCGCCGTTTACTATCACGGCTTTTATCTTTGAGGGATCCTTTACGTCGAGCTTTACCGCGGTGGGGAAGCCCGCTCCGCCCAAGCCGACAACTCCGCTGTCTTTTACGGCGTTTATAAACTCCTCGCGGTTTGTCACGCTCACGGGCTTGACGCTTTCCGACACGCTCATCATGCCGTCCGACTCTATTATCACGGCATCAACCTGCCTGCCCGAAGAGTCGGTTATCTTATCTATTTTTTTAACTGTTCCGGACACCGAGGAATACACCGGCGAGCACATGTAGCTGTCAGCTTTTCCTATAAGGTCGCCGACTGCCACCCTGTCAAGGGGCTTGACCGTCGCAACTGCCGCACTGCCTATGTGCATGGATAGCGGAATTGTCACCGTTTTTGGCGCAGGCATTCTCACGGCAGCCATGGCGGCGGTGTTTTTCCTGTGCGGAACATTTACGCTGCCAAGCTTAAATAAATGCATATACAAGTCCTCTCATTCATCTTTTTTTGAAATGAAGACGCTGAAAAATATCACGCCTCAGCTTTGTATCACACGAGTTAATTATATTACGGTGGCTATTTTTTGTCAACCAAGCCTATTTGTCATACTTTACAATCGATACTCCTTGAAATTGTGCATGATATACAAAAGGCAGCGTCGTTAAAACGCTGCCTTTTTCATCAGACCGTAGCCGGTTCCTTTTCTGTTTCCTGCTTTTGTTTTTCGATCTTTGCAAGCTCCTCTTCTTCCAAAACCCTGTACGCAACCTTGCCCACAAGCGTCTTAGGAAGCGTGCTCCTGAACTCTATGTCATACGGCATGGCATACTTAGCCACGTTCTTCTTGCAGTACTCAAGTATCGCCTGCTTTGTCTCTTCGCTCTCCTCGTATCCCGGCTTGAGCATTACAAACGCCTTTACCTTTTGCATCTTGTAGTCGTCCGGAACGCCTATTACGCAGCTCATCTGTATTGCCTCGTAGTTGTCAAGGACGTTTTCTATCTGAGACGGGTACACGTTGTAGCCGCTTGTGACTATCATTCTCTTGATTCTCTGCTTGAAGTATATAAAGCCCTCGTCGTCCATGCTGCCTAAGTCTCCGGTGTGAAGCCATACCATTCCGTCGCCGTGAAGCCTCAGTGTGTTTGCGGTCTCCTCCGGCTGGTCAAGGTACTCCTTCATAACCGTAGGTCCGGATATGCATATTTCGCCCTCCGAGCCGTAGGGGACTTCTATATTTGTTCCGACGTCTACAATCTTGTAGTACGTGTCGGGGAAGGGCTGACCTATTGAGCCTTCCTTGTAAAGGTGGAGCGGCGTCAGGCAGCTTGCGGTGACGCATTCCGTTGTGCCGTAGCCCTCACGCACCATTATGGTGGCGTTGTGATCCTTTAAGAACTTGTCAAACTTTCTCTTGAGCGCTACGGAAAGAGAATCTCCACCCGAGAACACGCCTTTAAGGCAGCTGAGGTCTGCATTTTCCATGTTGGGCACCCTTAAAAGCGCCTCGTAAAGCGTGGGCACTCCCGCGATGAAGTTGCAGTGGTGCTTTACTATGTCCTTAGCATACGTCTCGGGAGTAAAGCGCGGCACGAGTATGCAGCGGCCTCCGTTTGCAAGCATTGAGTGTATGGTTACGCCGAGACCGAATCCGTGGAACATGGGCATTACCGCAAGCATCTTGTCGCCCGGCTCGAATATCGGGTTTGTCTCGATTATCTGCGCCTTGAGGGCGTTGAAGTTTAAGTTTGTCAAAACTATGCCCTTTGTAGTGCCGGTTGTGCCTCCGCTGTAAAGTATTACGGCGGGGTCGTCTTTTTTGACGGTGGCAATGTATTCTCCTATATACTTCTTGCCGCCCTTGATGAAGTCGTTCCACCGAATAATCGGCGCATCGGCGGGAATCTTTTTTATCTTTCTTCCCTGCGTCAGCGCATAGCCGACCTTCATGGGCGCACTGAGAGCGTCCTTTATCGATGCGATTATCAGCGTTTTAAGCGTGGTGAGGTTTGGCCTTATCGCCTCAAACTTGCCGTAGAACATGTCCATTGTCAGCGCGCATACGCTCTTGGAGTGGTTAATAAAGAACTCTATTTCGTTTTCGCTCGAAAGCGGGTGAATCATGTTTGACACTGCGCCCACGAGGTTTACCGCGTAAAACATAACCACGGTCTGCGGGCAGTTGGGCATGCATATTGTGACTCTGTCCTTCGGCTTTACGCCTATGGCGCGGAGGGCTTTTGCGCACTCTGTGACCTGCTTTTCAAATTCAGAATAGGTAGTCGTGCTGCCCATGAAGTCGAAGGCTATGTAGTTTGGATACTTGTGAGCGATGTTTCGCACCGCCTCCCACATCGAGCCGTCAAAGTAGTCAAGGTGGAAGCGCACGTTTCCGTAATTTGAAAGCCACGGCGTTTTAACTTCAAATGCCATTTCAATATTCCTTTCTCATATAACCGCATTTACCTTGCGGGAAAGCGGGTTTAATCAACCTCTACAGGCGTTTCAATCGGCAGTTCAAGCAGCTCCGGATTTGAAAGCAGCCGGCGAAGAATCTTTAATGAGTTTGCAAAGTAAACTCCGTCCGCTATTCTCTCATCCACCGTCAGCCCAAGCTCAAGGGCGTCCCTTACGTCAAAGCTTCCGTCATAGTTGAAGAAGGGCGTGGGCTTCTTTTCGCCGATTATGCAAAACAGCGAGTTTGTTCCCCACTCGGCAAGGTGGTGATACTGAGCATGCATTTTTATGCTTCCCAGGTTGGATATAAAGCAGCTTGAATAGTACGGGTCGCCGTTCATAAACACGGAAGGATACTTGCCGTGAAACTCCATGCTGCGAAGTATTTTGAACACAAGGCTTATCATCCATCTCGGCATCTTGAAGAATATGTCCATGATGTCGCCGACTTCGTTGTTCTTGCCCTCAACCCTTACGTGGTAAACTATTTTTTTTACCTCGCTGTGGATGTGCTCTATCGGAATTATTCCTTCCCTCGGGCAGACTATCGTGGCAAGAGTTTCGCGCGAATCGTCGGCAAGCTTTTTCTTTACGACAAAAGAAAGGCTGACCTCTTTTTTCTCCCAAAGCCTGTTGCCGGAGTAGAAATAGTTCATCTTAGGACGCAGAACTATCGTCTTTGCGATAGCGGCGGCTATAACATGGAAGAACGTATATTTAAATTCTTCTCCGCCCGCGTTCTTTTTGTCAACGTACTTCTTTATTTCGGTCAGGTCAACCGTCTCGTTCATTACAGCCTCGTTAGCCGTTCTGCCGGGTATGTTGTAAGGCACTATGTAATGCATGGAGTCGAGATCTCTGACTAAGTATGCATCCTTTCTGTCTCCGCGGCGCTTTTTTCTCTTGTTTTCGCTGCCGGAAGTATCGGATGCGGTCTTTTCGATTTCGTTTTTGTTTGTCTTTTGTGTATCCATTATGTTCAGTCCCCTCGTCACCTCGTAGTTATTTGCGCTGAGATACCATGAGTTAGTATATTACAAATCGCAGTAAGTGTCAATTCATATTTCGCTAAGAAATTATACCACATTAAATACAATCAATGATTAGCGGAGTTTTTTCTATTGTAATAAAACCCGCGGGCGTTTATAATACCGATAGAATACCATATAAATTACGAAACAGGAGGCAGGATTATGGTTGCGTTTTATCCCCCGATGGGGTGGAACAGCTGGGACTGCTACGGAGCCGCAGTTGATGAAAAGACAGTAAAACAAAATGCTGAGTTTATGTCAAAGCATTTAAAACAGTACGGATGGGAGTATATTGTAGTAGATATACAATGGTACCAGCCGTCGGCAGCTACTCACGAGTATCAGCCGTTTGCCGACCTTGTGATGGACGAATACTCAAGACTCATGCCCGCAGAGAACCGCTTTCCCTCGGCAAAGGGCGGAAAGGGATTTGCTCCCTTGGCGGAGTACGTTCATTCTTTGGGATTGAAGTTCGGAATACACATAATGAGAGGCATCCCGAGACAGGCTGCGTCTAAAAATACAAAGATCAAGGGCAGCAATTACACCGCGCGTCAGGTTGCGGTTTACAACGACATATGCTGGTGGAACCCCGACATGTACGGAACGAATGCCGAGTGCGAGGGCGCAAAGGACTACTACAACAGCATCTTTGAGATGTATGCCGAGTGGGGCGTTGATTTTGTCAAGGTTGACGACATATGCCGCAACGACAGAAACGAGGGCGAGATAAAGCTCATAGCAGAGGCCATAAAGCATTGCGGACGCGAGATGGTCTTGAGCCTTTCTCCCGGACCGGCAAAGATCTCGCAGTCCGAGTTCTTTAAGGAATACGCGAACATGTGGAGAATAACCGATGACTTCTGGGACAGATGGGATCTGCTCTACAACATGTTTGAGCGCGCGCAGGTGTGGGCTGACCATGCCGGAGCGGGACATTGGCCGGATGCGGATATGCTCCCCATAGGCCCTATAAATCAGGTTTATTCAAAGGACAACCGCACAAACTTCACCCACGACGAGCAAAAAACCATGATGAGCCTTTGGTGCATGATGCGTTCGCCGCTCATGATAGGCGGAGAGATGACCGGCTTTGACGAGTTTACGATGTCGCTCGTGACAAATCCCGAGCTTTTGGAGATAGAGAAAAAGAGCTTTTGCGCACGCATGCTTTCAAGAAGGGCAGTGGACGGCTGCGAGCAGATAACATGGTTTGCGCCCACTCCGGACGGAAGCTGCTTCTATCTTGCGCTCTTCAATGCAGGTGAAAAGGACAGCGTCATAAGCGTTGATTTAAAAACTCTCGGCATTGATGTAAACGAATCTTATGAGATTTGGGACAAGACCACGGCGGCGGTCTGCGGCAGCGTAAGCACAACCGTAAGACCTCACGGCGTAGCCCTTTACAAGCTCACAAAGAAATAATCACGCATAAAAATTGCCGGCATCCGCTCCTTTTCGTGCGGCAGCCGGCAATGATTTTGGACAGACACAGCGCAAAATCGCATAAATACGAAAAACAGCGCCGAGAAACTTCCTGACGCCGCATCTTCAACATAATCTTCCAAGCAAATGTACGATGCGCAGTGCGTGACGCGTGTAGACATTTGCACTTTTTTTCAAACGTTCATTGTGACTTTATTATAGCCTTTTCAGCGCTTTAACACAATGATATTTCTTCACGACTTTATTGACTGATTATCACATTGGAATTTTTAGCCGCAACCTGTCCCGGGTGATTTGCAGCCACGGCTGCAGCGCAGGCATGCGGCGAAAGGCGGAATAAACAACATGCGCAGTTTTATAGACAGTATACGCATCCCGAGCCGGCCGCCGACGATTGCGCCGGAGTACTTCGGCAGTTTCTGCTGCACGGCAGACAAATGCCCCGACAGCTGCTGCCGTTCGGGGTGGGAGATAACAATAGATGACGACACATATGCCGCATACAAAGCCGCGGGCGCGTCCGACATAGACGAAAACCTCACCGTCGGCAGCGACGGCGACAGGATATTCAGGCTTAAGCCCGACGGCAGCTGCCCGTACCTTAGGGATGACGGGCTGTGCAGCCTGTATATACTGACCGATGGCAGGCTCGGCGAGATATGCAGCATGTATCCGAGGTTTGTAGAGGAGTACGACGGCTTCAACGAGACGGGGATATCCGTTTCCTGTCCGGCAGCAAGGGAGCTTGTCCTCTTGGGGTCAAGAGAGGACTACAGACTTGAGGGCGAGCGTCCTATGGAGGAGCTGCTGAGCTTTCTCCACTCGGCAAGAAAGCATGCGTTTGACATAGTTTACGGCGGGGAAAGCGCATACTCTGCCTCGATAAAGCTTGATGCGTTCGGCGCGTACCTGCAACAGATGATAGACCTTTGGGAGCTTGATTTTACTTCGCGGGACGTGCGTGAGTTTGAAAAGCTGTTTGCCGAGGGCGGCATACCTGTTTCAAAGGAGAACACAGAGAGCTTTTGCACTCAGATTCTTATGAACACGGAAATACTTTATCCCGAGTGGGAAGACCTGCTCAAGCGGCGCAAAAGCGGGGCTGCGCATTATGACGGCGACGACTCGCGCGAGCGGGCATACCTTGCGTATTTGGTGTTCCGATTCTTTTTAAAGGCCGTGTGCACGGAGGACATATACACTGCCTGCAAATTTATAAGGAACGCATATTTGCTTTGCCGGTCGCTTGAATGCGGATTTGAGCGCGCGATAGGGCTGTTTTCAAAGGAAATAGAGCATGACGCCGAAAACTATGCGCAGCTGCTTGAGGTCATGTGCTGCGAGCAGAACGGTTGACATGCGTTGCGGGCGATGGTAACATAACTTTCAGAGCATAAAAGCGATAAGGGGAGTGTTTGCTGTGAAGATATATGAAAATGCATTTGAGCTTGTGGGAAATACGCCGCTGGTCATGATATCGAGGTTTTGCGCGGCAAGGGGGATAAACGCGAATATTGCGGTGAAGCTTGAGAGCTTAAACCCCGCGGGAAGTGTTAAGGACAGAGTGGCAAAGGCGATGATTGAGGACGCCGAGAAGCGAGGCGTTTTAAAGCCCGGAGCTGTCATAATAGAGCCGACGAGCGGAAACACCGGCATAGGACTTGCAGCCGCTGCCGCCATAAAAGGCTATCGCGTAATACTCACCATGCCCGACACAATGAGCGTGGAAAGAAGAAAGCTGCTTGCGGCCTACGGCGCGCAGATAGTTTTGACAGAAGGCGAAAAGGGAATGAGCGGCGCAGTTGCGAAAGCGGAAGAGATTGCCGCATCTATAGAGGGCAGCATAATAGCGGGGCAGTTTGAAAACCCCGCCAACCCAAGAGCGCACTATCTTACGACCGGACCCGAGATATGGTCGGACACGGACGGCAGAGTGGATATTTTTGTAGCCGGCGTGGGAACGGGCGGAACGCTGAGCGGCGTGGGAAAGTATCTCAAGGAGCAAAATCCGAACGTAAGAATAGTTGCCGTGGAGCCTGCATCGTCGCCGCTGCTTTCGCAGGGAAGAGCCGGCGAACATGGCTTGCAGGGAATAGGTGCAAACTTTGTCCCCAAAACGCTCGACACCGATATTTACGACGAGGTTGTCACAATAACGGAGACCGAGGCTTATGAAGCGGGCAGAGCGCTGGCAAAGAAAGAGGGAATACTTGCCGGCATATCGTCAGGAGCGGCGCTGGCTGCGGCTCAGAACTTAGCCATGCGAAAGGAAAACGAGGGCAAGCTGATAGTTGCATTGCTGCCCGACACAGGCGACAGGTATCTCTCAACGCCGATGTTTGATTAAAAAATAACGCCGGTGCAAAAGCTGCATCGGCGTGGTCGGAATCTGGTGGTCTGTGCCGATAGGCTGGCTGCTTGCGGATGCAGTCGGCGCGGCATACTACATGCTGCGGAAAAAGACCATGCTGAATATTGACGGCCGAGCTTAAAAACAGCATAAAAGCACGCGGGTAAAACATCCGCGTGCTTTTTGTTTTATGAGTGATTGTAGTAGCTTTCGGCGTACCTGACGGTGTCCATGGCGTCCTTAGCATAGGAATCGGCGTGAATCATCTCGGCGTATTCCCTTGTAAGCACCGCCCCGCCCACGACGACTTTTATGTCTTTGTCGTACTCGTGAAGCAAAGCTATGGTTTTCTCCATCGACGGCACAGTAGTGGTCATGAGTGCGCTCAGTCCGACAAGCTTGCATGATGTTTTCTTCACGCAGTCGAGAACCGCCTGCGGGTCTACATCTCTGCCGAGGTCGTATACTTTGAATCCGTAGCTTTCAAGCATCACCCTGACTATGTTTTTTCCTATGTCGTGTATGTCGCCCTTCACCGTTGCAAGTATCACGTCCTTGCCGTTAGAGCGGCCCTGCGGCATGTGAAGCTTGACCCTTGAAAAAGCGGCGGTCGCAGCATCCGCACTCATCAGCAGCTGCGGCAAAAACGCCTTCTTTTGCTCAAACTGACTGCCTATTTCGTTCAGGGCGGGGATTATGTGCAGGTTTATCACGTCGAGCGGCGGCGTGTCCTTTAAAAGCTCGTCCGCAAGCGCAGCCGCATCGTCTTTAAGACCCTTTACTATCGCCGATGATAGGGTCTTTTGAGCGGGAGCGGGGGTGTCGTTTTGCACAGATGCATCCCTTTGCGCATATGAAATGTAGTCTGCGCATGCGCTGTCCATGCCGTGAAGCGCCTTAAACGCATAGTACACATCCGTCATCGCCTTTGAACGAGGGTTCATTATGGCGCAGTCAAGACCGTTTTCAAGCGCACAGCCGTAAAAGCATGCGTTGATCTTTTCGCGCTCCGGCAGACCAAAGGATATGTTTGAAACGCCGAGGCTTGTTTTAATGCCTCGCTCACGGAGCATGCGCACCGCCTCAAGCGTGACAAGCGCACTCTTTTGATCCGACGACACTGTCAGACAAAGCGGGTCGGCTATTATGTCCTTTTTCTCTATGCCGTACTTTCCCGCCTCTGATATTATCTTTTCTATTATGGCTACTCTTTCTGCCGCCGTGTTTGGTATGCCCGTCTCGTCCATCGCAAGAGCTATCAACGCTCCGCCGTATTTCTTCACAAGCGGGAACAAAGCGTCCATCTTTTCTTTTTCACCGTTTACCGAGTTTATAAGCGGCTTGCCGCAGTATATTCTCATCGCGCCCTCAAGCGCCGACGGGTCGGCAGAATCGAGCTGCAAGGGCAGATCGGTGACCGATTGAACCGCACTCACGACCTTGCAAAGCATTGCTCTCTCATCTATCTCGGGAAGACCCACGTTTACGTCTAAAATATGAGCATGCGCCTCCGCCTGTTCGACAGCCTCGTTTAAAATGTAGCTTAGGTTTTCTTCTCTGAGTGCGGCTTTGAGCTTAGGCTTTCCGGTGGGGTTTATCCTTTCGCCTATCATGATTGGCGAGTCGCCTATGCACACGCATTTAATCCCCGATGTTACGGCGGTTATGTCCTTTTTTTCGGGCGGGTTGAAGGGGATGTTTGCTTCGGATATCGCGCTTACCGTCTTTTTTATGTACTCGGGCGTTGTTCCGCAGCATCCGCCGAGAATGGTGAACCCTTCTTTAGCAAGCCCCACCATGTACTGTGCAAACTCATCCGCACCGACATCGTAAACGGTTTTGCCGTCTGAAACCTTAGGCAAACCGGCGTTTGGATTTGCAATGAGCGGTATTTCGGAGATTCCCGCAAATTCGGGAGCCATTTTCAGCATTATGTCCGGACCGAAGGAGCAGTTCATGCCCACGGCGTCCACTCCGAGGCTCTCAAGCATTGCAACCATTGTCTTAGGATCTGCGCCGGTCATCAGCTTTCCGCATGCGTCGTACGCGTTTGTGACGAATATCGGAAGATCGCAGCACTCCTTTGCGGCAATCACCGCAGCCTTTGTCTCAAGGCAGTCGTTCATAGTCTCTATCAAAATAAGGTCTGCGCCGCACTTCACACCGGCTTTTATCGTGCGTGAAAACAGCGACACCGCCTCTTCAAACCCGAGGTCTCCCAAAGGCTCCGTCAGCCGTCCGGTAGGTCCGATGTCGAGCGCTGTGTACACCTGCTTTTCGGCGCTGTCCGCCGCATCGCGGGCGCACTTCATCGCCGCCTGTATCATGCTTTCATACTCCGGATACTTGTCGGGGTTTATGCCGAAAGTGTTTGCGGTGATTATGTCGCTTCCGGCGTCGATGTAGCTTTTGTGCACCTTTGTTATAATGTCGGGGTGGGATGCGTTCCAAAGCTCCGGAGGCTGTCCGTCCTTTAAACCGAGCTGCTGCAGCAGCGTTCCCATGCCGCCGTCAAAAAACAGCCTGCGCGTCTTTATGGCTTTTCTTATGTCTTTCATGTTTTGAAGTTGTCATCCTTCCGTATTTACTCTCGGCATGGCTTGCGTCAGCAGTCCCGCTATGGCCGTTACAGACTTTTTCGGGGTCATGAGCAGGGATTTGCTGAGGCTGATGTTTAAAAGCCTGCCCGCATTTAAAACAGATAATATTTGCGGCTGCAACTCAAGCGGCAGGTCGCCGTATCCCGGGCTGTACCTGCGTCTGTGCTCTGCGCCCTTGAATATTTCCCGCTCGGCGCAGTCGCATGCCGACTCGGCATACGCAGAGGCAAGCGCATCGGTGATAAAATGCTCCGCCGCAGATATCTGCGAAAGCCTGAGTATCAGCCTGTCCACGTTTATTCCGAGAGTCACCGCAAATATGTATGCCTTCGTGCAGCCGCTGAGATTTTCATATAGCGACTTGCTTTGAAACTCCCCGAACCCGAGGTCTATAGAACAGCGCTCGGGGTGAGGATAGCTGACATCCGTCTTTACGGCGCAGAACCGGCAGTCAATTGCGCCCAAAAGCCTTTCGCGGCAGGAGCCGATAAGCTCGTCCGTGTATTCGTTTGTATACCTGAGGGGGATTTTCAGCCTTGCCGCCGCCTCCAAAGCGTCAAGCTCAAGCTCGCTTGCGGGTATGCTGTTATAGATGAGTTCCGTCGCCATATAAAAACCGCTATGACACTATCTCGGTCAGATTTGCCTTGATTGCGGCGGCGACGTCCGGCTTGTTCATAGAGTACACATGCACTGCGTTCACGCCGTTTGCATACAGGTCGATTATCTGCTCGGTTGCGTATGCTATGCCCGCCTGCTTCATGGCGGCGGGGTTATCTCCGTACCGGTCAACAATTCTCACAAACCTCTGCGGCAGAGCCGAGCATGATATCGACATCAGCCTTTTGATCTGTCCCGCGTTTGTCACGGGCATGATTCCCGCGATAACAGGCACGTTTATTCCCGCACGGTAAATTCTGTACAGGAAGTTGTAGAGTATGTTGTTGTCAAAGAACATCTGCGTGGTCAAAAACTCGCATCCGCTGTCCACCTTTATTTTCAGCGCATCTATGTCTGCGGCGCTGTTGGGGCTTTCGGGGTGTCCTTCGGGATAGCATGCTCCGCCTATGCAGAATCCGCCGTCCTTTGCAATTTCGGATATAAGCTCGCTTGCGTGGCGGTAACTTATTTTGCTCATGTCAAAGCCCTGCGGGATGTCTCCGCGGAGCGCAAGGATGTTTTCTATCTTGTGCTCCTTCAGGCTTTGAAGCTCCTCGTGTATCTTTTCACGGGTGGAAGAAACGCATGTCAGGTGCGCAAGCGGGGTTATTCCCATTCCGCTGAGCGTTTGGCATATGTCAAACGTGTACTTTGACGTTCCGCCGCCCGCTCCGTATGTCACGCTCATGTAGCTCGGATGCAGCTTGGCAATCTGCGTCGCCGCACTCATTACGCTCTCAAAATTGTCCTGCGTCTTTGGCGGGAATACTTCAAACGACAGGCTCGGCTTGCCCTGCGTCACTATCTCAAGTATGTTCATTTTATACCTCCTCGGTGTTTTTTGCGCTAAAGTGTCAAAGTAAATTATAACACATTCCAAAGTCGGTGGCAAGCAAAAAGCACAAAAAAGCGGTGCAAACCGTAGAGTCTGCACCGCTTTCGGCGTTTAAATATTATCAGTTCTTAAAAGCGTCCTCGGCGGCGTCCTTGATTTCGCTTGCCGCATTCTTTACGGCGTCCGCGGCATCCTCGCCGAACTCCTTTGCCTTCTGAGCAAGAGTTTCCTCGGCGTCATCGTCGTCAAAGCTGAAAGAAATAGGTTCGCAGTAGCTGTCTCTTCTTTCGTCGAGCTTTGTCGCAACATAGTCCGCAATCTTTGTGGACACCTCGCTCACCTTGTCGGCAGCCACAACTATTCCGCCCATGACTCCGTCGATTATGTTGTTAACCGCGCCGGACATGCTTATTCCCGCACTGCCTTCTTCCTCGTCGCCAAGGTCGCTGCCGTCAGAACACTTAGAGCAGCTTCCGCAGTCGTCGTCGCATCCGCACTCGTCGCCGTTCCAGCTGTCGCAGCCGTCACACTTGTTGAGTCTGCCGGTTTCGTCTGAGTCCATTTCATCGCTGTAAGTTGTGGACGATTTTTTAGATATGGAAATTGCCAGGGCGGCGGCAGCGGCAGCCGCACCAATGCCGAGAGCTATTTTAAAAGCCTTATTCATGAGGAACATCTCCTTAAAATATATTTAAATATAATATAACACATGTCGTTTTAAATTGCAACACTATAAAGTGTCGGCAGCTCACATGTTTTTGCTCAGGTGCATTATAATGCTTATCGCAGCTATGGGCGCGGTTTCACACCTGAGTATTCTCTGTCCGAGCCAGACTGCATTTATTCCGTTTTCTTCGCAGAGCCTGATTTCGTCCTCCTCAAATCCGCCCTCCGAACCGACAAGCAGTCCTATGTGAGAGCCGGCGGGATAGCTGAACCTGTCAAGCGGCAGCCCGCCCTTTTCGTAGCATACAAGCCCTAAATCGAGCTTTTTCATTTCGGCGGTGCACTCTTTGAGAGATATTATGTCCGAAACCTCCGGAATAATTCCTCTGCCCGATTGCTTTGCGGCCTCAAGCACGATTTTTGCAAGCCTTTCACGCTTTTTTGCAAACTGCGCGCGATCCGGTCTTGACACGCACCTTGATGTAAGCACCGGAACTATCCTGCATGCGCCCAGCTCGGTGGCTTTTTGAGCTATCAGCTCTAACTTGTCAAGCTTAGGCATCGCCATAAACAGCGTCAGAAAAATGCTCGGCTCCTCCGACGGCTTGCTGCTTTTGACCTCAAGATTCACCGACTCGTCCGATATGGACAGGATTTTGCATGAATAGTCTGTTTTGTCGCAGCAAACCGTAATTTCGTCGCCTATGCGCATCCTCAGCGACCTGCCTATGTGCCGCGCATCGTCGCCGCATATTTGCGCATACCCGCCATCCGGCGGCTCGGATATGAAAAACCTAGGCATAGTTTGACCCCCTGTTTCAACTGATATACCGCTATTATACGTTTTATCGGACAAAATTTCAACCGCTTATGTGTTCTTGCGGTATGCCGCGGCATACGCCTATAAGAATTTGTGTTGCATAATCCGCGACGCTGTGGTATCATAATTATTGATTATCGGCGGATATTGCCGTTTATTATAATGAAAGGACCTTTGATTTTAAGGTGTTGGGTGACGATATGGCTCGCAGGGATAAAGTAAACTACTATCTTGACATAGCGGACGCTGTCTCGGAGAGGGGAACATGCCTTCGCCGCAGATACGGAGCTGTCATAGTAAACAATGACCAGATTATTTCCACCGGATATGTCGGCGCGCCGAGAGGACGCCAAAACTGTACCGACCTCGGTTACTGCGTGAGAAATCAGCTTAAAATACCGAGAGGAGAAAGGTATGAGCTTTGCAGAAGTGTTCATGCGGAGATGAACGCCATAATAAACGCCCCGAGAGAGCGCATGATAGGCGCGACGCTTTACCTTTGCGGCAGGGAAGCAGACACAAACGAGTACATAAAAAACTCCTCCTGCTGCTCGCTTTGCAAGAGGATGATAATAAATTCGGGAATAGAGCGGGTGGTCATAAGAGACGACGACCAAAACTACAGAAGCATTCCGGTGTTTGACTGGATCATAAACGACGACTCCATATCGGGAGAGTTCGGATATTAAAAGGACGGATCTTATTGAGCGCTACAGTATATACACATTCCGCATCCGAGACAATCAGCCTCGGCAAAAAAATAGGCAGGCTGTTAAAGGGCGGAGACATAATCGCCTTTAAGGGCGGCATGGGCATGGGAAAAACCACAATAACCCACGGTATAGCCATGGGCATGGGTCTTAGGGACGATGTGAGCAGCCCGACGTTTGCGCTTGTAAACGAGTATTCCGGCGACGGAGCGCTCACGCTATACCACTTTGACATGTACAGAATCAGCGGTGCGGACGAGCTTGAATCCATAGGTTTTTACGATTATTTGTCCGACGACTGCGCAGCGGTGATAGAGTGGAGCGAGAATATAGCGGACGAGCTTCCGCCCGATGCCATCATAATACAAATCGAAAAGACCGGCGAAAACGACAGAAAAATAACCATCAGCGGAGGTGACAGGTTTGACGGTATTGGGAATTGATACTTCTTCAAAAACCGCATCCTGCGCCGTGATCAAAGACGGGCTTTTGCTTTGCGAAACCACGGTTTATACAAAGCTCACCCATTCCCAGGTGATACTGCCCTTCGTGATAAGAATGCTCGGTGATGCGGGCATCGAGCTGAGTGACATAGACCTTGTGGCGGTGGCAAACGGCCCCGGCTCCTATACCGGCTTGCGAATAGGCATAGCTTTGGTGAAGGGACTTTGCTATGACGGCAAAAAGTGCATAGGCGTTTCAACTCTTGAGGCGCTGGCATACGGCTGCGTCAGCGCAAAGGCGAGAATATTCAGCGTCATGCGCGCAAGGCAGGGAGTGGTTTATTTCGGAGCATACGACTCCGACGGCAGCTGCTTAAAATGTGCCCTGCCGGACGGCGTTGTGAGCGACGAGCAAATATATAAGTGCGCCGGCGAGTGGGACGGCGACATAATACTTGTGGGCGACTGCGCCGAGCAGATAAAGCATGAGCTTTTTGCGGACGATGAGCGGGTAAGGCTTGCTCCGACGGCTGTAATGCTCGGAAACGCCGCATCGCTTTGCATGGCGGCGGCTGCGCATGCCGGCGAGGCGTCTGACGCAAAAGCCCTGAACGCAAAGTATCTACAGATAACTAAGGCGGAAAAAGACCGCCTTGAAAAGAAAATATAAAACGAAAACTGAAAGGTTGGGTTTAATATGAAGATCGGAATCGGAAACGACCACGCCGGAACTGCTCTTAAACTTGAGATTTGCAAGCACCTCGATGAAATCGGTGTGGAGTACATCGACTACGGGGTTGCACCCGGCGAGGCAATAGACTATCCCGACGCTGCCGAGAGGGTGTGCAGGGAAGTTGTAAAGGGAACTGTAGACAGAGCAATACTCATCTGCGGAACGGGAATAGGAATATCTATAGCCGCCAACAAAATCAAGGGCATACGTGCCTGCGCATGCTCCGATGCTTACTCCGCAAAGTACACAAGGCTTCATAACGACGCCAATGCGCTTTGCCTCGGCGGAAGAGTTGTCGGATCTGGCTTGGCGTGTGAGCTTGTAGACCTGTTCTTGACGACAGAGTTTGAAGGCGGACGCCACCAAAGGCGCGTTGACCTGATAACAAAGCTTGAGCAAAACGGCTGAAAGCGATAAGAAAATAAAAAGAGCCTGCAATTTTTGCAGACTCTTTTGTTTTACTCGACTTGAGCATTTTATGGCGGCTATCCGTTGTCCGGCAGCAGCTCTAAAAGCCTTTTTGCCGTTTCGACGGGGAAGTCGTCCTTCGGCGGGTTTTTGCACAGCGCCTCAAGCAGCTTTCTTGTGTTCGAGCTTTGGGGGAGCATGTATCCCGATTCTCTTTGCAAATCCTCGTTCACAAGCCTTGCCGCCTTTGCAAGCGCCGCCATGAGATTGCGCTCGTCCTTGTCGCCTGCCGCGTCGGACAGCGCAGAGGCGATGATTTCTTCTGCGGCTTTGTTTTTTGTCTCCATGCGTGACTTGGCCAAAACCTCGTCCGATTTTTTCTGCTGGGCGGGATAGCTCGCCGGAACTATTGATATCGCTCCGCTCGGGCATGCCTTTGCACATTCGCCGCAGCCTATGCACTTGTCAACGTCTATTATGCTGTTCTCGGTGTCGGACGCTCCGGTGGGGCAGACATACAGACAAAGGCAGTCCTTTGTGCAAAGCCGAAGGTTTCTGACTGCGAAATATAAGCTCTTAGGCATGATGTTGCCTCCTCTCTGCCACGTCAAACTTCCATGCGGGGACTTTGCATACCGGACATACCGACGGCGGGTTTTCACCTATGTATATGAACCCGCAGACGGAACACACCCATACCTTTTTGCCGGATATGAAGCCTGCGCCTTCTCTTCTGAACCTTTCAAGCAGCGAACGCATTACCGCCGTAACCTTTTCACCCCAGACGCACACCCGCTGAGTACCTCTGTCGCCCTGCTCCTTCGCGGCGTCCGATATCTGAGGGTAAATGCTTGTCATGTCGGCAGATAAAAGCTCGGACAGCTTTCCCGCATCCGGTCTTTGCTCCTTCGGGGCGGCCTTTAAAAAGTACTCGGAAAGCTCTTTGAAAAGGGCGGATTCTTCGCTCTTGTACTGTTTTTCGCATCCTCGTGCGAGGTTTGACATTATTGCGGACATCTCCACGGCGGTGTATCCTAAGATGTCGTCGCCGCTTTCGGCTGCCTCCGGTGATGCACTCGCAACATCTTTTTGCGGCTCACCGGCGTTGTCTGTGTCCTTTGGCTTTTCAGGCTCGGCAGGTACAAAAACATCCTTCGGCGCACCGCAGACAGGGCAGCACCATGACGCGGGAAGCTCACTAAACGGTATTGCCTCCTTTTCATCGTCATACACGTAGCCGCATATCGAGCAGACGTATTTCACTTTTACTCCTCCTTTATCGGGGTATTAACAGACGGCAGGCTGTTGACGGCTCTTTAATCTATATATTTAATAAAAGTTATCAACATAAGCGCACTGTTTAATTTTATTTTAACATATATACAGGTGGTGTCAACCGCTTTTTTGCCGCGCTTTATCGATTTAAGACTTTTCGGCGCGGCAAATATGCCATTGCCAACGGGCAGATAAAGTATTATAATTTGAATAACCGTTTTTTAAAGATGAAAGGGGACTTTGCCGTGCCGTATATGTCGGACTCACAGCTTGTAAGCAGCATACGCGCCAATAAGATTTGCCCGTGCTATATGTTTTGGGGAAAGGATTCGGCTACCATAGCTGCCCTCACATCAAAACTTATAAACAAGCTTGTTCCGGACAGCGCAAAAGATTTAAACTATCATTTCATACCCGCTGCCGAATTTTCAAGCTCTCAGCTTTCTGACATATGCGAGTCGCTTCCCGTGTTTTCGGAGAGGGTCGTTGCGGCGATAAATGACTTAAACGCCGAGACTCTTCGCCAGGACGAGCTAAAGCGCCTTTGCGAAATCATATCTGAAATAGACCCGAGTACCACAACCTTAATTATATACGCCACAGGGGTTGATCTGGCGGAGGGCAAAAAACAGCTTTCCCCGAAAAACAAGAAACTTGCCGAGCACATATCAAAGTGCGGCGGCGTTGTCACGGAGTTTGCATACCACAAGCCCGCGGAGCTTGTAAAGCACATACAAAACCGAATGTCAAAGTCGGGCTGCTTTATAAACGACAGGTCCGCTGCATATCTGGCGCAGCTTTGCGGCTGTGACCTGCTCATGGTTGACAACGAGTGCGACAAGCTCACCGCGTACACCCAAAGCGGCGAAGTGACCGATCAGATTATAGACATGCTTGTCAGCGGTCAGACCGACGCCGACGCATACAAACTCTCTCGGGCCGTTGTGTCGGGGAAGAGCGCACAGGCGTTTGACATGCTTAACAGCCTTTATAACCGGCAAGCCGAGCCTATACCTCTTTTGTTCGTCATATCGAGCGCGCTGATGGATCTGTATCGCGCGAAGGCGGCTATAATAAGCGCAAAATCAGAGTCGGACATGATAAACGATTTTTCTTATAAGGGAAGGAGCTTTGCGGCGGAAAATGCGTTCAGAGACTGCCGCAGCATGTCCATGGATAAAATAAGGCGATGCTTAGGGATACTTTCCGACTGCGATGCCGACATGAAATCAAAGCGCACAGACCCGAAAGTGCTTTTGGAGGAGGCCATTGCAAAGATGCTCTCCGCAAAGTAATGAAAAAGCCGCGGGTCGGTAAAGGTAAAAATGCTTGGGAGGCTTTAAATCATGCTTCACTGTGACGGAGCTGTCGTCGTCGAAGGAAAATACGACAAGGCAAAGCTGAAAAACCTTATAGACTGTCCGGTCATAGTCACCAACGGTTTCGGCATATTTAAAGACGCCGAAACGGCAAAGCTTATAAGACTGTATGCCCAAAAGGGCGGCATAATAATACTCACGGACAGCGACAGCGCGGGCTTTAAAATCCGCGGATACATCAGGGGCATAGTGCCGAACGGGCGGGTTGTGAACGCATACATCCCAGATATATACGGCAAGGAGAGCCGAAAGCGGGAGCCTTCAGCCGAAGGCAAGCTCGGCGTCGAGGGCGTGCCGGACGATGTGATAATGTCCGCCCTTGAAAAGTGCATAAACGACCTCAAAGACGGCGCTGAAACCGGCGGGGGATGTAAGCCCCATGGTGACAGACTTATAACAAGGCTTGATCTGTACGAGGACGGCCTGAGCGGTTCAAAGAACTCGTCATGGATGAGAGAACAGCTTTTAAAGGAGCTGTCGTTGCCGCAGCGCCTTCCGTCAAATTCGCTTTTGGATGCGCTGAACAGGCTGATAAGCTATGATGAGTACCGCAGGCTGGTTGAAAAGATAAAACAACAAATGTGACGCGAGGATAACGAGCAAATATGGTTTTTGCAGGAGTGGAATTTTTATTTTACTATCTTCCGATAGTAATGCTTGTCTACTTTATATCACCGAAAAAATTTAAAAACCTGATACTGTTTGTCTCAGGCTTGATTTTTTATGCCTGGGGCGAGCCTTTGTATGTGTGCGTGCTTTTGCTTTCCACGCTTATAGACTATTTCGCCGGAATTATCATGGATAGGACGGACAGCACGGCAAAGCGGCGGGCATGCCTTATAGTGTCGGTTGTGATGAATTTGGGGCTTTTGTTTGTGTTCAAATACAGCTCCTTCTTTATTAACACCGTCAACTCGGTTTTCGGCACGTCAATACCCGACCCGGGACTGCCTTTGCCGATAGGAATATCATTTTTCACCTTCCAAACCATGTCCTACACCATAGACCGCTATCGCAACAAAGTCGAGGTGCAGCGCAACTTTATCAACTTCGGCGCATTTGTAACCTGTTTTCCTCAGATAGTCGCCGGCCCGATAGTAAAGTACAGCGACATCGCTAAGGAGCTTGACTCAAGGAGCGTCGGGACATCCGACCTTTCGGACGGAATCAGCATATTCATGTGCGGACTTTCAAAGAAGGTGCTTTTGGCAAACAGCATAGGCGACGTATGGGCGCAGATAAAGGCGTGCGACTATTCGACGCTTCCCGCAGCAACCGCATGGCTCGGAATAATTGCGTTTACGTTTCAGATATACTTTGATTTTTCGGGCTATTCCGATATGGCAATAGGACTTGGCAGGATGCTCGGCTTCCACTTCCCGAAAAACTTTGACTATCCGTACCTGTCAAAGAGCGTTTCGGAGTTTTGGAGACGCTGGCATATGACCTTAGGCTCGTGGTTTAAAGATTATGTCTATTTCCCGCTCGGGGGCAGCAGAGGCACAAAGGCTCAGACCGTGAGAAACCTCTTGATAGTGTGGTTTTTGACCGGACTTTGGCACGGCGCAAGCTTTAACTTTGTGCTTTGGGGACTTTGGTTCGGCGTCCTCATTGTAATAGAGCACCTTGGCTTCTCAAAAATCCTTGCAAAGCTTCCCGCAGCGGTTTCGTGGCTTTATACCATGCTTGCGGTCGTTTTGGGATGGGTGCTGTTTGAAACCGACTCGCTCGGCTCGGCATGGGCATACCTCGGAGCTATGTTCGGCGCCGGCGGGGCTTTTGCCGATTCGCAGTTCACAGCGTGGCTGTCCGAGTGCGCACCCATACTTGCAATATGCATATTCTTTGCCTTCGGAGCGGGCAGAGAGTACCTTGCAAAGCTCGGCGGCAGCGATTCAAAGGCGCTGATGGTTGTCAAGCCGCTTGTTACCGGCGCTTTGCTCATAGCATGCACGGCGTACATCGTAAACGGCGGTTACAACCCGTTCCTGTATTTTAACTTTTAAAGGTTGGGAGGCAAAACGGTATGAAAAAAGTCTGTGACATTATAAATGCTGTGATGTTTTTCGGATTTATAGCGGCGTTTTTTGTGCTTGCGCTGGTTTTGCCCAAAGAGGACTTTTCGGAGAGCGAAAACAGGTACCTGGCCGAGCTGCCGGAGTTTTCCGCGCAAAGCTACTTTTCCGGTGAGTTTATAGAAAACCTCTCGGAGTATATGGATGACCATTTTCCGGCGAGGAGAAACTGGATTTCTCTCAGAACAAGACTTGAGCTTTTGCAGGGCAAAAAGCTTGTGAACGGTGTTTGCATACTGGGATCCCCCTATGAGCAAATGGTTCTCATCGAAGAAGAGGCGGACTATGACACGGTGGACAAATCTATAGCCGCCATAAATGATTTTGCGGAAAGCATAGGTGCACCCGTCTATCTTATGGTCGCTCCCACTGCCGCGGGCGTGTATGCCGATGTTGTGCCGGACTATTCCGGAACGCTTGATCAGCAGGAGCTTATAAACTATGTGTATGAAAATACGTCCGACAGCGTTTCAGACCTCGACGTCTTTGACGCGCTTAAAAACGCAAGGGACAACTATATATATTACCGAACCGATCACCACTGGACATCCCGCGGAGCGTATATTGCATACGTGGAATCAGCGGCAAAGATGGGCTTTACACCTGCGTCCGTGGACAGATTCAATATAATGCATGCAAGCCACAGCTTCTACGGATCTCTTCATTCTAAAACTCTTTATAACGGCATAGAGGCCGACACGGTTGACTTTTATATAAGCAACTCGAAAACCGTCACATTAAAAAGAACTCTTTCCGATGGGGAATATGTCGGCAGCCCGTTCCTGTCGAGCTACCTGTCATATAAGGATAAGTACCTCAGCTTCCTTGGGGAAAACGCTCCGCTGGTGAGCCTGCGTTCCGATGCGCAGCAAATGAAAATGCTTGTTATAAAGGATTCTTACGCAAACTGCTTTGTGCCGTTTCTTGCAGAGAACTGCTCGGATATAGATGTAATAGACCTCAGGTATATGACGAATCCCGCTGACTATGTCGATGTGTCGGAGTACGATTGCGTGCTGATTTTATATAATGCAGACAATTTTGCCACGGATACTAACCTCGTTAAGCTGAACTTAATAAACTAAAGGTGCATTTTGCATATAAAACATCCCAAAAATCGTGCCTGAAAGAGCAATTCCGATAAATCTAAAAAATCCTCTTGACTTTTTTCGCACTCAGGTGTATTCTAAATAAGCTGTCTTACGACAGACATCGCAACGACGCAGTCAGAGAGCAACCTGACGGCCGAGAAAAAGTTTTAAAAAACTTCGGAACAGGTACTTGACAAAGCGCCGCGGATGTGGTAAGATAAGCGAGCTGTCTGTGAGACGGACGCAAAAGAAAAGACTTAAAGCAAAGAATAAAGCGAGTCGGACTTAAAGATGTCAAGGCTCAAATATTTTTTGAAAAAAGGCTTGACAAGGCGGTCACAGATGTGGTATGCTAAACAAGCACCCCAAAAAACGGGCAGCAAGATGGCAGCTTGAAAATTGAACAATGAGAAAAACAAAGACCCTTGAGAAATTACTTTTGAGTAATTCCAAAGAAGTCAAGTACAAGACAATAAAATGTACAAGCCGGTTTAATACCGAGCAAAGAGTTTAAGCTCTTTAACATGATTTCAATCTCCTTTAAAGAGGAGACTAAGATACAATATCATTAAGAGTTTGATCCTGGCTCAGGATGAACGCTGGCGGCACGCCTAACACATGCAAGTCGAACGAAGTTATTTTGATCGAAGTTTTCGGATGGACATTGATTTAACTTAGTGGCGGACGGGTGAGTAACACGTGAGCAATCTGCCTTTCAGAGTGGGATACCGTTTGGAAACGAACGTTAATACCGCATAACGCAGCGAGGCCGCATGACCTTGCTGCCAAAGATTTATCGCTGAAAGATGAGCTCGCGTCTGATTAGATAGTTGGTGAGGTAACGGCTCACCAAGTCGACGATCAGTAGCCGGACTGAGAGGTTGAACGGCCACATTGGGACT
>OHFX01000011.1_pt1 | contig 165572 bp, 142 predicted proteins | sample 1567691 | NCBI WGS metagenome assembly OHFX01 (sample SAMEA3879552, study PRJEB24766) | human gut metagenome | biome: human-associated habitat; feature: feces | place: USA | collected 1985/1987 | reverse complement strand
TTTTGATAATGAAATGATTATTAAAATGAATGATACTTATGATAGATATTTTTTCCCTATGTAGCATTTAATTTAAATCAGTATATAAATGGACTATTTCACCACAGGACATAGAGTTTTCAGAGTCCTAATTCAGAGATAATTATAGCCTCTGGGTTCTCCTTATCCTCTGTGGTGAAAACCGTGCAATAATGTCCCACATGGTAATTGGTACACTGATAATTATTCACCATTGAAACCTTTTGCGCAGCCTTTTTATCCAACTGTCACTACGTATAACGTTGTTATTCTCTCCAATCGCTTTTTTCAAATCCCGGATCCGTTCATTTTGTCTCTTCATTGCTGCCTGTATTTCGTTTATCAACGTATTTATTTCCTTCTGCAGCTGAATTTCCTTTTCTTTCAATTGAATAATGTGGGCGTATTTCTCGCAGACCATTGTTTTATCTATGCACAGTTGTTCCAGCGTATCAATATATTCTGCTGTAATGCCGGCTTTACTTCGGCGAAAGAGTTCCAGAATACATTCTTCGTCAACGTTCGGAACATTGTCTATGTATAACATAGGGAATTGTCCCATTTCCACCCAAAGCAGGATCGCTTCTTTTTCGATGTGATACTTAATCACTGCTTTTTCTACACTAATCCATTTTGGCATATTGCTTTTGTTTTAATGTGTTATAAAAAAAAGGAGTAAATAACGTATTGTCCGGAGAGGTGCAACGAACACCCACGATTTTTATGATTTCGGTCGGGTGGGGAATTGGTTGGGGTATAAGGATTGTTGAAACCGACCGGATACAATAAAAGCGTGAGTGCTGTTGTACCATTATCTAAATCGAGGTCTTAGCATACCGTGCACCAGATAATGATAAACAACAGACACCCACGCCAAACGTTTATATATAACAAATCTCTAATCGATATGTTGATATACGATCATCTACGTGGAGTATCTGTTGTATCATTTCCCGGTGCATGAAATTTGCTAAGTTTCGATTTGGGAAACAATACGTTATTTACTCCATTAAGGAATAAAAACCGCTTTTGCCTGTTTCATCACGCTGATGGGCAGAAAGCGTGTGACAAAGATATATGTTTTTTTCGGAATAGGATGGAAAAGAGGAAATAAATACAGGAAATATGGTATGAGAATAGAGAGTATGGTATAAAGATGGTAAATATGCTATACGGGTGGCAAATATAATGTGATAATAAAAAGGAGGGAGCCAAAAGTAAAACCATCTATTAGATTGATATTATTTAGGCACGGATTACACGAGTTTCACGGTTTTAGTCTAATGGAACCGTGAAATTCGTGTAATCCGTGCCTAAATGAAAGCCATAAAAGTCTTTTGACCTCGCATTGTCTTTCCGTGCAATTCTTTTTTTAGCTGCGATTTCTTTTGGGCTTTCCGGAGAAGATAGTCAGTTCAAGAATTGCAAAGATGATTTCCGTTGTGGTATATCCGGTAAATGTATATTCCAAATTTTCATTTTCGGAGAAGTATTTGAGATAAACGGTTGGAGTGCCATTGTGGAAGTCGAGAAAAAGATAAGAAGTATAATCATAGATGCCAAGATCGGCAAACTCGTTCAGAATCGCTGTGTTGAAAATCGTGCATTGGCCTGTCTTTGATTCATTTCCGGACATTTCGAATCTGCGATGTTCTTTTGCGAGATCGTCTTTATTCACATGTCTGAATTGTTCTTGCAGCTCTTTACTGAAAGAAAGGCGTTGTCTGATGAAATTGAAAACTTCTTCCTTTGTCATTTGTTTTAAATCGGTTATTTCCATTTTTTATTAATTAGTCGGGTAAAGGTACTTTCTTTATTTGGTAATAAATCGGATTTAGTCATATTTCTTTTATTTATTTTTCGGCTTATAACCCTAAAAGAATCTGAATTTATGGATTTATTTAGGGTTATAACCCTAAAAACTTTCCGAAAATAGTATATCTTTGTGCTTATAACCCTAAAAACTTTTGAATATGATTAATCGTGAACAGTATATGGAACAAATTGTTCCTTTTATAGATAAGCCGTTTGTAAAAGTGATAACGGGTATTCGTCGCAGTGGAAAGTCGGTAGTGCTGCGTCTGATTCGTGACGAACTGTTGAGGAGAGGAGTTCGTGAAGAACGTATCATCTATCTGAATTTTGAAAGTTTTCAGTGGATAGATCTGAAAGAGGCGAAGGCTTTGTATGCTTATATTCGGGGACAGGCGGGAGATGCGGGTAAATATTATATTCTCTTGGATGAAATTCAGGAAGTGGACGGTTGGGAAAAAGTGGTCAACTCACTTCTGGTAGATTTGGATACGGATATTTATGTGACCGGCTCCAACTCACGTATGTTATCGTCCGAACTGGCAACTTATTTAACGGGACGGTATGTCGCTTTCCATGTCATGACCTTGTCTTTTAGAGAATATCTGACTTTCCATGACTTGCAGGCCAATGATCCGACACTCAACCGGAAGGAGGAATTTCAGAAATATCTCCGTATGGGAGGATTCCCAGCCATACATACTGCCGATTATGGATATGAGGCTATCTATAAAATTGTCTACGACATCTATTCTTCTGTCATTCTTCGTGATACGGTGCAGCGTCACAATATCCGGAATGTGGAGCTGCTCGAACGGGTAGTGAAGTTTGTTTTCGATAATATAGGCAATAAGCTGAACGCTAAAAATATAGCCGATTACTTCAAAAGTCAGCAACGGAAGGTGGATATGAATACCATCTATAATTATCTGAATGCATTGGAAAGTGCTTTTATCATTCAACGTATTCCCCGGTATGATATTAAAGGAAAGGAAATTCTGCAGACGAATGAAAAGTATTTTGTAAGTGACCTTTCTTTGATTTATTCCGTGATGGGCTATCGTGACCGGTTGATTGCAGGTATGTTGGAGAATCTGGTCTGTCTGGAGTTGAAAAGAAGGGGTTATGAAGTGTATGTAGGCAAACAGGATGATAAAGAAGTGGATTTTGTAGCCATCCGTCGGGAAGAAAAGATTTATGTGCAAGTAACGTATCAGTTAGCTTCACAGGCAACTGTTGAGAGGGAGTTTGCTCCTTTGCTCGCCATTAACGACCATTATCCTAAATATGTAGTTAGCATGGACAGCTTGTGGCAGGATAATGTGGAGGGTGTCAGGCATCGTCATATAGCCGATTTCCTGTTGGATGATATTTAACGCTGACAGGCGGGGGCTTTCGGACTGACCTGCTGTTTGTTGTGAGGAGGATAGAAGAGGATGAAAAACGAATGTGGGGCAGGATAGAAAACGAAAAAGAGGAAATTCTCTGCGAGAATCTCCTCTTTTTTCATCTTTCACGAAAGATCGAATTATTTCTTCTTACGGTCACCGTAACGGCTCATGAACTTGTCAACACGACCTGCAGTATCTACCAATGTAGATTTACCTGTATAGAACGGGTGAGAAGTGTTTGAGATTTCAATCTTCAGCAACGGATAAGTTTCACCTTCGAATTCGATGGTTTCTTTAGTTGCTACAGTTGATCTAGACAAAAACATGTCACCATTTGACATATCTTTAAATACTACCGGACGGTATGATTCTGGATGAAGGCCTTTTTTCATTTCAGTATCTGTTTTTTTAATTTATATTCTGTTACTATTTTGGTAAGAAATAGTGTAATGGTCATTTTCAGAGCGCAAAGATAATGCTTTTCTGTGAAATAGAAAAAGGTTTTCTAAAATTTCTGATTTCTAATTTATGATTTCTGATTTGCTATGCAGATTTTGGTGATTAAATGAATGAAAAATGAGGTATAAATGAGGTATAAATAAGGTATAAATAAGGAGATATAAATCCGAAGGCATCAATCAGAATTCAGAAATCATAAATCCCAAAGTTTGCAAGGTGGACATTACAATCTAATGTCACACTCGTATTCCTGCTAAATTTTGCAGTCTGATTTAAACCTTTTTCTACTATATTTTTCTTTCCGATGTTCGTTATTCGATGGATAATGCTTACTTTTGCGTAGAATTTTTATTCACTAACAATAAACTTTAAACAAAATGGTAAATTACAAAGATTTAGGATTGGTAAACACAAGAGAAATGTTTGCTAAGGCTATCAAAGGTGGATATGCTATCCCAGCATTCAACTTCAACAATATGGAACAAATGCAGGCTATCATCAAGGCTGCTGTTGAAACTAAATCTCCTGTGATTCTTCAGGTTTCTAAAGGTGCTCGTCAGTATGCTAACGCTACTTTGTTGCGTTACATGGCACAGGGTGCTGTAGAATATGCTAAAGAATTAGGCTGCGCACATCCGGAAATCGTTCTTCACCTTGACCACGGAGATACATTCGAAACTTGCAAATCTTGTATCGATTCTGGTTTCTCTTCAGTAATGATCGATGGTTCTCACCTTCCTTACGAAGAAAACGTAGCATTGACTAAGAAAGTTGTTGAATACGCTCACCAGTTTGACGTAACTGTAGAAGGTGAACTTGGCGTATTGGCTGGTGTAGAAGATGAAGTTTCTTCCGACCATCACACATATACTGACCCTGAAGAAGTAATCGACTTCGCTACTCGCACTGGTTGCGACTCTTTGGCTATCTCAATCGGTACTTCTCACGGTGCTTACAAATTTACTCCGGAACAATGCCACATCGACCCGAAGACTGGCCGTATGGTTCCTCCTCCATTGGCTTTCGAAGTATTGGACGCTGTAATGGAAAAACTTCCGGGATTCCCTATCGTTCTTCACGGATCATCTTCAGTTCCGGAAGAAGAAGTGGAAACTATCAACAAATATGGTGGTGCACTGAAAGCTGCTATCGGCATTCCGGAAGAAGAATTGCGTAAAGCTGCTAAGTCTGCTGTTTGCAAAATCAACATCGACTCTGACTCTCGTCTGGCTATGACTGCTGCTGTACGTAAGGTATTCGCTGAAAAACCGGCTGAATTCGACCCACGTAAGTATCTTGGTCCGGCTCGTGACAATATGGAAAAACTGTACAAGCACAAAATTCTGAATGTGCTCGGTTCTGACAACAAATTGGCACAGTAATAATCTCCGGATTATTCCATAAATAAAAGAAAGGCTGCTACCGATAAACCGGTAGCAGCCTTTTAGTTGCTTTATAGTTCTTATCTATTTATCTTTCTTTGGGAGAGGAAGTTGTGGAGAGGAATTTTGAAAGAAGTCTTCTATTTTTTGTTTACTTTGAATATCTTTCAGCCAGTTGGCGGCGGCATTATAATAATTGGATTTTCCTAAAACAAGTTCGCCTCTCTCGTTCATTTCCGCTTCTTCTTTAGTGTCTTTAGGACGTGTTTTTAGGAATGCTTCCAAATAGCGTTCCGCATTTTTCTTATCTTTCAAGTCATAGAAGTATATATAGGCCATGTCATACAATAGTTTGTGGTTTTGTTTGTCATACTGTTGATAGCGTTTTTTGATGGATGCAATCTGTTCTTTGTACATTTGTGCCATCTTGTAACAGTCGGTCATCCCGATATAGAGCCGGGTCATACTGCTGTCTTTGGGAATGGATAGATCAATGGCTTTTTCCAAATAGTCTACGCCCTCTTTTTTCCAGGAAGTTTTGGAACAGGCACGGCCAAGGTAATAAAGGAGATTGATATTGTTGGGATCATATTTCCGGGCGACTTCCAAAAAATCATGAGCCTCATAATACTTCTCTGCTGCATAGTAACTAATGCCTAAATAATAACAAGTATGAAAAGAACTGTCCCCTTGACTGACAAGATATTCATAACGCCGGATGGCAGTGGGGTAGTCTTGTTTCAAGCAGTACGCTAAAGCGTTCTGCCGGTTGACGGAAATGTTGGTACTGTCAATTTGCCGGTATTTTTCCGTAGCTTCGATGGCTTCATCGAAATAAGAACCGGATATATTTAGAGCACCTAGTTTGCTGGCTGCCAGATAATCGTCGGGATATTTAGCCTGGATATTGTAATAGCAACCTGCGGCGGGAAGAAGTTCGCCCATCCCTTCAAAACTTTGTGCCTGTAGATGCAGGGCAATGGCGGAACTGTCTTTTTCCGTCATCAGGCTGCTTTCACCAAGCGCCTCCCTAAACTTCTGCTGGGATAGAAGTAAACTGATATATTGAATACGTGCATATTTGTTTTCCGGATTCAGATCGAGTGCATGTTCATAATATTTCAGGGCTTGATTATAGTTAGCTAATGTCCGGCAACATTCGGCTGCTTCGATGAAAGCACGAGTATTTGTGGTATCATTACGGATAATTTCCTGATAGGTGGCAAGTGCCTCTGTGGTGAGCCCTAGTCCGCGCAATGCTTTGCCTTTCTGCAATAGCAGGGGAGGGGTGGATTTCTTTTGGGCAATGAGGGAAAGGGCAGTCTCATAATCATAATTTGCCATGGCTTCTTGAATAGGGTCTGTATGTTGCGCTATTAAAGGAATAGTAGAGCAAAGAAAGAATAGAATGATAATCCGTTTCATAATATTTTATTTTAGTTGTTTGACTTATCTGTTGCAAGTTACTAAAAATATTATAATTACGAATTGTTCGTAGGTTGTTTTAGATAGATTAACGAAATGATAAGAGAAGATAACACAACGGAACGCGATACGACGCATACGCCATAGCAAATGCAATATTTTTTAGGCGGTAAGTTCTTACAATAAAAAATCACCTTTACTACAATGATGCAGTAAAGGTGATTTTATAAATTCAAGGCTTTTAGGATAATCTTATTTTTTGTTTTAAGAACTGTTCAAACAAGCGTCCCCTCTTGCCTTATATCTTACATCAAGAATCCAAGCAGGATACCGGCAGCAACAGCTGAACCGATCACTCCGGCAACGTTCGGACCCATAGCGTGCATCAGCAAATAGTTGGTCGAATCATATTCCAAACCAATCACTTGCGAGATACGTGCAGAGTCGGGAACAGCAGAAACACCTGCATTACCGATCAACGGATTGATCTTATTACCCTTCTTCAGGAAGATATTGAAGATCTTAACGAAGATGACACCGGAGGCAGTTGCAATAACAAATGACAATGCACCGAGGGCAAAGATCTTGATAGAGTCAAGCGTCAGGAATTCGGATGCTTGTGTAGAAGCACCTACTGTCAGACCCAACAGGATAGTGATTGTATCAATCAACGGACCACTGGCAGTATTAGCCAAACGGCGGGTTACACCACTTTCTTTCAACAGGTTACCGAAGAACAGCATGCCCAGCAAAGGCAGACCGGAAGGAACCAGGAAACAAGTCAGCAACAAACCGATGATCGGGAAAATCACTTTCTCCGTGTGAGAAACGGCACGTGGCGGTTTCATGCGGATGACACGTTCGTTCTTGGTGGTGAGCAGACGCATGATAGGCGGCTGTATCACCGGAACCAACGCCATATAGGAGTAGGCGGACACCGCAATGGCTCCCATCAGGTTAGGTGCTAGCTTGGAAGAAAGGAAGATGGCCGTCGGGCCGTCTGCTCCACCAATGATACCGATAGCACCGGCTTGCATTGGGTCGAAACCCATTTCCAATGCGATCATATATGCACCGAAGATACCGAACTGTGCAGCTGCACCAATCAGCATCAATTTTGGATTAGAGATAAGTGCCGAGAAGTCCGTCATGGCACCGATACCCAAAAAGATGAGCGGCGGATACCAGCCGGAGGTCACTCCCTGATACAATATATTCAATACAGAACCTTCTTCATAAATACCGACTTTCAGCCCGGCATCCATATTAAAAGGTATATTACCAATCAATATACCAAAACCGATAGGAATCAGCAGCATTGGTTCGAACTCTTTGGCTATTGCCAAATAGATGAATACCAAGCCAACGAGAATCATGACTACATGCCCTACCGTAGCATTGGCAAAGCCTGTGTATGTCCAGAAGTCGGCCAGGTTATTTCCTAAAAAGTTTATAAAGTCTCCCATATTATTCAATAATTACGAGGTCATTACCTTCAAGAACAGAGTCTCCCTTGTTGACGTTGATGGCAGTAATCTTACCGTCCTTATCCGCATTGATATTGTTTTCCATCTTCATGGCTTCCAATATGATAATGGTCTGTCCTTTCTTTACAGTATCGCCTACATTCACTTTGATGTCGAGGATCACACCCGGCAGCGGAGATTTTACTCCTGATTTTCCGGTAGACGGAGCAGTCGGTTTCACTACTTGAGTAGGAGCAGTAGGAGCATTAGGCATCGGGCGTACTGTCACGGGTTTCGCAACAGGCTTCGGCTGTTTCTCCATTTCTACTTTATAGTGTGTACCGTTCACTTCTACATGAGCGATGTTGTCTTCAATATCTCCGATGGTTACTTTATATGAGTTACCGTTGATTTTATATTTATATTCTTTCATCGTTTTTACTTTTTAAAAGGTGACTTACTTTCTGGGAGGAGTTTCACGCAAAGTGTAAATCTTCGAACTCCATGGTGAGTAGCTGCGTTTTACGCGGGTGATGGTCAGCACCGTTTCTTCTACGTCGTGCACCTCATCCTGCATTTCGTGTAATGCCATAGAAATAGCAGCGTATACTTCGCCCGGAGCCTGTGACAGTTCCTTAGCTTCATGCTTGTCAATGCCTTTAGATTTCATAGCGTTGCGCTTGCTCAAATTAACGGCTACTTTTCCTACAATCTTAAAAGCAATAAAGAGAAGAATCAATCCGCAGAATACTACGCTCATGGCAGAAATGGACATTCCAACGCCATCAGCATCGTGTTCTTCAAACTTTTCCATCTTGGAATTGCTGTCAAGAGTCTTGTTGTTGGTGCTCGGAGTCACGTATTTGTCACCGCTTCCACTTTTTACTTCCCATTCAGCTGCCCCGTCGCTTACGCGAGCGTATGATTGGTTGGGACCGAGAGCGCCTGCAGGCACTACAATCTGGTCGAGCAACTTCTTGCCGGAGTCGAACAGACCAACCCAGTTAGCTGTTTCCGGATTCAGCTTGAAGCTGGTATGGAAAGTACCACGGTTAGGTTCGCCATCTGCCCAGAATAGTGCATGTTGGCGTGGTTTCACTAAGGTAAGTATATCACCTTTCGGGATAAAATAAGTAACTGTATCGCCCGGTTGGCTGCTTACTTTTAGCAAGCAAGCTGCCAGGTCGGCGCTACCGAATGATTTATTGAATATTTCAATCCATGCGCTGTGCAATCCGTAATCGTCCTGAAAATTACTCTGATTGTCTATCAGGATTTCGTTTAGCACCAGCTTATTGTTCGACTTTTGCTCTCCACAAGAAGTCAGACCAATCAGCAACAGCAAAGAAAGGAATATTCCGATTTTGGTTTTGTTCATAATCGTTCTTGTTTTAATGTGAAAAGTAGGATTACAACGGAATATTACCATGCTTCTTAGCCGGATTACTCAATTTCTTAGTCTGCAACTGCTGCAAAGCACGGATCACACGGAAACGTGTGTTGCGCGGTTCAATCACATCGTCGATGTAGCCATATTTAGCTGCATTGTAAGGATTGGCGAACAGTTTCGTGTATTCTGCTTCTTTCTCTGCAAGGAATTGAGCAGGGTTTTCCTGATCTTTGGCTTCGCGTGCGTACAATACTTCTACTGCTCCTGCACCACCCATTACTGCGATTTCGGCAGTAGGCCATGCGTAGTTCATGTCACCGCGAAGTTGCTTACAGCTCATCACGATGTGAGAACCACCGTAAGATTTACGCAATGTGATAGTAACCTTAGGTACAGTAGCTTCACCGTAAGCATACAACAGTTTAGCACCATGAAGGATAACGCCATTGTATTCCTGACCTGTTCCCGGAAGGAATCCCGGTACGTCTACCAACGATACGATAGGAATATTGAATGCATCGCAGAAACGAACGAAACGTGCGCCTTTACGAGATGCATTGCTGTCGAGCACACCAGCCAGATACTTAGGCTGATTAGCAACGATACCTACCGATTGTCCGTTGAAGCGGGCGAAACCGATGATGATATTCTTTGCATAATCTTTCTGGATTTCAAGGAATTCACCGTTGTCCACAATAGCGCCGATCACTTCGTACATGTCATACGGTTTAGTAGGGCTGTCGGGGATAATATCGTTCAAAGAATCTTCCAGACGGTCGATTGGGTCTGTGCAATCTACATAAGGAGCTTCTTCGAGGTTGTTTTGAGGAATATAGCTCAACAGTTTGCGAATCAGTTCGAAACCTTCTTCTTCTGTTTGGGCGGTGAAATGAGTCACACCCGATTTAGTGGAGTGAACGCTTGCGCCACCGAGGTTTTCCTGGCTAACGTCTTCACCTGTAACGGTCTTCACCACTTTCGGTCCGGTGAGGAACATATAAGAAGTGCCTTCCATCATCAGCGTGAAGTCGGTCAGAGCCGGAGAATAAACAGCACCACCGGCACAAGGACCGAAGATACCGGAAATCTGCGGAATAACACCTGAAGCAAGGATGTTGCGTTGGAAGATTTCTGCATAACCTGCCAAAGCGTTGATACCTTCCTGGATACGTGCACCACCCGAGTCGTTGATACCGATACAAGGAGCACCCATCTTCATGGCCTGATCCATAATTTTACAAATCTTCAATGACATTGTTTCTGACAGTGAACCGGCAGAAACAGTGAAGTCCTGTGCGAACACATATACCAGACGTCCTTCGATTGTACCGCAGCCGGTTACTACACCGTCTCCCGGATAATGTTTTTTCTCCATTCCGAAGTTCGTGCATCTGTGCTCAACGAACATGTCCATTTCTTCGAAGCTACCCTCGTCAAGCAGCATAGCCAAACGCTCGCGTGCTGTGTATTTCCCTTTTTCATGTTGCTTCGCAATCGCTTTTTCACCGCCTCCGATACGTGCTACGGCACGGCGTTCAATAAGCTCTTTAATTTTTTCAAGTTGATTACTCATGAGTTCTTGTTGGTTTTAGAGTTTATGATTAATGTTCGCAGAGTTCTGTCAACACGCCCAAAGTTGATTTCGGGTGAAGGAAAGCAATATTCAAACCTTCGGCACCCTTGCGGGGAGCTTTGTCGATAAGGCGGATTTCTTTGCTTTCTGCTTCTGCCAAAGCATTGGCTACGCCATCTTCTACAGCAAAGGCAACGTGATGAACACCTGCACCTTTGTTTTCAATGAATTTGGCAATAGTACTCTCCGGGCAAGTCGGCTCCAACAGTTCAATTTTGGTTTCGCCTACTTTTAAAAAAGCAGTTCTTACTTTCTGATCTTCCACTGTTTCAATGTTGTAACACTTCAGACCTAATACATTTTCGTAGTAAGGAAGGGCTTCTTCGATGCTTTTTACAGCAATGCCCAGATGTTCAATGTGTGAAATCTTCATAACTATACTTTTTTTATTTGGTTTTAATCATGTGCTTATATGGCATAAAACAGCACAAAGAAAGACATTTCTTACCTAATAAAGAAATATTTCTGCATTTAATTATTGGATTATTAAACAGAAAAAATGGTAGGGAAGGAGTCTGAAGAGTTGTTTTGCAATCTTGAGATTACATTTAGACATAAAATTTGACTAAGAGTTTGTTCAGCCAATTCCAATTGACACGGAACCAGCGGCGGGTACTGCTTTGCTTTCCTCCGAATCGGAGAACGAAATCACGATAACCGTGTTTGCGGAACGGAAGTCCTACATCCATAAATTCCATGTGGCGGAATCCCCGTTGGCGGGCGTCTTCCAATGCCTTCCAGACGGCCAACACTCCCGGATACTGAAGTGCGTATGTCTTTCTCATTCCTCCGGAAAACCAAAGGTACGCGTCATCTCCCGAGTAGATACAGACGGAACCGCCAATGATTTTCTCTTTGTATTTTACTACGAATATTTTTGCCTGTTGTCCTTTGATTAGCATATCGTTCATGTGACGGAAAAAGTCGTTGGCAGGGAAATATCTGCGTATGCGGGAGGAATAAACCTTGTGCAGCATCCGTGAGAAATCGTGTATTTCTTCCACGGTATGTGCCTCCTCTACTTTGGCTCCATTCTTGAGTCCTTTTTTTATCTGACGGATGCGTGACGGGCTGAATCGGTCTTCCGTCTTTTTCATACTGTGCAGCGAATTGCGTACCCGCAGCCAATTGACAGGGAAATAATCATTGGCACGGAAAACCCGGTAACCGAACATCGAATTATTGAGGTTCCGGAATTCGATCAGGACACAGCTACGCGATGCTTCTTGTGTGAGATGTTCGAGCATATCGCCAAAGATTTCTTCTGCCTTTTCTTTGTTGGTCGAAAGCGACTCATCCAAAAATTCACCTTCGCTATATACTACGCAATGTTTCACTAAAGAGGAGGGAAGCCACTTTTTCGCTTTGCGGATGGCAGCAAGCAGGCGTGCTACAGGTCTGCCGTCTTCTGTTGCCACTATTAATAAAGGAGTATAGCCCGGAGTCGCTTCATAAATCTGAAATAACTCTTTGGAATGGAAGGCGTTTTTTCCGGGCAATTCAGGAATGTCCTTCCCATGATAATATGTGGTTAGTTTAAGTGGCATCTAGGTACAAATTTACACTTTTTATTCTTTATTCAACAACAAAACAAAGATTTTGTTGGAACTGCCTGAAGTAAAGTACAATATATCTTTGCATATTTAATGGAAAAAATGTATTTTATAGGAGAAATATGGTATGAAAAGTGAGTACGTATTAAAATTAGGTTCGTCTTAAATTAAGATTATAATCGAATAGTTTTTGCAAAACAACGAGAATTAATATTAACTTTAAATTAGAACGAATGAGATGTAATGCATTTGTTGAAGCATGGAAGAATCATCATAGACGCGCTTCCATGATTTTAGGGTTGTCTTTATTGGCTGCCCCTCTGTCATACGCTGTTTATGCAGAAGATGGAGTTTCTAATACTATGGTGCAAGTTGTCACACAAACGAAAACTGTGAAAGGAACTATCATCGATGAAAGCGGGGAGCCGCTGATTGGAGTTTCTATCGTTGTGAAAGGAACAAGTACAGGTACGATTACCGATTTTAACGGTAACTTCTCTATCGATCTTCCGGCGGGAAGAAAAGAACTGGTCATTTCTTATATCGGTTACAAAGAACAAACGGTGACTGTGACAGGCAACGGACCGGTCAATGTGAAAATGGTTTCGGACACACAGGCATTGGATGAAGTAGTTGTTGTGGGTTACGGTACGATGAAAAAACGCGATTTGACAGGAGCTATCACTTCTGTAAAAAGTGAAGATGTAGTGATGAATCCAAGTTCAAATCCGATGCAGGCTTTACAAGGTAAGGTGGCAGGATTGGATATTACGCGTGAATCGGGACAGGCCGGTTCGGGAGTAAAGATGCAGTTGCGTGGTAACCGGTCATTCCAGAAGGATTCCGGAAATCCTTTATTTATAATTGATGGTATGCCGGGGGATTATTCTACATTGAATCCGAATGATATTGAAAGCATTGAAGTTTTAAAAGATGCTTCTTCGACAGCTATTTATGGTTCAAGTGGTGCGAACGGTGTTATTTTAATTACTACTAAAGGTGGTAAGGAAGGCAAAGCAATTGTTAATTTTAATGCATACGTAGGTGTAAACGGCTGGTCAAGGACTCCGGAGATGCGTAGTGGAGAAAGTTATATACAAACCTTGAGAGATGCATCTGTTGGTGCTGGCGATGGACGTTGGAGTTCGGTTGCTGATGATAAAAATCTGTTTACTACTGATGCTGAATGGAGTGCACATCAAAATGGCCAATATATAGATTGGGTGGATGCTTTGTTGAAAACCAGTGTAACACAGAATTATTCTGTTTCTGTGGCTGGTGGAACGGAAAAGACAAAGGCATATTTTTCTCTGAACTTCTCTAATGAGGATGGGCAGTTTGCACAAGATAGCTATAAACTTTATTCATCTAAAATCCGGGTAGATCATAAGATTAAAAAGTGGATGAAGGTGGGCATTGATGCTCAACTGTCTTATGTACATCAAAATAAAGCTGATTCTGATTTACAGACTTTGATGGCGTCAAATCCTCTTGGATCCTTGTATAATGAAGATGGAAGCATCAATCCGCAACCTGTTGCCGATCCTTCATCTACAGTATATAATTATCTTTTAAATGAGGATAAAAGTTTGTACCGCAATCAGGCTCAAAACCTTAAGGTCTATTTTAATCCTTACTTGGAAATCACTCCTCTTAAAGGGCTGACTTTTATTACTCGTGCTGGTGCTAGTTTGGGATATTCACGTAGTAACACTTTCACAGGAGAGGGATCTGTTCAATGGTATAAGGCAAATCAAACGGCAGACGGCATTAAGGCACAAGTTAAGGACAACCGTTCGTATAATTATAAGTGGGAAAATATACTTACTTACAATTTCCAGATTAAGAAAGTGCATGATATAACTCTTACTGCAGTTACATCTTGGAATCACAATCGTAGCGATGTCACTACTTTGTATCAAAAAGGTGTTTCTGATAATAAATTCTTATGGCATAATATTCTTGATGGTAATTCCTCAACTTCGGGAAGTACTTCTTATAGTATGTCTAAGGGGATGGGATATGTCGGCCGTTTAAACTATTCATATATGGGTAGGTATTTATTCGCTGCATCTGTCCGCCATGACGGCTCTTCCAGACTGGCAGAAGGTAATAAATGGGATACTTTCCCGGCTTTTTCTTTGGGATGGAGAATTTCTGATGAAAAATTTATGGAGAGTACGACTAACTGGTTGAGTAATCTGAAAATTCGCTTCGGATATGGTGTTACGGGTAGTACAGCGGGGATTGATCCGTATTCGTCTGCTGCATCATTGGATGCTACTGCTGTAAATATGATATTAGGAGGTGTTCTGACGCCGATTTATAAATTCTCACAGAATATTCCGAACTATTTGCTTACATGGGAAAAGTCGTATAACACGAATATTGGTATTGACGCTGCATTCTTAAATAATCGCATTGATGTCAGTATGGAATATTATAATACAAAAACAAAAGATGTTATATGGAACAAGGCACTTCCTGTTATTAATGGAGCATTCTCCCCGGATGGCGGACCTAAAGCGAATTATACTACTAATTTAAATATGTGTGAGACTAGCAATAAAGGTTTTGAGTTGGCTCTTAATACACGTAATATTATAACAAAGAACTTTACCTGGAGTTCAAGTGTAACTTTCAATCATAATAAAGAGAAAATAACCAAATTGTCCGGTGGAGATTCAGATGTGCTTAATAATGGTGACACCGGTTATGCATTGGCATTGGGAGAAGCTATTAACTCTTATTATCATTATAAGTTGGATGGTGTATGGCAAAAAGGTGAGGAAACTGATGCGGCGGTATTTGGTGCTGCACCTGGTGATTTGAAAATCAATATACCTAATTTAGTAAAAGAATCTGATGGTAGATTCTATAAAATAGATGAAGAAACGGGTAGTGCTGCTGTGGATGAAAATGGTAATGTTATTTATTACACTTCTGATAATAAATATACTCCAAGTGATGCAGATTATCAAATTCTGGGTCACAACTCTCCGGATTGGTCTTTAGGATTCCAGAATAATTTTACCTGGAAGGATTTTGATTTAAGTGTGTTTGTTTATGCACGTTACGGACAGATGTTTGCTTATGATATGTTGACGTCTTATGACCCGAAGGGTATACGTAACTTCCCGACCTATTTCAATTATTGGACTGAAAACAACCCTTCAAATGATTTTCCTGCCGCCAATGCTAATAAAGGTCTCGAACAATATACGGGATATTACGCATTACGTTATGTAGACGGTTCGTTTATAAAGATTAAGAACATTACATTGGGATATAGTCTGCCGAAATCTATCTTAAAATCAGCCGGTATAGAGAAGTGTCGTTTCTATGCTACCATTACAAATCCGTTTGTATTTGCGAAAAGCCATTTGTTGAAAGACTATGATCCGGAAATGAATGGTTCTCTGAAGTACCCATTGACCAAACAATTTGTATTTGGTGTAAATGTTACATTCTAGTTTTTCACTAAAAAAAGTATTGAAATGAAAAGTACAATCTATAAAATAGCAGCGCTTACATTCGCTGTGGCTTCAATGTCTGCCTGCTCGCTTGATGAGTATAATCCAAGCCAAAAAACAGGAGATGAAATTCTTGCAACGTTCGATGGGCTTAAAGGATTACAGTCTTATTGTTATTCATCACTTTACGGGCAGTTATTCAGTGTCTATGATTTCTTGTCTGTGGCTGAAGGTGGTACGGACTGCTGGGTAACTCCTGCCGGTAATCCGGATTATGCCAAGCAGGTGATTTATTATGATGGTTTAGCTACGAATACGAATGCTACAAATAAATTATTCGGTCAGGCTTATTCTATGATCGGTAATTGTAATGCAGTAGTAAACAGGGCTGAATTACTAACGGATGGCAATGAAAAAGATATAACGACTTTAGTGGCTGAAGCCCGCTGTCTTCGTGCGTTTTATTATTCCATATTGGTGAATACGTATGGAAATGTAACGTTAACCTTGGAAGAATCGTCTCAAGATCCTATTTTGACTCCGCAGCGTAACTCTATTGAAGAACTATATACGCAGATAATTGATGATTTGAAATTTGCAGCCAATAATCTTGAAGATACTCCTTATGATAATAATCGTGCGCGTGTGACTAAGAAAACCGCGTTAGGACTTTTGGCTCGCGTTTATGCTCAAGGTGGTGGCGAATATGGGCTGACAGAAGATGGAGTATCTTATTGGCAACGTGCTAAAGAAGTGGCAGAGGACATGATTTTAGCGTATGGTGACTGTCTGTATGATGATGTGGAAGATGTTTGGGCTCCGGCAAATAATCGAAATAATAAAGAAGCTTTATTTATTGCTGCCGGTCCGGATGCTACGAATTTGGAGAACTGGAATGCTGGAACACAATGTAATAATAACTTTACTTATATGTATCCAAAGCCAAATACTCTCACTATTTATCCTACTCCGGATAATCAAAATTATTGGTATGGACGTACCAATAATAATACGTTGGCACCTTCCAAATATTTGCTGGATTGTTTTGATGCTGATTATGATAAGCGGTGGGAAGTTACCTTTACTACGGCTTTTGTACAGTTTTCTGCCGTACAATCAGGAGGTAGTTATTTGTTTACTAAGAAGCAGACATTAGATGATGGTACAACGCCAAAAATTGGAACAAAACATGGCGTAAATGATAATATTAGTTCATTTACAATTCTTACTCAAAATATAATCAATACTTATGGATTGGATGCAAAATTCCATAATGAGTATATTTATCCTTATGGTGATTTGAATTATACATATTATGATGGAACTTGGGCGCCCAAAATGATAGCTAAGGTTTGGCCGAAAGGTGAAAATAGCGGTGATCCTTCCAAATTGCAGGAAGTGAAGAACCCCTATGTGATACCTTACCCTGTAGCTGAAGATGATGATAGAATCTGTTTCTACTTGTCAAAGGAAAGACTTTCGGATGCGGAGAAAGCGAAACGTAGATATTATGTAATCAATATTGATGATTTGTTTGATAACGGACAATATCGTAAAACAGATATAAAAGTCACTAATGACAAAAATATGTACCCTGGTTTCAACAAATACAATTGGTTGTCGGAAGATTCATATAGTAGCAATTTGCAGCGTAAGACAGGTGATGTGTTCATTATGCGTATGGCTGAAGTATATCTGATTGCAGCTGAAGCTAACCAACAATTAGGAAATGGCGGAAAAGCTGCTGAATATTTAAATGTACTGAAAAAGCGTGCCGCTCGCAATGATGCATCTTACAATGCTATGAAATTGAGTAATGCTACACAGAATGATGTTATGGACGAATATGCTCGTGAATTATGTGGAGAATATCAACGTTGGGTATTGATGAAGCGTCACAAAGATTCTTTCAAACAACGTCTTGCGGTTGGTAATCCTCGTGCAGCTGAAAATTTTGATGAAAACAAGCATTATTTGCGTCCGATTTCTTTTAACTTCTTGAGTCAGATTGATAATGCAGAAGAATATGGAAACAATGGGTATTAGTACTCTTACAGATTAAATTTAGATTAAAGAGGGGATATGTCGTGGTGATATGTCCCTTTTTTATATATCTTTGCGTAATCGAACAGAACTTTTAAAAAGCGGAACTATGTTAGAAGAAATTTTAGCTTACAACAAGCAATTTGTTGAGAATAAGGGATACGAATCGTATATTACCAATAAATATCCCGATAAGAAAATAGCTATTCTTTCCTGTATGGACACCCGACTGACTGCTTTGCTTCCAGCCGCATTAGGAATTAAGAATGGCGATGTAAAAATGATAAAAAATGCAGGTGGCGTTATTTCCCATCCTTTCGGTAGCGTGATACGTAGTTTGCTCGTTGCTATTTTTGAGTTGGGGGTAGAGGAAATAATGGTGATTGCTCATTCTGACTGTGGAGCTTGCCACATGCACAGTGAAGTAATGCTCGAAAAAATGAAAGCACGCGGGATCAATCCGGATTATATTGACATGATGCGTTTCTGCGGAGTTGACTTTCATTCGTGGCTGGATGGCTTCGAAGATACGGAAAAGTCGGTGAGAGGAACAGTTGATTTTATTGTACGCCATCCTTTGATCCCTTCAGATGTGACAGTCTACGGGTTTATTATTGATTCTACGACCGGGGAATTAACTCGGATTGTATAGATAATTAGATAGATTAGGTAAATAGATAAACTTCTTTTTTAATCCCCTAAATATAGTGACGCTATCCTATCATGATAGTGACGCCATTCCTATTGTATAGTGTCGCTATGTCTGGAGGATAGTGACGCTATTTTGAAGACAAAAAAATAAGGCAGCTTTTTATCGGCTGCCTTTATCTTTCTACGGTTATATACTTTCTTTGACTGGTGCACTCGTTTGTGACAAATAGGGTGCCCGTACATCTCAATTTCTGCCTCACGGCTAGCTTTACGATTCGCTTTAATGTAATCGTCTTGTGTAATTCGCTTTTTCATAATGAAATTATTTATCTGTGCAAAGATACAATATATTCTTCATTTAGTGGAGTATTTGGCACTCTTTTCATCTCATAGATTCCCTTCTGACAATAGAAATGAAAAAGATACTTTTATTTCCTATTACGCTCGGTTTGCATTATCTTTGCATACATTAATCAAATGAAACCGGAAAATAATATGGAAAATTTCAGTGAATTAATAAAGAACCGTCGTAGTATGCGGAAGTTCACCGATGAAGAGTTGACACAAGATCAGGTAGTTACGTTGATGAAAGCAGCTTTGATGTCTCCTTCTTCCAAACGTAGTAATAGTTGGCAGTTTGTAGTGATTGATGATAAAGAGGTATTGAAAGAATTGTCTCATTGTAAGGAACAGGCTTCTTCATTCATAGCCGACGCTGCTTTGGCAATTGTGGTAATGGCCGATCCGTTGGCCAGTGATGTTTGGATTGAAGATGCTTCTATTGCTTCTATCATGATACAGTTGCAGGCCGAAGATCTCGGCTTGGGAAGCTGCTGGGTGCAGGTCCGCGAACGTTTCACTGCTACCGGAATGCCTTCCGATGAATTTGTCCATGGAATCCTGGGTATTCCTCTGCAACTTCAAATTCTTTCCGTTATTGCTATCGGACATAAAGGGATGGAACGTAAACCTTTCAACGAAGAACATCTTCAATGGGAGAAAATTCACATAAATAAATTCGGAGGAAAATAAATATGGGAGCTGCTAAAGCGAGTAACAGCAAAGATACTTATTTGGCTACTGCTGTTACCTTTATCGTTATCGGAGCACTTTATCTGATTGATAAACTGATTCATTTCTCCACTATTGGACTACCTTGGGTGATGAATAAAGACAATATGTTATTGTATGCTTCGATCTGTTTTCTTATTTTCAAACGCGATAAATCAATTGGTTTTGTGTTACTTGGTCTTTGGCTGGTGATGAATATCAGTCTGGTAATATCATTGCTGGGTTCGTTATCCGGGTATCTGCTGCCATTGACTTTGCTCATTGTTGGCATCATTTTATTCTGGTTTGCAAAACGGTAAGGAAATAATGAAGAGAAGTATAGAAGATACACCGATTGTGTTTATTGGCGCAGGTAATCTGGCTACTAATCTGGCGAAGGCTCTCTATCATAAAGGTTTTCGCATTGTGCAGGTATATAGCCGGACCATGGAATCTGCCCGTACTTTAGCCGAGAAAGTTGAAGCTGAATATACTACAGATTTACAGGAAGTCTCCAAAGATGCCAAATTGTATATTGTATCTTTGAAAGATGCCGCTTTGGTAGATTTGTTGCCGCAGATAACAGAAGGGAAACAGAATTCTTTGTTGGTGCATACTGCGGGAAGTATCCCGATGAGTATTTGGGAAGGGCATGCAGAACGCTATGGGGTATTCTATCCGATGCAGACATTCAGTAAACAACGTGAGGTCAATTTTCAGGAAGTGCCTTTCTTTGTTGAAGCGAAACGACCGGAAGATGTAGAGTTCTTGAAAGCTGTTGCCGCCACTCTTTCAGAGAAAGTTTACGAAGCTTCTTCTGAGCAACGTAAAAGCCTTCATTTGGCTGCTGTTTTTATTTGTAATTTCACAAATCACATGTATGCATTAGCTGCTGATTTGCTTGAAAAATACAACTTGCCTTTCGATGTCATGCTTCCGCTGATAGACGAAACGGCACGTAAAGTACATGAGCTGGCACCACGTGATGCACAGACCGGACCCGCTGTTCGTTACGATGAGAATGTGATGAACAATCATCTTGCCATGTTGGTAGATTCTCCGGCATTGCAGGATATATATAAACTAATGAGCAAAAGTATCCATGAGCACCATCAACTATGATTTATCCCGTATCAAGGCTTTAGCTTTTGATGTAGACGGAGTATTGAGTTCGACAACCGTACCTTTGCATCCTTCCGGAGAGCCGATGCGTACTGTGAATATCAAAGATGGGTACGCTATCCAGTTGGCTGTGAAAAAAGGACTTCACATAGCCATCATCACCGGTGGCCGTACAGAAGCAGTGCGTATCCGTTTTGAAGGACTGGGCGTGAAGGATCTGTATATGGGATCTGCCGTCAAGATACACGACTATCGTGATTTTCGTGATAAATACGGACTGACCGATGATGAAATTCTCTATATGGGCGATGATGTTCCGGATATTGAAGTGATGCGTGAATGTGGACTTCCATGTTGTCCGAAAGATGCCGTGCCGGAAGTGAAATCCGTAGCAAAGTATATCTCTTATGCAGACGGCGGACGTGGTTGCGGACGTGATGTAGTGGAGCAAGTACTGAAAGCTCATGGTCTGTGGATGGCAGAAGATGCTTTCGGCTGGTGAAATCAACTGGTGACATCAATAAAAAGTATTTTCAACCATAAACCATAAATTATAAATCATAAATCGAATCATGTTTGATAATTTAAAGAAATATCAGATTATACTAGCCTCCAATTCTCCCCGTCGGAAAGAATTGATGTCAGGCTTGGGAGTGGACTATGTAGTCAGAACATTGCCGGATGTAGACGAGTCATATCCGGATACATTGGTTGGTGCTGAAATACCCGAATATATTGCTCGTGAAAAAGCAGATGCCTATCGTACCATGATGGAGCCAGGAGAATTATTGATTACAGCAGATACCATTGTCTGGATGGATGGAAAAGTACTTGGAAAACCGGAAGGTAGGGAAGGAGCCATTGAAATGCTTCGTGCTCTTTCGGGAAAGTCTCATCAGGTTTTCACAGGTGTTTGCCTGACTACTACCGAATGGCAAAAAAGCTTTACCGCTTCTTCCGAAGTATTGTTTGATGTCTTGTCAGAAGATGAAATCCAGTATTATGTCGACCGCTATCAGCCGATGGATAAGGCAGGAGCGTATGGCGTTCAGGAATGGATCGGGTATATCGGTGTGAAATCAATTTCAGGTAGCTTCTATAATATTATGGGACTTCCCATACAGAAGTTGTATGGAGAGTTGAAAAAGTTATAGTAAGGATTCTGAATCTATCTGAATATTTCTACTTAATCCAATAATATGAAAAGGCTGCCTCAAAATAGAAAATGAGGCAGCCTTTTTCTGTATTCTTAAGCAGGGATATTTACTGAATATCCCGAATTGAAAGATGCAGGAGACTATAATAAATCCAACATCAGAGGAATGTCCTCTTCTCGAATCCCTTGTGTGAGAAGAGATTCTTCATCTTTGTGGAACATCTCCAAGAATCTTTCCCGGTTCCCACTAGCTGTAATGGCTTTTCCGTAGAAAACGGCAGCTTTCTGAATATCTCCCATTACCCAGGCCACATGCCCTGCGTTCATATAATCAATAGCCAGCGGCTTTTGTTCAATAATCTTTTCATAATATTTCATCGCCTGTTCATATTTCTGACTGATGAACGAGCACCAACCGATGCCGCGCCACGCCTTTATACAATTGTTCTCGATGAAATCCAACTTGAAGAAATAATTCAGAGCTTCCTCATATTGTCCCAGTTCAGCTAGGCAACTACCGATATAGAAAGTCACATTGGTATCTTCCGGAGCAGCTTCTTCTACCTTTTTATAATAAGTGAGTGCAGCCTGATAGTTTCTGTTTAACCGGTAACAAATAGCCAGGTGGCGATTGTTCCAAATATTATCCGGCTTCAGTGTGTCTGCTTTCAGATAAGCCTGAATAGCTTCTGCATATTTCTTTCTTTTCTGTAATGCATAGCCAAACTTCTGATAATATTCTGCACTTTCTCCTTCGAATCCTCCAATAGACTCCAGTTCTTCATAAATTTCAATAGCCTCGTCCCAACGTTCCTTTGCCAGATAAAAATCGGCAATGGGGAACAATACATCTTCCCAATACAAGATATTGTCGAGTGCAGGAACGTGATGAAGATCGAGCTTCTCTTTAAAAATATCTCTGAACTCACTCTTGCGTACACTAAGTTTGAAGAAACGGTACAAGTCGTGCAGGTATTGGTTGCTGACCGTTCCCGGACGTTCATTGAACCTCTTCATTGTTTCAACATTCGATTTCTCTGCCAATTCTGCCACCTGCTGTTCGTTCAACTGACTCAACATCATATCTTGTTGCGACTGTGGCAATTGATGAATCGTGAAAAAGAGCGAGTACTTATCGCTGTTGCTGAAAAAGCCCGATTGAAGAATTAAATCCAGCAGACTGCCTCCCTGATTTCCCGCTTGTTTCATTGCTTTGAGCACATTGGACTGTTGTTTGCTGAATGGATAAAACCAGTTATGCACCTCGCGGAAGAACGGATAATTTTTCAATGCGGCAAAAGTGCTCATATACACATCTGCGCCCTCTAATTGCAATTCGTTCATTTCACGCAATTTATCTCCCAGGCCGGACTTCTCGAACGCATCTTCCCAATCCGGGTTCATATCATTGTTTTCTTCATCGTTTTCTTCAAAACCGAATCGCATATTTTTCATGGAGGAAACATTCTTCAGCATTTCAGGAATAATCTCTTCCCTCATTTTTTTATCAATCTTTTCCGTTTCCTGACACAATAGCATTTGGCGGTAAATACGTGCGACGTCTTCTCTGAATGAAGGTATTTCCTCCATGAGATCTACCCTTTTGATAAGTTCCGGATAAAAAGAAAGACGGCTTCTGTAGATGTGGAAGATAATCATTGTACCTACCAATGCCCGTTGGCTGACGTTGACGTTAGGGTGTTCGTAAGCATTGAGCAGCCACATTATTTTTCGTATGTCGAAACATTCCATCAAGCTCAATGTGAGGGCACTGACAAATAAGCATAAGTCATCTCCCGGAAGTAATTCCGAGGCAAGCATAGCTTTTGCGTCTTCCTCGTCCTCGGGAGTCCATGCACTGTTTGTCCATGTTCTTATAAACATAAACTTGAGCGTATCTTCATGCCGTCTTAAAACTTCATCCATCTTTTCGTCAGACAGTAATCCGCTGACTGCCAAGTCGTCATTAAATGACTCCAATATGTGTAATATTGTTTTGATACCATAGTTCGACAAGTCCGCCGATCTGGGAGTGCGGCGTACCTCATGATAATATCTTGATGAAGCGTTGTCCAACATGAGCAAACGTGATTGGTCGGCAATTCCCCAGGTGTCTGCTACCATTTTTTGATACAGATTCCACCGGTCAGGGTCGTTTGCTCCCTGTTTCATGTATTCTAGCATATATTTGTAGGAAGTCTGCAATTGTTCCAGGCGAGTGCGCAAATCCCAGTCAGGACACTGCCACAGCAAAGATTCCAACTGCATTAAGGCTTCTTTGAGTCTTTTCTCTTCAAGTAAAGTACGTATATATGCGTATTGTTCATTAATCGTTTTTTCGTTCATCATTCTTTAATTATTTATTTTTTCCAATCCAGGTCAAACGTTTCCAGAGACCCTCAAAAGGACCGTGTTTATGGTGTCGGAGCCACCACGAACAAAATACCATTTGTAATAGAACAAAAAGGATGCCAAAAAGGAAACTGTAAGTGATTCCTAAATATCGTCCAAGTTCAAATCCCCAATGATAGAACAAAAGAGAACCGAAAATAGATTGCCCGAGGTAGTTCGTTAAACTCATTTTACCATAAGATGTGAAACGCATAAAGAAACTGCGGTCTTTCACACGGTAGAAAGTCAGCAGTAATCCTGTTACTAGCAATACCATGAAGCTAAGGTTGCTGAATGAACTTAATATCAATTGCAAGGGAACAAGGATGGCACTTCGTTCGATGAATTCCGGCAGCATATTGTTCAATCCGTAGATGGGGAAGAAGCAGAGAAGCGAAACGGCCAATGCCTTTAACCACAGGCGTTCGTTCTGTTCGCTGTACAGGAAATATTTGCGGCGACCGACAAGCATTCCGAATAAGAATAACCCCGGTGTCTGTAAGATACGTCCATGTTCCAGTGCCCAGGTCATATTGGCCAGTTGTCCTTCCCACATATTCATGCGGACTGTTTCAAGGAAAGTTCCGTTCTTTTGTACGTCGAAAGCAATGCTGAAATAATAACCTGCCAAACTTTTTCCTGCCACATAGTCAGGATTACACAAAGCATAAATCAATTTCACCCAGTCGATAGGTTGTAGAATTAATAAAGTAGCGAAGATGACAACCGTGCGGTCGCTCATCCGGCAGAATATCGGAAGGATAATTCCTAAAATCGCATACATAGTCAATATTTCACCGGTAAAGAAAGCGGCATTGAACTGTCCTATCATGAAGAGAATGAATAATCTCCATAAAAAACGCAAGCGGAAATCTTTCCCTCTCCGTTGTTGGTTGTTGTCCTGAATGTAGAAACTAAAACCGAAGAGTAGGGCAAACACAGCGTATGCTTTGTTACTGAATGTGAAGAATAACCCTCTCCAAATAGCCTGATCGGTAAATTTCATCCATTCAAAAGGTACTTCTTCCGGGAAAGAGTAGAAATTAAAATGTTCAATACTGTGTAAGAGAATAATTCCCATTACTGCTAATCCTCTTAATACGTCGGCCACGTCTATTCGGGCGTTGGTTTCCGCGATTTTGTGTTCCATGATTTCTTCGTTTCTGTTATTTATAAGGTTGATATTCTATAATTATTTGATTCCGCTGTTTCAATACTGCTACTCCAGCCCTAATACCGGATGCTAATACTTGATATTTAATATTTAATTTAAAACCTTACCTGCACTTGTGCCTGTATCAGATTGGAGTCTTTTTGTCCGTCTCCTTTCTTGTCGCAAAAGGTATATTGTGCCTGCAACCGGCATCTGGGGTAGAACCAGTATTGTACGCCTGCAATATAGTTATTCTGTTTGAAATCAGCAGCTTTGTTCGGGTTGAAATAATCGAACGAAGCGATGAAATCGAAATTCCGGGCGAAGCGTACACTGCCTGTTGCATAGAAACCTTCGCTTTTCACACTCCGGTCTTTTCCGGCAAGATATTCCGTGCGCAGATTAAAGGTGGAAGTGGTGACAACCCCTCCTGCACTCCAGCGTTTCTTGGCGTAATTTTCTCCGGCTTTAATTCCGGTATATTCCGAATCTGCTATGGCATGTCCTGTTCCGCGGATAAACGAACCACCTACGGATAACCATTTCAGCGGATTAACCATCAAGTTACCGACTACATCTTTTTGACTGTTTTTGTCTTTGGTGTTCAATCCCTGTCCGTTCATTACAGCCACTTTGTATTGCAGGAAGTCGCGAAATAATTTTCCGTGAAGCATCATACCGATATCCCGTCCGGACGTCATTCCGTAACACTTATCGCTGCCGCTTACTCCCGCCAGATAACAAACCGACTGCGAATAACAATTGATGAGTTCTACTGTGGTAGGAGATAATTCATTTTCTATGGTATAAGGAACCTTGAATTCACCGATACGTGCCGTAAGTCCGGGGAGAAACTGATAATCGGTATACACTTCGAGTAACATGCCCCCATTGTAGAAGTCATACATAAAATCACAAGTCCACCGTTTGGTGATCTTTCCGTGTGCCATGAAAATGATTCGTTTGATGTCGAATGTATTGTCCGGGTTCGCTGCATCGTCATAAGTATATCCCAATTGGGCATATCCGGAGAGACTAATCCGTTCTTTCAGTGTGTTGACAACTTGATTTAGTGGTGTCTGCTCCTGTGCCAGGAGAGGATTTTGCATACCTGTAATGCATAATACAAAGGTTAAGAGTTGGAGTAGTGTTTTTCGCATGAGTTAGTTGTTATTTGATTTTGATTATGGTTGATACTGTATTATGGTTGATACTGTGGGGATATACGTTGTGTCAATCAGATTCTTTTCAGAGTAGGTTTCGGGGATTCGGTGGTTTTCTTTCAACCACTGTATAGCTTTATCTATCCCTTCAGCCGAAGGGCGTTTTGCTTTTTGATAATTGGGGAGGGCGACGAGTCCTGTCAGATTTTCCGGTACACCTATTTCTATCAGCACTTGCTCCCATTCCTTCTGGGGATGCATTTTTATATAATCTACTCCCAGATTATAACCTGTGATGAGTAGTTCGATTTCTTTTCTTTTTTCGTTGAGCGCTTTTCGTGAGAAAGCGGTAGCCGTAAAATCAATGCCCAATTCCTGTGTACTTACCAATGAACGATGCTGGCTGTTCATGGCGATGGATGCGGCAGGGTCGGGCAGGAAAGAGGCGTCAATCTGATTGTACTGCAACATTTGCAGTCGGAGAGGAAGCTGGCCGATTTCCGGCATATTCATTTCTGAAAGACTGATTCCGGCTTTGCTTAATAACTGGTCGGTAGCATATTCGATAACTGTGTTGCGTGACACAGCAATATTCTTTTCCTTGAGCTGTTCCAGTTGATTGATATTACTTTCTTTAGAGACAATGAAGCAGAAATAACCATCATTTTTCAGGACGAACCCTAAATCTGCATGATGGATAGCTTGCAGCACTACTGCGCTGGGATAGTCGGTAATCATGCCATCCATTTTCCCGGTCTGGAAAGCAGCGTCCCGGTTGTTGGCAGAGTTGAATGAAAGAATAGTCAGGTTCAGCCCTAATGAATCGTAGATACCTTGTGTTTTAGCTATATGGAAAGGGAGTCCGTCCAGTGTAGGCATCATGCCCAGGGTGAGTGGTTGCAGTTCGGTTAGAGGTAAAAAAGAGCTGTCTCCTTTTTTACTCTGACAGGAGTAAAGGAAGAGAAGGATGAACCAAAAGAGTAGTATCGGTCTTTTCATACCTCGTTTTTGTAAATAAGAGGAACTCCGTTTTTTATAAATAAGGGCAACTCTTTTCACAAAGAACTGCCCTCTTATCATTAACTATTTAAAAAATTAACTAATTATCTAGTTCTATTATTCTTGAATAGCAGCGATACCCGGAAGAACTTTTCCTTCGATTGCTTCGAGCAATGCGCCACCACCGGTTGAAACGTAAGATACACCGCTAGCCAAACCGAACTTGTTAACACAAGCTACAGAGTCGCCACCACCCACAAGTGAGAATGCGCCGTTCTTAGTTGCTTCAACGATTGCTTCACCTACTGCACGTGAGCCGTGAGTGAAGTTGTCAAATTCGAATACACCTGTAGGACCGTTCCAAAGAATAGTCTTAGATTCTTTGATAACGTTAGCGAAGATTTCTTCAGTCTTAGGACCGATGTCAAGACCTTCCCATCCGTCAGGAATTTCGTCAACAGCACAGAATTTAGTATTTGCATCGTTAGAGAATGCGTCAGCAATCTTAGCGTCAACAGCCAATATCAGGTTTACACCTTTTTCTTTTGCTTTCTTCATCAAATCCAAAGCCAGGTCAAGTTTGTCGTCCTCACAGATAGAGATACCGATTTTACCACCCATAGCCTTAGTAAATGTATAAGTCATACCACCGGCGATGATTAAGTTGTCTACCTTGCTCAACAGGTTTTCGATGATTTCGATTTTAGAAGAAACTTTAGAACCACCCATGATAGCAGTGAACGGACGTTTGATGTCGTTCAATACTTTATCAACGGCTTTCACTTCTTTTTCCATCAGGTAACCGAACATCTTGTTGTTTACATCGAAATATTTAGCGATCAATGCTGTAGAAGCGTGTGCACGGTGAGCAGTACCAAATGCGTCGTTAACGTAGCAGTCAGCGTAAGAAGCCAATTTCTTGGTAAATTCTTTCTGGCTTTCTTTTACTGCTTTCTTAGCAGCAGCTTTTTCTTCGTCAGTTGCATCTTCAGCCAAACCTCTTGGTTTGCCTTCTTCTTCAGCATAGAAGCGAAGGTTTTCGAGCAACAGCACTTCTCCCGGTTGCAGAGCAGCAGCTTTTACAGCAGCTTCTTCGCCCATGCAGTCGTTAGCGAACTGAACTTCAACGCCCAGCAATTCAGACAGATGCTTGATGATATGTTTCAAAGAGAATTTATCGGCAACGCCTTTCGGACGGCCCAGGTGAGAGCCAATGATGATGCTTCCGCCGTCTGCCAGGATCTTCTTCAAAGTAGGAAGAGCTGCACGCATACGAGTGTCATCTGTAATGTTGAAGTTTTCGTCCAGGGGTACATTGAAGTCCACGCGAACAAATGCCTTTTTACCGGCAAAATTGAATTTGTCAATTGTCTGCATAATACTCTATTTTTATTTAAAAGTGTTTTTAAAATTCTTCTTTTAGAACGACCGCAAAGTTACTATTTATTTCGGTTCCTTGCTATTAAATCGTTATTTATTCTTGGCTTTTGGTTCCTCTTTTGTAACTTTATAGGTGTTACAGAAATATTTGCACATCATTTGCAAACCACAGGTGTCACATTTGGGAGTGCGTGCCTGACAAACATAACGACCGTGCAGAATGAGCCAATGGTGGGCAATCGGTATGAGTTTTTCCGGAATATTCTTCACCAATTCTTTTTCCACACTGAACGGAGTGGTGCAACTATCCGGCACCAGTCCGATGCGGTGGCTGACACGGAATACGTGTGTATCTACTGCCATGGCAGCTTTATTGAACACAACCGACTGGATGACATTGGCTGTTTTTCTTCCTACACCGGGCAACTTTATCAAATCATCCAGATTGTCGGGCACCTGGCTGTTGAAGTCATTCACCAGCATCTTTGCCATACCGACCAGATGTTTGGCTTTGTTGTTCGGATAGGACACACTTCGTATATATTCGAAAATAACTTCCGGCGTAGTGGCTGCCAGCGCTTCCGGAGTCGGAAAATCTTTATACAAAGGGGGAGTGATGATATTCACCCGTTTGTCCGTACATTGTGCAGAAAGAATAACAGCTATCAGCAACTCATACGGATTGTTGTAATGCAGTTCGGTCTCGGCTACAGGTACATTGTCCTGAAACCAGGCGATTACTTTCTCATAACGTTCTTTCTTTCTCATCGTAGCTTATTTTTATGGTAATGAGGCGTCACTTTTAGTTTGAAATAGAGGGCGGAAACTACTGTCAGGCAGGCTCCGAAAAGATAAGCCTTATCAAATGTACTAATTTCTGCGATATATCCACCGGTCAGCATACCGATACCGATTCCTACGTCCCAAGAGGTAAGATAGGTGGAAGTGGCTGTTCCCCGCTGGCTATTGGGGGCAAGGTTGACAAACAACGTATTAAATGCCGGAAACATGATTCCAAATCCGACCCCCATCAACAATGCGATACCAAAAAACAGGATGTTGCAAACGGTATCATTCCATTGAATCAGATATACACAGGCTGAAAGCAGGAAGAAACTGCAAACAACCAGGTATAATCCAGCTATTATTACTTGCGTTATTTTTCCGCGATCCACCAGTTTCCCCGAAAAGATGCGGGAGATTGCCATGCCGACAGCCATAAAAGTAAAGAAGAATCCGGTTTGTGTGTTCAATCCTATTTGGCGGGCATACATGGCGACATAGTTGGTTGTCATTCCGTAAGGGATGGAAAGTAACAATAGGCTAAGTCCGGCTGGCAGTCCTTTCATCAAAATAAAACGGTCGAGTGAAATCGGTTCCCGTTTCACAGGAGGTTTATAGGGCGTTTTCACCAGACTGGCACATAGAAAACCCAAAATGCAGGAACCGAATGCGTAACAGAAGATCGTAGCAAAAGAGACTCCTGCATCGTGCAGAAACAGTCCGAACATCGGCCCGATGGACATAGCTGTATTGTTGGTAAGCCCGTAATAACCTAAACCTTCTCCACGGCGGGAAGATGGCATAATGTCTATCACTACCGTGTTTCCTCCTACTGTAACCATTCCGAAAGAGACGCCATGAATGATTCGGAATATAATAAATAAGGTAAGGGAGCCGGCTATTAAATACCCGCCGAACATCATCATAAAGATGAAGTAAGCAAACAGATAAAGAGGTTTGCGGGCAAACGTGTCGAGCAGATAACCGGAAAACGGACGGATGCAGAGAGCGGCTACCGTATAGTAAATCCGGAAAAACCAGACGTGCCGCTTAACAAAAACGATGCGTTTCAAAAAGTACAAAAACGACACGTACAAGAAAAAAGGTGAGCGCGGTCCTATTCAGCATGATCAAAGCCCACCGTTTTTCTTTCACTTGAACCCTCTTTAAATGGCTTTAAAATATCATTTAAAAGCCATTGCAGATTCAAAATAATTCACTATCTTTATGCAATGTTAGGCTGCTATACCTGACACCTCATCCGGCTTCGTGTACAGCATCATGTCTGTATATTTAGCTTGATAGTTTACGCTTGCACTAAACTCCACTTTCCTGCATTCCTTGAATGGGCTGCCGACAAATGGGTTTCGGTCCATCCAGTCGCACAGTTCTAAAATGGAAGACTTGTTCGAAGTGAAATACACGAACGAATGCCCTTTCAGAACGGTTAGTACATCCAGATAGTCAGCCAGACGCCAGAACATCTTGTAAGTACCCACCTCGGTGGAGAGGTACGGCGGATCAACCAGGAACACCACACCCGGAACATCTTTGTAACGTTTGAATACTTCCTTGTAGTCTTCGCTGGTTATAGTCAGTCCTTCCAGATAATCCTTTGCTTCGGGATAGTCTGTCTGCCGAATCCTATTGTAAATGGCTTCTTTCTTCATTCCTTCCAAACTGGTCACATATTTCATGGCGAACAACAAGGATGCGGAAACCGTGATATAATCCACGTAGCCGTGCTCTTTTTCTTCCCTCTCAATACGGGCAAACATTTTATCGCGAATCTCCCCGGTTATACGTTTGTTTCTGGGTTCCCCTTCAGCTATCCGACGCAAATCGGATAACAGCACATTAGTGGCCGGGATATTTACAAGTCGGCAGCGGTAGTTGTCGAAGTCATTATACACAACGGTGGCATCAGACCTGACACATTTGGTAATATGTGACAGCAGGCCCGAGCCACCAAACAGGTCCACAAACACGGTGCTGTCCGGGAACTGTCCCAGCACCTTGATAAATTCCCTCGCAAACATGCGTTTCTGCCCCACGAAAGGAAGCGGGGCGGACAAATACATCTTTTTCATTTCATTCTGTTTTAAAACGGCCGCAAAGGTCCCCAGAATAAACGAAAAACAGCGGGAAACATGAACTGTTCCCGCTGCAAGACATATACAGCAAACTACACGTTCAACCCGAAGCGGACCGTCTCGTCACCGGCGATCAGCGCACGGGTGCCCGGGATATTATTCTCGTAGATATGTACATTGCCCAGGTAGAGGGTGATCGACTTCAAGGGAAGTTCTATCTGCCGCGCCATCAGGTACAGGTGATAAATATCGGAAGGCAGCCCGAGGTTCGCGTCACTGCTACGCTGGTAGGCGGATAGAACCAGTTCACCGCCATCTAACTGGAACTGTACCAGACTCAAACAGGGTGCCTGGTTGCTCTCGGCACCGGTTTCGCCCAGGAAAAGCACGTAGTTCTTGCTGTTGCGCCTCTCCCGGTTAATTTTCGCTATCAACGGGGGCAGCTTCTCGAAATAGGTCGGGTAACTGTTCACCAGGATGGAGCCGCAATAGTCCCACCAGTTGATGCCGGCCTCCCGGTACTTCTCCACGTTGCGCTCACCCTGCATAAATAACTGCAACTCGCTGCGGAGCTTCTTACGGGCGATATGATGCCCCTCGAATATGTCGAGCAGGTCCGCCGGTGTCAGCGAGAGCTGCTCGTTCAGAAGGTACTGTATGTTTCCCTTCTTGTTGGTCTGTGTCTTTCCCGTGGCAAGAATCTTGTCCAGGATACGGTAATACTTGTTCATAGCCATTTCCTCCTTCTAAATTTGAAACACCCTAAAGATAAGGGGAAACGGCACTCCCTACGGCATAAAACAACCCGTTCACACTGCAAGCGTCTTGCAGTCGCTCTGGAATCGTTTCACCAAGGCATAAACCTTGCGTTCGCTCACCGAATACTTTTCGGACAATACGGCCACAGCATACGAGACTTTTTCACCTTGATCGAGTAGGCGGGTATAGTCCGCGTACAGGTCGATATACCGGGCATCTTCCAGACGAATGCCGGCCGCCTGAAGCCTTTTCAACAGCTCCCGGTTAAAGTTTAATATCTCAATCACTTTCATACAACAAAAAAATTATATCTTTGCATCGCCAATCATTTTTTAGACAACAAAAAAAACGTCAAACCGTGACAGAGGGTATTTGCCCCCGGTCGCGCGGTTTGGCGTTTCATGTTTATAAAAGTGATTGGCGTTACTTTTTAACAGGCCGGGGGCTTTTTTCTTATCCTCCCCCGAAGGATTTATTCCACCCGGTACTTCTCCGGATCAAAAGCGTCTTTCTTCCTCCAGCCGTCAGACAGCGTGTCCTGAACATGCTTCATGGCTTTCGTGTAGAAATCGGTCAGTTCCTCCAGTGTGACGAACTCCCGATATTGGGGAACCTCATCCGTACCGAACTTGAATGTCACGGGAAGCGTAGCACCACCAGTCTGTACGGCCAGATCATACGCTGCCTTATAATTGAACTGGTTTTCACTTGACAGCCATACCGGCATACCTTCATAGAGAAAACCGGAAAGTATCTCACGGTCAATTTGCTCATTATACCAGTCTGTAATGACGGACTTTATAGTATCCATGTGAGGTCTGCCGACAAAGCTTTCCTCCATATAGGAAGCGGATCCGTCTTCACGTTCCTGCACATCCCAGCGGATGCGCCATCTGTTGCGTGCCGGGCTCACGCACTCGATCAGTCTTATCCCGGATGTTCCTTCTACCCGTTTCATGTAAATATGTATTTAGTTCGACCTTTGCCGAAGGTTTCCGTCTTGATGGTGGTTTCGAACGGGAAGCCGTCCGGCATTTCCTTCACTTGCAAGAGGATGTTCTTCATCTCCTCGCTGTTGGTAAAGAACTTTTTCGGTTCGCCGTTCATCTCAATGGCCACGATACAGCGGTCCTCGCCCTGTTCGGTCTTGATGCCCGTCTCAAAGTCCTTCACAATAATCGGTAAGTTTACCAGTTCCCGGATGCTTACCACCACCCCGGGAAAACGTTTCTTGCCGTCCTCCGGCTTGTAGGAAACGTTCAAGTCTTTAAATGATCTCATGTCTTTGCCTGTTAATTTTTTAAACAACGTATGACAGTCGGCGTGCTTGGCCATCCCGTAGAACGACGCTATCAGCTCACGCCTCCTCCTTCTCGATTTTACCTCGTGCATTTTTCGGGCGAACTTCTGCTTGATGCGCTTGCGAATGCGGACATGGTCCGCACCGAAAGTCACATACCCCAGAAAGTCGATGCCCTCGCCCGGCGGGAACACGCGCTCGTTCCCCTTCACCAGGAGACCGGCACACTCCATGCGCCCGTGGACGGCATCACGAATCTTCCACAGTTCCGCTTTCGTTTTACCCAGTACGACGCCGTCATCACAATAGCGGTAGAAATGACGCACAGCATACCTGTCCTTCAGATAATGGTCCAGATACACAGACAAAAGCAAATTGCCCAGCCCCTGCGAGCTGCGCAGGCCGATACTCAGACCTTCAGGCATCAGGCGGACAAAGCTCTCCAGCATGGTCACGAGCTTTGCGTCCTTGAACACCCGGCTGACGCAATACATCACAAAATCCTGCTTCACGCTCTCGTAGAATTTGGTGATGTCAAACTTGTAACAGTAACGCGTACCATCAGGGTCCTCGGCCATGTCACGGCGGACATACGCCAGGAGGTCGTGCATACCCCGTCTCTTGATACTGGCGGAGGTGGTACGGATGAAACGTTTCCGCAGATGGCGGTCCACCACCGCCATGATGGCATGCACGGCGATGCGGTCCTTCATCGGGATCACCTGGATGCGGCGCAGCTTGCCGCCCTCGATGATCTCGCGTTCACGGTAGTCCTTCACGCGGAAAGTACCGGATGCGATCTGCGCGGCCAGCTCCTCCAACACCTCGGGCTTATGCGCGAGCAGATAGCCCCCCTGGCGGCTGCGTTTACGCTTGCTGCCGCGAAGGACCTGCCGGAAGGAAGCCTCCATGTTGGAAGGCTCCACGATCTCCTCGATAATATACCCAACCCTGCGCATAAATTACTGTTTATTGCTTTTAATACGGGGCCTTCAATCCCCCGGGCCCGGCTTCTTCGAACCGTTTCCGGCCTACCAAACCCTACCCGACACTTTATTTTTCAGTTTTCCGGCCCTTGCGGACCGCTGTTACTGCGGCTTGCCCCCCTCGGCACCACGGTGGGGACAAGTCCCCGGTGTTGTACGCCGATTAAAATTTCCTTTCGATTGTTGTTCAGACGAGAACCGATGTTCGTGTTCGTATTCGAGGAATCGTTGTTCGCATTCGACATCGAAACACCGCCATTCGGGTTCGCGTTGTTGTTGCCACGATAGACCACACGGCCTATGGGGAGGCGCCACCTTTCAAATGCAAAAGTACTATTTTCAAATTATTATTTAACAAACAGATACAAAACCTGACGTCAAAAAATATTTTTCGACGGGCTGACGCCCGTAATGAACGGCGTTCCCCTGCTCGGGGAACACCGGACGTTTTGTCGCTTCGCTCCCGCTTTGACGCTTTACGCTGCCGGTCATGCCACCTCGCTTAACGACTTGAACGCAGCGACGCTTGACGCCCTGACGAGCCGGCCGCGGAAGGCCAGACGAGAACCGATGTACGTGCTCGCATACGAGGAATCGTAGCTCGCATTCGACATCGAAACACCGCCATTCGGGTTCGCGTTGTAGTTGCCACGATAGACCACACGGCCGGAGGCAGTGGATATGTAGTAGATGTCGCAGTAATTTGTCGAGGAGGAACCCGAAACGGAACCCACCGGAATCACGTCCATATATTTGCCATGCGCCACGGCGGTAATCCAGATACCGGAGCTCACGGAACCCTTAACCAGGCGGGTACTGCCGTCAGGCATCCAGATGCGCCACTTCCCGGAATTGCCCGTGTCATTAGGGAGGTCCACGCCGTCCATCATGTCATATTTATGACCATAGATGTCCTCGTAGCCAAGGCAGCAAATATTATTCACCTGCGTAACCGTGGCCCCGCCGTAGTCATCCTTCTCACGGTACCACGCATACTGGTGGACGGAGTTTTCTATCAGGCTGTTCGTCACATTAGGGTTGATTGAGGAGGCTTCCTCGTAGCCGATCGTGTCCGTCATCCCGCGGCTCGCCGTACCACCCGTAGTACGGTTGTTCGTGTGAGAGCCCGCGCCGCATTGTTCCTGGCTGTCACGACGACCGTACTTCGCGTAGAAAAGATTCGCGATGCGCGAGTGCATAAGGGCATCAATCTGCTGCATACCACGCTGGACACTGTAATAGTGAAAATCAGCCCAGGTCATGCTCGCCGTAGTGCTCCCGCCGGTAATGCAGGCGCGAAGTTTGGAACCGACAACACTGCTGCCCACAACGGCACACAAGTGCTCGTCATTAGGCACCCATTCGGGTTCCATATCCTCGATCCTGTCACTGTTAGAAAGGACAACCTTATCGAACTCTGCCGTGTTCAGAATGGAGAAGTGAAGAGCAGTGGCACCCTCCGGAACATCGGCAATCAGGTACATACCGGCCTCGAACTTGTTGCTCAAGGTAGGGACGACGATTGAACTGATGACCGTGCCGGAATCGTCTGTGAAAATGCTTCCGACAAGGCTTGTACCGGGAACGCTCGGGAAACGCACACGCTTGTAACCGTCCACGTTCACCTTGCATACCGAATACGTACTGTCAGTACTGTAGCTGTTCGAAAGCGTATCCTTTCCGCTCATGATCTTACGACCGGAAAGATAACCGCCACTCGTGCCCTTAATGTCGTCAAGCGTAAGGACGTCAGCATCCGGAACGGAAGGCATGTTATCCGAACCGTTACTGCTGTAACAGGAGTAATGCTTGCCGTTCAGGTAATCATTGATACCCTTGCTCCAGAAGAAGGGCTCGTACATCATCCAGTCACCTTCAGTGCCGTCCAGTCTGGCAGCCGTGCCGTCGGCGTACTTGTTGCTGTCCGTGTCGTCCAGCGGGTAGTAGGTCATCTCACCGTCCAGGTTGTTCACCGTGGTATCAACGTTCGCCATGTTCACACCCCGCGTCGTCGCTTTTTTAGTCACTTTAGCAAGTACACGGTGACGCTGCTTCAGGATGGCGGAAATATGACCGCTCACCTCATACGCGTTGTCATACTTGTAGCCGGTACCGTTGTCAAGGTTGCTCACGTTCGCGTCATCCGATACCTCGTCGTCGAACTCGATCATCGTGTATTCCGGCTGCCGGATATTCAGTTCCGGGAAGTGCGCCTTCAGAGCGCTGTACGTATCGTCATCAATGTAGCGCGTGAGCTGTACCGTACCCACCAAAGCGCACGTGTCCGTAGTATTGCCATCGGAATCCACACCGCCCATCCCGACAAACTTATTCAGCCACGTACCGTCATCCTCGCGGTCAATACCGGTTACTCTGATACGTTCCACACTCGTGCAACGGCCCAGCAGGGTTTCCCAGTCAATACCTGGACAACTGTCAAAGATGAAGGTCTTCACCTTGCTGTAGCTTTCCAATGTCAGCCCGCCGGTGGTCAGTCTGCCCAGATATTCCAGACGGAGGCTGGTCAGTGTACCGGGAAGGTGGAGCAGCGTCACGGGAGAACCCTTGGCTAGCACCACGCTCTGCACCTGCGTACCGCGGGCCTCAAGTTCTTCCAGCTTGGTCTGCGCACTCAAATCCAGCTCGGTACTGGTACTTCCCCCGGTTTTCGCCTGTGCCTGGTTACGAAGGTTGAGTTTACGTAGCTGCTTGCAGTTGCCGATGTTCAACCACCAGCCGGTACTGCCGTTGCCGGAACTTTGAAGGTTCAGTTCGCGCAGCACGGTACATTTGCCCAGGTCGAAAGCGTTTTTCAGGTGGTCGGCGGCCCCGCTCATATCCAGCACCTTCATACGGCTCGCGCCATAAACCCTCAAGGGATCGTTCACCGTATAGGCACCGGTGATGGAAAGGCTCGCAGCCGCATCTTTCTTGATGATGCCGGTATTCCCTATATTCGGGCTGTTGTTCGTACCGTAGCCGAAAGCATAAACCTCGTTGGCCGTAATCTTCAGCACGTCGGGGGTGTCAGCAGCCGTACGTGCCAGATAGAGGTCGATGTTGTCACTGGTGAAATTGCTCGTGCCGTACTTGGCATCCAGAAGGGCGAAACGATTACGCACGAAATATTCACGGTGCGCACGGTTACTGCCCTGAAGGGCGTAGATGAACGGCCACACCTTGCCGTACATCTCCTGCGTGGCGGGCAGGATGTACTTCAGCTCGCCGCTCTTGTTATAGGCACGGTCGCACCAGTTGCCCGCCTGCTCCACGTTCAGCATGTCCAGGACACGGCTGGTGGTAAGTACACCGCGAAGAGCCTGCGCCTGTGTCTTCAGGTCAGCGTCCAGGTTGGCCAGAACGAGGTTCCAAAGCCAGCTGTCACGGCCTTCAAAGGCATATTTCCCGGCCTCGGCATCATAAGTGTCGCGGTCGGTGGTGTAGTCATACACCAGGAAACAGTCGTTGCGTTTTCCCATCTGGGTATCACCGTCGTAGTAGGTGATGTACCATATCAGGCCGTCCCACGTGCGCAGCATCATGTTCTTCGCACGCTGGTCAACGGCAAGGAAATAGTCCGTCCAGAGGTAATACGTCAGCAGGAAAGCCTTGTCGAAATAGTCACTTATCTCGTCCCTGAACTTCTCGCTCTTAAAAGTGGAGAGGTCGGCGCTCGTCGCACCGTCCGGAACACACGAGCGTATCCATGCGTACAACCGTTTCACGGCCGTACGCTGCGACTCGTCAAGGCCCGCCCATTTCACATCATCCGGAACGTTGGTCTCGGCACCGGCATCAAACACCTCCTCCAGATGAGCGTCACTTGTGGTCTTGAAAAGGCACATGGCCTCGGTATTGTTCAGCATTTCCAGAGTGAGGGGACAGGCAGGATCGTAACCCTCCACGCCACTAAGGCCGAACAGGTCGCCGCTCTTGCTTTTCTCGTTGTTGAAGTTGTACTGCCCCACATAGTCGTTCTCACCGTCCTCCGCAGCCGCCACAAACATGTCGATAGGCACACCGTCGATAGCGGTACGCACGGTGACCGCGTTCAAATCGCTGCCGCCCGTCTCGTACTGGTAACGCTGCGGAGGGGTGAGAAGCCCCATCTCCTTCAGCACGTCGTTGAACAGTTTGGCACCGCCTGTATTCAGCGACATGGACGAGTCGGAATAATCACTCTTCAGACAGATCAGGTTCATGGCGATGCCACCGGGACGGACGGGATATTTCTTTTCCGCCTGCTCCTTGCCGCCAACGGTGAAGCTAAGGTTCGTGCCGCCCTTGCTGATATAGATACGGATGTTCTTGCTCGGATATTTCGTGGAACTGGTACCCTGAATACGGATATAACAGTCACGAAGCACGAAGTCGTATTCGGATCCGAAAGGGGAGTAATAGAAGATATCCGCCGAAAAGTCCGTCTTCTTGTTGTTCTCGGCATACACGTCATCGAGTTTGTTCTGGCGCACGATACGCAGCACCCCCTTGCCCTTGGCACGCAGCTTGTCCATATCCACAGTGTCGGTATCACCCAGGATATCGTTCTCCTCGTACAGCGCGATCATCTCCTCACCGTCCGCACTGTCCACCATCCGGTTCTCCAGTTCCTCGTCGTCACTCAACCGGCGGGTATAGATACGCACGCTCTTTACCTCCACGTCCGCCCCGGCGCTGTCAATGGTGATATATTTCGGATTGTCCTGGCGGAAGCTGAAGGCGTTGTCGTAGATGTCGGCACCGGTACGGTTGCCGTCCACATAAAGCTCCATCAGACGGCTCTCATTGCGGGTACCCACCATGAGGGCCACCTTGATCCACCGGTCTTCCACATAATTCGTGCCCAGCTTGATCTCACGCTCCACCAGCTCGTCGTCCTCGTTGGTATAGGACACTTTCTCACCGGTCTTGAAACTCGCTTCCGAAGGGGTGATATAAAGCCCCTTGCCACTGTCGAGACAGTCCACAACTGCGGTATCGCTGTCAGTGGGATTGCTTACCCGGAGGGTCAGTTCAATGGTCAGTCCCGTACTTTTCACATCGGTGGCAAAGGGCCGGTAGCCGATGACGGCTTTCGCACCGTTGGTCAGCTTCAGCGCCTCACCCGTCCAGCCGTTGCTGCTCCAGTCAAAACCCTCGAACGTGGTCTCCACGCCGTTCGACTCCCATGTTCCGGGGTTACTCTCCCCGTTGCTGCGGCCCGCCGCGTCAAGCTTGACCGCCAGGCCGTAGGTGGCCTCGCTGATATCGATACCGCTCTCACCCACGTCGATGCGCAAAGTGTACCCGGTCGGACCGGCTTTCAGGACAAGCGTCTGCGTGCCTTCCTCGGTAAACCGGTTACTGTAGGTCATCATGCTGCGGGGAGCGCTCACGGTACTGCTCTTGACGCCGTTTTTCCAGAACTCCACTTCAGCGGGCACACGGTCGGGATCATAGGCCACCCAGTCGAAAGTGAGCTTCTCGTAGCGGCCGGCTTCAAGGACCGGCTCCAGATGCTCGTCCCGTCCGAGGATATGCCCGTCGGCATGAATGAGCTTCAAACCGATGAAGGGCGCGCCGGTTCCGGCCTTCAGCAGGTCGATATGGATGCTCTCGCTTTTCAGCGTGAGGTCGTCAGTTTCCATCTCGGCCACCAGCTGGGCGGTATGCCGCCCCACGGACAGGCCGGTCATGGAAACCTCGAAACTGCCGTTCGTCGTGCCGCTGCGGGTGACCGTATGCGCGTTCTGCTGTACACCGTCCACGTACAGGCTGACGGTTTTCGTGCCGGTACCGCTCACGGCGTAGGGTATACTCGCGGAATCATAGGTACCGTAACCGCCGTTCTGGATGGTGGCCGCCAGGTTGTAACCGCAGGAAAGGGACAGGGTGACGCTCTTCACGCTCACGTACGCCTGCTTCTTCTGCGCCTTGCCCGTGGTGGGATCGGTAGTCTCGGCAATGACGTAGATGTCGCTCGTGCCCACCAGCAGGTATTTGGTCAGGTCAAGGGTATAGGTACCCTTGCTCACTTCCTTCAGCGAGGAGGAATAAGTGGTGGTCGTCCCGCGCTTCACCTGGATGGTGACGGTCGCTTTCTGTCCGGTACTGCTACCCTTGTCATCACCGCCGGCAACCTGGTGGTCATAGGTATAGGTAAGTTTCACCGCTCCGCCTTCCTTCACGGTTTTCTTGTCGGTCTCGGCAAGCAGCACGATCTTGGTGGTGGAGGACTCACCGCCGCCACCGCTGCCGGCCGGGATGTCAACGCTCGCGATCTCCGCCCCGCTCTTGTTGGTCAGCGCAAGGCGGACACTGCTCTCGTCGTCGCTCACTTCCGCGCTCATGCCGAACACGGTACCGGCTTCCACCTCCTGGAATTTGGCGGCGACGGTCCTGTTCTGGACGGGATTGGTACTGTCAGCATCCAGGCTCTCGTCCACTTCCAGCTTGTCGATGGTCAGATCCACGTTGCCCTCGCTGTCGGGAACTTTCTTCTCGCCGTTCACCGTCAGGCTCTTCATCGTTCCGGCACCGCCGAAGTCCTCCCAGCTCGCCTCCTGCTCCCAGCTCGACAGACTTGTCCCCACGAACTGTTTGGTCTCCCATTTGCCCTGCGAGACTTCATAGGTGATGCAACGGCCCTTGTAACGGTATTTCTCATCCACGGCACCGATCGCGGAGGAAAGGACATAATAACCGCTCTCCAAAGGGACTTCCGCCGTCACATTATACGTGTTACCGCCACCGCCCGTACCACCGGGAATATCAACGGAGGCAATCTCCGTCCCGGTCTTCCCCAGCAGGGTGAGTTTCACCGTGTCGTTCTCCTCATCAGGGACGGCCGTCATGCCACCGACCAAGCCGTCGTTCACACCGGCGGCGGCATCCTCCGCCTGTTTCGCAGCCGCGGATGCCGCTGCCGCGGCGGAATTTGCAGTTTCAGCAGCCTGATTGGCGGTACCGGCCGCATCAGACGCCATACCCGCAGCTTTATTCGCCAAAGCCGCAGCATTATCCGCTTTCGTGGCAGACGCATTCGCCGTGGCAGCGGCATCATCGGCCGGTTTACGCAAAAGGGTAAGCGGAGCACTCACCAGCTCACTGCCGCGAAGGGCGGGGAGACTTTTGATATTGTCAAGGGAGCTGACCTCCACAAGTTCATCAACGCTCTGGCTCTCGGCCTTGATAGCGTTCAGGATCTCCTGTTTTTCCGCATTTGTCATGGCTAATCCTCCATTACCCTTCTATCTGTTTCACTATTTGGGAATAACAGCCCGGAGTAAGACCGGTGACAGCTTCCTTTATCAAAACCGCATCCTCCGATGTCAGATCCACATCCGCATCGGAACCCATAATCCTCATGCAAAGACTGTAAGCATGTAATTTCTTTTCATTATCCGTCTGAATATTACCGCTCGGACGGAAACCGGTACCGTTGAACAGGCACTGGGAGACTATGACTCCCATACACTGGGGTTTCTTATCAATCAACAGCACGCTACCGTCGAAATCCTTAAAATACACATTAAAATTTACTTTCATATCCTTTATTTTTAGATATATGTCATCTTAACGACAATTCCATTAACAACCTCAAGGGTATAGTTATAAGTTATAAAATCACTCTTTACAGCCCACTGGAAGGTACCTGAAACACCCTTTCGGTAACTGTATGTCCCATCGCTGGCCAGGCTCCATCCCGTACCGTAATTGTTCGACAGGATATCACCACAATACACCGCCCCGTTCACATGCACACCACCGTCAAAATAGCCGGCATAAGTATTGGCACTGATAGGATAGCTCTGACCAGAGGACTTGCTGGAGGCATAGATAGCGGCACCACCCAGATTCGAGCCTACGGCCTTGACACCGAACCGTCCCTGCGTGGCGGCATTAAAGGACACATCCACAATACCCTCCATGTCCGTTTGTGAGACACCAAGTTTCAGACTGCGGGAATCATTGCCGAAATAATCACCGGCTTTCCAGTACAACCGTCCGGAATCAATCGTAAAACCGCCGATTTTACCCTCATAGGCATACACTGTACCATAAATCTTGGCGTTGCGCGTCTCAATACTACCGTCTTCCAGAATCTTGAAATTATCATTAGCCGTAACAAGCCCCTCCAACGTGATATTATCGCCCTTGATTTTTACGCCGTCACCCCCAACACCTACAAGGGATTTCAAATTTCCATCACCGTCAATGGCATACAACCCGGAATATTTGGAAGTAACCATCAGGCCGGTCTCTTCCAGCAGGTTCTCGTCTTTGTCGAACACCGCCGCCGAAATCTTTACCAGACGCTCCGACTGCTCGAAAAGGGTTTTATAACGGTGTGTCAGGGATTCAACACGGTCGGTGCTCAATATGAGCATATACAGGTAAATATCACCGGTAAAACTCAATTTAAAATCACCTGTACCGTTCCAGAGTCCGCTACAGGTGTACTGTACGTACCCGTCGGTCGCGGACAGTTCTTCCTCCACCTCCATGCTGTTGAAATTGGCAAAGCCTGTCTTATCCACACCCACAAACTCCACACGCAGCGTGCCGGCCTTGGCACAGCGGTAAAAGAAAGTCAGGAACACCGGGACGGCTTCCTTCTCCCCACTGTCATTTTCAGGCATGGAGGGAATACTTTTCAGGTTCTCACGTTTCTGGAGGATGTACTTGTTACGAATCCGGACAACCGTACGGCCGTCATCCTCGGTCACGCTCGCGCTGTCACCCTTCCTCGTCAAGACGTTACCGTTCGCCCAGATCCACCGGTTGCCCACAAGGAAGAACACGGTCTCGTTCTCCGTGTTCCACTTCATAAGGCCGTCATCAAAGGCGGGGTTATTCAGGTAGCCGCGCTCGGTGGCGAAGTCATTCCGCAGGGCGGTGACGGAACTGACGATTTTCCCCTCGACTATCTCGAACTTCGTCTTGATATCCTCGCCCGTTACCAGAAGGAACGTACCACGCAGGTAGGCGTTGTCGCTGTACAGGCCATCACCGTGAGGCTGGTTGTCTGAAGGGAACCAGTCGTCACTGATACCGTCAAGGTTGCCCAGACGGGCACGCAGGCAGCCGGTGAAGTTCTTCGCCTTCACCACGTCCATCACGTCCACACGGGGCTGCCCGTCCTCGGTGGCGGAGATCAGGATCAGGTTCTGGCGCAACGGATTCTCCGTGTTGCCCATCAGCACGCACTCGTCACCAGACTCCGGAAGAGAAGCGCCGAACTCGTCCTCGCCCACGAGGATGGAACCACCCTCCACGCCGGCCACCTCAACCCAATAGCTTTTCAAATTCCCGCCGCTGAAGGTCTGGCAGCGCATGAGGTCATGGGCCACGAAAGTGTTCTCCTGCTCGAAGGTGATCCTCCAGTAACCGCCCTCAAGAACAGCGGTCTTTATTTTCCCGTTGGCGGCACTGACACAAAGCTGGCCGCCGACGCTGCGTACCTTCTCGATAAGCAGCTCCAATACTACCATGACCTGGCGTACCGTCAGCTTGTCGATGGTCAGATGGGACAAAGCGTCCTCCATCCAGAGCCGCCAGCCCTCACCGAAAAGACCGTCCACGAATTTCGGACTGCGAAGAAGCTCACGCACGACAAGGGTCAGCAGCCCGGCATTGCCCTTGTCATCAATACCCGCATTATCCTCCTGTCCGAAAGAGGCTCCCGCTTCGAAGGTGATCTTCCCCTTTGCACGGTCATTCTTTTTTTTGCTGATGTGTTCCGCCTGACTTCTCCGCGCGGAAAAAAGATTGTTGTCCGTAGGCAGTGTCTTGTCCCAGCTACGGATAATGTCAGGAAGCGCGGCACCCTCCGCCTTTGACTTCGTATAGTTTTTCAGTTCCCCGATACTGTCATTCACCCGTTCAAACGCACCACTATGCAGGGCATCGCTGATCTCGATGTCCATCTCCCCGGGTTGGTTCACCTTCCGGGTAATTTTCGTGATGCGGCTGCTGCGATAACCGGTTTCGGGGAAATACTCCTCGCTTTCAAGTCTCACACGGCGGCCTACGGACAGGGAAACACCGTTCTCCTCAATCCACACATGGTCGGTCGGGGCCTTGTAAACGGCAAGATCCTGCCAGCATTCGGTATTGAACTGTTCCACCGCCGTAAGAAACTCCTCCTCGGCAAGCGGGTAATATTCGTCCGGCATACGGATATTCCAGAGAATATAACGGTCACCGGATTTCGGAATAAGTTTGCCGCCGGGGAGTTGCGTGTCATCATCATAGGGCCATATCGTAATAATCTCGAACTCACGGGTGGCACTGTTGAAATTCACCTCGAAATAGTGGTCCTCACCCTGCCCCAGTCCGGAAAGGTCACCGTCCTGGAACGATACACGTTTGGTCTCGTCGGGCAGCTCGTAATCGTTCGGATCGAAGTTCAGGCTGTCGTCCCTGAAATAATAGACCGTGAAAGGGTTGCCGTCGTCATCTTTCACATCTTCGCTGCGCACACTGCTGACAGCCCCGATCCTGCGGGGATAAATGCCGCTGAAGGCGTCTTGCTCGTAACGGTCATAGATGCCGTACTCCTCCGTATGTATCTCGACATATTGCCTGCCCCCCGGAAGCATCAGGCGGCTATGCCCGTATTTTGACGGATCTATGTTCCGCGTGCTGCCTACCGGGAACAACCGGGTATAAAAATTGTCGGTACCCGTCGTGTCGCGTTCGATTCCGGTCAGTCCCTTCCCGTAGCCCAGCGTTATTTCCTCGCCATGCTCACACCGGCACACGTTCACGGTCTGGCCTTCCACCCACCATTCAGCCTGCCCGCCGACCGCTTCGGCTATCTCTTTCAGGGCTTCGTTGCAGTACTTCCCCTCGTAATCGATGACGATAAGGTCCGTACCGTCCACCCGCCCCACTTTCCAGTCGGTGGTGTGGTTCATTCCGTCATTGATACACTTCACGATCATGGCCACGTGTTCACGCGGAGTCGCTGTCAGCGTGAACACAGGCTCGGTGTTCCCGTCGGTGGTTTCCAGCACAAGAAAACGTCTCACCAGGCTCTCGATACCGTAAAACTTCAAATCATATACCCACTCCTGGCCGCTCTTCTGCTTCGGGGTGTACCGTTCGGTCAGCCAGTAGCGCTCACCCTCAAAGTCCACCCGGTCATTCACGTCCAGGGCGATATATTCGTAATGCGTGAAAGAGAGTGTCAGGACATTGTCACCCTGCACCTCCTTCACCTGGGTGGAGCTGTCGCCCGCCTCGATATCGGTCCGTCTGTTGCCGTTGCTGTCATAGATGGTCAGCATGTCTGTATCTTGTTTAAACGTCGTTTGAATAGGGTTTGAATCACATTTATATGACCGGGACAGGTTCCCGGAACTTCACCTTGAACTTGCCGGCGTGCACGCCTTCCTTCCAGAGATAGGTCAGAGGCTGGAACTTGCTGCAATCCGTATATTTCACACGGAGAGTCAGGGCAAGTTGGGGAAAGGAAATCTCAAGCCACCCGTCACGGCCTTTCTTCAGGAAATTGATGAACTCGAAATACTTCTTCAGCCAGCCGGCCTGCGTTTTGCCAAACAGGGCGAAATGAAGCGTCACGTCACGGGCCTCGTTCCTGGGCGTCAGCACGGAGGAATATTTCTCCCCGTCCTCCTCCCGGATATTCACAGCCGTGTCCGTTTTCGTCTTGCTCGGGGTCAGGATGGCGGTCAGGTTATCCATCCCGCCGCGCTTGTCCTCAACGAGGAACACCCCGTATGTACTCCAGATGTCGGTACCGTTGACAAGTACCAGACCGCCTAATATCTTTTCCATATCATTTGCATTTTACTCCGTCACGATTGATTTTACGAATCTCTTCCTCTATTTTGCCAAGGTGCGACGCGCTCGTGCCGGTGTTCTCCTCGATACGGGCAAGATGCCCCTCGGCGGTGTTCATCTTGTCGATGACGCTCTCCATCTTCTCATCGATGCTCGACCAGTGTTGCAACCCGCTGGTGAACATGCCGTCCAGTTTTGTACCCTGGTCCTGTGTCATGGCTGAAAAACCGCCGGTTTTGGCGCTCTGGCTCGTACCGCCCGAGTTATCGTACCCGGTGGCCGCGGCAAGATTGTCACGAAGAGCGACGGCTTCCTCGACATACTTCATGTACTCGTCCTGGAGGGCCTTACGCTCGGCTTCTGTAAGGTCATTGTCTTCCATCGCCTTGCCGAATTTCTCCCACCAGCCTTTCAGCTTGTCGGAATACAGCTCACCGATCTTGTTTGACAGCATCGCACGCATGAAATACTCGGATATGTCCTCCGCCGCGGCTGCGGCATCATACTTCATATCCATCAGGTTATCCACGAAACTGCTGTACATGCTGTCGAAGGAAATACCGGTGAGACCTTCATACAGCTGGTCGGTAAGTTCCTCCAGCTTGCCCGCCTGGTCGATATAGTCATCCAGCTTCTCGGTCAGACGACCTCCATATCCGCCCTTGCCGGTATCCTGGATCTGCGTCCACATGTCCACGTTACTGCGCAACTTCTTCATTTCCTCCGGACTTAGGTTCCAGATGTCACCGTTCCAGCTACGCCCGATCTGACCGCTCAAACGGTCAATCTGTTCCTGTGAGAAACCGCCCCAGTAATAATTCCAGCTGTGATGCGAACCGTGATAGCCGGCCTGCGACATGGCCATGTCCAGATAGTTCGAGTTCGTCTCCTGCTGGAGCCTGTAGGCATCCCGGTAGGCGGCCACGGACTTTGTACCCTTGCTCGCCTTGATCTCCTCCGTCAGGTCCTCGATAGCCGTCTGCAAGGTCTCGTTGCGCTCGGTCAGCCGGTCGATGGTTTCCTGGACCTCTTTGGCATTGCTTGAAGTCGTCCAGGAGGAAAATCCGCCCCAGGTCAATGCGTCGAATATCTTGCCCACACCGGAAAGCAGCGATTTTCCGATAGTCACAAAAAGATCACCGGAAAGCACATCGTCAAGAATACCGCTCACGGCATTGAACACCGCGTCGAGCAGGCCACCGATGACCACACTCAAACCATCCTTGAAAAGGTCTATAATACTTACAATCCAGCCGACAACAGGCACATCCTCAAGTGTTTCGGAAACCTTTCCGAAAGCCTCGCCCAGTTTGCCGTCCACTTCCTTGGCACCTTTGCCGAGTGTGATCAGGCCATTATACGCCCCGCTGATACTGCCGGAGGCAATCTGCTGCAATCCGTCCCTCACATTCTCCATACTGGCCTTCAGACCGGAGGCAGTATTCGAGAGGGACTGCCGGGCACTGTCAGCCGTTTCCTGCAAGGCGTTTATATTCTCACTCGCGGCATCGGCATTGGCCTGCGCCGTTTCCAGGGCTTGCCGGGCGGACTCCTTCTCCTGTTCGGTTCCGGACTGTTGCGCCTCAATGTATGATTTCTGGGCGGCAATGAGTGCCGTATAGGTGTCCGCATACACCGCCTGTGCCTCCTTCAGGTCTGAAAGGGCTTTCTGGTAGGCAGTAACCTCGGCACCCAGTTTCTTGAAACTGACCTTGCCGGAACCGCCCAAAGCCCTCTCCATCTGCTGGACGGCAGAGACAAGCGCGTCCTGGCTGGCATGGTCGGCATTTCGGAACTCGTCAGTGAGCATGTATTTTCTGGCATCCGCCAATACAGGCTTTATCATATCGGAAAACATCCCGCCGAATTCACCGAAGACAGTACCCCAGTCAATACGGGCTTTCAGTTCCTGCACTTCGATGCCGGCAAGTTTGCTGTCACGTTCAACACCGAGAGAGAGCTTCTCGCTGCCGGATGTCGTCTTTTGTATCTTTTCCGCATATTCGGTCGCGATGGCGAGTTTCTGCTGCTGGAAGGTGCCGTAGGCCTGCAAATATTCCTGCATCACTCCGAACTCTTCCCGATAAGCTTCCGCTATTTTTTTCTGTCGGCCGGACTCGTTCAGCTCACGGGCCTTGTCTATTTCGGACTGCTGATCTTCCGACAGCGAACCGGACTGCCCCGCTTTCGCGTTGTCACGTTTCCAACCGGCTTCCTGCCTGGCTATTTCATCCTTGCGTGCCTGGTATTCATTGTCTATCTGGCGCAGCTTCTTCTCCAGCCCCTCGGTCATCATCTCAATCTCCGCCTCGTCATTCTTCCTTTGCAGCCCGGCGAGTTCCTGGCCCAGCTTTTCAGAAACCTGTTTGCGGCGTTGGGCTTCTTTCTCCGCCTTGTCCGCCTTCTTCCGTTCGGCCTCGGAATCCTTATCCTCACCGGGCTTGACCTTGTCGTACTCCTTTTTGGCGGTATCAACGGCATCCTTCAGTTCTTTCGCCTTCTTCTCAAACTCCTCACGGGAAAGGCTGTTGGACGTTTCCTGAAGAAAGGCGTTATAAGCCTTGAGCGCGTCCTGGTATTTCTCTTTTGCCGCAGCCACCCAGTCAGTGCTTGAATCCGTGGGCAGGTTACGCCGGTTTTGTTCCGAAACCAGTTTGTTCAGCTGATACTTCAGTTCGTCACGGGAATAAGTTCCGGTAAGATTTTCGTCACCCTGCGTAATCTTTCCGTATTCCTTCTCCTGGACAGACATCCGGGCAAGCAGGGTTCTACGCTGCTTTATCTGCTGTGCAAGGGTCTCGTTACTCACACCGGTCAGGTTTTCGAAATAGGCATTTACCTCGTCCTTGCGGATTTGTCCGTTCAGGCTCTTGCGTTTTCCGTACAGATTCTGAAGCTCTGCCTCCTCATCCCTTGAACGTGCGGATTTCTGGACATATCGGGCTCTTTGCCGCCCGTAGCTGTCCTGGTAATATTCGGTTGCCAACCGGGTCTTGCCTTCAAGTTCTTTTATCCTGTCATCCACACGTTTCAATTCATTGGCGGGATTGGATATGGACTCACCGGCTTCCAATCGGGCTATCTCTTCCTTGATTTTCTTGATATTCTTCAGTTTCTCATACTCGGTGTCGTATTTGAAGAATATATCCGGATATTTCTGTTCCAGCTTGTTTAGCGCCTCACGCCGGGCATCCGTGGACACGGCTTCATCCCCGGCAATGGAACACAGTTCCTCTATTTTGCGCCTGTGCTCTTCCTCGGCCTCTATGGTTTTCTGCTTCTGCTGCTGATACCTTTCCTCGGATTCCTGCAAACGTTCGATTTCCGTCTTCATGGAGATCAGTGCCACGGCAACACCGGCAAGCAGGGTCGCAACCAGCACATAGGGATTGGAAAGCATGGTCCGGTTGAGCATTTTCTGCGCTTTCTCAACCAGCAGGAGCCAGTTGTAATGCAACGCCTCCGCAGCCACCGCCCAGCCTTTCACGGCCGTGACTGTCATGACGGCAGTCCGGTACACACCATACGTGCCGACAAGCCCGAGCAGGATACGGCCGAAACGTTCGTAATGCTCCACCATGTAGGAAACACCGGAAAGCGTGGTGTTGATGACACCTTCCGACTGCTGCCCGATTTCATTGAACATCATTGAAACGGCATCCTCTATATTGGAGATCTGTCCGGTTATCGTTTTGGATTGTGCCTCCATCAGACCACCGAATTTTCCGCCCTCGTCCGTCAGGCTCTCTATGACCTTCTGCACTTCGGGAAAACCGACCTTGCCTTCCTCCACAAGCTCCTTCACCTTGCTTTCAGCCACGCCGAACTGCTTGGCCAGTTCGGCGATCATAGGGATGCCCCGGCCGGTGAACTGGTTCAGGTCCTGTGTATAAAGCCGTCCCTGGGACATGGTGGTGCCGTAAAGATAGACCAGATCGTTCAAAGGGATGGAAAGTCCGGCAGCGATGTCACCCAAGCGGATCAGCGTCTCGTTCACTTTCTCCGCTTCAAACCCGTAGGCAAGAAGCTGCTTGGCACCCTGCGCGACATCCTCCAGGCCGAAAGGAGTGGTCGCGGCCGTATGTACCAACTGCTGCATCAGGGTGTCGGCCTTCTCCGCACTGCCGAGCATGGTCTGAAACGACACCTCCAGCTGCTGGAACTCGCCACGTACCTTGGTGATGTTCGACACCAGCTCCTTGATAGTAAAGGCGGCCGCCAGCTTGCCGACGGTGTTGTTCAACAGGGAACCGCTCCTGTCAAGTTCCCGGATCTGTCTGTTGGCGGACGATGCCTGCTGGGACATCCGCTCGATCTTGCCCACGGCCTTGTCAAGACGGGCGCTCAAATGGTCCACCATAAGGAATTCTATTTGTACCGGTTTCATCTATTTTAGCTTGCTTTGAAAAAATCCTACTATTCCATCCGCTTCATCCTCGGCGCTCCGCTCATCCGCAGGACCGGAAGATCCGGACTTGTCACGGACATACCGGGGAGCGTCACTAAGCATCATGATCAGGGTCTGGTAATTCACCTTGTTCAGTATATAGTCCACGCTCCAGCCGGTGGCACTGGCAATCTGCCACACAAAACCGAAAGGGCTATGGGAGCCTTCATAACGGCTCTTTAACTCCCCTTCTTTCTTTGGCTCAGTCTCAAGCTCATCGGATTCGTCCGCTCGGCTGATCTGATAATAGGTATAAAAGGGTCGGTACCCATCAGGCTGACAAAACGCTTGATCGCACCCACCAGATAACGCTGTTCCATGAAGTTCCTTATGAGCCATGCCACCGGGCGCAAAAGCACGCGGCGGCTGAAAGGGCCACGACAAAGGGTATAGGCCACCATACGGCTCACCGCCTTGCCGTGAGAGGCCAGAAACTGCATTTCCTCCTCCTTGCTGAACCCCCACATCTCCTCACTGGTGATCCCCATCGACAAATATGTCCGGGCAAAAAGAATCTGACCGGACATATAAGGCCGCCTCATGGTCACGCGCAGCTCCAGCGGGGATTTCCTGAAAGGGATATGAAACGCTTTCAGCGGGACGCTCACACCGATATCCAGCAGCGCGTCCGCACCCTCACGCTGGATCTGCTTGATGACAGCTTCGTCCATACGCTACTCCTCGGCCGGGTTAGTGGAAGCAGCAGCGGCAGATTCAGCAGGAGGCAGTTTATACTGTTTCCACTCTTCCGGGATAGAATCCGTATTGAATACGCCATGGGGCTGGGAGCCGTCTTCCGGCATGGCCACTTCCAGCGTGCATTCGATTTTCGCCGTTTCTGTCAGGGTCAGCTTGCCGCCGAGATTGGAAAGTAGCGTGCCATTGGGAATCAGGATGCTCTGCCCCGAAACAAGGGCTATTTCCCACGGACCGGTCAGCAACACGGCTGCCGTTGGGGCCGTCCAACCAATCGGGGTTTTCTTTTCCGAGTCCTCTTCCTTGTAGTGCATGGTACCACCCAGCAAGCTATGCAGGTTTTCGTAGTTCAGCTGGATAACGTTGAACGTGGGGGCGATGCTGCCATTCGACTGGGGAATGATAAGCACCGGGGTTCCCGGCACCTGCTCCGCCTCGATTTTGGCGGATTCGGGTTTCTGCCCGCCCATGTCAAACGAATTCTTCTCTATGTAACCCACCACAAAGTCCTTGTATTTCACGGCACCGACGCCGTACATGAAATTCTTATTCATTGTTTCTTGATTTTGAAAGTTAATACTATGCCGGCAACACATCCGGTTATAAAAGCGGCCAGCGCTATTTTAACGGGACTAAAGCGACGTTCAAATTCCGTTTCAACTGTGAATGAGTCCTCATGTGTCTCATTACGGATACGGGTCAGTTCCTCCTCATAACACAGTACCAGCCGCTGGAGGCTGTCGCAGGATGCCTCCGCTATGATATTGCCGGTCGCATCGCTCTTCACCGTCAGGCCCGCCTGCCCGTTCCTGGAATGGTAGGACGAACCGGAGGGAAGTTTACGGAGGCTGTCCGGAGGAATCATCAGGCTCACCGCCGATTTCGGAATCCCCGTCATCAACAACCCCCGCCTCACGTTTGACACGTTGTCGGCGCTTGACGACAGGCTGCTGTTCCGGTTCACCTCCGTCCTGCTCTTTCGAGTACTCGCGCATCCCGTAAAGAACAGGACAATCATCATGATGCCTGCAACTGTTGGCAGTATCAATGGCTTTCCGGAGGCGTGCCATTTCACGCCGGGTCGCCTGCAAAGCTTTCCTGTTTTCATTCAGTTCCTCTTTTAAGGGTTCTACAATATTCTCGATCAGGATACGGGTGGCATGTTCGGTATTGTCAATCCGTACCGTCTCGGCTTCGGCGGTAGCCTTCTCCGCTTTCGCCCTCGCTTCCCTGACCGTTGATTTCAGGGTGATGATGGCTATTATCGTGGCTACCAGACCACCGCCCAGCACCAGATTCATGACAGCACTGAAGTCCATACGCACACTGGTCTTTCAGGTCAAAGCCTATTTACCGGCATCCTTACCCGCAAACAGTCCGATGAGCCACTGGACAAATCCCGTATCGGCAACACCATTGGACACAAGGGACGCACCGAACCCGTAACACAACGCGATATACCACGTGGCATCAGCGACAAAGCCCGCATCCAGCCACCATAAAAGCATGGCGGCCACAATGCCCACACACCAGCTGACAATCTGTGTCGCCAAGCCCTGCATTTTTGGAAACAGAGCCTTGATCCCTTCCGTGAGCAACACCACGCCACCGACAAAACCGGCAAAGGTGGTGATCATCGCGCTATAATCGACTTCCGGTACTGTACCGGTCTGGGCAAAAGTTGCTGACACGAATCCGAGTATCAGCACAAAGAATAAAAGAAATCTTTTCATGTTGTTGTTGATTTATTGAGTTATACCTATTTGTTTAAGCCATCTCTGTACATCAAAACTGGGGCAGGCTTTGGCCGCCAGTTCATTGTGACCGACGATTCTCACATCGGGAAAACGACGATGGAAATCCTTCACGTACTTCTCAAGCGCCTTTTTCTGCCAGGAGGTACGGGTGTCCGCAGGCGTTTTACCATCCTTTGCACACCCGCCGGCATAGACGATATGGCGGCTCACGGAATTGTAACCGGCCACGCCGTTGGTCACTTCCCACGGGTCCACATTCGCGTCCTCGTTATTGTTCACCAGGCGTTCCACTCCGCCGTTCAAATGGAACAGGTCGGTATAGCCCACCTGCTTCCAGCCGCGGCCGCCCTTTGAGACGGGGTTCGTATGCCAGGCGCGAATCTCCGCACCGCTTACCTCACGCCCTTCAGGAGTGGCCGTGCAATGGATGACAAGATACTTCAGCTTTCCCATCACTCACCGCCTTCCTCTTCATCAACGGCCGCCTGGGACAGTGCTATCTCCACCTTCTTCTCCGGATCGGCGTCCAGGCCCAGTACAAGTGTGCCGGATACCGCCTTGCCGCTACTGTTCACACCGGCGGTGACCGTCAGAGAGCCATCGGTACCGACTGCCGTGAAACCGGCAGGAATGGAAACCACGCTGTAATCACCGGAGGCAGTGACCTTCACCTCCTTGCTCTCACCGGCGGCCTTGAAGGAAAGAGCGGCCGGGTCGGCAGAAATGCTGCGTTCCACTGCCTTGAACACCGGAGTCTCACGGGTGTCAAGCACCACGAACTCCTCGCCGAAGGCGATTTCCGTATCGGCCTTCATCAGCAGCTTGAAGAAGTACAGCTCGCTGGAGTTCATCCACTTGTCAATCTGGATCACCTCCTCGTCGTCCTGGAGGTTCACACCGGCAAAAAGGTTGCCGTCAGCGCTCATCGAGCAGAGCGTGGCTACGATAAGGCCATCAGGCCAGGAATTCAGCGTCTCGATGGTGATGCCCTTGTAACGCTTCTTGTTGATGTCCGTCTCGCTCGTGTTCTTGTACTCGCGTTCGGTCAGCTCGTCATCGTACTTGTCGAAGTCGTCAATACTCATCAGGATACGCAGGTTCGGATTCTCACGCAGGGCTTTTGGAATAGCCTTGCGGACAGCCTTCAACTTGCCGATCATGGAAGTATCGGAAGGAGCCGGAACCACGATCACATCCGGATCTTTAGCCGCCTGGGTCAGGATACCGTTGAAAAGGTGGTCGTCGTCCGAACCGAACTCGCCGTTCAGGTAATGCCAGCCCAGCTCGAACTTCACACTCTTGCTAAGTTCATCCAGAAGCGTGTTCTGCGCTTCGGGGGGAAGTTCGGCAAACACGAGGTTGCCCTTCGGCTGCCACTTGCGCCAAACATGCTCGAAGGCACGGGGATTGAAAGTCGTGAACGCCATGAAGTCCTCCGGATCCAGTGATTTCTCCGAGTAATTGAAATTGCCTTTCGAGTCTTCCAAAGTCGGGTTCTCCTTACGCTTCTGGAGCATCTTGCCGGTCTTGATACGCGGCAGGCTGATTTTTTTCTCCACACCGGGGATCACCATGATCAGACCTTTTTCTACAAGGTCATTCCCGGTGGTGGCCAGGACCAGTATTTTCTCCAGTACCTCGCCGTTGTAATTCGTGTTTCTTACTACTATTGCCATGGCAAATGTTTTATTTATGGTTCAACTTGTCCTTAATCTCGCTCATGCGCTTGTTCCAGGGGCTTTCACCCGTCGGATTCACACGAAGGTCGGTCATGACACTACGTTTGGGGGAAAGCTTCTCCAATGCCTTTTCCCCGTTCTCCCGGTCTTTTGCCAGAAGGTTCTCATAGATGGGGCGGGTGGCGGCATCGATACGGCCGTCCTGTTCCGCATCATCAAGCAGTTTCTTACGCGCGGCAGCGTCATCCGCATCCGCCTTGTCCTGGAACACCTTCAGTTCGCCCTTCAGGCGGGTGACCTCGGCATCAAGGGCCGGGACTTTGCCAGCCTCCGTTTCCAGCAGTCCGATTTCACGCAGGAAATCGTCATCCGTCGCACAGTTCTTGAACCGCGGACGTCTCTTGAGTTCGTCTAAATTCATGCTATTCTCGTTTTGTGGCTTGTGCAGCCGGTTATTGAATATTTGAAATACTTGTTCGGGGGTACTGTCCTCCGGTACCGGGTCAGCGTCATAAATACCGTCGATAAGCCCCAGCGCCAGCGCCTCGTCGGCACGCAGCCAGTGATCCTTGCCGTCAAAATACATCGCGCGGATTTCCTCCTTGTCCTTGCCCATACGGGTGGCATACATCTCGCAAAGGGTATCCTCAAGCGCCTCGATCTCACGGATGCAGTCCTTCATCTCATCCTTGTTGCCGTAACAGCCGCCCTGGACACTGTGAAGCATCAGACGGGCATAACGGCTCATCTGCACGGGCTTGCCGCAAAGGGCGATGACGGAGGCCATGCTGGCGGCGATGCCGTCCACGTAGATGGTAATGTCGGCCTTGCTGTTCTTCAAGGCATTGAAAATGGCGATGCCCGAATAAACCTCGCCGCCGTTGCTGTTGATACGCACGTCCACCTTCCCGGTCAGGGCTTCCGCTTCCAGAAGTTCACGGGCAATATCACCGCTGCGCACGTTATCATCGTACTCACCGATGTCACCGTAAAGAAGGATGCAACAGGCATCGGTTCCGGGTATCATATTGAAAAATCTACTCATGTCACTATCGTTTTGGCAGGTCCTTCCCTGCAAAGTTTACGGTGCGAAATTAGGGGGATTAAAAGCCTTTTTCAAACCGCGTTTTCATCATGGAGACTTTAAAGGATTGCCATGACGCTTTAAAATGTCATCATGCGGAGCGCGTTTTTTTTCGCTCCTTTTCCTTATCAATTTTGCACGTAAAAAAGGAGGTAATATGGCCGAACTTACAAACGAGCAGAAAAAGGCATGGGCGAAAACGCTCTACACCCGCGAAACGCTCACGCAGGCGGAAATAGCCGAGCGTGTGGGGGTTTCACGGGTGACTGTGAACAACTGGATAGGCAAAGGAAACTGGGAGCAGCTGAAGGCTTCCATAACCATCACACGGGAGGAGCAGCTGAAGAACCTGTACCGGCAGCTGGCGGAACTCAACAACGCCATCATGGGAAAGCCGGAAGGGGAACGGTTCCCGAACGCCGCGGAAGCGGACACCATTTCCAAACTGTCGAACGCCATCAAGAAACTGGAAACGGAAGTGGGGCTGGCGGACATCATCTCCGTGTTCTCCGACCTGCTCAAATGGGTGCGGACCTACGATTCCACGCAGGCGAAGGAGATCACCCCGCTTCTGGACGCGTTTGTCAAATCAAAATTATCCTGACATGGCAAAGAAAAGACTCACACCCCAGGACAGGATCGCACTGGACAACTGGAACGAGCTGGTGGCATCCGTGCGAGAACATTCGGACATCAACCCCACGGACACGGAAACGGAAATCAGGCAGAGGCGGGAAAGGCTGGAGAAGAACGACGAGGAGTGGTTCAAATACTACTTCGCCATGTATTGCACCTGCGAGTCCGCCGCCTTCCACAAAAAAGCCACCGGGCGGCTGATGAGGAACAACCGCTGGTACGAGGTAAGGGCCTGGTCACGCGAGCTGGCGAAATCCGCACGCTCCATGATGGAGATATCCAAACTGGCACTGACAAAAAAGATACGCAACGTGCTGCTGATCTCCAACTCGGCTGACAATGCGGAAAGGCTACTGCTGCCGTTCATGGCGAACTTCGAGGAGAACCAGCGGATCATACAGGACTACGGACAGCAGAAAAAACCGGGAGCGTGGGAAACCGGGGAGTTCACCTGCATGTCCGGATGCTCCTTCCGCGCCATCGGAGCCGGGCAGTCACCGCGCGGTACGCGTAACAAGAACTTCCGGCCGGACTTCATTCTGGTGGACGATATAGACACCGACGAGGAGTGCCGGAATCCGGAACGGATCAAAACCAAATGGAAATGGCTGGAGGAGGCGCTGATACCGACCATGTCCGTATCGGGAAACTACCGCATCCTGTTCAACGGAAACATCATCGCGCCGGACTGCTGCATCAAAAGGGCCATCGAAAAGGCCACCGAACTGAAAGCGAAAGGAATCGGGCACGTGGATATCATCAACATCCGGGGAAAGGACGGACTGTCCGTATGGCCCGAAAAGAACTCCGAGGAGGATATCGACCTCTTCCTTTCACTGGTGAGCGCGGCGGCGGCACAGAAAGAGTTCTTCAACAACCCGGTGGTGGACGGCGGCGTGTTCGCGGAAATCACCTACGGGAAAGTGCCGGCACTCTCCAGGTTCAAGTTCCTGGTGATATACGGGGACCCCGCACCGGGAGAGAACAAGACGAAAAAAAGTTCCACCAAAACGGTGTGCCTGCTCGGGAAACTCGCGGGAAGGCTTTATCTGATAAAAACGTTCCTGGACAGGGGGCTGAACGCGGAATTTGTAGAGTGGTACATCAAGCTGCTGGAGTTCGTGGGCGGAAAAACCACCGTGTACTGTTACATGGAGAACAACAAATTACAGGATCCTTTTTTCCAGCAGGTATTCCAGCCCATCGTGCGGCGGATACGCAGGGAAAGGAAAATATCACTGTACATCACCGGAGACGAGGAGAAGAAAACCGACAAGGCCACACGTATCGAGGCGAACCTGGAACCGCTCAACCGGGAGGGGAACCTGATACTCAACGAGGCCGAAAAGGACAACCCGCACATGAAACGGATGGCGGAACAGTTCAAGCTGTTCAACCTGCAACTGACCTATCCGGCAGACGGACCCGACTGCGTGGAGGGGGGAAACAGAATTATAGACCGCAAGGCCAGACAGTCGGAAAAGCCCGTCATTGTCACAAGGAAAAGCACGCGGTCACAAAACAAATACAGAGTGTAAACTTCAATACCTATCATTATGAGCAAATTTATCGAACTTTCAGACTACGACGCGAGCATACACCGCGAGATTCTGGACGCACTGACAAGGGAGGACGACGCCGTCGTGGAGATATGCGAGGACCGCGCCGTCGCCGAGATGCGCTGCTACCTTTCCAGACGTTACGACTGTGACAAAATATTCACGGCAACCGGTGACAAACGCAACCAGCTTGTCCTGATGATGGCCATCGACATAGCCGTGTACCACATTTTCTGCATACATAACCCGAGGAACCTGTCACCGCTGCGGAAGGAACGCCACGAAAGGGCGGTTGAATGGCTGAAAGCCGTGGCGGCCGAGGAGATATCGGTGGACGGCCTGCCCCTGCTGTCCGAAGAGACGAGGGCGGCAAAATCCAATTTCCTTATCAAAAGCAACCGTAAACGTGTAAACCATTGGTAATATGAGCAAAAGAAAGAAAGGGGCCGGAAAGATAACCCAAAGCGGGAACCTGCCGAGGCCCGGGCAGAAAGGACCCGCAACCATCATACTGACACAGCCCAGAAGGTTCGGTATAGACATAGCGGACTACATGCTCGCGGTAAGGGCTTTCGAGAATGTGGACTACTCCAGACGCTTCAGGCTGTACGACCTGTTCAGCGACATACTCATGGATACGCACCTGACAAGTGTCATAGAGAAACGGAAGAATGCCGCACTGGCATCTTCCATAGAATTCCGCAGGAACGGGAAGCCGGACGAGAAGGTGAACAAGCAGATCAGGTCCCCATGGTTCCGGAAGTTCATAGGGGACATCCTGGACGCCAAATTCTGGGGGTTCTCACTCGTGCAGTTCTACCGCAAGGGGGAATGGGTGAACTACGACCTGATACCGCGCAAACACGTCGATCCCGTGCGCAGGCTCATACTGCGGCACCAGACGGACACCACCGGGACGTCCTGGGACGAGTACCCCGACCTGTTGTTCATCGGTTCACCCGACGATCCCGGACTGCTGGTGAAAGCAGCCATCTGGGTGATATACAAACGTAACGACGTGGCGGACTGGGCACAGTTCGCGGAAGTGTTCGGAGCGCCCATCAGGGAGTACACGTATCCCACGGATGACGACGAGGCACGGCAGAAGGCGCTGGACGACGCGGACAGCACCGGAAGCCTGTCGGTTTTCGTGCACGCGGAGGATACGGTGCTCAAGCTCGTGGAAGCCGCGAACAAGACAGGGAGCGCGGACCTCTACGACAAGCTCTGCGAGCGCTGCAACAACGAAATCTCAAAGCTATTCCTCGGAAACACGCTCACCACCGAAGCCTCCGACAAGGGCACACAGGCACTGGGAACCGTACACAAGGACGTGGAGGAGAAAGTGACGCTCTCCGACAGGCAGGACATCCTCGACGTGCTCAACTATGACATGGCCGACATATTCGCAATGCTCGGAATAGACACCACAGGCGGGGAGTTCTGCTATCCGGAAAAGAAGCTTATCGAACCGGAGAAAAAGATGTCCATCCTCACACAGCTGCGCACGAACTTCAACCTGCCGGTAGGTGACGACTACCTCTACGAGGAATTCGGGATCGAGAAACCGGCAAACTATGACGAGCTGAAGAAACGCCAGGAGGAGAAAGCGGCGGAAATCGAGGCGGCGAAGGCCCGAAAGACCGAAAAGGCGGAAGAGGATGAACCGGATCCGGAAGAAGAACCGGAACTGGAAAAGCACGGTAAAGGAACACCCAAAGAAAAGAAAAATGCCCTTAAAAACGCATACAACTGGCTGAAACGTTTTTTCGGGAAAGCCCCGGGGAGAGACGGGGCAGCTTTAGAATGGTGATGAACGACCTCTACAGAATGGAGGACAAACAGGTGGAAACTTTATTCTCGTTCGATGAAGAGGTACTGAAGAAAGCCCTGAAGAACATATACAGCAAAGATTTCCATCCAATGACCGACATCGAGGAGAACCTGTTCGAGGCCACGTGGAAAACGATGAACAAAGCCACCGACAAGGGGTTTGGGACACGGAAAACCGATGATCCGGATTATGACTTCTACCGTGAAATCCGAATGAACAACGCCGTGTTCGCAGCTTTCAAGGTACACAGGGCACAGAACGACATGGCAGCGCTGCTGCTGGACAAAAACGGAAGTTTAAAGCCGTTTGAACAGTGGGTGAAGGAAGCCATGCCCATAGCCGACCACCAGATGATCCATTGGCTGCGTACAGAATACGACACGGCCGTCATACGGGCACACCAGGCCGCGGACTGGAGACAGTTCGAAAGGGAAAAGGACATATTGCCGAATCTCAAATGGATGCCGTCCACATCCATACATCCGGGAGCCGACCACAGAATATTCTGGGGAACCATACGCCCCGTCGATGATCCGTTCTGGAACGAGCACAGACCGGGGGACCGGTGGAACTGCAAGTGCACGCTCTCATCAACGGATGAAGCGCCGACAGCGGTACCGGACGAAAACGGGCAGAACAAGGCACATGACGGTCTGGAAAACAATCCGGGAAAAGACGGCAAACTGTTTTCAGACAAACACCCCTACGTTACTGAAGCGCATCCGGGAGCAAGAAAAGCCGTGGACGCACTGACCAGGCGCATCAACGAAATGATAGCCGAAATGCCGGACAACCTGACGCTGGAGGAAAAAACCGACATCGCCCGCAACAATCTCAAGATAGAAAAGGCACTCGGCGTTACCAAAGGCAAGCCGATGACATACGAACAGGCGAACAAGGGAAAGGAGAACCCTAAATTCGGAAAAGAGGAAGGATACCGCGTGAATTGCCAGACCTGCACCGTGACACACATGCTCAGAAGGTTGGGGTTTGACATCGAGGCAAAACCCAACATCAGACAAAGCGCATACAATGAAATGGCAAAACAAGGTATCACATGGGAAGAACGTTTCCTGAACCGGGACGGAACAAAGCCGGATTATGACTATACCTATAAATGGCAGGTCAGAAAGGGATATCAAGTAATGAATGCAAACCGGCTGAAGGAATACTTCAGGGAAAAATTCAGAGAGGATGGAATATACGAGATATATTGTGCCTGGAAAGGCGGCTCCGCACACGTGTTCTGCGCGGAGGTGACTGAAGGAAAGACAAGGTTCTTCGACCCGCAAACCGGAAAGGATGATGCAAGCAATTACATACAGAGCATGAAAGCGGGCCGTGTGGGAGTGATAAGAATAGACAACAAACTGGTAAATCCCAAAATCATGGGACTATTCATCACCAAATAAACGGGAAGAAAGTGCCAGCCCCTCCTCACCGTCCACCAGACGGCAGGACTGGCCGTCGAACAGAATAAAGGCGGGAAGACCGACAGGCAACTCAAAACCATCCCCGTCAACACAGCCCACGGAATAGATGCTTCCTTCAGGGGAACTGGCTGATAAGACAACGGAGTTGTAACCGCTACTGTTTGCTAATTCCGACACTTGTTTAGGTATTTCCATAACGCAAAAAGGCACATAAAAAACGCCTTGCTGCAAAAGTATAAAATTATTTTTTAATTCAGTCATTCATGGACATAAAAGAATATTCAAAGCTGCTAAAAGCCAAACGGAAAGAACTGGATGGACTAATGAAACGGAAGATGCCGGTTATCGCCGGACGAATGGCAAAAGACCATTTCCAGGACAATTTCCGGCAGGGAGGATTCGTAAACGGGGGATTACACCCGTGGCCGAAAGCGAAAAGGCTGTCCTCGGGACGGACCGATGCGGCAGGGAACTACGGGACGCTGCTCTCCGGAAGGAACCATCTCTTCAGCTCCGTCAAATACATGCCGGGAGAATACCGGGTGAGGGTGGCAAACGAACTCGTCTATGCGCCGGTCAATAACTGGGGAGGAGAAGTGCATCCGACCGTTACGCCCCAAATGCGGCGTTTTGCATGGGCGAAGTATTACCAGGCTTCAGGCAAGGCTAAAAAAGCCGCCACGGGCAAAAGAAAAGGCAAAAAGAAGGGTTCTGCCGCAAACAATGAACCGCAGGAAAATCAGGAAGCGCTGAAATGGAAAAGGCTGGCGCTGACCAAAAAGAAAAAGCTCCGGATAAAAATACCGCAACGCCAGTTTATCGGGGAAAGCCGGGAACTGTCCGAAAAGATAGACCGGAAAATGGAGAATGAAATCAGAAATATTTTAAACTTATAACAACATGGAAGAAATTTTTATCGCAATCATGGAACGCATCGCCGAAAAGATACCTGAACTGTCATACATTGACGAGGACTACGGACAGCTTGAAGCCGGGGCGGAGGAGGACCACTACCCGGTAACCTTCCCCTGCGTGCTCATCGGGAACGCCGAATCGGACTGGAATGACCTCGGTTACGGGGTACAGAAAAGCGAGTCACTCATCACCATACGACTGGCCATTGACTGCTACGATGACACCCACTACACCTCCGGAACCTATGACAAGGTAAGGGAACGCCAGCTCAAGGCTAAAGAGCTGTACAAGGCCTTACAGGAGTTCCAGTGCACGGAAGAGACCAGCCCGCTGGTCAGGGTAAAGAGCCGGGACTATTCGCTGCCGGGAAACATCAAGGTGTACGAGACGGTTTATTCCTTCACGCTGCATGACGAGTCGGCCATGCAGTAAGGGGAAGGTTCATTCCCCCGTGAACAGGGAAAGCTGGACGGCTGTCAGGCGGGGTTTCTTAACCTTCGGGACGGGCTTCACCTCCAAGTCCTTCAGTTCCCGACACTTGCGCCGGATAATGGACATGATCCGCTCCTCGGAAATGAAAAACTCCTGCCGGGACAACACTTTCAGGGCATCATCAAAACGCAGGCGCTGCACCTCCGTCCAGTAATAGTAACGGCGGCACAAGGCTTCATCACGGAGTTCTATCAGGTTCTTGTCTCGTCCTTTGGCCATAAGTTCAGGTATATGCTGCAAAATTAGGCATTTAACCGGGGATGTTAATAAAAAAACGCCGCATCGTGTATGAATGCGGCGTTTTTCTGTTTAGAGTGTGAACAAAATCACATGGTCATCAGTTCGGTGTCATCCTCACCCGGGACAAACGGCTCGATGCGGGTGATCACCTTGCTCTGTACCTTCACCCGTCCGCTGCCATTACAGACCGGACATTTTGCGGATAAAGGAGCTCCTCCCTGGTCCAGGTAAAAGATACGTCCCTTGCCTTCACAACGCTTGCAGGCCATGACGTGCGGCGCGATGTTCTTCGTCTTTTCCATAACTACAACCGGCAGAATGAAGGCTCGATACGGCGCCAGACACCGTTCTCGTCACGTTTATGAAAATAGTAGTTCACCGCGGTCTTGTACACCACATTGCTCTCACGGAAGAGGTCCATGATCTCCGTGTATTCGCTGTCGAAACGGTCCTCCAGCTCATACAGCTTGCTCACCGACTTGTAGTCCAGATCACCCTGGCGGTTACGCTCGATCATGGTCATACCGAGCTGGTACATCGGATCATCGGTACCGAGTTCCCGGCTCATGGCGTAACGCTTCAGGTAATCCACCAGACGCTCGGCGGCGAGGTTGGCACGCTCGTCGAAGCTCTTCACCTTGTTACTCCTCACTTCCAGCTTCATGTCACCGTCCACGATGGTGAAACTCGCCTGGTCATCCTTGCGAAGTTGCCCATAGTCACGCATCAGGTCACGGAAAGAGGCGGCTTCCTTCTCTACCCAGTCACGGAAGGCCTTCACGTCATCCACAACTGGAAACAGCCTGTTCTTCACTTCAAGCATGAACTGCGCACGAAGCCCTTCGTAGGCATCGCGACGATTGCGCTTGTTTTCCTTCTCTTCCTGCTGGAGCTGTTTCAAAAGCTCCTTTCTGTCCTGGACGGACAGGCTTTTTAATTGTTCTTTCAAGTCCATAACTAAAAAATTAAATGGTTATTACTGTTGTTTATTCTCACGTTTGCGGCGGATGGCGCGCAGCTTCACCTGCAACGTGTCCAACGCCTCACAGTCAAGTTCACGGAACTCCATACCAGCGATACGGCTGTCCAGGCAGAAAGCGTTCACCTTGTCCCAGTCGGCCGTATTGATGCCCAGCAGCTGCATCTGGTGCAGTACCGCGGAACGCTTCTGACGGAGAATCTTCCGGAGTTCTTCCTGGTGAGTGGGCGGCACCAGCTTACGCATCCCGGCTATGGCCGCACTGTATTCCTTCAGTGTCATGTCGCGCAGACTCGTGGTACGTCCGTCCGTGTACTGGGAAACTACGCTTTCCTTCAAAGCATCGCGGTCAGATGTCGGAAGGCGGTTCAAAAGACTATAAAACACCGCATAATTCTCGGGTTTATTTAACTGCTTGCGGCTGTTGATGTCTATCTGCATGGCTATGCTGTTTTTTTTTGTTTATTTTAAGGTCATTAATTTCCTTAATCACTCTCTTTACTCTGATAGTACACAAATAATCAAGAAGATGCTCTTTTTCATTTTTTGTACACTTATACTGGTCGAAAAATTCAAGTATGCCCATTCTATTCAGATTTTCATTAACTCAAACTATTCATACCACATCAGCACAACTCTATTATTTCACCCACGGCAGCCTGCAAAAGGGTACGCAAGACCGAAGGGTTTCCGCTATCATAGATGACTTCCACACAACACTCATGGCGTGCGTTACGTGACACAACCAGCTCGCAAGTCATATTCTCACAGAGCCATTTTTCCACTACTTTACGGACACCAACGGCGGTGACCACAATTACCATTTTTTTACTCATAATATTGACCGTGCTGTATGTTATTCAACTCTTATCCTCCCGGTGTACTGGTTTCCCCGAAACTTCATCCCCTTGGTGAAGCCGCCCGGATATCCCAGTTCCTTGCTTCTCGCGTTTGCCAGCAACAAATGTTCCCGGCTAAGGGAGGCTACAAAACTTTTGTCCTTTTCCAGTCCCATCTCTCGGGCCTTCCGGGTGACGCTGCGTTCGGAAACACCGAGCATTTCAGCCAGCTCCCGGTTGAGGGTATTGTGATAGTGGCGCCGCATGATGGAAAGCATATTACCGTTCCAAAAGATACGGGTGGAATATCCCTTATGCTCGACGAGCCGTCCCAGTGTCCGGTGCATGAAAGTACCGTCAGCAACCTTCCGGTGCTTGCGGTACTGTTCACGCTTGTACGCCAGCACACATTCATGACACCAGGAACTCCGTCCCCCATTCTTCAACGGATAGAACTCACGCATCCACAACTTTCGGCCGCAATGCGGACAGACACGTTTACGTTTCTGCTTGTTGTTATTTTCACTCATAGCTGTTTATGCTACATTCATCAGTTCATATTCAAATTTTCACCGAACGGAATAGTATTAATGTCAGTCTTTCTCGTGTAGGCCTGCATGAGTGCCATGGAAAGTAGCATATAAACACGGCTGTCGGCCTTGACAGTCCCCGAAATGGCGCCGACAACATACTCACCCTTGCCGGTGATGATCGAGCCGGTCATCTGTTCAAGACCATCCGGATGGTCCTCACTGGCCGTAACGCTCATAAAGGCGCTAAGGTCGTTCTCCTTACAAAAGTTCTCCACATACCGGCAAAGTTCCTGTACTGCCTCTTTCTGTTTTTCTGTAATCATTTCAGTAAAATTTTAAACGTTAATAATTATATGTTGAAATAGCGAAATCTCTTTTTGAGCACTGCTCGAACATCGTCTCCTCCCAGTCCGGCTCATCATCCTGGGGAAGATCGTCCTCATCAAGTTCCACCTCCCCCCGGTAAATCAGGTACCGCGCCTCCAGGAAGAAGAGGACCACGCGGCGCAGGAACTCACGGGCCGAGGCGATGCCGTGCCTTTCCATGAAGACGGCGATACGCTCCGGGCCGATGGTGTTCGTGCGGATGTTCACCAGACGCTGCCGGCGGAAGTCCTTCAGCGTGCTGCCCTTTATTCCGAGCACGCTGTCAGCGATACGACCGAGGTTCTCCGGGATATGGTAACCGGAACCGTCATCATCCGTCCCCACCAGCAGTTCGGCGGCGGCCGTCAGCATACCCTCCACGCTCATGCGCTGGGCGGCGGCCGTCTCCTTCAGGAACACGTACTGGTAGTTGCTCACGTAGGTATGTATGAGGTAGCCTTCCGGGCGGCGGAACACCTCTTCGGAGGCAAGCTCCATCGAAAGGTTGTTCAACGTCACACCGGCACCGCAACAGAAGGCGCACACCAGGCGGACGGCAAGACGCTGGCGGTTGCCCCAACCGCCGGCGATGATGGCACGCTGCAGGCTGCCGGCAACGGCCGGATCCATCTCGAAGAACAGCACCGACTTCTCCTGACGGCGGAAGAAGAACGACATGTCCGGAATACGGTCCATGCAGAGGAGGATGCGCCGGGTGGCCGTGGAGACCCTGCCACCATCCGTCATGCGGATGTAGGACTTCACCAGGTGGTTCATCACTACCGTCATGTCGGAAAAATGATAGTCGGCAACCTTCCCGCGGAACAGTTCATGAAGCAGAACGGGCAGCTTCACAACGTAGTTGTAATACTCCTTTCTCATGGCTCACTTGCTTGAAGGTTTCCAGTCCACTGTTATAATCGCATCCAGCTCACCGCTGCCGCCACACACCGGGCAGGACACATGCACGTCCTCGCGGCTGCCCTCTTCCGTTCCCCAGAACCAGCCGTTGCCCTTGCAGTAACCACACTTGTGGCCGGTACTGACGAAGTTCTCACGGTTAGGCCCCTTACACATATAGGCGGGAGGACAAATCTCCAGCTGTTTCTTTATCCTGCTCATGCCTGGCCTCCTTTCTGTTTCGGTCCCGCCACATTCCAATAGTCATAGGCGCCCTTCTCCCAGATTGTGTATTCACCAGTGGCCCCCTGATAACGTCCCTTACTGAAGGCGACGTAGCCCTCTACCCATATCTTCAGGTCGGCATCATACATCACGCTCGTGGCCGCATCACCTTTAGGATTCTTGCCGCGGGCATGGCTGATGAAAACAAACAGCTTGTCCGGAAACTCCTCCTTCAGCTGGATATAGTCACGATACGTCATCTGTGTGTATTGGAAGCTGTCAATGATCACGATGTTGAAACTCTTATGACGCCGGAGCCTGATCTTCAAGGTGGGGATGTCCTCCTTGATGAACGCCAAATGGCGGCTTACCTCGGCCATACCAAAGCGCCGCAGGTTATTTTGGACTGTCAGAGAAGTTCCTTCCTCCAGGGAGTTGAACGCCACACGGTCATACTTGCAAAGTTCCTTGCAGAGCTGCATCACGAAAGAGGTCTTGCCGTTACCACTGTTGCCCCACACGAACCAGCAGCCCCGGACTTCCGGAGTGTCGAAGGCATCCTTCCATTTCCCCTCAAAAGGGAATACGTCATACTTCTTGTTCAGAATGTCCCTGACATTCAAGGCACGTCTCATGCCCGCTTTTTTATTATCCTTTTTCTCTTCTTCCATGGTCAGAACAGTTTTAGTTGTCGGATATTGTCTATTTGATCAAGCACGGCCTGCCGTGCGGCACCCCGCAGTTTCTCGTGGCAGAGCATCCTGCCGAGCGCCCACAGAAGGGCATTCTCACGGGTGGAGAACTGTCCCCATTTACGTCCCGGGTTGAAACCGCCACCGGAACCGCCCACCTCCATGTGAACGCCGGCAACCCACCAGCCGTCCTGCTGTCCCACAAGGGCGTCCAGGTAGTCGCGACCATTCCGGTAAACGGTCACCGTCTCGTATTCCCTCAAGACTGGGTAATCGCTCCAGGGAGCAGGAAGCTGCTCGCGACCGTCGATCTTTAAGTATTCAAATTTGTTTTCCATATCCTTAAAATTACGTTTGAACGGTATTTGAACGGGAGTCATTCCCCCACCATGCGTTTCACCTTGTGAATGGACTTCCTCACACGCCGCAAATCAAAGTCACATGTCGAAGCCTCCTTTATCACCTTATCGATGTCTTTCTTGTCAGTCACACCGTTGGCGGAACAGATCGCGAACACGTCGTTCACGTCTGTAGGCTCCAGCTCATAAAATTTCCGTCCGATACGGCTGTAGAACTCCTTGTAGCCGGGCTTCTGGTATCGCAGACCATTGCTGATGCGTTTGGCAATATAATCGGTACTCAAAAACACGACGCCGCATTTCTCCTCCAGTTTGTTGTACAGGCTGATGAAGTAGTGGAACACCGGTTCGGTCAGCTTGTCCGCCTCGTCGAACACCAGCAGGGGCGCGTCCATCTGGATGATGTCATCCAAAATAAGTCCCCACACCTCACGGATATTATACCCTTCGGTCCGGATTCCGACCGTACGGGCGATCTCGCGGACAAAGTCGCCCTTCTTCATGTCCTCCGAGCAGAGGATATAGAAAACCTCCCTGTGCTCCTGAAGGTAAACACGGGCGGTGGTGCTCTTGCCGCAGCCGGCCTCGCCGGTCACCCAGGTGACGTTACGCCAGCGCTGCGCGTCGGAGAGTACAGCCGTGATCTCCTGGTAAGCACCGGTCTCCACGATCTGCCAGCCGGTAGCGCTTACACCACCGACCTGCGAGGCGACATTACGGAACATCTCGTCGCTGATATTCTCATAACGGCCATTCAGGATATTGCTAACAGTACCTACACTAACCCCCTTCAGGCTGCCAGCAGCCTTCGTCTGGCTCGGGTATTTCGCCACGTAAGCCCGGAGGCTTTCACTGATGGCGTCCTTTTCTTTCATTGTAATTTCCATAATCAATATTTTTTATCTTGTTATAAATCTGTTCCTTATAATTTCCCGACCACCTTGCGGATGCTCACTTCCTTCTTCTCAAAGCTGTCCCATGTCACGTTGCTGATGACTTTCATGTCTCGGCCGATGGAAGGACGGGCCGGCTGGCTGTATTTTCTTGTGCGACGGTCAATCTGGCGTTGCGCCTCCTTTCCGAGACCTTTCAGGTCAGGGGTACGCAGACCGTTCTGTTCCGGTGCGACACCATGTTCGTACTCGATGTCCTTGGCAACGACCTGGCGGTTTATACGCTCGTTGATGACGGCCTCCTGCTGGGCGCGGATGAAACGTTTCTCGGCTTCCGTCTGCTCCTGCTGGGCACGGTGGATCATCAGCGGGAACGAAGCCACACACTCAAAGCGCATCGCTCCGCCCTTATCCTTGTACAGCAGACGTACGCTGCTCATGTCATAAGGATCGTACTGGACATAGAACTTCTTGTAGGTGTTACGTCGGCGCCATTCCAGATCAGGCTCACCGGGAGCGGAGAAAACCTCGTAAGGGTATTTCTTTCCCTGTACCGTGATCTCGATACCGTTGGCGGTGAACAGCGACGGTTTCTCGGTCGTGTACCAGAACATCTCCACCATATCCGACACACTTACCGCATCGGTAGCCTCGTTCACGCTGGTATTGTACATCTCAATCCGGGAGATGCCGGTGGCAGGGTGTTTCATTGAATTCCACTGCTCACGGGCGGCGGCATACTGTTCCTTCAATTCCTCCAATGTGGGGAGGGAGTCGATGTTCGCGTTGATGAATTCCAAATTCGGACGGCTTGTATCTCTCTTTGCCGTAATATTCTGCCCGGTGAAACCGAAACATTTCTTCAATACCTGGCTCTGGAAGCGGTAGAAAATGTTCTCAATCGTCTTAGATTCGCCATTATACGGAGCTGTCGGGCGGTGGATACGGCTGATCTTCGAGAAAAGGCCCAGCGCCGCGTTCTTCTTATGACCGCCCTGGTTGTCGCACACGATCTCGTAGGGTTTGTGCCGGCTCGTCTGGATAGCCATGCGGAAAGCATGGTACTGGGCGATATAGTCCTCGTTGTCGCTGATGTAATAACCGAGCAGGACTTCACTATAGGCATCCACCACCTCGTACACGCTTGTAGTGCACTTGTTTCCGTTCTCGTCACGATAGTAGAGGTTCAGCTTCGTGCCGTCGCCATACCAGAGGCTGTCACGACGGCCCGGAAGGATGGTCCGGTGCTTGCGGTCATAACGCTGGTGTGCCTTCATTTCCCCATAAACGGCATCGTACCACAGAGGTTCGACACGCGGGCTGTTGAACCATTCGCGGAGGCTGCGGGGACTCTTCAGGGGCTTCCAGCCACGTTCCGGAGCGACACGGTTGTACTCCTCGAAGATCTCCATGTCAGTATAAACCGGAACGCGGCTGCGTTTCAATGCAACAAGGTAACGCCCGCCGTCCTCCTCGATCTTCAGCGTGTTGCTGTTGCCGTATTTACCGCTCACAAGCACACCGTAGTTGTCGGGACGGAACTTGTTTATCAGGGCTTTCAAACGCCCCACACTGCCCGGAAGACTGTGCCCGTACACCGGACGCCATTCCTCACTCGTGACAAGCAGAAGTTCCCAAAGGTTACGGCGGAAACCAGTCAGCTTGTTATTGGATGAACTCAAGCGTTTGAACTCTTCCATCAGCGCGTTCAGCACCGAAGCGTTCCAGGTGTATTCCTTCTTCACATCCTCGGGAAGAGCGACCATCTCACCGTTCTTGTCGTAACGGTAATCCTCGAAAAAGTTCTCGGCCTTCTCGTCTTTCTTCACTATGTTACGGATCATTTCCTGTCTCATTTGTTTCTCGGGTTCGCCATGACGCTCAACCCAACGTTTCTTGTATTTCTCGGGAAGGGAGGAATAGGCATACAGAGCCGGATTATTTTCACCACCGCCACGGGAAACGACATCCAGTTTTTCTCGGGACAGCTGGCTATTCAAAGTGCCTTTGGGCATTATATCCAGCAACTCTTTGTAAGTTACACACAATATATTATCAAAGTATTCCATCTCCCAGCTTGATTATCAATCCTCTAAATCATTCAAAGGGACATGCTTCTTCAGCAGCCGCACGGAGATCCCGAAATTCAACACTACGAGAAGTTCCAGCAGCGGATTAATAAAAAAAATAGAGAGCAGGATCCCGAAACTCATACAGAAGTAAAGCACGCAAAAGCGCTGTTTTCGTTTCAGACGAGCAAACCAGTGCAGCTGGTCGCTGAACAATGTCATCAAATCATTTTTCATGGCTACTTGTATTTTGAGGATTACCACCTACTTTGGATCCACCGCGCTCAATGGCGAGCTTACGAATGGAACGGGCCAGTTTGCTGTTCTTACGGAAGGCAAGCGCATGACTCACCATCACGTTTGTACAGCCCATCAGTTCGGCAATTTTATTCACCTCACCGTATTCTACAACTATTCGTTCTTTCATACTATCTAATATTTAAATTATCGTAGTGGGCAGTCGCGGATTCGAACCGCGGACCATAACCTCTCCACTATAGGAGTTTAGTTTGTTCTACCAGCTGAACTAACTGCCCGAGAAAATTATTAAAGCTCCTTTATCGCATCCTCCGGAACACATATTACAGTCCAAACCTGACCATTTTTCATATAATCGATATTATATTCCCGCACGAACGTACAAATGTTATAATCCCAGTCACGAACTATACCATCAATGATCTCACCATTTCTCTTGGTGATTCTCACACTTTGTCCCTTTTTAAATTTTACTTCCATTTTGCTTCTTTTTAAATTCTCATTGTTACCTCAAGCCTTTTTTGTAGCTTTGGGGCGTGTTTAAACTTTAATCACGTGGCAAATATAGTCTAAGTTTCTTAGACAACAAAGTATTAATCCAAATAATTTAGATTTATGAGCGTTTTTTCTAAGAATCTTAGATATTTAAGGGAGAGTAGGGGACTTAAATTAGATGAATTTGAGTTTCTGGGCATCAAAAAAGGTACAATGTCAAACTATGAACTGGGTAATACAGAACCTAAATTGAGTTTGTTATGTGAAATATCTAAGTTTTTTAGAATATCAATCGACGACTTTCTTTTAAAAGATATAGAAGCCGAAAAAATTACACCAGTAGTAACGGAAACAGCTCCTCCAGAAACAGCTAACAATAATTTTAGGGAGCTTCTGGATGTTTTAAGGGAAAAAGACTCCACCATTCGAGAAATGGCAGAGGAAATAGGGATGCTCAAACAGACAATTACACAACTTAAACAGGACAAGTCGGGGCGTGTTTCGGATGCAAGCGATTCTACGGTTGCCAATGCCATCTAAAACGTGTTTTATGGGGAAAGGGAGGTAAAAACAGTTAAATCACTATTTTACAGCAGAATATATAAAAATACAGGGGAGTAAATAAATATTATCTATATACAATTTACCCCCTACAATATTATAAAAACCGATGAATACCAAATAAAAAAAAGATATTTCCCCGTTTTATTAGAACAAAATAGGCACAAAAATGAATAACCAAATGAATAAGCAATCAAAACATTTCGTTTTTGTAATAGCTTAAATGAATAACCAAATGAATAAGCAAGTGAATAACCTTTCCACTTTTTAAGACGTTCAAAGCGTTCAAACGGATAAATACAGCCTTCCATCATAGTTTGACACTTATAAGGGCAAAAAAAGCCGCTTTTGCGGCTTTTAATTGCGTTCTAAGGCATTTTATCCCTTTCTGGTACATGTTATCAAGCGAGACTGAATAATCATTGCACGTTTCGTGTATTTGGCAATGTCATCAACCAGTCCAGCATGTAAAAGACTACTCTTAGTGATTCCGACCTGTTTCTCCGTCAGAGTTTCAAAAATGGCCGATATACTACCAAAGTAGATGTTCTTTTTCTCAAAAATCAAATGTACATGGATAACTTTACTCATGATATATAGTATTTATTTCACTGCAAATATACCAAATATCAGCTATATGGAATAATTTCAATAAATAAAAATAGGAGAGAAGCGAAGCGCTCCCCTACTCCACTTGCATAAATCACACCATTTGGTTATCTTTGTATATGGAAGTATGGCCTGGGCAAAGCATCGGAGTGAAATAATACCATACTGCCTGAATTCTCCCCTACTCCACTCCTAATGTAAAGAGATTCATTTGAACGGCGTTCAAACAAGGTTCAAATGTAAGCTCGATGTAAAGCGATGTAAACGCTTCGTTTTTCCACCCAGCTCACTCCTACCCCGTTCTAACGCTTTGAAAACCAAAGCAATCAGATATTTTCAGACCGACCAAACTTTGACACGCATCGTTTCTTCCCCCTTAATAGCAGGAAAGTACAATGCCAATAGTGGAATTTCCAGTTTGGAAGAATTCTGATAAATAGAACGGCAAAACAGGAATCAACAACCAAAAGCCGAAGTAGAGCAGGAAGTTGGCTGCCAAGATGAAACAATAACTGGGAGTAATGAGTCTATCCTTTGCCATAATGAATTTATTTATTTCACCACAGAGGACGCAGAGGACGCAGAGTTTCACGGAGTTTTTTCTTTCTAATGACTTTCTATGAAAAACGAGTCGTAGTTGATACGGCTGAAATAAAAACTCTGTGTCCTCTGCGTCCTCTGTGGTGAAATCTAAATTTAGTAAGCGCTCTCGAATTCTTTCAGGAAGCGAGTATCATTTTCAGAGAACATACGGAGGTCTTTCACCTGATATTTCAGGTTTGTGATACGCTCGATACCCATACCGAGAGCATAACCGCTGTATATTTTGCTGTCTATACCGTTAGATTCAAGTACGTTCGGGTCTACCATACCGCAACCGAGGATTTCTACCCAGCCGGTGTGTTTACAGAACGGACAACCTTTACCGCCGCAGATATTACAGCTGATGTCCATTTCCGCACTAGGTTCAGTGAACGGGAAGTAAGACGGACGCAGACGAATCTTTGTATCAGCACCGAACATTTCTTTAGCGAAAAGCAACAATACTTGTTTCAAGTCGGTGAACGATACGTTTTTGTCTACATACAACGCTTCTACCTGATGGAAGAAACAGTGTGCGCGATAGCTGATTGCTTCGTTACGATACACACGTCCCGGACAGATGATGCGGATAGGAGGTTGTGAAGTTTCCATTACACGGGTCTGTACGGAAGAAGTATGCGTGCGCAATACTACGTCCGGGTGAGCTTCGATAAAGAAAGTGTCCTGCATATCGCGTGCCGGATGATCTTCGGCAAAGTTCAGTGCCGAGAATACATGCCAGTCATCTTCAATTTCCGGACCTTCGGCGATGCTGAATCCCAGGCGGGCAAAGATATCGATGATTTCGTTCTTTACAATGGTGAGCGGGTGGCGTGTACCAAGTTCCACGGGATAAGCCGAACGCGTCAAATCCAATCCGTCACAATCATTGTCCTGACTTTCAAACAATTCTTTCAGCGCGTTGATTTTGTCCTGCGCTTTTGTTTTCAGTTCATTCAGTCTCATGCCGACTTCTTTTTTCTGATCGGCAGCTACATTACGGAAATCTGCCATTAAGTCGTTAATGGCTCCCTTCTTACTTAGGTATTTGATGCGGAGAGCTTCGAGTTCTTCGGCATTGGAGGCGTGTAAGGCTTCCACCTCTTTCAGAAGTTGTTCAATCTTAGCTATCATATTTTCGATGTATTGTTATTCAGTTTCTTAGTAAAAACCGTGCAAAGATATAATTTTATCACGAACCATCGAAATAATTTGTATCTTTGTTGCCGATATGTACCGAAAATCCGGCAACTTATGAAAAAGATTGTTTTCTGTCTTCTGCTTTTAACCTTTTCTTTTCGCCTGGCGGCCCAGATTGACTATTTGGAGCCGGTGAAACCTTTTTCTTCTTATACAGGCGAGTTAGGCGAATATTACCGTAGTGTGTTTTCTTTACTTAATACTGGCTTTCAGAAACAGCCATACGCGCGTTTCGCAGCTATCCCTTCCTTTTCGCCGGAGTATGCAATGTCGGTAGAAAAGAAAAACGGGCGTTATACGCTGATTTCGAATACACTATCCCGTACCTATTGGCAGGCGGAGAAGGGGACAGTAACCGTGGATACTAAATCGGTTGTCATCAGCGCTTCCCTGTATCAGTCTTTAGGGGCTATCTTTCGTTTGGTGACAGAGCAGGTGCAGGATCTGGATGGTTCTACGGCCGGTCTGGATGGAATTGTCTATTACTTTTCTTCTACGGACGCAAAAGGCAAAGAGCGGATGGGACGAAAATGGTCGCCGGAAAAAGGAACGTTGATGGAACGTCTTGTATTGGTTTGTCAGTCGGTATATATGTTATCCCGGGGAGAGAATATTTCGGAACAGACATTGGCGGAAGAGGCTGCTTCTTTATTGAAAGCATTGCAACAGCGTAGTAGGGAAGAACCGGATGCTTATAAACAACCGATGTATGTTGGAATTTATCCGGTAGGTCCCCGCGCAAAGACGCTTTCCGGAAAGCAGGTGGAAGAACCTGCTCATTTCTCTGCGAAGAGTCCGGAAGAATATATTGCCAATGAAATGGTTTATCCGGCAGGACTTTTAGAGAAGAATGTTTCGGGTTATGCTTTGTGTGAGTTTACTATTGATAAGGAAGGGGTTATCCTTCGTCCTCATATTCTACGTTCCACTCATCCGGAATTTGCAGAGGAGGCTCTCCGCATTGTTAAAGGGATGCCGAAATGGTCCCCTGCATTGGCGGGAGGAAAGCCGGCGGATAGTAATTATACTCTTTATATTCCTTTCCGTCCGCAACTTTATCGGAATAAATAAGCAACTTTGCATCCAAAGTCCGATTAATAAAAAAGAGATATTGCATTTATAACTTGAATTCAGCAGCCTCTCTCTAATAAATAAAAAAAATAAATTTGCTGTCATCTGTCACAGATTGCAACTTAACTGTTTGATTATGAAAAGTAAATGGCGTGACAGCAAAGTGGTGACAGCACTGTGACGGCAATCGTGCTGTCACTGCAAAGCCAGGGAGAAATAAACGCACTACAAAGGTGTGATAGAGGTGCATACCCGAATCAAGTAAAAATCACAGATGAAGTTTCATTGCCTAAATAGTATTAACTACAGGCAGATAGGCTATTCTATTTATTACCCTTGTACTTACGGGGCAGGATCTGCCTTGTGACTGATAGTTTCAAGCCTTGAAACTATTTGTTCTGCGGCTTGAAACTACGGTTTCGTAGACTTGAAACTTTTGTTTCTCCTGCTTGGAACTATTAGTTTCTTACTGATGAAACTATAGTTCCGCACCGATGGAACTGTAGTTTCTCGCCGATGAAACAATCTTTACTCTGTAATAGCCTGATTATGTTGGAGTACATTTGATAGTATAATAACATGATTGATTTCTTCAAAAATCATTAAAACAGAAAACTTTTCTTCGTTTGTATTGTCTTATAGCCATAAACTTTTAAAACGAGAACTTATGGATGATATGATTAACAGGCATGATTCGATAGCCGAAGAAAATATCGAACCGAATGGCCGTCCGGCCAAGGACCAGTTTGAAGAATGGAGCGGTGAGGTTGCCGACCGTGCCGATGATGTATTCAAGAATGACAAGAAAGACGGTCCTATTAAAGACCGCGAGAAACGTATAAAAGAAATGGACGAAGTGATAAAAAAGGACCTTGAGTAAAGGTCCTTTTCTTTTTTTCTTTAGTTTGCCGGAGTAACGATAGGTTCTTTGATAAAAATACTCCCTATCTCAATTGTTTTGTCATCAAATACATCTAGTCTAATATTTATCGATTCCTTTTCGGAAAGACTTATGAATTTTCCTTGAATATAATACTTCTGATTATCAATAAGATTGGAGGCTTCTTCCTCATCTAAAGCCGTTATAATTCTGAAAGAAATATTATACTTTCCGGTTTTTTGAAGGCTGCTACAGGTAAAGGATATAAGATATTTATATCCTTTATTATCGGTACTTTTAACTTTATCCATAGAAGCGAATTTGACTGCTATATCAGAAAGGAAATCAGGGTTATTCTCAAGTTCCTTTTCTAACAAAGAACGCAATTCTTTTCCTGCTTTTTTTCTTTGGATGTCATTGTTGAAACAATTAGGATGTCTAGATATATATGCGTCTAAAAAAGCATTTATTTTTTCTCCATCAGCGTTCCCTTCTTCTAGCATTGCGTTTACTGCTGCTATGCTATCATTGAGGCGTATATCATAGTCTGCATTGTTTGATTGTGTTGTTTTTGAAGACTTGTTTCCGTAGCAGGAAATTAAGCATGGGATGATTAGAAGAATAGTGGCAAATTTTGTGATGTTCATGTCCAGTACACTATTAAAGTTCAAAGTTGGGAGAGAAAAAAGTGGAGCGTATCGGACTCGAACCGATCACCTTAACACTGCCAGTGTTACGCTCTAGCCAGATGAGCTAACGCCCCTTTTTTGTCTTATATGATAACGTTTGTAAACGAATCTTTTTTTTGTTGCCGCAAATATAATGCATTATTCTGAAATAATTGCTATGTTTGCGGTAAATAATAGTATGAAATTAAGATATGCTGATTTATAATACAACTTTTCAAGTGGACGATGACGTTCACGACAATTTCATGATTTGGATAAAAGAGAGTTATATCCCTGAAGTACAGAAACACGGTGCGTTGAAGGCACCGCGTATTTGCCGGATATTGAGTCATCGGGAAGAAGGAAGTGCGTATTCTTTGCAATGGGAGGTAGAAAGCAGTGGGTTATTACATCGCTGGCATTTGGAACAGGGGGTGAGATTGAATGACGAACTGGTAAAAATATTTAAAGATAAAGTGATCGGATTTCCGACCTTGATGGAGGTGATAGAGTGATTCAATCGGTAAAAGAAAAGATAATCCTGGGGATTGACCCCGGTACGACAATCATGGGATACGGGGTTCTAAGAGTGAGAGGAACCAAACCAGAAATGATTGCGATGGGGATTATCGACTTGCGTAAATTTGCCAATCACTATCTGAAACTTCGCCATATTCATGAACGGGTATTGAGTATTATTGAAAGTTATCTACCGGATGAGTTGGCTATCGAAGCACCTTTCTTCGGAAAAAATGTGCAATCGATGTTGAAGTTAGGTCGTGCACAAGGGGTAGCAATGGCAGTAGCGTTGAGCCGGGATATTCCAATCACCGAATATGCCCCTTTGAAGATAAAAATGGCTATCACCGGAAACGGGCAGGCATCAAAAGAACAAGTGGCGGATATGCTGCAAAGGATGCTACGGTTCTCAAAAGATGATATGCCTACTTTTATGGATGCAACAGATGGTTTGGCAGCGGCTTATTGTCATTTCCTGCAAATGGGGCGACCGGCAATGGAAAAAGGGTATAGTAGTTGGAAGGATTTTATAGCGAAGAATCCGGATAAGGTGAAATAAAGCATTTAATTTTATGGGGGATAGATATGGTGTGTAGCATAGGGGGAGGTTTAGAATGAAGATAGGAAATAATTATTTAGCGATATTGGGTGTGACTACAGTGACAACAGTGATGAGTTGTTCCCCAACGAAGAAGGAATATACTTCTTTTGAATTATATCCGGTTCGTATGGGAAGCCTTACAGAGATGGAATATACGCCGTTGGCAACCAAATTTTTCCTTTGGTCACCAACAGCAGAAGAGGTGCGCCTGATGCTTTATGATGCCGGAGAAGGCGGACATGCTTATGAAACAGTAAAGATGGAACTCGGTGAGAATGGAACCTGGATGACATCCGTAGATAAGGATCTGCTCGGCAAATACTATGCTTTCAATGTAAAAATCAACGATAAATGGCAGGGCGACACGCCGGGGATTAATGCTCACGCTGTAGGAGTGAACGGAAAGCGTGCAGCAATCATCGACTGGAAGACAACCAATCCGGAGGGGTGGGAGAGTGACCGACGTCCTTCTCTGAAATCTCCTGCTGATATGATTATCTATGAAATGCATCATCGTGACTTCTCTGTCGACTCTACTTCGGGAATAAAAAATAAGGGCAAATACCTTGCACTGACTGAACATGGGACGGTGAATTCCGGCAATCAATCAACAGGTATCGATCATTTGGTAGAACTGGGAGTGACACATGTACATCTTCTTCCTTCCTCTGATTATGCTTCTATCGACGAAACAAAACTGGAAGAAAACCACTATAACTGGGGATATGATCCGGCGAATTATAATGTGCCGGATGGTTCTTATTCAACCGATCCTTATCAGCCTGCCGTTCGCGTGAAAGAGTTCAAGCAGATGGTACAAGCGTTGCATAGAGCTGGAATACGCGTGATAATGGACGTGGTTTACAATCACACTTTTAATACACTTGAAAGTAATTTTGAACGTACCGTTCCCGGCTATTTTTACCGTCAGAAAGAGGATGGCACATTGGCAAATGGTTCAGGGTGTGGCAATGAAACAGCAAGTGAACGGCCTATGATGCGTAAGTTCATGATAGAGTCCGTTCTTTATTGGATAAAAGAATATCATATTGACGGCTTCCGCTTTGACTTGATGGGGGTACATGATATTGAAACAATGAACGAGATTCGAAAGGCTGTCAACAAAGTCGATCCTACTATTTGTATCTATGGAGAAGGTTGGGCGGCTGAAGCTCCTCAATATCCGGCAGATTCATTGGCGATGAAAGGGAATATTTCCCAGATGCCCGGAATTGCTGTATTCTCGGATGAATTGCGCGATGGACTTTGTGGACCTGTATGGGAGAAGGACAAAGGAGCTTTCCTTGCCGGAGTGCCGGGGGGAGAAACGAGCGTAAAATTCGGAATTGTTGGAGCTATTAAGCATCCGCAAGTACGTTGTGATTCCGTAAACTATAGCCAGAAGCCGTGGGCGGAACAGCCTACCCAGATGGTTAGCTATGTTTCCTGTCATGATGGTTTGTGTCTTGTAGACCGATTGAAGGCAAGTATGCCGGGAGTTACTCCCGAACAGTTGGTTCGACTTGATAAACTGGCACAAACGGTAGTCTTAACTTCACAGGGAATTCCTTTTATCTATGCAGGTGAAGAAGTGATGCGTGATAAACAAGGGATAGACAATAGTTATAAGAGTCCGGATGCCGTCAATGCCATTGACTGGAGACGCAAAACGACAAACGGAGATATTTTCACGTACTATAAACGACTCATTGATCTTCGTAAGTCTCATCCGGCTTTCCGTATGGGAAATGCAGAAATGGTCCGGAAGCATCTGGAGTTCCTTCCGGTTGAAGGGCAAAACCTGATTGCGTTTCGCCTCAAAGAGCATGCGAACGGAGATAGCTGGGAAGATATTATCGTAGCCTTTAATTCCCGTACGACCCCTGCACGACTGGAAATTCCTGTTGGTAAATATACGGTAGTATGTAAAGATGGAGTGATAGATGTGCGTGGATTGGGTACGCAAACCGGACCGGAGGTGATTGTTCCTGGTCAGTCTGCATTGATTATGTACAAGTAGTTTTTTCCTGTTTACTACAATTCCAAGATACTCAAGTTTTTTTCATGCAGTAGACTGGCTGCCTGTTTCAGTCTGATGGAACAAATGAAATCATGTGTCGGCTGGTTAGTCGGCACTTTTTATTTATGGCATATATAACAACTCAACGTTGGTTGCCGGCATTTCTATCATCTTTAAATAGATAGAATGAATAACAATAACTACTGTAATCCGTTCTTTCTAAATCCTTCATTTTCCTCCTATTCATCGGCAATCTCAATTTGGATGTAACATTACAACAGGTATTTGTAACATACGTAAACGATGATGTAACAAGCGAGTAATGATTTGAATCAAAAATTCTGGGTCAGCGGAGAGAAACTTCCTAAGTTTGCAAAGTGGAATTCAGAACGGATTGTTTCTCTTTCCGGATTACTATGAAATAAAGACATAAAAGAAAAGATAGATAATGAATAAGTATTGGTTTTATAAGGTTGGGTTAGTAGTTGTGTTCCTTTGCTTCGCTCTGTTGGGTGAAGCAAAGGTTAAACTTCCCACTCTTGTTTCCGACGGAATGGTGCTTCAACGTGGGGAGCCTGTCAATATTTGGGGGACGGCTGATCCTGATGAAACTGTTAGTATAACTTTTCAAAGAAAGAAATATAAGACCGTTGCCGATGCGCAAGGCAACTGGAAAGTGATCTTGCCTGCCTTGAAAGCTGGTGGTCCTTACACAATGATTATTAATGATATAGAGTTGAAGGATATTCTTGTGGGTGACGTTTGGGTATGTTCCGGTCAGTCGAATATGGAATTACCCGTTTCACGGGTTACAGACCGTTTTCGGGATGAGATATCTGCGGACAGTAATTATCCGATGGTACGTTACATAAAAACTCCTCTATTGTATAACTTTCATGCCCCGCAGACAGATATTCCGGGAATCTTCTGGAAGGCTATGACTTCTGAAAATGTGATGTCTTTCTCTGCTTTGGTTTATTTCTTTGCTAAAGATTACTTTCAGAAAACAAAGGTTCCGGTAGGAATCATAAACTCCAGTGTCGGAGGTTCACCGGTAGAAGCGTGGATCAGTGAGGAAGGTTTGAAACCTTTTCCTTATTATCTGAACGAAAAACGTATCTACGAATCAGATGACTTGGTAGAATCAATGAAAAAAGAAGAGAGCAAGAAAAGCAGTGCTTGGAATGTAACACTGTATCAGGGAGATAAAGGAATGCATGAAACCATCCCTTGGTATGCTGCCGGCTATGATGACAGTGATTGGACACCGACTGATTTGTTTGCTTCCGGTTGGGCTACTAACGGATTGAATACAATCAATGGTTCCCATTGGTTCCGTAAAGATTTTCAAGTGTCCGGGCAACAAGCGGGAGAGAAGGCAACTCTTCGCCTGGGATGCATCGTAGATGCAGATTCCGTCTATGTAAATGGTACGTTTGTGGGAACTGTTTCTTATCAATATCCACCACGTATCTATACCATTCCCGCCGGATTGTTGAAAGCTGGAAAAAACACGATAACCATACGTCTTTTCAGTTATGGCGGTTTCCCTCATTTTGTAAAGGAGAAACCTTATAAGATACTTTTCGGAAAAGGTCAGCCGGAAAAAGGAGAATCGGAGATTAGTCTGGAAGGTGATTGGAAATATCGCCTCGGCGCTCCCATGCCTGCTGCTCCGGGACAGACTGCTTTCCATTATAAACCCGTAGGACTTTATAATGCTATGATTGCCCCATTGCTGAATTATACGGTATCTGGTATTATCTGGTATCAGGGTGAATCGAATGTGTCTCGCAAAAATGAGTATAAAGACCTGTTGACGGCGATGATTGCGGATTGGAGACAGCATTGGAACCGACCTGATATGCCTTTCTATGTGATTGAACTGGCGGATTTCCTCTCACCCGAAGATAAAGGAGGACGTGCTGCCTGGGCAGAATTCAGGAAAGTGCAGGCAGAAGTAGCCAATACAAATAAAAATGTCACTCTAATTAAAAACGGTGATTTAGGAGAATGGAATGATATCCATCCATTGGATAAAAAGACGTTGGGACAACGTGTTTCCCAGGCGGTCTTTCAACAAAGAGTCAAATAAATTAAAAAAGAGATTAGTACCATGAAAACACAGACTCAAAAAGTGTCGATGGCCGAGAAAATCGGTTATAGCTTGGGTGATGGTTCGGCGAACCTGATTTTCCAGATGATGATGATGTTCCAACTCTTCTTCTATACAGATGTGTTTGGAATCAAAGCAACAGCAGCAGGTATGATATTGCTGGTCGCACGTATTTTCGATGCGTTTGTCGATCCGGTGGTAGGTATCCTGTCCGACAGAACTAATACCCGCTGGGGTAAATATCGTCCCTGGTTGTTGTGGACAGCTATTCCTTTTGCCGTATTCTTCATTCTGGCATTTACGACACCCGATTTGAGTGAGCGTGGGAAGATTATTTATGCAGGTATCACTTATACCTTATTAATGTCTATTTACTCCTTCAATAATACCCCGTATGCCTCTTTGGGCGGTGTGATGACAAGTGACATCAAAGAACGTACCAGTATCTCGTCCGTCCGTTTTGTGACAGCTACAATCGCCACTTTTGTTGTGCAGGGGCTTACTTTGCCGTTAGTCTCCAAGTTCGGGCAAGGAGACGATCAACGTGGATGGTTCCTGACAATTACCCTGTTTGCCATCATCGGAGTTGTTCTTTTAGTAATCACATTCTTCTCTGCTAAAGAGCGTATCACGCCTCCCGTAGGTCAGAAAACTTCCGTGAAACAGGATTTTAAAGATATCGTAAGTAGCCGTCCATGGAAAGCGATGTTTATCCTAACCCTCTTTTTGTTTACGACATTGGCTATGTGGGGCAGCAGTATGTCTTACTACTTTAATTATTTCGTAGATAAAACAGCCCTTTTTGATTTCTTGCAAAATTTTGGATTAGTACGGATAGAAGGAGAAACTTATGGTATGTGGCACACTTTCCTTGATGCTTTCGGACTGATTGCGCAGCCCGATCATAGTAATGTGTTTGCTGTAGGTTTCAGTTTGTTCAATATGATTGGTCAGGTTATCACTTTGGCGGGTGTAATATTGCTTTCCGGATTTCTTTCTAATATCTTTGGCAAGCGGAATGTGTTTTTGATCTGCCTGGCACTGACAGCCTTTTTTACAGCCCTGTTTTTTGTGGTAGATTCGACAAACATAAGTATGATCTTTATTATTAACTGTTTGAAGAGTTTGGCATACGCACCTACTATTCCATTGCTTTGGGCAATGATGGGAGATGTTGCCGATCATTCAGAATGGGTGAACCATCGTCGTGCGACAGGGTTTGTATTTGCAGGTGTAGTCTTTGCCCTGAAAGCCGGACTAGGTATAGGGGGAGCTATTTGCGGTGCGATTGTCGATTCGTTCGGTTTTGTATCTAATACAGTGCAGACGGAAAGCGCTATTTTCGGTATCCGTTTGACATCCAGCGTGATTCCTGCCATCACTTTCTTTGTAGGAGTAATTGCTTTGTTCTTTTATCCTATTTCTAAAAAGTTGAATGAGCATATTCAGGACGATTTGGCAAAACGCCGTCTGGAAAACAATTGATTAATAACTATAACTAATAGATAGACTATATGAAGACTTCGACAAGAACAACCGTAGTTTCTTTGTTGGCTGCTGTGGCCCTGATAACTAGTACTTCGGTAGCTTTTGCACAAGAAACAAAGACTTTGAAAGAAGCTTTGAAGGATAAATTCTTGATAGGAACAGCAGTGAATACACGACAAGCATCCGGTCGGGATAAGGCAGGAGTGCGCGTAATTCAGGAACAATTTAATGCTATTGTAGCAGAGAATTGTATGAAGAGTCAGGAAATGCATCCGAAGGAGAACCGTTATAATTTCACACAGGCGGATGAATTTGTTGCTTTTGGAGAGAAAAATCATTTGGCAATCACAGGACATACGTTGATTTGGCATTCGCAGCTTTCTCCCTGGTTCTGCGTGGATGAGAATGGCAAAAATGTGTCTCCGGAAGTATTGAAGAAACGGATGAAAGATCATATCACCACTATTGTGAAGCGCTACAAAGGCCGTGTTAAAGGTTGGGATGTAGTGAATGAAGCGATTGAAGATAATGGTGCATATCGTAAGACTAAGTTTTATGAAATTCTAGGTGAAGAATATATTCCATTGGCTTTTCAATATGCGCACGAGGCCGATCCGGATGCAGAGCTTTATTACAATGATTATTCAATGGCTCAACCAGGCAGAAGAGCGGCAGTTGTGAAGATGGTGAAAGACTTGAAGAAACGCGGTATCCGTATTGATGCAGTGGGTATGCAAGGACATATCGGCATGGACTATCCGAAAATCAGCGAGTTTGAAGAAAGTATGCTTGCCTTTGCCGGAGCGGGAGTGAAGGTAATGATTACAGAATTGGATCTGACTGTATTGCCATCACCCGACCCCAAGGTTGGTGCGGAAGTCTCGGCATCTTTTGAATATAAAAAAGAGATGAATCCTTATTCGGACGGATTACCGGAAGAAGTATCAAAAGCATGGATAGAGAGAATGAATGACTTCTTCCGTCTGTTCCTGAAACATCAGGATATCATAACAAGAGTTACTGTTTGGGGAGTAGCCGATCAGGATTCGTGGCGTAACGACTGGCCGATGAGAGGACGTACGGATTATCCATTGCTTTTCGACCGCAATCATCAGCCGAAACCGGTAGTTGATTTGATTATAAAAGAGGCTATGCAGAAATGATCATTTGGAGTTCACCACAGAGGACACAGAGTTCTTCTCTCTCTTTCCGTAAGTAAAACAGAGCGATAAATACGATTCTCAATACGTGAGACTCTGTGTTACTCTATAGTGAATAAAAAGATTAAACCTCTGTGTACTCCGTGTCCTCTGTGGTGAAATAGAAATTCCCATTTATAAAATTAATTTAGAACTGTTGCAATAAGAATAAAACCATGAAAACAGAAAAAAGATATTTAGTTCCCGGTGATTATATGGCTGATCCTGCCGTACACGTGTTTGATGGCAAACTTTACATTTATCCCTCGCATGATTGGGAGAGTGGTATTGCCGAAAATGATAATGGAGATCATTTCAATATGAAAGATTACCATGTGTATTCTATGGATGATGTAATGAATGGAGAGATTACTGACCATGGGGTTGTACTTTCTACAGGAGATATTCCTTGGGCGGGCCGTCAGCTTTGGGACTGTGATGTTGCTTTTAAAGACGGCAAATACTATATGTATTTTCCATTGAAAGACCAAAATGACATATTCCGTATCGGAGTAGCTGTGAGCGATAAACCATACGGACCTTTTGTTCCGGAAGCAAACCCGATGAAAGGAAGTTACAGTATTGATCCGGCTGTCTGGAATGATGGAGATGGTAATTATTATATGTATTTTGGCGGACTGTGGGGTGGACAGCTTCAACGTTACCGGAATAATAAAGCATTGGAATCAGCCATTTTACCCGAAGGAGAGGAGGAGGCTTTGCCATCCCGTGTTGTTCGTTTGAGTGATGATATGATGGAGTTTGCGGAAGAACCGCGTCCGTTAGTCATTCTGGATGAAAACGGTAAACCTCTGACAGCAGGAGATACAGAACGTCGTTTCTTCGAAGCTTCCTGGGTACATAAGTATAATGGGAAATATTATTTCTCTTACTCTACAGGCGATACCCATCTACTTTGTTACGCGATAGGTGACAACCCATACGGACCATTTACTTATCAGGGAGTTATCCTGACTCCGGTAGTGGGATGGACTACTCATCATGCTATTGTTGAGTTCAAAGGTAAATGGTATCTGTTCCATCACGATTGCGTACCTTCCGAAGGGAAAACCTGGCTTCGCAGCTTAAAAGTCTGTGAACTGCAATACGATGCTGATGGAAAAATCATCACGATTGAAGGACTGGATGAATAGTCGACAAATGATAATTTCTATTTCACCACAGAGGACACGGAGGATACAGAGTTCTTCTCTCTCTTTCCGCAAGTAAAACAGAGCGATAAATACGATTCTCAATACGTGAGACTTTGTATTACTCTATAGTGAGTAAAAAAATAGTAAACCTCTGTGTCCTCCGTGTCCTCTGTGGTGAAATATAAATACCCATTCATGAAACGAATTTTGAACTATTACTTATGAGGATTATATCTATATTGACATTTGTCCTGTTTTTCAGCTTTTTCTCTGTTTATGCAGAAGATGGGAGCGCTTTGTGGCTTCGTTATTCAACGGGAGCAAAAGCAATAATAATGAATAAGAAACAGTCTCCCACATTAAATATCGCCGTTTCCGAATTGCGGAACTTCTGGCAGGGAGGAATCCCCATAACGCTGGAAATACAGAAAAATAAGGAACTGCGTGCATTAGGAAATGACGGATACATCATCCGCGCTTCTAAAGACGGTAACCATTTGACAATCACTTCTTTCGGTGAGCAAGGAATACTTTACGGAACTTATTATCTGCTTCGTCTGCAAGCCACCGGACAATTATCCGAATCAACATTGAAGTCTTTAAATATCTCCGAGAAACCGGATTACCGGATTCGTATCTTGAATCATTGGGACAATCTAGACGGTACAATCGAACGTGGCTATGCCGGACATTCGCTTTGGAAATGGGACGAACTCCCGTCGGTTGTTTCTCCCCGTTATGAAGCTTATGCACGCGCCAATGCTTCCATCGGTATTAATGCTACTGTGATAAACAATGTCAATGCAAGTCCTAAGATACTATCTGATGATTATTTGCAGAAAGTCAAGGTTCTGGCAGACATCTTCCGTCCTTACGGTTTGAAAATATATCTTTCAATTAACTTTTCTTCCCCAGCAGCTTTAGGTGGTTTATCCACCTCCGATCCGTTGGATAAAGAGGTGATTGCCTGGTGGAAGAAGAAAGCCAAAGATATCTATTCTCTGATACCCGATTTCGGAGGCTTTTTGGTGAAAGCAAACTCCGAAGGACAACCCGGACCGTGTGACTACGGGCGTACTCATGCCGAAGGAGCTAATATGCTTGCCGATGTATTGAAACCTTATCATGGTATCGTGATGTGGCGTGCTTTCGTTTACTCGCCTACCGACAGCGACCGTGCCAAGCAAGCTTATCTTGAATTTGAGCCTCTGGACGGAAAATTCCGGGATAATGTCATTGTGCAGATAAAGAACGGCCCGATTGATTTCCAACCTCGCGAACCATTCAGTCCGTTGTTCGGAGCGATGAAGAAAACAGCGGTGATGCCCGAATTCCAGATAACACAGGAATATCTCGGTTTTTCTAACCATCTTGCTTTTCTTGCACCTATGTGGAAAGAATGTCTGGATAGCGATACATACATGCAAGGTGAAGGCTCCACCATTGCCCGTGTGACGGACGGCTCCTTGTTCCCCCATTCATTGACGGCTATTGCCGGTGTCACCAATATCGGTGATGACATCAATTGGTGCGGACATCCTTTTGCCCAAGCCAACTGGTATGCTTTCGGTCGTTTGGCATGGAAACATTCACTTTCTTCCGAGCAGATCGGTGAAGAATGGTTGAGGCAGACTTTTCTTCCGGTTGCCTTACAGCCGTACAACGATTCCGTCAATGAAATATCTCCAAAAGAGAGACAACAACTTCACTCTCAACTCTCCCTTCTCAACTCTCAACTTCTCCAAGAGTCGAGAGAAGCAGTGGTAGACTACATGATGCCGCTCGGCTTACATCATATTTTTGCTTGGGGGCATCATTACGGACCGGAACCCTGGTGCGATATTCCCGGTGCCCGTCCCGATTGGATGCCTTCCTATTATCACCGTGCTGACAGTTTAGGAATCGGTTTCGACCGTAGCAGTACGGGAAGTAATGCTACCGGACAATATCATTCCCCACTGTGTGAAGAATTGGACAACGTGGATACTTGCCCGGAAAACCTGCTTCTCTGGTTTCACCATGTTTCCTGGAACCATCAGATGAAGAGTGGACGTACGCTTTGGGCAGAAATGTGTTATACGTATGACCGTGGCGTAAAAGAAGTGAGAAACTTTCAGAAAGTGTGGGATAGTATGAAGCCGTATATCGATTCCGAACGTTTTCAGGAAGTGCAACATCGCTTGAAGATTCAGGCACGTGATGCAGTCTGGTGGCGGGATGCCTGTTTGCTTTACTTCGGGCAGTTCAATAAGCAACCGATACCCTATGAACTTGAACGTCCGGTACACGAGTTGAAAGACATGATGGAATATCAACTCGATATAACCAATTTTGAATGTCCTCCTTACGGATTTACTAAATAAAGGAAGCTTTGTTTTTCCATGAACTAAAGCTATCCAATCAATAGAAATGATAAGAATATGTTTGTATATAGACGGCTTTTATGATAAAATTGTTACCTTTGCGGGCAATAACGAAACAGAATAAAAGAATATGAGTCAAAATACATTCTGCATGGCGGGGGGCGTAGCACGCAACCCGCTTGTGCGTTTAGCCAAACCTATCACGGCAGCTATCGGAGCGAACGAACACATAGCCATTGTAGGTCCCAACGGTGGTGGTAAAAGTCTTTTTGTAGACACTCTCATCGGAAAATATCCATTGCGTGAAGGAACTATACAATATGATTTTTCCCCTTCTGCCACCCAGACTATTTATGATAATGTGAAATACATTGCCTTTCGCGATACTTACGGAGCGGCCGATGCCAATTACTACTATCAGCAGCGTTGGAACGCTCACGATCAGGATGAGGCTCCCGATGTTCGTGAAATGCTGGGAGAAATCAAAGACGAACAACTGCAACATGAACTGTTTGAACTCTTCCGTATCGAGCCGTTACTTGATAAGAAAATCATTCTTCTTTCCAGTGGTGAATTGCGTAAATTCCAACTTACCAAAACTTTATTAACAGCTCCCCGTGTCTTAATAATGGATAATCCGTTCATCGGACTGGATGCTCCTACACGCGAATTGTTATTCTCTTTACTTGAACGCCTGACGAAAATGTCGTCCGTGCAGATCATTCTGGTACTTTCCATGTTGGATGATATCCCTTCATTTATTACTCATGTTATTCCTGTGGATAAGATGGAAGTCTTTCCTAAAATGGAACGTGAAGCCTATCTGGACGCTTTTCGTAGCAGAGATGTGACTACCTCTTTCGATGACTTGCAGCAGCGGATTCTAAACTTGCCTTATGATGGCAACAATTACGACTCGGATGAAGTAGTAAAACTGAATAAAGTCAGCATCCGTTATGGTGACCGAACCATTCTGAACGAACTGGACTGGACGGTGTCTCGTGGCGAAAAATGGGCATTGAGTGGCGAGAACGGTGCAGGAAAGTCTACATTATTGAGTTTGGTTTGTGCGGATAATCCGCAATCGTACGCTTGCGACATCAGTCTTTTCGGACGTAAGCGTGGAACAGGAGAAAGTATTTGGGAAATCAAGAAACACATCGGTTATGTAAGTCCGGAGATGCACCGTGCTTATCTCAAAAACTTGCCGGCTATTGAAATCGTAGCCAGCGGTCTGCATGATAGTATCGGTCTGTACAAACGTCCTCAACCGGAGCAGATGGCTATCTGTGAATGGTGGATGGATATATTCGGCATTGCAGACTTGAAAGATAAACCTTTCCTGCAACTTTCCAGCGGAGAGCAGCGTTTGGCTTTGCTGGCAAGAGCTTTCGTCAAAGATCCCGAACTGCTTATTCTGGATGAGCCGCTTCATGGATTGGATACCTATAATCGTCGCCGGGTAAAGAAAGTTATCGAAGCTTTCTGCCAGCGTAGGGATAAGACGATGATTATGGTGACGCACTATGAATCGGAACTTCCGAACACTATAACAGACCGTATTTTCTTAAAGAGAAATCAATAACTATTTTTTGGCTGGTTATATGTAGTGAGCACCGGTTGAAATTCGCTTCTAATGAAGCGGATGTGTAAACCAAAAACAAGAACCTTTTCCCGGTTCCGATTCTACTCCGATCTTACCTCCCAATTGTGTGATGATACTTTGACAGATAGGAAGTCCCAGACCGGTACCGGGAATGAAACTATTCAGTTTCACAAACCGGGTGAAGATAGCTTCTTGTTTTTCTGGAGCAATGCCTATTCCTGTGTCCTTGACGGAGAATCGTACTTCATTCCCATTAATCCAGTAATCAATAATGATACTGCCTTCAGAAGTAAACTTCAAAGCATTGGTTACGAAATTTAGCAATACCTGATATAATCTGTTTTTGTTACTTGTGAAAATAAGTTCCGGTAATTCCGGAGCCAGAAGAATTTTTACTTGTGGTGTCGCTTTCATTTGCATAGCCTGAAACAGTTCGTTGCAGAGCTGCTGTGCATTCACCTGTTCCGGGATAACATCGAAAGTCCCGGCTTCGATTTTTGACAAGTCGAGGATATCTGATATGAGTTGTAGCAGTAACTTATTATTTTCTTCAATGATGGTAACATACTGATGTTTCTCTTCTGCATCCTCCGCTTCTTCAAGCAGACTAGAAAAACCTACTATTGCATTAAGCGGAGTACGTATTTCGTGGCTCATATTTGCAAGAAAAGCAGATTTTAACCGGTCGGCTTCTTCGGCTTTCTCTTTGGCGCCGATCAGCATCCGTTCAGTTTCCTTCAATTGAGTAATATCAAAATTGATGCATAACATTTCGATAATGTTGTCCTGCGGCTGATAATTTCTGACTAATACATTCACCCGTGTCCAGGTATAGTTACCATTTGCCCTGCGGATGCGGACATCCCGGCATAATTTGGAACTTTCCCCTTTCACTACTTTATCCAGAAAGTCAATCATGACCGCTTGATCTTCCGGATGGAAATGAGAATGAATGCCGATGATTTCCGGCAATGGAGTACCTTCTTCTTCACCAACATTTCTATACCAGCTTCGCAAGGCATACCCATCCCGGCTCAAAGCATCGAAGTGGGCATAACCTACTTTGGCATAATCTCCCACCAAATCGAAGAAACTCTCGAATTCCTGAATTTTATTATAGGCAATTGTATCTTCGGTCTTGTCTACATTAATCAAAAGATAATTGATAGGCTCGTGATTGTGATCGTATAGAGTAGTTGCTTTGGTTACTAAATCGAGGAATCCTGTCGATTTCTCCGGTGAATAATAGCTGTCAACCTTGGAAAAGTCATACCGGAATGTGAAATCTACATTTTCATAATCTCTAAGTTTCTGCTTTATTTCATCCGGTAATACAGGATTATCGAAAAGATTGATTCCTAGAATATCTTCTTTGGTACGTATGTGGAACATTTCCAGTTCCTTCTTATTCAGATCAATCAGGCGGCCTTCTCTGTCATATAGTTCAATGCCTACCGGAAGATTCTTATAAATATTATGTAGGATACGCTCGCTATTTTGTAGAGCCTGATGAGCAGATGCTATACGAATTCCCTCTTGTGTTTCGGCTATGCCATATACTTTGGTATTGCCGTCTTCGTCTGTTTCTTCAAAACACACTTTACTGCGAATCCATATGCTACCTTTAGGGGTGTCAAATAAATAGACTTCTTCAGTTGTCTGTTGTAGTTCGTCAAAAGAAGGAAAAGTGGTGTAGCTTTGATCTTCCCTAAGGATACGTTGATTGAAATCTTCAAAACTGATTACGCCGTCTTCCTCTAATCCGAGCAACTCGGAGATCAATTCAGAACATTTATACGTCTCTGTTTTTAAGTCAGCCTCCCACCAGCCTATATTCGCTTTGCTCATCAACTTATGCAGGAATGCACCTTTGTTTTGTTCGCTTATTTTCAAAATGAATTTGTATTATTGATAGTTAGACAATAATTAGCTCGTAAAAATAATCATTTTTGTTGAATTTTGCTTTAAAAAGGAAAAAGATAGTATTGCTTCATCCTAAAGAAAGTTGGGAAACAAAGTGTTTACCTATATGAGCAAGTTATTCTTTGCATATATTCTTTCAATGATTATCGAGTGGATTCTTTTTGCAGAAAGAATCATTATTTCTGGGTATTGACAACTATTTGTTTTCTAGTGAACTTTGTGAAGAAACAATCTGTTGTATATATAAAAAGAAGAAAGGAGAATTTTAGAAATGAAAAAGATAGTATTACTTCGTCACGGAGAGAGTGCATGGAATAAAGAAAACCGCTTCACGGGTTGGACAGATGTCGATCTGACAGAAAAGGGAGTTGCCGAAGCTGAAAAAGCCGGAGAGACATTGAAAGAATATGGTTTCAATTTCGATAAGGCTTATACTTCCTATTTGAAGCGTGCGGTGAAAACCTTGAACTGTGTTCTCGATAAGATGAATCTGGACTGGATACCTGTAGAGAAAAACTGGCGCCTGAATGAAAAGCATTATGGTGAATTGCAGGGATTGAATAAAGCCGAGACTGCCGAGAAATATGGAGAAGAACAAGTGCTTGTGTGGCGTCGTAGCTATGATATAGCTCCCAATCCGCTTTCGGAGAGTGATTTGAGAAACCCGCGTTTTGATTACCGTTATCATGAAGTGCCCGACGCCGGGTTACCTCGTACCGAATCATTGAAAGATACCATTGAACGTATCATGCCTTACTGGGAAAGTGATATATTCCCCAGCCTGAAAACGGCCCATACTTTATTGGTTGTGGCTCATGGTAATAGCCTGCGGGGTATCATAAAACATTTGAAAAATATCTCCGATGAAGATATCATAAAACTGAATCTGCCTACTGCCGTGCCTTACGTTTTTGAGTTTGATGAAAACCTGAACGTGGCCAACGACTATTTCCTGGGAAACCCGGAAGAGATCAAAAAACTGATGGAAGCAGTAGCCAATCAGGGAAAGAAAAAATAGAAAAGTTACACATTAAAAAATGAAGTTATGAGTAAAGTAGTAGAATTATTAAGAGATAAGGCCTGTTATTACCTGGACCACACTTGCGAAACCATTGATAAATCATTGATTCACGTTCCGTCTCCCGATACAATTGATAAAGTATGGATTGATTCGGACCGGAACATCAGAGTATTGAACAGTCTGCAAACGCTGTTGGGACATGGTCGCCTGGCAAATACCGGTTATGTGTCCATACTTCCTGTCGATCAGGACATCGAGCATACTGCCGGAGCATCATTTGCTCCCAATCCGATCTATTTCGATCCGGAGAATATCGTGAAGCTGGCTATTGAAGGAGGTTGTAATGGAGTCGCTTCTACCTTTGGTATCCTTGGTTCCGTAGCACGTAAATATGCCCATAAAATACCTTTCATCGTCAAGTTGAATCACAATGAACTACTTTCTTATCCCAACACTTTCGACCAAGTACTGTTTGGTACAGTCAAAGAGGCCTGGAATATGGGAGCGGTAGCGGTAGGGGCCACCATCTATTTCGGTTCGGAACAGAGCCGCCGTCAGCTCGTGGAGATTGCCGAAGCTTTTGAATATGCTCACGAACTGGGGATGGCAACCATTCTTTGGTGTTACCTGCGTAATAATGATTTCAAGAAAGGTGCTGTCGATTATCATGCGGCTGCCGATTTAACAGGACAGGCCGACCGTCTGGGAGTGACTATTAAAGCTGATATCGTAAAACAGAAACTTCCTACTAACAATGGTGGTTTCAAAGCCATCGGCTTCGGCAAGGTAGACGAACGTATGTATACCGAACTGGCTTCCGAACACCCGATTGACCTTTGCCGTTATCAGGTTGCCAATGGCTATATGGGATGCGTTGGTTTGATTAACTCCGGTGGAGAATCTCACGGAGAATCAGATTTGCGTGATGCTGTCATTACAGCCGTTGTCAACAAACGTGCCGGTGGTATGGGATTGATTAGCGGACGTAAAGCGTTCCAGAAACCAATGAACGAAGGGGTGGAATTATTGAATACCATTCAGGATGTATATCTTGATTCGTCAATTACGATTGCTTAATCAGGGATGAATAAAAATAAATTCTTATCTTTGACTATTAGATCGTTAACCATTAAAAATTAAGAGTATGAAGTTTTTTATTGACACAGCTAATCTGGAGCAAATCCAGGAGGCTTATGACCTCGGAGTACTTGACGGAGTGACTACCAACCCTTCGCTGATGGCGAAAGAAGGTATCAAAGGAACGCAGAATCAGCGTGAGCATTATATTAAAATATGCGAGATCGTCAACGGAGATGTAAGTGCCGAAGTGATAGCAACCGATTATGAAGGAATGATTCGTGAAGGCGAAGAACTTGCCGCGCTCAATCCGCACATCGTAGTAAAAGTTCCCTGTATTGCCGATGGCATTAAAGCTATCAAGCATTTCACGGAAAAGGGAATCCGCACGAACTGTACATTAGTCTTTTCAGTAGGGCAGGCATTGCTGGCAGCTAAAGCCGGAGCTACGTATGTTTCACCTTTTGTCGGCCGTCTGGACGACATTTGTGAAGATGGAGTAAGGCTTGTGGGGGATATCGTACGTATGTATCGTACGTATGACTATAAAACACAGGTATTGGCTGCTTCCATCCGTAATACGAAACACATTATCGAATGTGTAGAAGTAGGAGCCGACGTTGCTACTTGCCCGTTGAGCGCTATTAAAGGATTGCTCAATCATCCGCTGACTGACTCGGGATTGAAGAAGTTCCTGGAAGACTATAAAAAAGTCAATGGTTGAGTAAGCAATGAAACTTGCAATATATTAAAATGTTAGGCACGAATTACATGGATTTCACGGTTTTTAAAATGATAGTTATCATAAAACAACTATAAAAAGAAGTGAAACCTGTGTAATCCGTGCCTAAAAAATATTTATTTTCCGGGTAGCTTCTTATTGCTCTTTTTTCCTTTCCTGTTTCTGCTTTTCTTTGTATTGAGTCGGCGTTTCTCCGGTATATTGTTTGAAAGCCGTACTGAAATAGCGTGAAGTAGTAAAACCGACCTTCTCGGCAATTTCCGTGAACGACAGGGCTGTACTGGTGATTAAGGTGATCGCTTTCTCCATCCGGAATTTATTAATGTAATCATTGGCTCCCATATCGGTCAGAGCTTTCAGCTTATTGTAAAGGGAGGCTCTGCTCATACCTATCTCTTTACAAATAAAAGTGACATCCAGATGACTGCTATCCAAATGCTCCAGGATAATTTTATTCAGTTTCAACAGGAATGTTTCATCTGCCTGGCTAAAGGTGCTTTCTTCCGGCGCAGGGACTAGTCCTGTATTCAAATATCTCTTCTTGATAGATTCGCGGTTCTTCAACCGGTTGCGAATGATTTCCATCAGCATTTCTATCTCAAAAGGTTTAGTCAGATAAGCATCCGCCCCGTTCTTGTAACCACTCAACTGGCTTTGTTTATCATCTCTTGCTGTCAGCAGAACGATAGGAATGTGACTGATCGTAATATCTTCCTTTATATTTTTGCATAGTTCATATCCATTCATTCTCGGCATCATCACGTCGCTGATGATAATATCCGGGGCATGGCTTTTGGTCAGTTGAAGGGCTTCCACACCATCCGAAGCAATCACTACCCGTTTGAAATATTCTCCCAGTGACTTTTTCAGGAAGTCCGTCAAGTCCGGATTATCATCCACTACTAAAACACTGTAAGGACTCGTGTCGAAATTATCTTCCTCCGGTTGTTGTTCTTTACTATCGTCACTCATTAATTCGTTCAAATATGCTTTCGGTTGGCAGATAATCTCTTCCGATTGTTGTCTCAAGGGCAGTTCAAAGAAGAATGTCGCACCAGCATCCTGATTATCTTGCGCACCAATGGAACCTCCGTGCAGTTCTACCAGAATCTTGGAATAAGATAATCCGATCCCTGTGCCGCTCTGTTCTCCTGTACCCTGATAGAAACGGGTGAAGAGTTTCTGTGTATTTACTTGTTTCAATCCGTTTCCCCGGTCAATGATGGAGATACGTACGCTATTTCTTTCGGAAAGCAACTCCGATATAATTGTTATTTCTGCATCCTGCGGACTGTGTTTCAAGGCATTGATAAGCAGATTACTTAGAATAATCTCACACTTATCTTTATCAAAACTTACAGTATCGATATGTGGATCAAGCTGATAACGGATATGGACGTTCTTTGCTTCTCCTTCACTGATGAAATCTTGGGATACATGTTCAATCCATTGATTGAGAACATACGGTTGTATCTGCAATTTGCTTTCTCCAACCTCCATCTTGCGTACATCGAGTACCATATTAATAAGGTTTTTCATTCGCTGCGCTTGACGGTAGATCGCTTTTATTGGCAAATACTGTGTATCTTCGGTAGAAAGGGATTTCAACATCCGGTTAAGTGGTGCGTATATTAACGTTAAAGGTGTACGCAACTCATGACTGATATTAATAAGAAAACGTACTTTTTCTTCATATACCTGTTGCTCATGTTCTTTCATTGCCCACTTTAACTTCTCTTCTTTACGTTTCCATGCTCTTCGGAAAGCTTCGATAATAGCGGCAGCAATAAAAACGGCACAACAAAGAATAAACCACCATGTCCGATACCAGGGAGGAAGGATGGTCAATTCCAGTACTTCCTGACTGGGAATCCAATTACCATCCTTGGCGGTACAGGATGCCATGATTTTATAACTTCCCGGAGGAAGTGAACGTATGGCCAGTTCGGGATTGTATGATTCGATTTGCTGGTCATTCAGCCCCTCTATTTGGTATCTGTACACTTTCTGTCGAAAAATATCTTTCTCTTTCGACATGATTCGAATAGTGATATTACTATTCCAGGGAGCAGAAATCCCTGTTGGATGATTCGTTAATTCGTTATTTACTGACTCTCCATTAATGATGACATCTGATAATTGGAGTTGGGGAAGTTCGGAAGTGGTTAATGGTATTTTGCTGTTAATATGCAGTAACCCTTTCACTCCACCCATGTAGACGTCTCCCCGCATACTTAATAGACGAGGTTTGGAAAGATATTCGTTTTGGATTACACCGTCTGATTCACCGAATAGAACGAATTTTTTCTCTTTGATGAGCCAAGCGAAAAGCATACTGTCGGCTCCTATCCATACTTTTCCTTGCTGGTCGCATGCGATCAATGTGATTTCACTAAATAGAGAGGTCGGGATTGGTGTCTGTATTTTGGTGGCAGGATTGTAGTGTACCAATCCGTAGTTGTTTCCAATCCAGAAATTTCCCTCTTCGTCTCGTGCAACAGAGTTGATCGTTGTATCTTTCCAACATCTGTACAGGGCTTTCAGTCGGTTGGTATGGTTGTCCAGTTCATATATGTGCTTCGTATCATTTAGATAAGTGATATTCTTATAATTGTCGATCGGTAAAAGAGCACCGATAATTTCCTGCTCTTTTTGTTCTATAACGGTACTGAAAGTACGTGTATTCAAATCATATATATAGATATGTTCTCCAAGGAACAGAATATTGTGATGAGTGTTCCGAAGTAGATTTACAGCCTTGCCTCGATTGCACAAGAGTGCTGTCGTTTTAGCGTCAACAATGGTGAAAGGCTGTTTTTCTCCTGTTGCCGGGTTGAAAATAAATACTCCCTGTGAGAAAAGAGAAATTAATAATTTGCCGGGAGTAAACTGGCAGATAGAGGCTACTTTGTCTTCCCAGGTGGAAGAGTAATGGGTAAATTTCTCTGTGAGTGGGTTAAAGCTGTTGATGCCTCCTCCGTCTGTACCGACCCAAATTTGGTCTTGAGATTCTTGGAAAAGACTTAGAACGGTATTGTTGCTTAGTCCGCGGTCGTTGCCGGGAGGTACATCTGTATACGTTTTCATGGAAACTTCCCGGATGCTGATTAGTCCGTTACGGATGCTACCTGCCCACATATTATTGTTGCAGTCGTTGTACAGACATAAAATAGAGTTAGCGGGGAGTGAGTAGTTGTCACTTCCGGGCATATGCTCCAACAGCGAAATACGTCTTGTTTCCGGGTCGAGAATATTAATGCCTCCTCCGTCTGTTCCAATCCAGATTTCTCCTTCCCGTTCGGCGAGACTTAGTATGACATTGTTGCTTAAAGAGGAGTTGTGGGTAGTATATGTAGCCAGTAGTTTACCGTCACGTGTCAGACAGTTCAGCCCTCCATTGTAGGGAGCTACCCAGATTCTTTTTTGTGAGTCTATGAGTACATTCATGATTTCTTTTCCACAATCGAAAGGAGGACGTCGGCATTTTCCGGTATTCAGGTCGAGCAGGAGTAGTCCTTGCCACCGGCTGCAACAGAGTAATGTGTGTTTATCCCATAGATTTAGTAGAGTCACATTATAATTGGGTTCTAAGTCAAATGTTTGTAGGAGGCGTAAAGAGGTATCCTGATAATTATAGAAAAAGATTTTATTTTTCGAACCGAATAACACTCCGTTATCAGTCAGGCAGGCGGAATAGGCGATGATATTATTTCCTGTCTCATCAGTCGGTATAAAAAAGTCATCGCTTTGCCTCTGATAACGTGTCACTCCTTTGTCTGTCAGAATCCAGATATTGTTTTGTTCGTCTTCTATCATCTGGTAGATTAAATTGTGAGGAATGGAATGAGGGTTATTTGCCTGATGAATATATTTTTTAAGTTCGTGTCTGTCATATCTCCCTAATCCGGAACGGGTTCCTATCCATACAAATCCTTGTTTGTCCGTTAAAATACATCTCACGGTAGAGGGAAGACCATCTTTTAGGGAGATTTGCTTATAGTAATAATGACCGGCTTGAAGAGTGGAAACGCCGATAAACAGTGTGATAAATGCAATGCATAGTAGTAAAAAGTTTTTTGTTCTCATGAGATCAGGTCAGTTAAACTGAAACAAAGATAGTGTATTCGGATGAATGTTGGTTGAAAAGCAAACTTATTTTGCATTCCTTTGTGTAAGAGAGTGACATTTACTTGCTTTTCTCTATTTAATTTTGTATCTTTAAAGCTTTCCGACCTTGCAAGAATAGTTTGTCCCCTTATTATGTGATAATAGTCTTCTTATAAAGTGCTATTTGTCACTCTACAAAATGATTATTGTCACCTTATAAAGAGATGACTACTTGACTGCATAAACTATTATAAATTTCTGCACTGAAAATCCTTGAATATAGTAAGAGTTACTAATTTGTTACCCTATATTCATTCGGAGCCACTCCAACAACTTTTTTAAATAACCGGCTTAAATGATGTGGATATTTAAAGCCTAATTCGTAGGCGATTTCGCTAACTGACCTGTTACCTTCAATCAGCAATTCTTTAGCACGGTCGATGGTGGTCAGCTGGATATATTCTTGTGCCGATTTTCCGGTTTCTTTTTTAATAAGATCGCCGAAGTAATTGGCGGATAAATGCAGTTGGTCGGCACACCATGCCACCGAGGGCAAACCGAGTTGCTGGGGGGTATCCGAAGCAAAGTAACCACGTAATAGTTCTTCAAAACGAGTTAGTGAGTCTTTGTTCACCGTTTCACGTGTTACGAACTGGCGGTCGTAAAAACGGACGCAATGGTTGAGTAACACTTCGATATTAGCTGCAATAATTTGTTTCGAGTGTTTGTCTATGGCGTGTTGCAGTTCTTCCTTGATTTCGTGGAAACAGTTAATGATAATTTGCTGTTCGCGTTCGGACATATGCAATGCTTCGTTCGACGAGTAGGAAAAGAAAGAATAGTCTGCCATGCGGCGTCCGAGAGAGGTGCCACGCAACAAATCGGGGTGGAACATCAGACACCATCCTTTGTACCGATAGGATACTTTGCCATCATCAACGCCGGCAACCTGCCCCGGTGCAATAAAGACTAATGTTCCTTCTTGATAATCGTATTGGTTCCGTCCGTAAAGCAGCGGGCCGCAATCGATATGTTTGAGGAAAATACAGTAAAAACCAAAATTCTTGAGGCAGTGGCGGACACTCTCCAATTCCGAAAAATCGACTACGCTTACCAATGGATGAACAGTCTCTATTCCCAACAGTTCGTTGTAGTCTTGCACCGAATCTAACTTTATGATTGTTCCCATACTCTGTTCTTTTTTCTATGGCAAAGATAGCAGATTTTTATATACAAGCAACCTTTCTCCAGAAGAATCCGTAATATCGGTTAGTGAATATGTAATTTGTGTTATTCTATTGAAAGCAAGCAATATCCAATCAGTAAAATTGGTAGTTGAAACCGTAATCCGTCTATGGACGTGCTTCTATTTATCCCATAATTTTGCATCATCGAAAGTAGATCATTTGAATCATCTAAATAACGAGAATATGAAGTACAGAAAATTAGGAAACAAGAAATCGCAAATGTCCGCTATCGGACTGGATGTTGGCTTCGTGCTGTTTAGCTCGCTTGGAAAAAGGGTTATAATGAAAAAGTACGTTTTAGGAATATGGATGATTTGTCTTGCCTCTTTAAGTATGGCACAAACTCCGAAATCAGAACAAGTTATGAATAAGAAACAGCAATACATCGTAGAGGTTGCCGCGCTTGTGGGGAAAGGGGATCTTGCAAGACTGAAACCGGTCCTCGTTGCAGGATTGGAGGACGGAATGACCGTCAATGAATTGAAAGAAGTAATGGTTCACTCTTATGCTTATTGTGGTTTTCCACGAGCTCTTCGCGGATTACAGACTTTTGTCGCTGTACTCGATGAGCGTAAGGCAAACGGTATTGAAGATAAAAGAGGGCGTGAAGCTTCACCGATTACCGATACCCGCAGCAAGTACGAGCGTGGACGGGACATACTTTCCAAAATTTCGGGTGCGCCGGTTGATGCTTCGAAAGCGGATTATGCTGTATTGGCTCCCGAGATTGAAGTGTTTCTCAAAGAACATCTTTTTGCCGATATTTTCGAACGTGATGTGTTGACTTATAACGAACGTGAAATGGCTACCGTAGCAGTATTAGCGGCCATTGGTGGAGTAGAACCGATGATGAAAGGTCATATAGGTATTGCCCTGAATGTAGGCGTTACGCCCGACGAGTTGCGTCATCTATTTATTATTATTGAAAAGCAGATTGGTCATCGCGAAGCTGATGCCGGACGCATGGTGTTGAATGAAGTATTGCAAAGTAAAGTGGAAACTGATAATAAAATAATTAAACGATATGGGAACAGATAAAAGAATCAGTCGTAGAGAAGCTTTGACACGAATGGGGATGATTGTTGCCGGAGTAGCCGCCTCATCAATAGGATTGCTGGCTTTGACTTCCTGTACTGAAAAGCCTCAAAAGAAACGCATCATTTTGTATTTCACTGCCACGGGAAACTGTTTGCATGTTGCCCGCCAATTAGCAGAGTCGGAAGAACAATTATTGAGTATTCCGCAAATGGTTAAGCAAAACCAGTATGAGTTTGAGGCGGATGAGATAGGGCTTGTTTATCCGATATACGGTCATATGCCGCCTAATATGGTGCGGAATTTCATAAAGAAAGCAAAGTTGAAAGCAGCATATAAGTTTGCAGTGCTCACTTATGGAGCAAGGAAATGCGATTCGGTAGAGATATGGAACGATATATCGAGTAAGGCTGGTAACAAATTCGACTACATCAACACGCTCGTTATGGTAGATAACTGGTTGCCGAACTTCGATATGAATGAACAGATAAAAATAGACAAACATATTCCGGAGAACTTGCGGCAGATTACCGAAGACTTATCACAAAGGCGACATTGGCACGAACCGGTAAGTGAAGAAGAACGGCAGATGCACGCTGGGTTCATGGCACGTTCAGGGCTCGATCCGGAAGTCGGTTTTCTCAAAAAGAGCGAAAACTATTTTGTTGTCACCAAGAATTGCATTGATTGTGGAGCCTGTACGGATGTCTGTCCGCGTGGCAATTATGAGTTTACTTCAAACGGTATTAAAATGCAGGGGGATTGTGATTTCTGTTTTGCCTGTATTCAGAATTGTCCGCAGAAAGCTATTCAGTTCAAGAAAAATGACGAAGATCCTTTGTTGGCAAATGGTGAACGAAATCCGAACGCCCGCTACCGGAATGAATATATCTCACTGGTGGATATAAAGAGAGCTAACAGACAATAACTGAATAACTAAATATAAACTACAACGTATGAGAAAGTTACTTTTAATCCCCTTTTTATTCTTTTCCCTGACAATAGCGGCTGCTTGTTCCGGGAGTGATGATACTGAACAACCGAACACTCCCGACCGATTATCCGGTGACAGTAAAATTTTGGTTACTTATTTCTCCGCAACAGGTAATACACAAGCGGTTGCAGAACGTATTATAGAATTGACCGGAGCTGATGTATATCGCATCAGGGCATCTGTTCCCTATGCATCGAATCCTTATGACGACAGCGACCGTGTTCAGGAAGAAGCCTACAACGATTTACGTCCGGGGGTAGCCAATCTGCCTTCTGCCGAAACGATAGCACAGTATGATACGATTTTCGTCGGTTCGCCTTGCTGGTGGCATCAACCTGCTATGGTTGTCTGTACATTCCTGGAAAATTATGATTTGAGCGGTAAAACGATTATTCCGTTTATTACTTACGGCGCAACCACTTACTTGAACGAATCAATGCAGAAGATTTATAAGCTGACTCCCAATTCGAAACATATCCCGGAAACTCTTCCGGAGGATCTTGATCCGGATGATATTACGACTCCCGGACGTCCCGATGATGACGGAATCGATATGCCCGGTCGTGCCAGTGGGGTAGAAGCATGGTTGAGAAGGATGGGATTAACGGTTGAATGAGTAATGTATCATGTATCATGTATTCGGAAGTAAAAGCCTGTATACAGCAGATTTGGTAAAGTAGCCGGTTTTTATCAGCGGGAAGATAGTATTATTTAACTAGATTCTCTATCTTTGCTCGAAAATATACGACTATGATTACCGAAGAACTACAGAAACTTTATCAGTCATATACGGGCGTTCCCGCTGAAAACATAACAGAATTACCGTCTTCCGGTTCCAACCGCCGTTATTTTCGGCTGACGGGTATAGAAACATTGATTGGAGTTTACGGGGCTTCTATTGATGAGAATGAGGCATTTCTTTATATGGCAGGACACTTCCGCAAATGTGGACTGCCTGTTCCCGAAGTGCGCATTGCCTCGGAAGATAAAACCTATTATTTGCAGGAAGATTTGGGCGATACTCTGTTGTTCCATGCCATAGAAAAAGGACGTGCTACCAGTGTCTTTTCAGAAGAGGAAAAAGAGTTGCTTCGCAAAACGATTCGTCTGCTTCCTGCTATTCAATTTGCCGGGGCGGATGGATTTGATTTTTCCCGCTGTTATCCTCAACCGGAGTTCAACCAACGCTCTATTCTGTGGGATTTGAATTACTTCAAATATTGCTTCCTGAAAGCTACCGGCATGGAGTTTCAGGAAGACAAACTGGAAGATGATTTCCAAAAAATGAGCGATGTCTTGCTCCGCAGTTCTTCCGCTACTTTCATGTATCGTGATTTTCAAAGCCGTAATGTGATGATAAAAGACGGGGAACCGTGGTTTATCGACTTTCAGGGCGGACGCAAAGGCCCGTTCTATTATGACATAGCCTCTTTCCTGTGGCAGGCGAAAGCGAAATATCCCGATAGCCTCCGTAAAGAACTGCTGCAAGAATATATGGAAGCTCTTCGCAAATACCAACCGATTGACGAATCCTATTTTTATAGCCAGCTTCGCCACTTTGTCCTTTTCCGTACGCTGCAAGTGCTGGGGGCCTACGGTTTCCGTGGTTACTTTGAAAAAAAACCGCATTTTATCCAAAGCGTTCCTTATGCCATCGAAAACCTGCGTGAATTGTTGAAAGAAGAATATCCGGAATATCCGTATCTCTGTAACGTTTTGCGGGAGCTTACCGGACTGAAACAATTTACGGACGACCTGAAAAAGCGGCAGCTAACCGTCAAAGTAATGAGCTTTGCCTATAAGAAAGGAATTCCTGATGACTCTACCGGCAATGGAGGAGGTTATGTATTCGACTGCCGCGCCGTGAATAATCCCGGCAAGTATGAGCGTTACAAACCTTTCACCGGACTGGATGAACCTGTAATCACTTTTTTGGAAGAAGATGGTGAAATACTCCGTTTCCTCGATCATGTCTATGCTTTGGTAGATGCCTCCGTGAAACGTTATATGGAACGCGGATTCAGCAATTTGTCCGTCTGCTTCGGTTGCACCGGCGGACAGCATCGTTCTGTTTATTCTGCCCAGCACCTGGCAGAGCACCTGAATCAGAAGTTTGGTGTGAAAGTCGAACTGGTGCATCGGGAACAGAACATTGAACATACGTTTGAGGCAACAATCTAAGAAGAGTAAATATAAAGAAGAAAGTGACCGAAAGAATGAAAGCAATGATATTTGCAGCCGGTTTGGGTAGCCGGCTAAAACCACTCACCGATACCATGCCGAAGGCTTTGGTTCCCATAGCCGGACGTCCGATGTTGGAACATGTAATTTTAAAACTGAAAGCTGCCGGATTCACAGAAATAGTGATTAACATCCACCATTTTGGCGAACAGATACTTGACTTCCTGAAAGCCAATGAGAATTTTGGACTCATCATACATATTTCCGACGAACGCGACCTGTTGCTCGACACCGGTGGGGGAGTTAAGAAAGCCCGTTCTTTCTTTGAAAACTCTGATGAACCTTTCCTGATACACAATGTAGATATTCTTTCAGACGTGAATTTGAAAGATTTATATGACTACCATCTACAAAGCGGTGCTGTTGCCACTTTGCTGGCCAGCCAACGTAAAACCTCCCGCTATCTTCTTTTTGATACAGACAAGAGACTTTGCGGATGGATAAACAAGGACACGGAACAAGTGAAACCGGAAGGTTTTCAGTATGATCCTTCTCTTTATCGGGAATATGCATTCAGTGGTATCCATGTACTTTCGCCCGCCATTTTTCAATGGATGACTTCTCCCTGTTGGGAGGGTAAATTCTCTATTATGGATTTTTATCTTGCCACTTGCCGGCAAGTAAACTATAGTGGTTACTTGACAGAAAAGTTGCACCTGATTGATATAGGCAAACCGGAAACATTAGCGAAAGCAACAGACTTCTTATACCAAAATGCGAAATAAAGATACTGAAAGAGGCTAAAAAGCCTCTTTCTTGCTATGTAACAAAATATTTAAGTAACTTTGCTTGGATAAACAATCAATATTGTAATACTATACAAATTTTGCTGCATGGAACAGACTTTGGAAAATGGGATAGCTGACAACTTATTGCACAACATCTTTAATGACCTGTCTGTAGGCTTGGAGTTGTATGATAAGGACGGTCTCATGATAGATGTCAATTATTCGCGGTTGAGATCAATGGGGATAAAAGACAAAAAGGATATTCTGGGCTATAATCTATTTAATTACACTAGTTTCTCTGATGAAATCAAAGAACAGGTCAGAAAAGGAGAAACAGTGCGTTTCATGGCAAAATATAATTTTGATGACGTGCGTCATCTTTTTCCTACTAATCTGTCCGGTATAAAATTCTTCGAGATTACCGTTTCTTTCGTACATAATGAAAAGTCGGAAATTACGAATTATATGGTGATTAGCCAGGATGTCACCGAACGTGTTCTGTGGCAAAACAAATATGATAATCTTTACGAAGAAGCGGTGCGCTCAAAAAAAGAACTCCTTGAGAGCGAACAAAGAATGATCCAATTGATTCGTCAGAATGAGTTGGTATTGAACAATATTAATTCGGGATTGGCATATATTGCGAACGACTATATCGTACAATGGGAGAATATCTCGCTTTGTAGTAAAAGCCTTTCTTATGAGGCTTACAAAAAAGGGGAGCTTTGCTATCTGACGGCCCATAATCGCACCACTCCTTGTGAGAACTGTGTGATGCAACGTGCCCGGAGATCCGGTCAGGTAGAGTCTATCTTGTTTAATTTGGATAACAAGCATGTCATAGAAGTCTTTGCTACTCCCATATTTAATGAACAGGGAGATGTTGACGGTGTCGTGATTCGCGTAGATGATGTTACCGAGCGACAGCACATGATAGGTGAACTTGAAACGGCAAGAAGTCGCGCTGAACAATCCAATAAGTTGAAATCCGCCTTTCTGGCAAATATGAGCCATGAAATCCGTACACCGTTAAATGCTATCGTTGGTTTTTCCGATTTATTGATGGTGACGGAAGATCAAGAAGAAAAAGAAGAATTTATTCAGATTATCAATGCTAACAATGAGTTGCTTTTGAAACTGATTAACGACATACTGGATCTTTCGAAAATAGAAGCCGGCTCGGTAGAACTGAAATACGAAGATTTTGATTTGGCTGTTTATTTCAACGAATTAGCTGCTTCGATGCATCGTCGTGTAGTAAATCCGCAGGTTCGGTTAGTTCCCGTGAATCCTTATGAAACCTGTACCGTTCGTTTGGATAAAAACCGGTTAGCGCAGATTCTCACTAACTTTGTAACTAATGCTATCAAATATACCTCCAAAGGAACTATTGAAATGGGGTATGAAAAGATAGACGGAGATATTCGTCTTTACGTTCGCGATACAGGTATTGGTATACCGGAAGATAAAAAAGACAAGGTATTCCATCGTTTTGAGAAACTGGATGAATTTGCACAGGGAACCGGACTGGGACTGTCTATTTGTAAAGCCATCGTTGAGGCTTGCAGGGGAGAGATAGGCTTTGAGTCGGAATTTGATAAAGGGTCTTTATTTTGGGCGGTTTTGCCATGCCAGTTCGATTCGGTTGACAGCGAACCGACTTCTTCACGTCGGAATAATGAGAAGGATGCAGATAATGAAAACGTTCTTGACTCCGAAGAAACAAAGAAAGTACCTAAAAGAGTGCTGGTCGTTGAAGATATTCAAAGTAACTTCTTTTTGGTATCTTCTATCTTGAAAAACAAATGCCAGTTGTTACACGCACCGAATGGACTGGAGGCAGTTGAGATTGTCCGTACCCAACCGGTGGATTTGGTACTGATGGATATGAAGATGCCTGTTATGGACGGGCGTACTGCAACCTCGGAGATCCGAAAGTTTAATGCTGAAATTCCGATTATCGCCCTGACTGCTCATGCCTTTGATGCCGACCGGGTAGCTGCGTTGAAAGCCGGTTGTGATGATTATCTGGTGAAGCCAATCAATGGAGCGAAGTTGATGCAGACTCTGAAAGAGTATGGTTGTTGAAAGGATGGGATTAAAAATGTGCTGATCTGAAAAAGGGTATATTCTATTCTTTCTGTTTTTAATATATCGGTCACTTGTTTGTGGTGAAGGAAAAAACGCTCTGCATTTTGGATGAAAGAATGTAGGGTTGTTTGTTGTCCTGGATAATTCCTGTCTAAAAATAAATAATTCCTCTGTATTGCTATCTATATGCTTACTGCTTGCCCGTATGTAGTTTGCTTTATCATTTTTCTTTTGTGCGCTTGTGATGATGAACTAGCCTATAAACGGGCTTTTCCGAGGGCTTTTATAACTTGGTCGGTGAGTATGGAAGGCTTTCTCGGTGAGGAAGGATGTATTCCTCACCGAGAAAGCCTTCCATACTCACCGAGGAACATCATTTATTTCTTTAAAGAAAACGCATATCATCTGAAAATATATGCTGTATTGTGGCGGTAATATGCATATATATGTGATAATATGGATGCTTTTAATTCTGGATTACCATCTTCAATAGTTTTGTTTTCTTTCTTAATCTGAAAAATAGAACATTTCTCTTGTTTGTTTGGAAGAATTGAAGGGAGACAGCTTACTATAAAAGGCTATAAATCCGTAAAGTTTGGGATTGTTTTTTATGTTTATGGATTTAAATAGTTACCTTTGCTAAAAATAGAATATCATGTCCAAATACGTCAATCCTTTTACTGATATAGGATTTAAAATTATTTTTGGTCAACCGGCCAGTAAGAATTTGCTCATCACTTTGTTGAACGAACTACTTGCAGGTGAACATCATATTACAGAACTTACTTTTCTGGATAAGGAAGATCATGCGGACAATGTGAGTGATAAAGGTATCATTTATGATCTTTATTGCCGTACAGCAAGTGGTGAGTATATTATCGTGGAGATGCAGAATCGTTGGCACAGTAATTTTTTAGATCGTACACTTTATTATGTTTGTCGTGCTGTGAGTCGGCAGATAGAATCTCCTTCTTCAAAAGAAGTCCCTGTCCCTGAAGATTCGATGACTGCAAGAGAACCACTTGTCTCTTATGGAAAGCAGTATAGACTACCTACTATATATGGAATTTTCCTGATGAATTTCAAAGAAGAAAATTTAGAGGCTAAATTCCGTACGGATACAGTTCTTTCCGACCGTGATACAGGGAAGATTGTTAATCCGCATCTCCGGCAGATTTATTTGCAATTTCCTTATTTTACAAAGGATTTGTCGGACTGCCATACATTATATGATAAATTAATTTATGCACTGAAGAATATGAGCAATTGGAATAGAATGCCGGATGCTTTGAAAGAACAAGTGTTTGAACATCTGGCGAGATTGGCAGCAGTTGCCGATCTTTCGGAAGAAAACCGTATCGCTTATGATAAGGCATTAGATCGGTATAGGGTCAACCAAATTGTAGAGGAGGATGAACGGCGTAAAAACGAAGAGATGCGGAGAAAAGCGGCTGAAGAAGGGTTAAAGGAAGGGATGAAGGCCGGGTTGGAAAAAGGAGTGAAAAAAGGAAGGCTAGAGGGAATAAAAGAGGGAATAAAAGAAGGGATGAAGGAAGGGATGAAGGAAGGGTTGGAGAAAGGAGAGCAAAAGAAGCAAATTGAAATTGCTCGAAAGATGAGGGAGGACGGAATATCCATTGATACAATTATCAAATACACGGGTCTTCAATCTTCTGATATAGAAAACCTATAATATATCTTCGTAGGAAAATTGTTGTAGTTATATTAGGATAAAATATAAAAGAGGCGGGAATATTCAGGAATGAATACTTCCGCTTTCTTTTTTTGATTCGTAAGATGTCCAACAATGTCTATGATGTTTAGATATATCGATGAAATGGACGATTTTAGACAAATTTGGAAGAATCGTAGCTAAAATAGAACATTCTTTGCCTTTAATATAGCCTACATTTGTGATCGTGATTGTCAAAAGGGACAGCACAATTATTAAATAAAGCTAATCTTAATTATTAAATTTATGAGAAACAAATTCCTATTTCTTTGTCTCTTCCTTTTTGGAACGTTGACAGCTTGTAAAGACACAAAATGGGTAGACGTTCCAACTGGTACTCCTCCTGAAGGTGCAATCACAGGAAAACCTGGTGAACCGGAAGAACCGGATGATCCTACTGTAAAATCATTCATTAATTGCTCTTACATTCGGGGGGATTTTTTTGAAATAAACCGTATTTCGGCAGCCAGTATGGGTGCTTGTACGGATTTGATTTATTTGGCAGCGCGTCCTTATGCAAATGGTGAGGTAGCTTTTGAATTGCCGTTGAATGATGCGACGATGACAAACGTATCTCATACAGGCACTTTTCAAGGTCGTAATGGAGTGGTTAAATTTGAAGGAACAAGTTTTATGAATGGCGGTGATGGATTACTTCACTCTGCTGATGGGGCCTTTAATAAATTCACCTTTGGTACCTATATATATATAAGTGAATGGGTGGACGGAGCTTTTCTCTTTAAGAAAATGGATGGAAACTCCACGATCATTGCTTTTCAAATGGGTGCGACAGCTAATAGTTTGAAACTGTCTATTGGAAGTTCGGTTGCAACCGTTACCACTCCTGATCTGGCAACAGGCTGGCACTATATTGGGCTGACTTATGAACAGGGAACGGCGAAACTTTATGTGGATACAAACAATACTGCAATAAGTTTTGTAGGTGCTCTCCCTAATGAAGTACCTAATACACGTACTGATTTTTTGATTGGAGATAAATTTAAAGGTTATTTAGATGAAACTTTTGTAAGCAGTCTGGTAGTAGGTACATCAGGTAGAAATCCTATCACCTTTGACAATTGGAATAATTCCAAAATACTTGCTTACTGGAAATACGATGATGCCACGAAACCTGGCAAGGATTCACATTCCTGGCTGGGGCGTTTGAATAATATACGTACCGCTTTACAGGGACAACAGGGAGATAGAAGATTGCGCTTGGGCATTGCCGGTGGAGAATGGAAAAAGATGATGGCTGATGCCACTGCTCGCACAAGATTTGCTTCCGAGGTGAAGAAGATTATCGAACAATATGATTTTGATGGAGTTGATTTTGATTTTGAATGGCCTACAAATACGAATGAATTTAATAATTATAGTGCAACAGTTATCCAAATGCGTTCTACATTAGGAAAGTATGTTTACTTCACTGCGTCTTTGCATCCGGTTTCTTTTAAAATATCTCCGGAAGCTATTGATGCACTGGATTTTATCTCTTATCAATGTTATGGCCCTGCAGTGATGCGTTTTCCTTATGAGCAATTTGTAAAAGATGGAGAAATGGCTATAACATATGGAATTCCTAAGAATAAACTAGTGATGGGAGTCCCTTTCTATGGTTCTACGGGTAGTCTGATTGCTGCCTATTATGATTTCGTGAATGACGGTCTGGCTACTACGATTGAGGATACATATACATATAAAGGAAATACATATACTTTCAACAGTGTAGAAACGATTCGCAAGAAAGCGAGATATGTGTGTGAAGAAGGCTTTGCAGGTATTATGAGTTGGGATTTGGCAACGGATATTGACGTAACCAATAATAAGTCTTTGTTGAAGGCCATAAAAGAAGAGTTTGAATATTATGCGAATCCGACGGAATAAAAGAGAATCTAAATTAATCAAATACAATATTATGGAAAAAAAGAAGTTCATGCGAGTACAGAAATTTTTGATTCTGTTTCTGATACTCCTGCTATCCTTTCCTTTGAGTGCGTTGGCACAGCAACAAATGATAAAAGGACAAGTGGTAGATGATAAAGGTGAAACCATTATCGGCGCCACAGTGATGGTGAAAGGTTCTAAAGATGGGACGCTGACTGACATTGACGGTAACTTTTCCGTGAAAGGGAAAGTAGGTAACACATTGGTTATTTCTTATGTCGGTTTTACTCCCCTTGAAATAAAGGTGACAAAAGCAGAAGGCAACCGATTTACGTTAAAAGAGGATACAAAAGTCTTGGATGAAGTGGTAGTAGTAGGTATGGATAAACAGAAACGAAGCACCATTACGGCGGCGGTGGCTACTGTAGGTTCCGATGCTATTGTCAACCGTCCGGTTACTGACCTCACGAGTGCCCTTCAGGGTAATGTAGCCGGTTTAAACTTCTCTTCTGATGCGGTTGCTAATGGGGTAGGCGGTGAGACCGGTGCCGAAATTAAATTCAATATTCGTGGTATCGGTTCTATCAATGGAGGCGAACCTTATGTATTGGTAGACGGAGTGGAGCAAAGTTTGCAGAATGTGAATCCTGCCGACATTGAAACCATCAGTGTTTTGAAAGATGCTTCTGCTGCTGCCGTTTATGGTGCACGTGCCGCCTATGGTGTGGTTATCGTCACTACCAAAAGTGGTAAAAAGGAAAAAACACGTATATCATACAGTGGTACTGTAGGATTCAGTTCTCCTATTAATATGCCCCAAATGATGAATTCTATTGAATTTGCCAATTATCTGAACGAACGAGATGATAACGATGGAGTAAAACACTCGATTCCTGATGCGCTCATCGAAAAGATGCAGGGCTTTATGGAGAATCCTTATTCGGAAAAGTTCCCGGGCATAGGACCTAATGCGGACGGTACCGGTTGGGCAGGTTCTAAAGATGCTGTGTATGCCAATACCGACTGGTATGATTACTACTTTAAAAAAGCTTCCATCCGTCATTCTCATAATCTGAGCGTAACGGGAGGTTCTGATAAATTTAATTATTACGTAGGTTTGGGATATATTTACCAGGAAGGATTACTGGATCAAGTGGACGATAACTTGAGTAAGTACAATGTAAACTCGAAGTTTCAGATCCGAGCCAATAAATGGTTGAAGTTTAATTTCAATAATAACCTTTCGCTGAATATACTGAAGCGTCCGATGGCTAACCAGACCATTTTTTATGGAACTATCGGAAGCAGCTTTCCGAATTCTCCTACCCATCTTCCTGTAAAGTCGGAATATAATGACAATTCCGAATACCGTTATCTGAAACAATCGCATTATGTGCAGAACAGAATTTCTGATGCGATGTCGTTTGCCACTACGATTACTCCGCTGGAAGGTTGGGATATTGTAGGTGAAATGAAAGTACGCTTCGATGTGGAAAACAATGACTTCAAACGCGGATATCCCACTGCTGAAAAGCCTGACGGAACGTTGGATATAAGTAAGGGAACCAAGCAGGGGTATCAATATCCGGGCATGAACTGGAAAAACTCTAATTGGGGCTCTTATACACGCGGTAATACTTTCAACTACTACCTGTCTCCAAACGTATCGTCATCCTACACACATGCTTGGGGCGACCACTTCTTTAAGGCGATGGCGGGTTTCCAGATGGAACTGCAAGAAAATTCGAATGGTTATACTTATAAAGACGGATTGCTGACTAGTGATATATTCTCTTTTGTGAATGCTAACGGGCAAGTATTGGCAGGTGAAGACCGGACGCATTGGGCTACAATGGGTATGTACGCTAAACTGAATTGGAATTACAAGGAGATTTATTTTCTGGAATTCAGTGGACGTTATGACGGTTCTTCCCGTTTTGCTCCGGGAAATCGCTGGGGATTGTTCCCTTCTTTCTCAGCCGGTTATGACATTTCTCGTACCGACTATTTCAAAGCTTTGAATCTGCCGGTTTCTCAATTGAAAGTACGTGTTTCTTACGGTCGCTTGGGTAATCAGAACGGAGCGGGACTCTACGATTACCTTGGGATTCAGAGTTTGACCTCCGATTCACCCAATGCTTGGCTGTTGCCCGGTGTGCAAGCTACTCCTCAAAAAGGAACTTTAGCCACTACGCCTAAGATGATCAGTTCGTATATTACGTGGGAGAAGGTGGATAATGCCAACTTAGGTATCGACTTGATGTTGTTGGATAACCGACTGTCTATTACTGCCGATATTTATCAGCGTACCACGCGCGACATGATTGGACCTGCTGAAGCTATTCCGAATCTCGGAGGTATTAGTACGGATGACCGTGCGAAGGTCAATAACGCTACTTTACGTAATCGTGGTTGGGAATTGTCTGTAAACTGGCAGGACCAGTTGAAATGTGGTTTTAGCTATGGCATAGGATTCAATGTATTCAATTACAAAGCTGTTGTCACCAAATATAATAATCCGGAGGGGTTGATATACAACAATCATACCGGTTTGGCAACTAATAAAGGATATTATGAAGGAATGGACGTTGGTGAGATTTGGGGATATGAAGCGAATGATCTCTTTTTGTCCAATCGTGAAGTGGATGCATACCTCAGACAAGTAGATCTTAGTTTCTTTAAGTCCGGCGACAAGTGGCAACGAGGCGACTTGAAATACATTGATTCCGACGGTGACGGTAAAGTGGATCCGGGTAAGGGTACATTGGCCGACCATGGTGATTTGAAAATTATCGGTAATGCCACTCCCAAATACAGTTTCGGTATCAATCTAAACGTAGGATATAAGGGATTTGAAATATCCACTTTGCTGCAAGGAGTTGCCAAGAGAGATTTCCCGATGGCCGCCAGTACTTACCTATTCGGTGGTAAAGAATGGTTCAAGGAGCATCTCGATTATTTCAGTCCCGAGAATCCCAATGGATATCTACCTCGACTGACGACCGATGCCCAGACAACGAATGCCAATACGGGATACAATACTACCCGCTATATGCTGAATGCGGCATATATGCGTATGAAGAACTTGACAGTATCCTATACTTTTAAGCCTCAATTGTTGAAGAATATTGGACTAAGTAACCTGAAAGTATACTTTACATGCGATAACCTGTTTACCATCAGTAAACTGCCGAATCAGTTTGATCCGGAAACCCTTAATCAGGTGAACGCGTGGGCAGGCGGAAGTAACGCGGCTGCTCCGGGACTTACCTCGGCTCAAAATCAGAATGGTAACGGAAAGGTGTATCCGATGAACCGTAATTTCGTGTTTGGACTTGATTTTACATTTTAATTAAAGAGGAACGCTATCATGAAAAATAAAATAATTATCCTGACTGTTTTTGCAGGCTTACTGTTGTCGGCGTGTTCCGACTATTTGGACCGTAAACCCTATACGCAGCCTAACAATGAAGATTTCTTGAAAACCAGAGAGAATGTAGAGAGCTATATAAATAATTTGTATACTTCTCTACCGGCTCCGGCTCAATATGGTATTGGTGTCAGAGGAGAAGAGGTGAACAGTGACAATATCCTTTCGGAAAAGTATGATATGCGCCTGAATGGAGAGAATAATCAATTCAGTGGTTCTGACGATTGGAATAAAGGCTATAAAAACTTGCGTATGGTGAATTACTTTTTCCATTATTACGCAGTTTCCGAGGTGGACGAGACGGACGAAGTGCTTTCATTGAGAGGGGAAGCGTATTTCTTCCGTGCTTATTGGCACTTCTATCTGCTCACACGTTTTGGTAATATTCCCATTATGGATGACTTCTGGGATGGCAATGCTACGTTGGGCGGTTTGCAAATTCCGGCGACAAAACGTGCGGATGCAGCCCGTTTCATCCTGAACGATTTGAAAGCGGCTATTGGGTTGATACCGGAGGCTCGTGCTAATTTACATTCCCGCAGTAAATACAGTGGATTGCGTGTCAACAGAGAAACGGCCATGATTCTGGCTATGCGAGTTGCTTTGTACGAAGGTTCGTGGGAGAAGTATCACAAAGGAACTGATTTTGCAACGGAAGATAACTCTGAAGAGTTTTTTAAGGAAGTGATGAACTGGGGAGATCAATATTTGTTCCCGGTCGGACTGACTTTGCATATGACAGCAACCAATCCGAAAGCTACCAATATAGATGACGCTTTTTCGGAGCTATTCAATTCAAACGATCTTTCCAACATTAGCGAAGTGACTTTTTGGAAAAAATATTCAATAGCTGATGGCGTGTTCAATACCGTTACTCAACAGCTTAGCGGTGGAGTAACAGATAATGTGAAGCCTTCGGGACTATCCAAGTCTTTGGTGGATAACTTTCTGAATGTGGATGGTACGCCGGTTGACCCAACCGATGAAAAGTATAAGGACTTTAATGAGGTATTTAAAGATCGTGACGGAAGACTTTTGGCCATGGTGATGCATACCGGTTGTAAGTTCAAATCTAATAGCTTGATGAATGTGAGAGCGTATGACGAGACAGGTACCGAAGAAGAACAAAAGGAAAAGAATAAAGATATTTCATCTCCGCGCTTGAATGGGGATGGTATTTACAAGAACGTGACCGGGTTCCATACTCGCCTTGGCATTGATACGACCTATGTAACCGGCAATTGTGAAACGGCTCATGTCATGTTCCGCTATGCCGAAGGATTGCTTTGTTATGCTGAAGCTGCCGCCGAATTGGGGCTGTATAACGATGGCGTGGCAGAGAAAACATTGAAGCCATTGCGTCAAAGAGCCGGTGTGGCCTATGTTACTCCGGCGGCTGATCCTCACTTCCCTTTCCAAGATCTGCCACCGGCAGTGCAGGAGGTACGTCGGGAAAGACGTTCAGAGCTATCTCTGCAAGGTTTTCGTTTGGATGACTTGATGCGTTGGAGGGTAGCCGGAACGTTGAAAGGTGTGGAAGGACGCGGACGTGGCGCTTATCTGGGCAAAGACGGTGTGCTTTATTTGAGCTTTTCGCCTTCATTGCGGAAAGAAGGACTGAATCATGTACTGACAGATAATGAAGGATGGATGGATCCGTTGAGAGAGTACTTGCCTGAAGGCTACAAGTTTAATGAAGATCGTGATTACTTGTTACCTATACCACCGGATGAAATCCAGATGGACCATGAACTGAATCAGAATCCGGGATGGCCGACTAAGTAAGGGAACTGAATAAAATTCATTTATGATAATTAGATAGATAAAGATATGAAGAACATATTATATAAAATATTTTCGATATGCTTGTTGACCATGGGGTTGACCGGGTGTGAGGAAGAAACGAAATACCGTTCTCTACCGGAAATCGTGCCATTAACGATGAGCATCAATGACAACGCATTTGCGATGGGCGAACACTTGAAAGTGAATATTAATGTGGAACCGGATGCTGATGGCAAGGAGGTTGTAGCAAATGAAGATTTTGATATTTACTTTACGGCGAAAGCCGGAGCGGAGGATGCTTCGAATGTATTCGAACAGTTCAATGGAATCGTTACTTTTCCGAAGGGGGAGAAACAGATTCAGGTGGATTTCCCGGTAAAGGCATCCGGACTGACGGGTAGTACTGCTATAAACTTTACGGCTTTTGCCCGTGGTTATAAAATGGAAGGCTCCAGTCAGGTTATCAAGGTTTCCGATTATTATCGGATAATGGCATCATTGGAGAACAATGCGGAGAATGTAGTAATGGAAGGTGGTAAGTTTGTATTAGTTGCAAAGATTGAAAAACCAAGTTCCGTACCTCTTAATATGAAAATTACTCCGAAAGAAGGGGAAGGAGATAGGTATGAAAATTTACCTTCTACATTAACAATTCCTGCAGGAAGAACTTCGGCAAAAAGTGATGCTGTAACTATTAAACAGGATTTTGAAATGACAGGGGATTTGCAACTGGTATTGAATCTGGAGAGTGATTCTCCAGCGAATCCGATGATAAATTCTACTCTGACTATAACTATGACTGATTTGGAATCTATGGGAGATCCTAATCTGTTTGATATAACGAAGGTGTATGAATTCCCGGATAGGCCGTTTATGTCTGATAAAAATAAAACTGCAATTGAAAGTTGGTTTACGGGAGATAAAATAGCTATGAATAAGAATAGCGCTCATCCCACTTCAGCTTTGAAAGATAAAGATTGGGTATTATGCAATGCGATAGAGTTCCATTATATTAATAATAGTTTTAGTGGCGGAAATAATACCCCTAATGCTTTCGGACATCGTATTTCTTGGGCCTTTTCTGATATTAATGATGCACCGTCACAGAAAATACAAGCTGTGAATAATGCAAAATGTACAAATATAACCAATGAAGGTATTTTAAATATGTGGGTGGATAAAAATGTTCAGGGGACTGGTGCCATGACTGCTACCAAGGATTACGGTGTCGCCGCATTGCAATGTTCTAAATTTGGTGGTATTTTTGCCCCACAACATACTCGGTTCTTTCCTGGTATGAGAATTGAAGTGAAGGCGCGTTTGAGAGGAATACGGACTGGTTTTGTTCCGACAATCGGACTTAAAAATCAGAAAAATTCCCTTCCGAACACGAAAGATGAGATCGATATTCTCAAGAACACTCAAGGTTCTGTAATTACTCAGGCTGTAACTGTTGATAATGAGATAGGTTCAAAGAGTGTAGCAATACCTCAAGCGAATGAATGGAATGTATATTGGGTGGAACTTGTGGATGAAAATATAATCAATTTAGGAATTAATGGAGCAACCAATCTGACTGTGAATCGTACACAATCTCCTGACAGGTGGCCATTCGACAAGGCTGGAACTCCTGCTACTGCTAATCCTGATCCTGCTACTGCTGCTGGTGGCAGTGCCGGTCTCTACTTCTTTATGAGATTGGCTGAAAGCTCGGAACGGGCTGCTGGTAAAGCGCCTGAAGGTTGGGATAATGTACTGAAAAGTATTGCCAATTGTGAAACGGATGATAATACGCCTCGAATGGAAATTGATTGGATTCGTATCTATACAAATAAGAATTATGTACAGACTGATGCTGAAAAAGTCTGGGCTAATCAGTTATTTTATTAATGCTATCTCTTTCAATTAGCTTTCAATAGTGTGAAATGAATTTTATGCCGGAAGCTATCGTTAGAAGGCGATATGCTTCCGGCTATTTATTAGTCAATTATGCAGAAATGGAGATTATTGGAAATTAAATGGTAATTTGTGGAAGTTAAATAGATGGCTGTCCTCTATCTTTGCTGACACAATCTTATACAAATTAGTATTTATGGAAAAACTGCAACCAAACTTATTCTTTCCTTTAGCAGGAGTAGCAGCTGTAGCTTCCCTTGCTTCCTGTTCAAACAAGCAAAAGCCTGTGGAGCAGAAACCTTTGAATATCGTCTACATTATGACAGACGACCACACAGCTCAAATGATGAGCTGTTACGACACACGCTACATGGAAACACCCAATCTCGACCGCATTGCTGCCGATGGTGTACGCTTCACTCAAAGTTTTGTAGCCAATTCATTAAGCGGTCCTAGTCGTGCCTGCATGATAACAGGTAAACATAGTTGTGCTAATAAATTCTATGATAATACCACTTGCGTATTCGACAGTTCGCAACAGACTTTTCCGAAGCTGTTGCAGAAAATCGGTTATCAGACAGCACTGGTAGGTAAATGGCATCTTGAAAGTTTGCCTTCCGGTTTTGATTACTGGCAGATTGTCCCCGGACAAGGCGACTACTACAATCCGGATTTCATCACACAGAACAATGACACTATCCAAAAACATGGATATATCACGAACCTTATCACTGACGACGCCATTGACTGGATAGAAAACAAACGCAATCCGGAGAAACCTTTCTGTCTTTTGATTCACCATAAGGCTATTCACCGTAATTGGTTGGCAGATACTTGCAACCTGGCTTTGTACGAAGATAAAACCTTCCCGCTACCGGACAATTTCTTTGACGATTACGAAGGACGCCCTGCCGCTGCCGCACAAGAGATGAGTATTATGAAAGACATGGACATGATTTATGACCTCAAAATGCTTCGTCCCGACAAAAAGACCCGTCTGAAATCCTTATATGAGAAATATATTGGTCGTATGGATGAAGCACAACGTGCTGCATGGGACAAATTCTACACCCCAATAATAGACGACTTCTATAAACAGAACCTGCAAGGCAAGGAACTAGCCAACTGGAAATTTCAGCGTTATATGCGCGATTATATGAAGACGGTGAAGTCGCTGGACGACAATGTTGGTCGTGTACTCGACTACCTGAAAGAGAAAGGATTACTGGATAACACACTTGTTGTCTATACTTCCGACCAAGGATTCTACATGGGCGAACACGGTTGGTTCGACAAACGTTTCATGTACGAAGAATCCATGCGTACACCACTCATCATGCGTCTGCCGAAAGGATTCGACCGTAGGGGCGACATCACCGAAATGGTTCAGAACATCGATTATGCACCTACCTTCCTCGAATTGGCAGGAGCAGAGATTCCTTCAGACATACAAGGTGTATCCCTCGTCCCCTTGCTGAAAGGCGAACATCCGAAAGATTGGCGGAAGGCTCTCTACTATCATTTCTACGAATATCCCGCTGAACACATGGTGAAACGTCATTATGGTGTACGTACGGAACGCTATAAACTGGTTCATTTCTATAATGACATTAACTGGTGGGAACTCTACGACCTGCAGGCAGACCCGTCGGAAATGCACAACCTCTACGGACAACCTGAATATGAACCGGTAGTGAAAGAACTAAAAGAAGAAATGCTGAAACTTCAGGAGCAATACAATGATCCTGTCCGCTTCTCACCGGAGAGAGACAAGGAATAATACCAATGTACATACGCCATGAAAAAATACATCTTAATCATTCTCATACTGCTTTCGCCACTGACAGCGTTTTTGCAGGCTGATAACTTAACATCCCCTTTAATTTCAATAGTACCACGCCCGACACAGATTGTGCCGGGCCGTGGCAACTTCACCTTTTCAGCCCAAACGGTGTTTGCGGTAGAAAGTCAGGAACAAGCCGTGATTGCTCGCAATTTTATTGACTTGTTTACTCGTGCTGCCGGAATAACTCCTGCTTTGAATGTCGGGCGTGAAGAGGGACAAGTCCGTTTTGTGACGGATTCTTCTTTAAAAAGTGAAGCCTACTTACTGGAGATTACGCCGGAACAGATACTCATTAAAGCTTCGGATACAAAAGGCTTTTTCTATGCCCTGCAATCTATCCGCCAACTTCTGCCGGCTGCCATAGAATCGGAACAACCGGTCCGGAATGTCGATTGGAGAGTTCCGGCAATGACGGTTCAGGATGAACCCCGTTTCGGTTTCCGCGGATTACTGTTGGATCCGGTACGTTGTTTTATCCCTAAAAAGAATGTACTGCGAATCATTGACTGTATGGCGATGCTGAAAATAAACAAACTTCATTTTCATCTGACAGACGATAACGGCTGGCGGATTGAAATAAAGAAATACCCCCGTTTGACGGAAATAGGAGCGTGGAGAGTAGACCGTACAGATGTGCCTTTCCACTCACGTCGTAACCCGGAACGGGGAGAACCTACTCCGATAGGCGGTTTCTACACGCAGGAGGACATCCGGGAAATTGTAGCTTATGCAGCCGACAGACAGATAGAAGTCATTCCCGAAATAGATGTACCGGCACACAGTAACTCTGCTCTGGCTGCTTATCCCCAGCTTGCCTGTCCGGTTGTGAAAGACTTTGTCGGTGTACTTCCCGGACTGGGAGGACGAAATTCCGAGATTATCTACTGTGCGGGAAATGATAGCGTATTTACATTCTTGCAAGATGTTTTTGACGAAATTCTAGAGCTTTTCCCTTCTCGCTATATTCATGTTGGTGGAGATGAGGCGCGAAAGACAAACTGGGAGAAATGCCCGCTTTGCCAAAAACGGATGAAAAAACAGCGTTTGGCCAATGAAGAAGATTTGCAGGGTTACTTCATGAAACGTATCAGTGATTATCTGCGTAAGAAAGGTCGTGAAGTGATTGGCTGGGATGAGTTGACAAACAGCTCTTTTCTTCCTGAAGAATCTATTATCCTAGGCTGGCAGGGAATGGGTACGGCTGCTCTGAAAGCTGCCGAAAAGGGACATCGTTTTATCATGACTCCGGCGCGTGTCTTATACTTGATTCGTTATCAGGGACCGCAATGGTTTGAACCGGTAACCTATTTTGGCAACAATACCCTGAAAGATGTTTTCGATTACGAACCTGTACAGAAGGATTGGAAACCGGAATATGAGTCTTTGTTAATGGGAGTACAGGCTTGTATGTGGACAGAGTTCTGTAATAAACCCGAAGATGTGGATTATCTTTTGTTTCCCCGCCTGGCCGCTTTAGCAGAAGTGGCATGGACGCCCGCAGGAACGAAGGACTGGTCTGGATTCTTGAAGCGGATGGACGCATACAACGCGCATATTGCGGAAAAAGGAATTGTCTATGCCCGCTCAATGTATAACATACAACAGACGGTGACATCAGTGGACGGACATTTGGAAGTGAATTTGGAATGTATCCGCCCGGATGTAGAGATTCATTATACACTGAACGGAAGTAATCCGGCAATGTCTTCTCATCGTTACGACGGACCTATCCGTGTGACGAAGACACAAATGGTGAAAGCCGCTACCTTTATGAACGGCAAGCAAATGGGAGAAACTTTAGACTTGCAACTCACATGGAACAAAGCTACGGCAAAAACTTTGCTTGGCAATAAGAAGAACGAAATGTTGTTAGTCAACGGATTGCGGGGAAGCCTGAAATATACTGATTTTGAATGGTGTAACTGGAATCAAAATGATTCTATATCTTTCACGATAGATTTGCAGGGGCGGGAGATTTTGAATAAATTTGCCATCGGTTGCATTACGAATTATGGAATGGGAGCACATAAACCGAAGATGATTCGCGTAGAAGTTTCCGATGACAATCGAACCTACCATACTATGGGAGAATTGAACTTCTCTCCGGAAGAAATCTATCTGGAAGGAACTTTTAGAAATGACTATTCGATAGATATGGGCGGAGTATCTGCCCGTTATGTCCGAGTGACGGCGGAAGGTGCGGGGATATGTCCCGACGAGCATGTCCGTCCCGGTCAGGAAGCGAGAGTCTATTTTGATGAAGTGATTATAGAATAGTAATCAAATAGTTAAAAACAGCAATTAAGTGTTCTTGCAGAATAATCTTATATTATTAGAGACGGATTACACGAATTTCACGGTTTTTAGAATGATGAGTATATAAAATAATAGCGTCAATCAGCTTAATCTGTGCCTAATTTATTATATAAACCAATTATGATGACATGCTTATGAATATTAGCTTAAAGAAACGAACTCTTTTAGTTCTATTGTCAGGACTGACTGCTACTTTCACTTTAGCGCAACAACAACCGTTGCCCGAATGGCAAAGCCAGTATGCGGTGGGACTGAACAAACTCGCTCCTCACACATACGTATGGCCTTACGCCAACGCTTCCGACATTGAAAAGCCGGGAGGGTATGAACAGTCTCCTTTTTATATGAGTCTCAATGGAAAGTGGAAATTCCATTGGGTGAAGAATCCCGATAATCGTCCGAAGGACTTTTACCAACCTTCTTATTATACAGGAGGATGGGCGGATATCAATGTGCCCGGTAACTGGGAACGCCAGGGGTATGGCACGGCTATCTATGTCAACGAAACGTATGAGTTTGATGATAAAATGTTCAACTTCAAGAAGAATCCGCCGCTGGTGCCTTATGCAGAGAATGAAGTCGGCTCCTACCGACGTACCTTCAAAGTGCCTGCCGACTGGAAAGGACGCAGGGTAGTACTGTGTTGTGAAGGAGTCATTTCTTTCTATTATGTATGGGTGAATGGAAAATTACTTGGCTATAATCAGGGATCAAAGACGGCTGCCGAATGGGATATTACAGATGTCCTCAATGAAGGCGAAAATGTGGTTGCTTTGGAAGTGTATCGCTGGAGTTCGGGTGCTTATCTGGAATGTCAGGATATGTGGCGTTTGAGTGGTATCGAACGTGACGTGTATCTTTACAGTACTCCCAAACAGTACATTGCGGATTATAAACTGAATGCTTCTTTAGAAAAAGAGAAATACAAAGATGGTATTTTCGGACTTGAAGTGACCGTAGAGGGACATTCTGCTATATCTGGAGCTACTTCTATTGCTTATACCCTGAAAGACGCCGATGGCAAAACTGTCCTGCAGGATGCTATCCGGATAAAATCCCGCGGATTGAGCAATTTTATCACGTTTGATGAAAAGAATATTCCCGATGTAAAGGCTTGGAGTGCAGAGCATCCTCATCTTTACACATTAATACTCGAACTGAAGGATGAACAAGGCAAGGTAACCGAACTGACTGGTTGTGAAGTCGGCTTCCGTACCTCGGAAATCAAAGACGGACGTTTCTGCATCAACGGCGTTCCGGTATTGGTGAAGGGAACCAACCGACACGAGCATTCTCAACTGGGACGTACCGTGAGCAAGGAGCTGATGGAACTGGACATCAAACTGATGAAGCAGCACAATATCAACATGGTGCGTAACTCGCATTATCCTACACATCCTTACTGGTATCAACTTTGCGACCGTTACGGTTTGTACATGATTGATGAGGCAAACATCGAATCTCACGGAATGGGATATGGTCCTGCTTCCCTAGCCAAGGATAGTACCTGGCTGACTGCACACATGGATCGCACTCACCGGATGTATGAACGTTCTAAGAATCACCCGGCTATCGTTATCTGGTCATTGGGAAATGAAGCAGGAAACGGAATTAACTTCGAACGTACTTATGACTGGCTGAAATCGGTAGAGAAAACTCGCCCTGTACAGTATGAACGTGCCGAATTGAACTATAATACGGATATTTACTGTCGTATGTACCGCAGTGTAGACGATATCAAAGCATACGTAAAAGAGAAAGACATCTACCGCCCTTTCATTCTTTGTGAATATCTTCATGCGATGGGCAACAGTTGCGGCGGACTGAAAGAATACTGGGACGTATTTGAAAACAATCCGATGGCACAAGGTGGCTGCGTTTGGGACTGGGTGGATCAGTCATTCCGCGAAATAGACAAGAATGGTAAATGGTACTGGACGTATGGCGGTGATTACGGACCGGAAGGAATTCCAAGTTTCGGAAACTTCTGCTGTAACGGTTTGGTGGGCGCCAACCGTGAACCGCACCCGCATTTGCTCGAAGTAAAGAAAGTATATCAGAACATAAAAGTAACGCTGGCGAATCAGAAGAATCTGACTATCCGTGTCAAGAACTGGTATGATTTCTCTAACTTGAATGAGTATGTGCTGAACTGGAATGTGACGGCAGATAATGGCAAGATTTTGGCGGAAGGTACAAAAACGGTTGATTGTGCACCACACGCTACTGTTGATGTTACTTTGGGGGCTGTAAAACTTCCGAATACAGTCCGTGAGGCTTATTTGAATATCAGCTGGACCCGTCGTGAAGCTTCTTCAATGATAGATAAGGATTGGGAGGTGGCATACGACCAGTTTGTATTTGCCGGTAATAAGAACTACACAGGCTACCGTCCGCAAAAAGCAGGTGAAACGACTTTCACCGTTGATAAGCAAACAGGCGCGCTGACTTCATTGAACTTGAACGGCAAAGAATTATTGGCTACTCCGCTGACATTGAGCCTTTACCGCCCGGCAACGGATAATGACAACCGGGATAAGAACGGCGCACGCTTGTGGCGTGATGCGGGATTGGATTGTCTGACCCAGAAAGTAGTGTCATTGAAGGAAAGTAAGACTTCGACCACTGCCCGTGTAGAAATTCTAAATGCAAAAACGCAAAGGGTAGGAATTGCTGACTTTGTTTATTCACTGGATAGAAACGGTGCACTGAAAGTACATACAACTTTCCAACCCGACACGACCATCGTGAAATCAATGGCACGCTTGGGATTGACGTTCCGTGTGTCGAACGCCTACGATCAGGTTTCTTACTTGGGACGTGGAGATAATGAAACCTATATTGACCGCAATCAGTCCGGTAAAATCGGTGTATATCAGACCACACCGGAACGGATGTTCCACTATTATGTTGCTCCGCAATCTACAAGCAACCGCACCGATGTACGTTGGGTGAAGTTGGCAGATACTTCCGGCGAAGGTATCTTTGTTGAGTCGGATCGTGCTTTCCAGTTTAGTATCATTCCTTTCTCGGATGTATTATTAGAGAAGGCCCGCCATATCAATGAACTGGAACGCGATGGATTGCTGACAGTGCATCTGGATGCTGAACAGGCAGGTGTGGGAACGGCTACTTGTGGTCCCGGAGTATTACCGCAATACTTGGTTCCATTAAAGAAACAGAGTTTTGAATTTACCCTTTATCCGGTGAAATAGATACTAAATCAATAGGTTATTTAGATTATATATAAAGGTGGGGGTTACACTGATTGGATGGAATGTCGTAAGAAAATATTCCATGAGAATCGTGAAATCTGCACCTTTATTTTATCTTTGTACGATTGCAATAATTAATAGACCATGAATAAACTACTAACCTCTCTTTTATTGTCTGTTACTCTCATGAGTGGAGCGCAGGCGCAGAAAAAAGAAAATTACTATGTGAAGCATGTTGAATTTCCTCAAAGTGCAACTATCGAACAGAAGGTTGATATGGCAGCGCGGCTGGTACCTACTCCACAGCAATACGCTTGGCAACAAATGGAATTAACAGCTTTCCTTCATTTTGGTATCAACACCTTTACAGGACGTGAATGGGGGGACGGGAAAGAAGATCCCGCGCTCTTTAATCCTTCGGAACTGGATGCTGAACAATGGGTACGTACCCTCAAGGAAGCCGGCTTTAAAATGGTGCTTCTGACTGCAAAACATCACGACGGTTTCTGCCTTTGGCCAACGGCTACTACCAAACATTCCGTGGCCTCTTCTCCCTGGAAAAACGGACAAGGCGATGTAGTGAAAGAACTTCGTGCTGCCTGTGACAAATATGATATGAAGTTTGGAGTATATCTTTCTCCCTGGGACCGGAATGCGGAATGTTATGGAGACTCTCCCCGTTACAATGATTTTTTTATTCGGCAATTGACGGAATTGCTCACCAATTATGGTGAAGTACATGAAGTCTGGTTCGACGGGGCGAATGGAGAAGGTCCGAACGGAAAGAAGCAAGTGTATGACTGGGACGCTTTTTACCAAACCATCCAACGCCTCCAACCCAAAGCTGTGATGGCAATTATGGGGGATGATGTCCGCTGGGTCGGAAACGAGAAAGGAGTAGGCCGTGAAACGGAATGGAACGCAACTGTGTTGACTCCCGGTATATATGCCCGTTCACAAGAGAACAACAAACGTTTGGGTGTTTTCAGTAAAGCAGAGGATTTGGGAAGTCGTAAGATATTGGAGAAAGCTACGGAATTATTCTGGTATCCTTCGGAAGTCGACGTATCTATCCGTCCGGGATGGTTCTATCATGCGGAGGAAGATGGTAAAGTGAAATCTTTGAAGCATTTATCAGATATTTATTTCCAGTCGGTAGGATATAATTCAGTGCTCCTGTTGAATATTCCACCTGACCGGAGGGGACTGATTCATGAAGCTGATATCAAGCGGTTGAAAGAGTTTGCTGATTATCGGCAACAAACGTTTGCTGACAACCGGGTGAAAAACGGAAGAAAATACTGGAGCACTACTTCGGGCGGTGAGGCTGTCTATGCATTGAAGTCCAAATCGGAAATCAATCTGGTCATGTTGCAGGAAGATATAACGAAAGGGCAGAGGGTAGAGGCTTTTACTGTGGAAGCCTTGATGGATAATGGCTGGAAAGAAGTAGGAAAAGGTACGACGATAGGATATAAACGTATGTTGCGCTTTCCGGCAGTTAATGCTAATAAGCTCCGGGTGAGAATAGACGAGTGCCGGTTGACTGCTTACGTTAGTCAGGTTGCCGCTTATTATGCAGAACCTTTGCAGGAAGAAACAACGAAAGAAGACTGGAATAATTTGCCGCGTTCCGGATGGAAACAGGTTGCTGCTTCTCCATTAACGATTGATTTGGGGAAGACGGTAACATTGAGCAGTTTCACGTACGCGCCTTCAAAAGCGGAGGCAAAGCCGACGATGGCATTCCGTTATCAATTCTTTGTAAGCATGGATGGTAAGAGCTGGAAAGAAGTGCCTGCCAGTGGAGAGTTCAGCAATATTATGCATAATCCGTTGCCACAGACGGTTGCTTTCAGTCAGAAAGTACAGGCACGTTTCATTAAACTGGAGGCCACTACACCTGATGCTACCGTTGCTAAAGTAAATATGAATGAAATAGGGGTGATGGTGATTCCCTGATGGAGCCCTCATCGAAAAATGATATGCTTAGAGAGTAGCAGTGGAGACCGGTGTCTTGATTCTTGATAAATCGGATACTAGTCTCTTTTTTTCTAAACCAAATGAATATTTTACTGTTATTTATAAAAAAAAGACAGAAGTTATGTTAGTAGTAGATTTAGGAAAATGGATGAATAAAACCCTCATTAATTGGGGAATAGATCCGGCAGTTGCCGATCGTTTTGATGAGACTATTATGGCTTTACTGATGATAGTGGTTGCTATCGTTTTGAATTATCTTTGCCAGGCAATTCTTATTGGAGGTATGAAACAGTATACGAGACGTAAACCTCATCAATGGAATACATTGTTGATGAAGCGTAGGGTATTTCATAATTTGATTCATACCATCCCGGCTTTTCTGGTTTATTCGTTGTTGCCGATGGCTTTTATCCGTGGAAAAGAGCTGTTGCTGATTTCCCAGAAGGCGTGCGTCATTTATATTATTTTCTCTTTACTATTGGCTATAAATGGGATTCTGTTGATGATAATGGATATCTATGACGGAAGAGAGTCGATGAAAGACCGCCCGATGAAAGGTTTTATCCAAGTGTTGCAGGTGCTTCTTTTCTTTGTTGGCGGGATTGTAATCATTGCTATTATCGTGAATAAGTCTCCGGCTACTTTGTTTGCGGGCTTGGGCGCTTCAGCGGCTATTTTAATGTTAGTATTCAAAGATTCCATATTAGGTTTTGTGGCGGGTATCCAGCTTTCTGCCAACGATATGGTTCGTCCGGGGGACTGGGTGACGCTTCCTTCCGGTGACGCAAATGGCATTGTACAGGAAATAACGCTGAATACAGTCAAGATCCAGAATTTTGATAATACCATTTCCACTATTCCTCCTTATACATTAGTGAGCAGTCCTTTTCAGAATTGGCGGGGAATGACACAGTCGGGAGGACGACGGGTGATGAAGAGTATAACTTTGGATTTGACTACACTTCAATTCTGTACTCCGGAAATGTTGGACCGTTACCGGAAAGAAATTCCATTAATGGCGGATTATCAGCCGGAAGAAGGAGTCGTTCCTACCAATTCTCAAGTGTACAGGGTATATATTGAACGCTATTTGTGTAGTCTGCCTGTGGTCAATCAGGAGTTGGATTTGATTATCAGTCAGAAAGAAGCTACGATGTACGGAGTACCTATTCAGGTTTATTTCTTCTCCCGCAATAAGGTCTGGAAAGAATACGAGCGTATTCAGTCGGATATCTTCGACCATTTGCTGGCAATGGTTCCGAAGTTCGATTTGAAGGTTTATCAGTATTCGGACTAATTCATCATTTGCATCATAGAGGACATGGAGAAATAGAAGTTCGGAACTCTTGTTTGATAATTTAATTTATGAAGCTATGATGAGGCGTTATATTTCTCAAGTATTCTCACTACGATGAGAAAAGATTCTCATTATAATGAGAATCTTTTCTCATGGCGATGAGTATTTTTTCTCATCGTAGTGAGAATAGTCTCTTGTCAGAGTATGCTGTAGCGGCGTTTGTACTTCTCTGATAATGGTTGACTATCTTTATTTGTAATAACCTGATAATATTGGCTACTATCGTTTGCCATAATTAATATACAATCAATTCAAAGTCTGTGTAGATAGGAAGATGGTCACTGATGCCTCCTTGATATTTCATTCCCTTATAAGTGCGGAAAGGTTCTTTGTCACCATATTTTTCGTCGTCTTTCAGTAAAAAAGGGAGAAGGCATACATTTGCTTTTTCTTCGCTAGTGAAAAAGTGATTTGATTGATTTAATAGCGTGCCTGATACAATCAAGTGGTCGAGTAATCCCCATTCACCACGAAATTTGTAAGAACCGAAGTTTTTTGATTTTGCTTTTCGGGCAAGTAGATGATATAGTTTTAGTGAGGAGGGGGTAACTGTTGAGGCGTTGGCGGAGTCGGTTGTTGAAGCTAGGTCATTGGTTTTAACAGGAGGCGCTTCGGCTTTCAGTATTTTCAGAATGGACTGATTCGTCGGGTAATCGTTGAAATCCCCCATGATAATGGCTTGCGGATGAGAACGAATATTCATAATGCTATCGACTTCCGTACGCAGTATGTGAGCTACATATAAACGATAAGGTTCCGATTCTTTGGCTCCACCCGAACGGCTGGGGAAGTGGCAGACAAATACGTCGAGTGTATCTCCCGCCAGTAGAAGCCCGCTGACGTGTAGCAGATCTCTTGTCGGACGGTGCTGCTTAAACGGAGGAATGGAGATGGAACGGGAAGATAATAGTTTGAATAGATCCCGTTGATAAAGCAAGGCTACGTCAATTCCTCTTAAATCAGGGGAGTTGGTCATTACATAACGATAGCTGAGCTCTTTTAAAGGAGAACGACGGGTAAGGTCACGAAGCACTGTATCATTTTCTACTTCACATAATCCAACTAATGCGGGAGGATTCCATTCGCCAATAGCAGTAATTACACGGGCAACATCAGCCAGTTTTTTCTTATATCTGCTATAATTCCAATGACGTATCGCATCGGGAAGATATTCATGATCGTTCTTCAGACTGTCGTGGTGTGTGTCGAACAGGTTTTCTATGTTCCAACTTACAACACGGAAAGAGATTCTTTCTTGTTGAGAGGAGGCTTGTCTGCTGTGAACCTCTTGTGCAATGATATTGGAAGGAGCGAGGAAACTTACACCTGATAAAATCATAGTAAAAAAGAGTACGATAACAGCTATTCTTTTTTGACTGTTACCATACTCTTCTTTATGTTGACTTATTTGCCCGCTACTTCTTGGCAGGTACATGTGCCAGGATGTCCAACAGGTGTTTCCAGAACTTTTCTACAGTAGGAATAAGCATTCGTTCGTCAGGAGAATGAACACCTGTCAGTGTCGGTCCGAAAGAGATCATATCCAGCGTTGGATATTTATCAAGGAACAGACCACATTCCAATCCTGCATGGATGGCTTTAACTTTCGCATCTACACCAAATAGACGCTTGTAAGATTCAACTGCCACTTCGAGGATAGCCGAGTGCGGATTCGGTTTCCATCCCGGATAACCTTCACCGAACGTAACATTAGCTCCTGCCAGTTGGAATACGGCCCTAACCGTGTTCGCCATATCGTTGCGTGCGGATAGTATCGAGCTTCGCTGACTGGTTTCAATACGGATGATATGATTCGGTTTCATCTTGACAGATGCCAGATTGGTAGACGTTTCCACCAGTCCGGGAATATCCTGGCTCATAGCATATACACCGTGAGGAGCTGCATACAGAGCTTTTAATAAGCGGGTAGTGGTATCCTGGTCAATAGCTATCTTACGGGGAGCTTCCGATTCGAGTACCAACTTTAAGTCAGGTTCTACAACAGATAATTCGTCTTCCATTTCGCTGGTGAAAATATTCAGTTCGGTGCGGACATCATGCTTGGCATCTTCGGGAACTGCACAAATTGCATAAGCCTCGCGGGGAATAGCGTTACGCAGATTACCTCCGTTGATTTCACAAAGGTACAGATCATGTCTGCCAGCCATGCGTGAAAGAAAACGGTTCAGTATTTTGTTGGCATTGCCCCGTCCCAAATGAATGTCACCACCGGAGTGACCGCCTTTCAAACCTTTCACTTCCACCTTGAAGAAGAAATATCCGGCGGGAACTTCTACCTCTTTATACGTAAATTCTGCAACGGAGTCAATACCTCCGGCACATCCGATAAAGATTTCTCCTTCATCTTCCGAATCAAGGTTCAGAAGGATGTCACCGCTCATAAAACCTTCTTGTAGGGCAAAAGCTCCGGTAAGCCCCGTTTCTTCGTCTACAGTAAACAGACATTCCAACGGACCATGTTCAATGCTGTCGTCAGCCAGGATAGCCAGCTCGGTAGCTACACCGATACCGTTGTCGGCTCCGAGGGTTGTGCCTTTGGCTTTCAGCCATTCACCGTCAATTTCAGTTTCGATGGGATCGGTGAGGAAGTCATGTTGAACATCGTTATTCTTTTCGCACACCATGTCGATATGCGATTGCAGAACGACGGTTTGAAGATTTTCTTTTCCCGGAGTAGCGGGCTTTTTAATCAATACATTACCGGCTTCGTCCACCTTGGTTTCGAGATTATGTTTTGCTCCGAATGCCTTCAGGTAGGCAATCATTTTCTCTTCCTTCTTCGAAGGGCGTGGCACTTGGCAGATTTCTTCGAAATACTTGAATACGCCAGCCGGCTTTAAGTCTTTTTTTTCCATGCTGTTTCTATTTTATAATAGGAATAGAAGGGTTGTTTTCGCTTCTTCTATTGCTAAATATGGTTAATTTGATTGACTTATCTGAACTCATATCTCATTAAAGCCTATCTTTGCACTCACAAAATTAATAGAAATGGTTGAGACTATACTGATAACTTTGTTAATAGTTGCTATTTCCCTGGTATTATTAGGGGTGAAAGTATTCTTTACGAAGGGTGGGAAGTTCCCGAATGGTCACGTGAGTGGGAATAAAGCGTTGCGTCAGAAAGGAATCGGATGCGCACAGTCGCAAGATCGCGAAGCACAAAAGAAGCCGCGTTTTTCTATTAACGAGTTGGAAAAAGCCTTGAACGATAGTATGAATTAAATTTATTAAAAACAATACTTATTAATTATGAATAGAATGAACTACCTCATGAACGGTTTGGCTGCTCTTGCGTTTATCGTTTTATTTTCACAATGTGCTGGCAAAACTGACAATCAAACTACCAATGCTCCGGCTCAGGCTAATGCCGAACTGTCAGGAATGAAAATTGCCTATGTTGAAATAGATACGCTGCTTGCCAAATACAATTTCTGTATTGACTTGAATGAGGCGATGGTAAAGAAGAGCGAAAACGTTCGTATGACATTGAATCAGAAGGCTACCTCTTTGAACAAGGAAAAGCAAGATTTTCAGAAGAAAGTTGAAAACAATGCTTTCCTGTCACAAGATAGAGCGCAGCAAGAGTACAACCGTCTGGTGAAGTTGGAACAAGATTTGCAAGAGTTGAGCAACAAACTTCAGAATGGTTTGATGGAAGAGAACAACAAGAATAGCTTGCAGTTCCGCGATTCTATCAACGCTTTCCTGAAAGAATATAATAAGACTCACGGATATAGCCTGATCTTCAGCAACACTGGTTTCGATAACCTGCTTTATGCTGACAGCACTTTCAATATTACAAAAGAAATTGTTGACGGGTTGAATGCAAGATATTCACCAGTGAAGAAATAAATGATATAAAACTGTTCCGTTCTTTATAAAAGGACGGAACATTATCGAATTAAAAAAAGTGATGCCTGTTCAAGACTGAAAAGCTATGAACGGGCTTTTTTTATGACCTTTCTTTTTCTTCTTCCTGTGGAATACGGAAAGCGGTGTAAAGTTCGAGGATGGCAGCAACTGTGAGGCAGGCAATCCATTCATTGCCTCGTGTGGTAAACATAAAGGCTCCGGTCAGGATAAGTGCCAGTGCGCCGAATATCTGCTGAATACGCAGGCGTTTCAATGTTTTGCTCTTTCCTTTGACGGGTGTGTTCACTTGTGCCAATGCGATACATCCGGCTCCAACAGTATATATGTAAGGAGCGTATATCCATCCGGTAATAAACACAGCTGCTCCGGTGAGAGCCATTATGGCGCCTGCGGTGAAAAGGGCGGGTACTAATTGTTTCATTCTTTAATCTTCAAAAACGTAAATATCTTCGTTGGGTTTCTTCATCAGATACTTTTCACGGGCGATCTGTTCGATGGCGTCCGGATTGGTACTTATTTCGTTGAGACGTTTGGTGTTCTCTTCGTAATCTGCCCGGTACTTTTCTATCTCTTCTTTCAACTGGCTGATTTCCCGTTCATATCCGAAACGACGAACCAGGCTGTTCTCGTCCAGAAAGCCAATGATAACAGCAAATGCAACGACCGTAATGAGGTACTTGCGTCTGCATATGAAACTCCAGATACTGATTAGTTTACCCATAATTTCTCCTTTTAATATCTGCAAAGATAAAACTAATAACTTAAAAACTTATCGCTTCGGCTTCAAAACTTCTCTCTTTATCCCTTATTACTTATCACTTTTTTTGTGTACATTTGCAGAATAAGCGAAATTTCAAAAACAGAGAGAATCCCGGATATGGAAAACTATATTGTTTCAGCCCGTAAATACCGTCCGTCCACGTTCGAATCGGTGGTGGGACAGCGGGCGTTGACTACTACGCTGAAAAATGCAATTGCTACCCAAAAACTGGCTCATGCTTATTTGTTTTGCGGACCGCGCGGGGTAGGAAAAACGACTTGCGCGCGTATCTTTGCCAAAACCATTAATTGTATGACGCCTACCGCTGACGGAGAGGCTTGCAATCAGTGTGAGTCATGTGTAGCTTTCAACGAACAGCGGTCATATAATATTCACGAACTCGATGCTGCTTCTAATAATTCGGTGGATGACATTCGCCAGTTGGTGGAGCAAGTGCGTATCCCGCCACAGATTGGTAAGTATAAGGTATATATCATCGACGAGGTGCACATGCTCTCGGCATCTGCTTTCAATGCGTTCCTGAAAACGCTGGAAGAACCTCCCCGTCATGCGATTTTTATTCTGGCTACGACGGAGAAGCATAAGATTCTTCCTACCATTCTTTCACGTTGTCAGATTTATGACTTTAACCGGATAAGCGTGGAAGATACGGTGAATCATCTGTCGTATGTTGCTTCGAAAGAAGGAATCACGGCAGAGCCGGAAGCGCTGAACGTGATAGCCATGAAGGCGGACGGTGGTATGCGTGATGCATTGTCTATCTTCGATCAGGTGGTTAGTTTCACCGGAGGAAATATCACCTATAAGAGTGTGATTGATAATCTGAACGTACTTGATTATGAATATTATTTCCGTCTGACGGATTGCTTCCTCGAAAACAAGGTGAGCGACGCATTGTTGCTTTTCAATGATATATTGAATAAAGGCTTTGACGGAAGTCATTTTATTACCGGATTATCGTCTCATTTCCGTGACCTGTTGGTGGGGAAAGACCCGGTGACATTGCCTTTACTGGAAGTGGGAGCGAGCATACGCCAACGCTATCAGGAACAGGCGCAGAAATGTCCGCTACCTTTCTTGTACCGGGCTATGAAGCTTTGTAATGAGTGTGATTTGAATTACCGCATCAGCAAAAATAAGCGTTTGCTGGTAGAACTGACCTTGATACAGGTTGCACAGCTTACCACCGAGGGGGATGACGTGAGTGGTGGGCGTGGCCCTACGAAGACCATAAAACCCATATTCACACAGCCTGCCGCAGCTCAGCAGCCGCAGGTCGCTTCTGCAACCCAGGTTCAGCAGGCTTCCCTTCATACGTCTCCGTCTTCAGTAACAACACAGGCTGTTAATGGCACTACTGCCCGGCATCCGCAAGTATCTGCGGCAGCGCAACCGGGAGCATCGGCTTCTTCTGGTGCGGCTTCGTCTGCTCCGTCGCAAGGAGCGGGAGTTGCCCCGACTGTCAAGGAAGAACGGAAAATTCCGGTGATGAAGATGTCTAGTTTGGGCGTGTCTATCAAGAATCCGCAGCGCGATCAGACAACGCAGAATACAGTTACCACTCATGTTCCCAGAGTACAGCAACCGGAAGAAGATTTTATTTTCAATGACCGGGATTTGAATTATTACTGGCAGGAATATGCTGGTCAGTTGCCGAAAGAACAGGATGCTCTTACTAAACGTATGCAGATGCTCCGTCCGGTATTGCTTAATAACTCAACGACTTTTGAAGTGGTAGTTGATAATGAGTTTGCTGCAAAGGATTTTACAGCTTTGATTCCTGAATTGCAGAGTTATCTTCGTGGTAGGCTGAAAAACAGCAAAGTGGTGATGACAGTGCGGGTAAGTGAGGCTACGGAAACAATACGTCCTGTGGGACGTGTCGAGAAATTCCAGATGATGGCTCAAAAGAATCAGGCGTTGATGCAGCTGAAAGATGAGTTCGGACTGGAGCTATACTAATGTACTTATTTCTATCGGATTACCATCTTCCAGGAACGAAGGCTTTTATCTATATCGGATACTGGTATGAAAATATGGTCTATACTTTTGATTTAATGTAAACGTTGATTCATACGGTCTTCGTATCCGTCTGAAGGTCTTTTTCCCGGCATGACAATCCACAGGATTATATATATGATTACTCCGGCGAAAGCAGTGAAGAATGTAGCCAGTATATACACTATTCTTAATAAGGTAGGGTCCCATCCGAAATATTCGGCTATTCCGGCGCATACACCTGCGATCATTCGGTTGGAAGAACGGGTTAGTTTCTTTTCATTTTCCATGATGTACTTTGTTTTAGTGCGAATACTATACAAATATAAAGAATATCATTGGGATAATCGAATAAAATCGGCAGATTATAGCAGAAAAGTATGGATACCCGGTCATGAAACAACAACGGAAAGGCAAGGGGAGCAATCCATAAATGTTAATCTGGGCGATATATAAAAATGCAGCTTGTTTATTTATTATAGGAGCATTTTTGTATTTTTGTAGCCGCTTAATAAAAAACAGGAAAGAGTAAATAAGCGTTGTGAAAGTCAAATGATGCGTAATACGATAAACTCACTTAAAGCCAAGTCAAACATGAGCAATAGTTCCATAAATGAACTGTTTGCTCATAGCTCTTTATTGGAACTGCCCAAAAAAACATATCCTAACGTCCTCTTTCCAGAACGATAAAAACTTTTATTTCATTGAAAAAGGTATAGCACGCTCATATTGTGTAATTAACGACAAAGAACTCACCTCATGGTTTAGTACAGAAGGAGATATCGTTTTTTCGACGAACAATTTTTATGGGAACCAACAAGGGTACGAATATGAAGTTGTTCAGTTATTGGAAAATACGGTATTATATGCCGTGCCGATAAAAGATTTAGAAAAGCTGTATCAGACTAATATAGAAATAGCGAACTGGTCAAGGATTTTGCATCAAGAGGCTTTTATAATGAATGAAAAGCGTTTAATTTCAAGACTGTATAAGTCAGCGGAAGAACGATATATAGAATTGTTGCAAACACGTCCGGATCTCTTCCAAAGAGTAAATTTGGGTTATATTGCATCTTTTTTAGGCATCTCTCAAGTTACGTTGTGCCATTTGAGGAACAAGATTAAATAATAGGGTTGTTTCGTTTCCCTTCCTTCGCATTACTTTATTCTGCTTTTTTAAGTAGTTTAAAAAAAATGTCATACCATTGTCCTAACTTTGCAATTGAAAAAATTGAATACCAAATGAAAAATGTGAATCATATAGTATGGGCTGATTTAATTCGTGTGATAGCCATTTTAATGGTCATCTGTATCCATTGTTCAGACCCTTTCAATGTTTCTCCTGAAGCTCGTTTAAATCCGGAGTATAACTTATGGGGGAGTATTTATGGAGCTTTCTTGCGTCCGTGCGTACCGTTGTTTGTGATGTTGACAGGAATGTTATTATTACCGGTAGAACAGGAAATCGGACAATTTTATAAAAAAAGGATGCTTCGTGTAATAGTCCCTTTTATTGTATGGTCTTTATTATATAACTTGTTTCCGTGGTTTACGGGTATTTTAGGGCTGGATAATTCTGTTTTGTCTGAAATGTTTGCGTATGCAGGAGAGTCTCCAAGTCAAACTTGGGATAGTTGCTTGCATAATATTCTTATGATTCCTTTTAACTTCAATACATATACAGTTCCTTTATGGTACATATATATGTTGATAGGATTATATTTGTATATGCCTTTTTTTTCTGCATGGCTGAAACAAGCAACAGAGAAACAAATGAAAATATTCTTATCCGTTTGGTTTATCACCTTATTTCTGCCTTATTGCCAAGAATATATATCCAGCTATATAGGAGGTACTTGTGCTTGGAATGACTATGGCACTTTATATTATTTTTCAGGTTTTAGCGGTTATCTGCTTTTAGGCTATTATTTGAAAGACAGAAACAAGTTGTCGATGAAAAAGACTGTTGTTTTATCTCTTATTCTTTTTAGTGTCGGTTATGCCATAACGTATTATGGATTCAGGAATATGACTTCACAACCTGATATTACAGAGCGCCAAATGGAATTATTCTTTTTATACTGTTCGCCCAATGTCTTTTTAATGACGGTTGCCTGGTATTTATTAATTCAAAAAGTAAAGGTAACGTCTCCCTTAATTATATCAGTCTTAAAGAATATAACAAAATGTGGACTGGGCATCTATATGGTACATTATTTTGCTGTAGGAATAGGTTATTTAGCAATTGACAGAATTGATTTACCTATATTCATGCGTATTCCAGCGACAGCTTTATTTGTGTTTATAGTATCGTGGTGTATAGTTGCATTATTCTACAAAGTGTTGCCTAAGGCTGCGAAATGGATAATGGGATAGTTTAGTTTTACTACATAAATGTAAAACAGATAAAAGAAAAAAGGGAGCAGTCCGAAAATTAAGGGGAGTGATTTGGGGCAATCACATTCTTAAAATAGATTCATTCTTGCACGGTTTTCACCACAGAGGACACGGAATTCTAAGACCTATGCAAATAATAGGCCTATAAAAAACAGTTAAAGAAATTAAACGGGCTATTTCAGTCCGTTTACTTTTTGTAAGTCATTAACTCCACAAAGGGTGTTCCCCTTTTGACCACAGCAAACATTCTTCCTACTAGTTTAAACTTGACTGCATTTAGCACTACTCCATAAGCTTTCCCTTCCTTCCTTTTCCTTTCATAATACTCTTTCATTTCCTTATCCCATACAATCGCTGAATTAGCAGCTTGTGAAAGATCCGCTTTCAATAGTTTTGCTCCCGTGGGATAAACCCTTGTTTTACCTTTAATACTTGTTCCCGAAGAATGCTCAAAAGGAGCAATACCTAAATAACATGCATATTGACGTGCCGTTTCAAATGCCTGAAAATTATTAGTATGTATGATTGTATTCATCGCATTGATCGTCCCAATGCCTTTAATACTGTTTAAGAGCTCATAATTTCGGAGAATAGATGGGTCTGAATTGATAATTTGCAGCATTTCTTCTTCAACACTTGCAATTTCTTCATCCAGTATCTTTACCATATGGGCAGCGCGCTCAATGGTAGAAGTCATTTCACAATCTTTTCTATCAGTGAGAAAACCTTTGTATTCAGCTTGCTGCTTTACAAAACGTTTTCTCTCTGCAGCAAAGTCACGCAAACGGATAATTGAACTCCCTGACAGCTTAGAGTAAGATAGTTCATCCCGATGAAGATAAGCAAAATAGGCTATTCTTTCGGCATCTACACGGTCATTTTTCCCACGTACCAAACCTAAGGAACGTTTTAAATGAAGAGGATTGAAAGAACAGTAATCGATGGATGCTGCTTCTAGAAAAAGGCATAAGTCAAAACTGTAAATACCCGTATTTTCCATACTAATGACCAGCCTTTTCTTTGCCATGTTTTTCTTTTTCAACCAACAAAGAAGAGACTTGTAGCCCTCTTCTTTGTTTAAGAAGCGTTCATAATTTGTTTCGTCCGCATGTTTCTTTGTAGGAACGTAAATAACAACATCCAAAGTTTTTTTTGAGATGTCAATGCCAATAAACCATTTCTTTTCCATATTTTTGCACTATTAAAGGGTTAACCATAGGTTGAACAAACTATATCCTTTAATAGGCCAACGACCTAAAATTCTAATTGGATCTGTTCAACTGATAAGGAAAGAAGGACTAATTCCGTGGATAGGGCTTCTGCCTAGAGGACACAATGGGTCACCTACTTTCCTTGGTTAACTTGTTTTAACCACAAAGGTAATATTTCAACCTTTATTTTTCACAGTGCAAATCTAAAGGAGGACACAGAGGTGAATTGGGTTTATGACTTACGGTGGTGACCCTAATTTTGATGCGTAATCCTTCCTCTATAAAGTTGAAAAAACATAAAAACATCTGCCACCTGCAACCAAACGCGTGTAATGTGCTAATTGATAAATAGTTGGAACGTGGCAGATACCTGCGGCAGATAGGTTGCAGATAAAGTATCTGCAACACGTTATATAATCAAAGAAAAAGCCTTGATTCCTTTGTGCAAAGCTATGGGATAATTGGGGTGACTCTATGGAGAATTTGTGGTGTCTCTACGGGGAAACGACAGTATCCTTACGTAGAAACTGTAGTGTCCCGCCTTAGAAACTCTCGTTTCCTACCGTGGAAACTGTAATTTCTAATGCCAGAAACGACAGTTCCCCGCCTGGAAACGGGAAGTTAATGTATACAGTATGTACTGTTTTCTACACTTCATTCAGTTAAAAGCAACTATACTTATACTTTCCTCTTTTTAAAAGCAATGAAGTACCCGGAAATTTATTACCTTTGTGTAATTGATTTATAAAACCGGAGTATATGAGCACTAAAATTTATCCCATTGGCATACAGAATTTCGAAAAGATTCGTAATGACGGCTATTTATATATTGATAAAACGGCATTGATGTATCAAATGGTAAAAACCGGTAGTTACTATTTCTTAAGCCGCCCGCGCCGCTTCGGAAAGAGTCTGCTCATCTCTACTCTTGAAGCCTATTTTCAAGGAAAAAAAGAACTGTTTACAGGACTGGCTGTAGAAAGGTTGGAAAAGGATTGGATTAAATATCCGATACTACATCTGGACCTTAATATCGAAAAATATGATACGCCGGAAAGTCTGGATAATATACTCGAAAAATCGTTGACTGCATGGGAAAAGCTCTATGGTGCCGAGCCATCCGAACGCTCATTTTCCCTGCGTTTTGCCGGTATCATAGAACGCGCCTGCAAGCAGGCAGGACAACGCGTAGTTATTTTGGTAGATGAATATGATAAGCCCATGTTGCAAGCCATCGGCAACGAAAAATTGCAAAAACAATTCCGGGACACTTTAAAACCTTTCTATGGGGCACTCAAAACAATGGATGGCTATATAAAGTTTGCGTTCTTGACCGGCGTTACAAAGTTTGGCAAAGTCAGTGTGTTTAGCGACTTGAATAATTTGGATGACATCTCAATGCGAAAAGATTATGTTGAAATCTGCGGTGTCAGCGATCAGGAGCTTCATGAAAACTTAGATATCGAACTTCATGAGTTTGCAGAGACGCAAGGTTTGTCGTATGACAAGCTCTGTACAAAACTAAAAGAATATTATGATGGCTATCATTTTACACATAATTCTATCGGTATATATAATCCGTTTAGTCTGCTCAACGCTTTCAAATATAAAGAATTCGGCAGTTATTGGTTTGAGACGGGGACACCTACCTATCTGGTTAAGTTACTAAAAAAGCATCATTATGATCTGGAACGGATGGCACACGAAGAAACTGATGCACAAGTACTGAATAGCATCGACTCCGAATCAACCAACCCGATTCCAGTGATTTACCAAAGCGGATACCTCACCATTAAAGGATATGACGAACGTTTTGGCATATACCGTTTAGGTTTCCCCAACCGTGAAGTAGAAGAAGGATTCATTCGCTTTCTGCTTCCTTTTTACGCGAATGTGAATAAGGTGGAATCCCCATTTGAAGTTCAAAAATTCGTCCGTGAAGTAGAAATGGGAGATTATGATTCTTTCTTCCACCGCCTGCAGAGTTTCTTTGCCGATACGACTTACGAAGTTATCCGAGATCAGGAATTACATTATGAGAACGTGCTTTTCATCGTTTTCAAGCTGGTTGGCTTCTATACCAAGGTGGAATACCACACTAATGACGGGCGTATAGATCTCGTGCTACAGACAGAGAAGTTCATTTATATAATGGAATTCAAGCTAAACGGAACAGCAGAAGAGGCTTTGCAGCAAATTAATGACAAACGCTATGCGCTACCTTTCGAAGCGGATGGACGCAAACTATTCAAGATAGGGATTAACTTCAGTGAGAAAACCCGTAATATCGAGAAATGGGTGGTAGAATCCTGAAGTATACCCTGCCTTGACAAAGAGACTGTTATTATTAACGTGGTGATCTTATTCCAATCCCGGCCACGCTTTTGTTGAATACGTAGCCTCAAGCGCATTTTCTAAATTATCATTCAGACTCGGGAAGAAATCGATTCCTGTCTTTTCTTCCAGTTCGTCTATTGATAATGCATAGTCAACAAGTTTTATTGTTTTTGCAGGTTTATTGTCTGTATGTTCCATCCAGAAGGCAATAGCTTTGAAAGAATCTCCCTTTTTAAACAACAAAGCCATATAATAATATTTAGGAACAGGCTTGCTACGGTCGTCACCTATATATTCTTTGACTTGTTCTTCCTTATCAATCGTTCCGCCTTTTACTACATACAAGGTATCTGAAGCTGTACAGCTACGCCCCCATGACTGTACTTGTCCTTCCAATGCCAACCAAACACCTGTATTAAAATTGTTCCGTTGCGGACTCATATTCGTATAATAAAAGGTTTGGTCATTAGCTTCTTGTTGATAAAGTCTGTCGGCAGAAGCACAGAGGTGCCCTCTATCATAACCTTTTTTCCCAAAATCTACTTGAGTACGTTGATATTCCATATCAAGAGAAGGGTCCGGAATAAATTCATCACTACGAGTTGCCTCTTGCAATCTAGTTTGATTGTCAAATCGAAAAGCAATCCAACGGGAATGTTTCTTACTCTTATCGTATTCCATACTGAAAGAGGTTACTTTCTGCCCTTTGAAAGTAGTAGAGTGGGTTATGAATACATCGTTTGCTCCATTGCGGAGAGCAGGAAGTTCTACGATGCCGGTGGCAAAATTATTGGAGTTGTTATTCTCGTCTTTACTGCAAGAATAAAAGCACACCCAAAATACCCCTAACCAAAAATATCTCAAAATATATTTCATTTCCAAATCTTTTTTTTATAAATTATAATTTCAGAGAAACAAGTATAGAACTATTCATAATGTTCAATAAGAGTTCGTTCTTCCTTTTCATTATCGTAAAACTATATATTAAATTCCTTATAATTCAAAAACTTTATGAAAGAAAAGGGTGCCTTACAAGACACCCCTTTCATTATGTATATAAAGAATTTCGTCTTTACTTTATACCTTCCAATTTTATATTATCCAAACGGAATCCCATTGTATTTTCACTGTCAGAAACAAATGTTATTTTTTTAGTTCCGGTTGGAATATTTGTAATTGATACAGGATAGAAAACATTTGCTTTCTCAAGAGTTACAGCAGGCACTGCAACTTCTGTTCCATCGCATTTCACCTTAATAACAGTTTGCGATGTATTTCCTTTTCCACATGCCAAATCGTAACTTAAAGTAAGACTTGTATATCCAGTAGAATTAAAGCCGGAAATCTCTATTTCTGTAGATTTGTCCGTACCCGAAAAACTTGAAGGCAACCATAAACATGCATCGGTTGAAGTTTTGGCAGGAACACGGATATCCGCTGTCGCTTTTGTATCCACAATAGTTAATTGGGTATCAAAATGTGTCCAATTTGCTATAGCCGTTTTATTCTCTTTAGCATAATCAGCCATTACCCCAAATCCTTCAGCAAAAAGAACTTCTGTCCCTTCTCCCGGTTCTGGATCAGTTTCTCCACTTTCAGCTGCATATAACCTTATATTATAAAGACGGAGCCCAAACTTATTATCTGTTCCATTAGTAGAAAACTTCAACGTAGAATTATCTGTACCTGCTACTGATATTTCAACTTGCATTTCATGGAATATTCCGCTAGCCTTACCATTTCCTACGACTTCCTTACTGGTAGGAGTAACTTCTTTTTCATTCAATGTAAGTTTTAAATTATTAAGATTATCTGTTTCAGTTGTCGCATAAACATTAGAAGCAACTTCATAAGCAACAATAAACTTGGTATGTCCAGCAATATTAATGCCACTAATTACAAATTCTGCAGATTTACTAGCTGGGAACCAAATATTATTCACCTTTTTCGTCTCTGTCGTATTATCAGGAGTTCTATGAGCAATGGCGCGAATATCAGCTGTAGTAGCCGAGTATGAATAGCTATTATCCCAATGAGTAAAACTAGAGATAGCCGTCGTAGCTGTCAATATATTGGCATCTACATCAGAACCATATTTTTCAGTAAAGATCAACTTCCCTTCGGTTGGGTCCGGATCAACAGGTCCACCACCTTCACCTTCTCCAACAATCTTCACATTCTTCACTTCCCATGTACCTACATTAGAAGTAGTACTTATATATTTGAAAGCAAATTGAATATTTTTACCAATATAGCTAGCAAGATCAATATTACCAGAAGAAACAAATTTCCAATCCTGATTAGTTCCATAAGTTGGTATAGTAGCTTGAGTCCAATCAGAAGCAGTACTTTCCTTCACCCATATAGTCAACTCTTTTGCAGGATCACCACAGAATTTATGAGCATGTTCAAATGTCAATGAAGCTTTGGTCGCTTTTGTCAGATTTACAACAGGAGATATCAACCAGCTTTCTGATGCTTCTTTTTCTGTTGCAGAGATATAAGCACTAGCTTTCATATATTTGCTGGCAGTTCCGCCAGTCTCCGGTGTATAAGACTCCCATTTCCAGATTTCGCTTACTTTAGTAGGACGTGTCTTATCTTCAATAGTAAATGTACCTTTATCTGAAGCAAATGATTCTTCAAAGAATGTAACTCCGCCAACCGGAGGCGTAGGCTCATCTCCCCCTTCACCAATAATAGTGCCATCTTCCAATATCGCAGTTGTAACTTCTTTCAATCCCGGTAATCCCCATGTATTTTTCACTAAGGTTCCTTTCAAAGTCACTAAACGAGGAAGAGGAGTTGTTGCATTATCAACCAAATTTAAAGCTGCCTTAACTTCAGAGCAGCCAGCAGTTTTACCACTTAAATTAACCGCTGAACAATTCTTATAATCGCTTTCTCCACGGTCATCTGCAATCAGAAATGCAGTAGCTTTCACACCTGTGGGTTGTGTTCCAAAAACAACATCATTTTCAGAACTTATGGACATATCGGTAGAAGACTTAATACCTGCTACAATATATGCTTGTACCCAAGCTACAGTAGTACCATCAGCCTTAGCCTTTAAATCTGATACAGTATATGGATTATCTTTAGAACCATCACCCGTCAGCCCCGGAACATCACCCTCTCCCAATATATCATAAGGAGCCGGTACATCACTACATGAACTAAATGTGAACACTGCAAGCAGTGTCAAGAATAAAGCATTTAGAATCTTTTTCATAATTGTATATTGTTATTTGAATTATTTATTGCGTTTTACATCACTGCCAGTACGAATAATCAATTGCCAAGCATTGTTATATCGGGTCAGTATACCTGTCACATTTAAAGTACCTTGCGGAAGAATATCTTTTGAGAAGTTAGCATAGATACTGGTATGTGCCACAGCCGCAGACTTAGTACCATCAGCATAGTTGATATTGCGTTCTACAAAAGAAAGATTTGGATTGGCTACATCTTCCTCTGCTGCATAAGTTGTAGTACCATTTGCATCCGGAAAACTTACATTTTTTAATGTAACAAGCAATGGCGCCTGCTTCATATCCACAGCGGTCAATTCTGCAGCCGTAGAGATTTCTAAAGGTCTCAATTCATCATAAAACAACTTCGGTTCATTAATCAAACGTACATGCTGTTTCCATACATATTCGGGCATACGTCCCACTTTGCCTTCATAAATTGAACCGATTTGTGCAAGCTTACGGTAACTACCGATTTGCAATCCCTTACAGTCAATTACGACTTTTTGACCTACCGGACAGAAGGCATATAATCCGGAATTATTAACTCCTACAATAATAGCACCTGTTTCATCACCAACGACAAGCTGTTTGTAGATGTTTCCACTTTCATCATCTCCAATTATTACACCTTCAATACGTGTCTCATCCTCAATAGTAGTATACGTATCAGTACTTGTATCAATGAAATCATTGTATTTCTCTTTCAGCGCAGCTATTGAAATGGTGCGTCCTTCCGGGATTGAATTATTGCCATAAGCATTTCCCGTCACCGGATCATCATAGTTCTCACAGGAAGTGAGACCTGCGCCACATAGCAGCAATCCGGTACATAATATAGATAGTAATTTCTTCATAATTGTTTCTTCCTTTCTTATTGTTTTGGATTGATAACTACACATTCTTAAAATCTATAACCAATGTTCAAGAAAGCGTTGAACGGGAATGCGTAGAAATACTTAGAGTTCTTAGAAAACTTGTAAACACGTGCGTCACCGTCTTTGTAATTATCATCACGGTTCTGTTCGAAACCACCTGTACGCAAATCTGTATTGTTCAAGATATTAGTCAAACTCAAATTAAGGCTAATGCTCTTTCCATTGCGTAAACGAATGTATTTTCCGATGGAAGCATCCAACATAAATCCACCATCCAGTTTCTCCTGACCCGGTACATGGAGAACCGGATTTCCATTAGCATCTACGCCGGCACCATTTTTATCCAATACGCTGCCAAGACGACGATAGCTTGAGAAATTGATATATACACGATCATAATAGTTTCCGGTCAAATTGAAGAACCAACCTTTTACGTTATAATCCAAAGCAAGGCTATAAGCAGAAAGCGGAGTACCATTAGCACGCATACCTTTAGCATAAACACGATCGAGGTTTGACTCATTCTCACTTTCATATGTCAATACAGCATCCGGATTATTGGTGTATTTAGCTTCACTCCAAGTACCGATAGCCGTCAATGAAAGTTCACTTGTCAACTTAAAGGTAGCCGCTGCTTCTATTCCCCAATGTTCCTTTTCAATGCCATTCATAGAAAGATAAGTGAAACGTGCTTCGCTATCATTATAAAAAGCATCCATTTCTACCTGATTCTGGAAGCGAGTGTAATAACCAGTCAAACGTCCCATCACCCATGGAGTGTTGAAGTTATAAGTCAAATCACCACCAATGATGCGCTCTGTTTTCAAGTCTCTCACAAAGTCATTCTTAATACGTGGAGCAATAAAAGAGTTATAGGCCAACGGTGCACGTTCTTCATATCCGGCATTCAACGTGAAAGAATGGTTACCATTGATAGCCCAATTCAAACCGGCTTTTATACCTCCTTCAAGGAATTTAGCCGTACCGCTGCTACCAAGTGATTTCAACGGAGCACGTCCGTTTCTCATCAATCCATCGCGGAACATCTGTGTAGATCCTATCTTACCGGAAGCAAAATAGTTTAATGACCCGCCATTGTTACCCTGATAACGCACCCATGCACTCTGCTTATTCACATAGATGTTATAATCATAACCAAATTTATCACCTTCACCAATACGGCGGTTAGGATTATCAAGATCATTTTGCACCATACTGGAACTAGCTCCATGATCGCGCACTGCAAATTTGTCGACGTCAGTATAAAGCTGTCCGCCCAGCAAATCCTTCATTTTTTTATAATGCATACCTTTGGTTGTATTCACGGCAACTCCCGCAATGTAGCTGTTGTGTTCATTCCATTGATGATTGAATACCGAACTAAGGTTGAAAGCCAACTGATCATCATGACGTTCTTCTACATAATAAAGTGTCTCTTTACCTAATGCATTCGCCTGTTTATTGGCAAAATAAAGAGCATCCCAATCTAACTGACGATAAGCTTTATTATTTTTCCAATTATCTGTAACTTCATTAAACTGCTGCAATTCATCGGCAGTAGGAACAGATTCCCATACATCAAAGATTGAGCTAGGCAACTTTTTATAATAATCCGGGCGTGGATCGGCCGCATTACCATTCCAGCCTAGAGCACTTTTCCCATAGTTGGAATATTTGAATCCGGCACTTGTCACTAACTTCTTATTATCATCAATGGTGAAATTCCATGAAGCAATAGCCGATGGTTCGAACTGACGTACAATACGTGCATTTCGTTTTTCTCCATTCTGATATCCCCAGTTCGGATTATAATAATGACTGTTCGCTAAATAATAAGCTTCTTCGGTTGCCGCCATTTGCTGTCCTCTCTCTGTCGGTGTTCCCCAAGTTGCCAAAGAGAGACTATGGCGTTCGTTGAATACTTTCTCCGCACCGAGAAAGTAAGAAAAAGAATTATATTTGATTCCTTCAATATTTCCCTCATTACCCCAGCGATAACCCAATGATCCGGTAAATGCCCAACCATTGTTCATCAGACCTGTAGAATAAGTATACATTCCACGCAAAATGTAGTTGCGGTTACTACCTGACAGTGTTAGTTTTGAGCCGGCCGCATATTGGCTGGCACGTAAATTGATATTGGTGGCACCTCCTATCGCGCCAAAAGTAAAGTTGTTAAATTCAAAAGGACCGATCCCTTCCTTATTACGGGTAGCATCGTTCAATCCTCCTATTAATCCGTAGCTGAAACGTCCTGTTTCTGCATCATTAAACTGTACCCCATTGATATACATGTCACTGTACTGGGAATCATATCCCCTTACACGAAATCTCATTGGGCTAAACAGATAACCTACATTTGACAGATAAACATCATTGTTAGAAGTGACCAATGCAGATGTGCTCTGTGCTGCATCATCATCCTCATTCAATTGTGATTCTGTAAACATGAAAGAAGCATTGTCCTCACGGGCGTTTTGCTTTGCCTTTTGCTGCGCAAAAAGTGCTGGCATTAAGCAAAATAGCACGATCGCTAACCCTAGTCGTTGTTTCATAATTTAATTTATATTAATGTTAATTGGTCTTTCATTTTGCAACATAAAAGAAATATGTTGTTACGCAAAATAACAAAGAATTTTATATATAACAATGTTTTTTGCAAAAAAAGTAACTAGCAAGGGTGGTTTTTCCGTTTTCTTTTTAGATATTTGTCATACAAATGACAAATTACCCACTTTTAAAATCAATTTTAAAGATGAAAAAAAGCTTAATGACTTTAGGTGTACTCGCTCTTTTTGTCCTCATGGCCTACGGACAAGAAAAGAAATTTGCCCTCTACAGTGTAGCGTTCTACAATATGGAGAATTTGTTTGACACCATTCATGATGAAGGTAAGAATGACTACGAGTATCTTCCTAACGGTACTAATCAGTGGAATACGATGAAGTATAAGGCTAAGCTGAAAAACATGTCGGAAATATTAAGTATGTTAAGTACCGACAAGTTACCAATGGGTCCCGCCATTATCGGCGTTTCTGAAATCGAAAATTACAGAGTATTGGAGGACATACTGAAACAACCTGCTTTAGCGGACAGAGGGTACCAATATGTTCACTACGAAGGAGCAGACCAACGTGGTGTGGACTGTGCTTTCTTCTATAATCCCAAATTGTTTGAACTGACAAATAGTAAACTCGTACCTTATGTATATATCAATGATACGGTGCATAAGACACGTGGTTTCCTGATTGCCAGCGGTAATATCGCAGGTGAGAAAATGCACTTTATCGTCAATCACTGGCCTTCGAGAGCAGCTGCTTCTCCGGCGCGTGAACGCGCAGGGGAGCAGGTTAGAGCGATCAAAGACTCACTGTTAAGGGAAGACTCCGCAGCCAAAATTGTTATCATGGGGGATATGAATGACGACCCGATGGATAAAAGTATGGCCGTAGCACTTGGAGCTAAACGTAAGCCTGCTGATGTAGGACCTACAGATTTGTACAATCCTTGGTGGGATACTTTGAAAAAAGGATACGGAACTCTGATGTACAAAGGCAAATGGAATTTGTTCGATCAAATCGTATTCACCGGGAATTTATTGGGCACTGATCGCAGTACACTGAAATTCTATAAACATGAAATCTTCCGCCGTGATTTTATGTTCCAAAAAGAAGGGAAATACAAAGGTTATCCTAAACGGACGCAAGCAGGTGGTGTATGGCTAAATGGGTATAGCGATCACTTGCCTACTATTATTTATCTAATTAAAGAAGTGAAATGACAAAAGCATTATTTAAACTATTCATCCTGTTCATAACTTGTAGCACTGTAATCTCATGTAGTGAACAGGATTCTCCAGAACTTCCGGACAATCCGGGCAATACCAATCAAGGAATTGCCTCTATTGACCAAACGCAAATCAATGCAAATGGAGGCGGATTTATCATTCGTGTAAAAGCTGATGGCACATGGCAGGCTTCAAGTAGTGAGACTTGGTGTACATTGAGTAGAACATCCGGCAATGGAAATGGCTCTATCAGTGGATATATGAAAGCAAATACCGGAACTGAACGAAGTGTCATTATTACAATCATAGCAGGGAAAGAAAAAGCAGAGTTTACACTCAAACAATTAGCAGGCAATGGTTCTAATCCTGATCCAGATCCAGACCCGGAAAAGCCTTCAGGATATGCAGGGAGGATTGAAATTCCAGCTTTGCGTTCTGGAGATATGTATAAGTTCATCACACACACTACTAAAGAGAATAACAAAGAGATTATTACTTATAGCTATGAGTATGATTGTAACAAAATGCATTCTCGTTGGGTCGCATGCACTTTTAGCACCGCCACTTCTGACCAAGATGCAGGAAGAAATGAGAACTTTACAGAAGATCTTTCATTACCTCCAGCATACAGACTTGGAGAAAAAGCTTTTTCTGGTTCTAACTACAGTAGAGGACATTTAATAGCTTCCGAAGACAGACAATATTCAGTAGCAGCCAACAAAAAAACATTCTACATGTCAAATATGAGTCCACAAATTCAAGATGGATTCAACGGAGGTATTTGGCTAAATTTAGAAAGACAAGTTCAAAGTAAAGGCTATAGCATTACTAATTCAAAAGATACATTATATGTAGTAAAAGGGGGAACAATTAGGGATGACCAGATACTAAAATATATATCTGATGGCTCTCATAATATAGCCGTTCCCAAATACTATTTTATGGCACTGTTATCCCTTAAAGATGGAAAATATTCTGCCATAGGGTATTGGTTTGAGCATAAATCTTATAATAGTAAAGAACCCTTTTCTAAATATGAGGTTACTATAGACGAGTTAGAAGCTAATACGGATATTGATTTTTTCCCTAATCTTCCTTCCGACATAGAAAAAGACGTAGAAAAGAGTAAAGACAACTGGAAATGGTAACAAGTCATACCACTACTTAAAGATATTCAACAAATATCTCACTTTGAATTTAAATGAAGAGTAAGTTTCCTTTTTAATGAAACTTACTCTTCATTTTTTATCCATTTCACTTTATCGAGTATAGTCGATAAAAACACATCTATTTTATCTATTATATTCGATAAAATAGTAAATTACTTGAATTGGACCAATGAAAAACGATCAATTGCTCCCTTTTCTTAAATATAAAAGAACAGCAACAATACGAGATTACAAGCAATTACCACACCGAATCCTCCCAAAATCCAAGGACGAAGTTTACTCCCCTTCCCTGCAAAGAATAAAGCATAGAACATATTTACCATTATATTGCTAATGATAGCCTGCATACTACAAGCAGTAATTATCAATGCAGCCACACTGCCTGTATTTTGCAACAAGTTTAATATAAAAGGAGTTATATCACTAAAACCGGAAACAAAAGACAAGAGATTTAATCCGCCTGTGCCCGCATACACTAACGTATAGTGAGTTAAGAAAGTGAATATCACAAAGAGTACGGCAAAAATCAAAGCAACTTTAAATTCCAACGGGTTGCTACTATCATCCTCTTCTGTTTCAGCAGGCTGGTCTTCCGGTCGTTTTTGTCGGGAGTGGATAAACCAGGCAACAATAGCCGCCACCACCGCCATAGTCAACAGATACGGATAAATAGACAGGAAGATTTCTCTACTGAAAATAAGTATCAGTATCATAAATCGCAGAAACATCATGCTGACAGCCAGCAGCATGGCAGCAACATAATCAGTAGCTTCCTGTTCAGAGGCTTTTCGGCTTTTACGGGCAAGTACCGAGATCGTAGCCGTACTGCTGTATAATCCACCAATAATACCGGAAACTAACGTTCCGGATTCATGGAATACATACCTTTTTAATAGATAAGAGAGATAGGAAATGCCGGATACTACTACCGTTGCCAACCAGATAGAATAAGGAGTAAGATTAATATCCGGAATCAGATTCTTATGCGGAAGCATCGGTAATATGATACCGCTGATAGCCAAGAACTTGGCTAACGTAATCATTTCATCATTCTTCATCCGTTGCGCAAACTCCGTAAAAGTATGTTTGAGTTCAGTCAGCAGAAGCACAGTCACAACTACCATAACATAAAACCAGGAAGGTTGGGTAGCTACGATAGGAGCCATACAATAAGTAATCAGGGCAATAATGATGGTAGTTACACCAAAAACATGAAATTGTGATTGCTTTACATAATAGTTTAATCCCAACAGCAATCCCAATACCGCTCCACCTCCCATAAACAGACGCATATCCGTAGGGTCTAAGATATAAAGCAAGTAACCCAGTATACCAATAAAGGTAAAAGTGCGGTCGGTTCCGAAAAGAGTAGTTTCCCCCTCACGCTTCAGACTGATTCGACGTTGCGAAAGTCCGATTAATAAAGAAAACAAGGTTGCTAAAACAAAAGTAACCAATTCACGCGGCACATAACTGTACAACTGTTCCATATCCATATACTGCTCTCTTTTTTATATAAGAACAAATATACGGTTTATTTGTTAACGCTCACCACGTTTTATACGGTTTTTTCATTAGCTGTGAGTTATAGTAGCGTATGTCGCCCGTTACCTCCTCACCGATAAAGTCGGGTTTTACAAAAGCCTCATCTTCCGATTCCAACTCTACTTCTGCCACAATAAGTCCTTCATTCTCACCATAAAACTCGTCGACTTCAAATACATGTTTGCCACTACGTACCAAATAACGGGTCTTGTCAATAATCCCCGGTTCGCAAAGCCTCATCAATTCTTCTGCTTCTGATAAGGCCAGCTCCTTTTCCCATTCATAACGACTGGTACCGGAAGCATTAGAAGCTCCCTTTATTGTCAGATAACCTTTTTCATCCCGAATACGAACCCGGACAGTACGCCCGCGAGCACTACTGATATACCCCTGCACAATATGACTCTGCGCAAAAGCCGAAGACTTGAATTCACCGATAACTAAAAATTTACGTTCTATTTCCTGTGCCATGGCACAAAGATAAATTAAAAATTGAGAATTAAAAAATGATAGTTTGATACCTCACATCATGTATCAGAAAACTACAATTCTTAATTCTCAATTTTCAAGTCTCTATTTATTTCAGAATCTCGTCATGAACTCAATCACGATTTTGTCCCGTTCCGATTCTTTTGGAACGCCGGAGTTCTTATAGAAATATTTCTCGAAGTTCAGTCGGAGGTCGGCAATGAAAGCTTTGGAAAGACTTAATGTGATTCCGCCTGTCACACGATGTCGGGCATAATCATTTATAATCAAAGCTTTTGTCGTTTCATCCATCTTACCATCACTATGATCGGTCATCATATCATAGCGAGCCAGGAAGGAGATTTTATTGAATACTTTCTTTAATGGTAAATCGTAATTAATAAAACTATTCACCGCATGAACATCTTTAAATGCTTCGTGACCGTACATTTTATATAAATATTCCGCCTCAATATGAAAACGGTCATTCTGATAATAGACACCGGCATCGTACATATTAATCCGCACATTTTCCGGTTTTATCATTTGGGTGCTAAGTGTCAGATTCCAGTTCTTATTAGGCAGTAACTGCGCTTTTATGGAGTAATTCAGCGTTTTATGCCATTCTTTCTGATTTGTCAGACCGGAGCCGTTAAACAATCCCCCTTCAAGAATAAATGGGAAACCGTCTTTATTCGTATAACCAGCCGTCAAACCGACATCACGCACATTTCCTACTTGCTTGGCAATGAATGAACGGTTGGCAAAATACTGCTGATGTGGTGAGCGGTGAGCATCTATCGTGAAAGGAACGCGCATCTGACCGATCGTAAAATTCAGGTCTTTCACCGGAAAAACACGTGCATACGCATCAAGCATCTTGATAGAGCCTTCATCGGAAAGGTCGATTTCCGCTTTATAAGCAACTATCGGATGCACATTTCCCGAAACACTGAAGCGTGCATTACGTACTTCAAAACGGCTTTCACTTGTTTCTGTCTGGTATTCGTACTTTCCCCGGATTGTTCCGTGAATCTCCGGCAGATAATCCTTAAACTCCATGGTCTGTTTATCCAGCATCTTACCATCCCCTGCATCTTCTTTTGCCTGTCCAAAGGCCATTGTCGCCAGCAAAAGCATAACGACGGTTGTTCTGATTCTACTCATTTCAGTTGTCTGCTACTAAATTCACGGCAAAAGTACAACTGTGAGGATACACGGAGATGACAAATTAACTACGGGAAAATGACAGAAAAGTTACATTTATATTACAGAGAACACAAATGCATTACAAAACAAAGAGTTCGCCACAAATTACGCAGATTAACACAGATCGGATTTGATATTCATCCTATCAATAACCAAACAATCTGGGTTAACCGTATAATTTGTGGCGAACTTATCAGCCGAAAAAGGAAAATGCGATCAGCATAATCAATGCCAAAATAATTAATGAGACGAACACTATTTTGACAACCTTCTGGGCTTGTTCTTCTTCTTTCTTACTAATTGCTACTTTTTTCTTCACCTTACCCATAATAGTTAGCTTTAAAGTTCAACGCTAACAAAGTAAGTACAAATCTATTAACTTTCCAAAAATAATTCTTGCTAATTTTATTTTTTATGATTCTTGTGAAGAAAACTCCATCAGATAAGCTTTGATAAAGCCATCTATTTTGCCATCCATCACACCGTTCACATCCGAAGTCTGATAGTTGGTACGATGATCTTTCACGCGACGGTCATCAAATACGTAGCTACGGATCTGGGAACCCCACTCGATCTTCTTCTTACCGGCTTCCACTTTCGCCTGTTCTGCCATACGATGCTGCAATTCCTTATCATACAAGATGGAACGTAGTTGACGCATTGCATTCTCACGGTTCTTCGGCTGGTCACGGGTTTCGGTATTTTCAATCAGAATTTCTTCTTCCTCACCGGTATAAGGATCTTTGTATTGATAACGCAAACGGACACCGGATTCTACCTTATTTACATTCTGTCCACCGGCACCACCGCTTCGGAATGTATCCCAAGAGATGTTGGCAGGCAAAATATTTACCTCGATACTGTCATCCACCAGCGGAGTAACGAATACAGAAGCAAAGGAAGTCATACGTTTACCTTGCGCATTGTACGGAGAAACACGAACCAGGCGGTGCACACCGTTCTCTCCCTTCAAATAACCGTATGCAAAATCACCTTCAATATTGATAGTACAGGTTTTGATTCCGGCTTCGTCACCTTCCTGAAGGTTGGCAATGGTAGCTTTATAACCGTTGGTCTCGGCATAACGCAGATACATACGCATCAGCATAGAAGCCCAGTCCTGACTTTCCGTACCACCGGCACCTGAATTGATTTTCAACACACAATCCATCTGGTCGGCTTCGTCACGAAGCATATTTTTGAGTTCGAGTGCCTCTACCGCTTCACTAGCTTTGGCGTAAGCAGCGTCCACATCTTCCTCGGTCACCAGTTCTTCTTTATAGAAATCAAATGCCAGTTCAAGTTCATCTGCCAATGTCTTGAGTTCGTTGTAGCCTTCAATCCACTTTTGCAGGTCTTTCACCAATTTCATTTGAGCTTCGGCCTTCTTCTGGTCATCCCAAAATCCCGGAGCTTGTGTTCTTAATTGCTCTTCTTCGACTTGAATTTTCTTCCCGTCGATGTCAAAGATACCTCCTCAGCGCATCAGTGCGCTCTTTCACGTCTTTAAGTTGTTCAATAGTAATCATTTGATTTACAATTTTATTATTTACAAAATTCAGATATCGGGGGACAAAGATAAGCAAAAATCTGCTACCTTTGTTTTTGTTATTAAAATGTTGTCATATTATGAACAAACTATTGAAACTTTCTTGCTTGTCACTCTTCCTGACATAATATCTGGGTACTTCGGACATGACACCGGAGGAACTGAAAAGTGAATTCTATCGCTTGGCTTATACTTTCTACGTATCTCCAGGCAACGAACGTACGTATGTCGTACTCTCCGGACTGAATGTGAATATGCCGGAATCGGAGGCTGCATTCAAACTGGCTAAAGACGGATTAACGAACCGCCTGCGTACCGAACGTATCATCAAAGGTGACATCATCTGGAGTTATATCAATGCACAGGACCTAGGCCAAAACGTAGACCCACGTATCAAGCTCTACAATGATATACAGAACATGACGCTGAAAAACATTGCCGATTTCCAAAAGCAATGGGTAAAAGGACGCGCGTATGTTTATTGCATTCTGGGAGATAAGAAGGATTTGGAACTGGATAAGCTGAAAGCTGTAGGTCCTATTGAAGAATCGACGCAGGAGCAGATTTTCGGATACTAAAAAGGAACGAATAAACTAAGTATGTCCTCTAAATAAGTTTATACTATCAAAATCAAGAAGTTTTTCTTTATAAGGAATTTGTAAAAATGAAAACAATACAAACTAATTAGGGAGATGTACTTATAAATAATAAACGGTGAACAACTCTGCCAATTGTACAGATTGTTCACCGTTTTATTGTTTGCGACTTATCGTTTACGGTTTACCGTTTCATATTTAACGTTCACCGTCCATCTCTTATTTCTCATTTTCTTCGTACATCTTTTCAATCTGCTCACTATAATTCTTGGCAACTACCGACCGTTTCAATTTCAACGTATTAGTCAGTTCTCCACGTTCCATACTGAACGGTTCGGGAAGCAGAGTGAAACGTTTGATTTGCTCATAGTGTGCAAACTGCTGTTGGAGTGTATCAATCCGTGCACGGAACAATCCTACAATCTTCGGATGTTTCAACAGTTCCTCCATATCTTTGTATTTAATGCCTTTTTCTTCCGCATACTCTTTCACAAACCCATATACAGGAACAATCAGAGCGGAAACAAACTTACGCTGATCGGCAATAATGGCAATCTGGTCAATATAACGGTCAATAACCAATTTCGTTTCCAAAGCTTGCGGAGCAACATATTTGCCGTTCGATGTTTTGAATAGGTCTTTAATGCGTTCCGTCAGGAAAAGCTGGCCATTTTTAAAGTAACCGGCATCACCTGTATGGAACCAGCCATCGGGTTCAATGGCAGCAGCTGTAGCTTCTGCTTTCTTATAATAACCTTTGGTAATCGTCTTTCCCCGAAGAAGAATTTCATTGTCTTCACCGATTTTCACTTCAATTCCCGGAAGTACAACACCTACTGAACCGATATCATAGCCAACCGGCAATGTACAAGATACAGTGGCCGTCGATTCCGTCAAACCATATCCTACCACCATATTGATTCCTACCGAATGGACAAATTCATTGATTTCATCGGGGACGGCAGCACCGGCAGTCGGGAAAAAGTTACCGTTCTCAATACCGATTGTTTTTTTCAGTAGAGAGTAGATTGTCTTTTCGTAGAATTTATATTTCAGTTGATTCATCACCGGAGGAGTCTTACCCAAACGCAGATAATCCAGATTATGGATTCTACCTACCCGGATAGCATCCAGCATCAGTGCTTTCTTCAACCCTGTTGTTTCGTTAATTTTCTCCTGTACACCTGCATATACTTTCTCCCAGAAACGGGGAACACTACACATCAGTGTCGGACGAATTTCCTTAATCGTTGTCTGAATATCCGCCGGACGGAGATTGATACAAATCTGCACTCCTTTATGAATACAGAGATAACACCATGCTTTCTCAAACACGTGTGTCAAGGGGAGGAAGTTCATAGATACATCCTTATCCGACATGGTCGTCAAACGGTCATCGTGTGTATGAAACTGTTCCAGATAACAGGAATGATGAAGCATGACGCCCTTCGGTTCACCCGTTGTGCCGGATGTATAGAGAATGTTTGCCAAGTCATCGTATGAAGCCCGTTCGGTACGTTCTTCTACTGTATCATTGTGAGGTAATCCCTCTCCCATCGCCATAAACTCATCAAAATAGATAGACGATACGTCGCGGGGATCTTTCACTACCGAACGGTCAAAAATAATCAGTTGTTGCAGAGAGGTACAGAAACCAAAGATGCTGAAAGCAGCATCATACTGGTATTGCTCGCCTACAAAAAGGAAACGAATCTGCGCATCATTAATGATATATTGCGCCTGCGCAGGTGAACTCGTTGCATAAAACGGAATAGTAACAGCCCGATTGGCAAACGCGCCAAAATCGACATAGAACCATTCAGGTTTATTCTGTGAAAATATACCGATATTCTCTTGTTCTTCCACTCCCAATGCCACGAAAGCATTAGCTGCTTGCCGTACTGATCCGGAGAACTGCTTCCATGAAATAGGAATCCATTGAGCTGTCTCATAGTCACGGTATTTTAAGGCTACCTTGTCGCCATATTTTTCGGCCTGACGATGGACCAGGACAGATAAATGATGATAAGTCATACTCTTTGTATTAGTAAATATGGTACAAAGGTATTAGTTTTATTTGAAACTATTGCTCAAAACGACTATCTTTGTGCAAATATTAAGGTATAGATAAAAGATTTGCACTATGAAATATGATATTCCGTATATGACAACAGAGGCTGTAAGCCTGCTTAAATCACTGATTAGTATTCCTTCAATCAGCCGGGAAGAAACCCAGGCTGCGGATTTCCTGCAAAACTATATTGAAATGGCAGGTATGCAGACGGGACGTAAAGGAAATAATGTGTGGTGCTTTAGTCCTATGTTTGATCTGAAGAAGCCGACTATTTTACTTAACTCCCACATAGACACAGTGAAACCGGTTAACGGTTGGCGGAAAGATCCGTTCACTCCACGTGAAGAAAACGGTAAGTTATATGGATTAGGAAGTAACGATGCCGGTGCCAGCGTTGTTTCGTTATTACAGGTGTTCCTGCAACTATGTCGTACTTCGCAGAAATATAATCTGATTTATCTGGCCTCTTGTGAAGAAGAAGTTTCAGGTAAAGATGGAATTGAGAGTGTATTGCCGGGACTTCCTCCAGTCTCATTCGCTATCGTAGGAGAACCTACAGAAACGCAACCTGCCATTGCCGAGAAGGGATTAATGGTATTGGATGTGACCGCAACAGGTAAAGCAGGACACGCAGCGCGTAATGAAGGAGACAATGCTATTTACAAAGTATTGGATGATATTGCCTGGTTCCGTGACTATCGTTTTGAGAAAGAATCGCCCTTGTTGGGTCCCGTGAAGATGAGTGTTACTGTTATCAATGCCGGTACACAACACAATGTGATTCCCGATAAATGTACTTTCATCGTTGATGTCCGGAGTAACGAGCTTTACTCAAATGAAGAATTGTTTGCTGAAATCAAAAAGCATATTTCCTGTGAAGCCCAAGCTCGTTCATTCCGTCTCAATTCTTCACGGATTGACGAGAAGCACCCATTTGTACAGAAAGCTATGAAGTTAGGACGCGTTCCTTTTGGTTCTCCAACATTGTCCGACCAAGCCTTAATGTCCTTCCCATCGGTAAAAATTGGTCCGGGACGTTCGTCGCGTTCACACACGGCAGAAGAATATATCATGTTAAAAGAAATAGAAGAAGCTATTGGACTTTATTTAGAGCTATTGGACGGACTTCTGATTTAATAAAAGTCATTGGTGAATTGATAATTGTTATCCTATTATATAGTTCTCAACTATCAATTCACCCATACAATAAAAACAAAGCAACGATTATTCAAATAACTTCGATAAAGCTTCCTCCAGTTTTTCACCCCTTAAATTTTTGTCTATAACAATTCCCGTAGGATCTACAAGAAAAGTTCTGGGTATAGCATAGATACCATATATATCAGAAGCATCCACATCCAACAATTGTACCCAATTCATTCCAAGTTCTTCAACAGCAGCCCTCCAAGGTTTCAGTTTCCGATCTGTGGATATGCTAATCACCTCAAATCCCTTAGAAGCATATTTCTCATAAGCAGCTTTCACATTGGGCATTTCATTCCGGCACGGACCGCACCATGAAGCCCAAAAGTCTATTAACACATACTTCCCCTTACCTACACAGTCGGACAACTGTTTTATCTCTCCCGCATTGTCTTTCACCTTAGCGTCCGGAAAACGTTCGCCAATCTTTATCCTAGCGTCCATTGCCTGCCGTTTCTCTTGTCCTTCACGCTCCTCCGGAGTCATTTTCTTTTCACGCTCGGCCTCAAAACGCCGGGCCATTTGCCTCATTTTTTCTAATTTATCTTTCACCAATACATGCTGCGAAAACACAGGAGAAGCCTCGCTCATCATATCTTCTAATAGACTGTAATACATAGACACTTCTTCTAAAGATAACAGAAATACTCCCACCAAACTGTTTTGGTGTTCTTCTACAAAAGCGCGAATCGAATCCCTCTGTGCCAAATCTATCTCCACATTTCTCCGCCATATTGCAGCAAATGCAGTATCCCGTTTCAGTGCTTCTCTAAAACTCTCTCCGGATTTCTGGCTCATAACAAGTGAAATATTACTTTTCACTATTTGTTTGTTATTATTTATCACCGACTGCATTCCTTTCCAAGCCACATCCAAAGTATCATTCAGCGGCGTACCTCCTACGGTCCTTGTGGTAAGATTGATCACAATCTTTCCTTTTTCGAGAATCAACGGATAGGTTTCTCCATCCCTATCCTTAATAAGTGCAATATTCGGTGTCTGACGTACACCAGAAAAAGAGAACTTTCCTTTTTTCACTTTTGCACTGTCGAGAATGACTTCTTTGGCTTTCTCTCCATCATCCATCAGACACAAATACAACAATTGATTATTCAATTCCTCATCAGCAATACCTCGGATAGAGAATTTCTCTTGGGCAGAAGAAAATATAGCAATAGCACAAAACGTGCATAAAATCATAATTCGTTTTCTCATACGGAATAAGTTTATATCAAAAAAAACAGTTCACACTTATGTTCAATACCTGCTATTGTCATTTCAAATTCTAATAATCATTTAAACTAATAATAGATCTTCTTATTTTTCTTATCGGAAACGACCTGATAATCCTTCACCTCTATATTAAAAAATGATTTAAACTTTCCATCATCATTAGAAGGCAACTGTTCTTTATCTTTTTTGTGTGGCAACTCAAGAATATCTATTTCTTTCACACTTTTCTTCAGTTTCGGGAATAAAAGACTGATATAAATATATTTATGATTAAATCCTTTGACAGCCAACAGCCTCCCCATCGGAGCTCCACCATCATATCCCCGCACATTATACTCATCGCCACTTTTCTTATCGATAATCTTAAATCCTGGACTATAATACAACCATTGCCAATCCCAATAAATAGGTTGTATGAATGTCACTTTAGTATCATTCTTTCTCCTTTCAATCGAATATAAAGAAGGAGTTGTAGACCTCCCATTCTCATACGCTTTCTCATACACCTCTTCAGGAACTATAACTATACTATCGCTTGGAAGCATATAGGCTTGTGCATATAATTCTTTATCACGCTTCTGCTTTTGCTCATATTCTTTCAACCGCTGTTCACCTCTTTTTGCTCGTTCACTTTTCTCCGGCATTACCTCTTTGGACATCTCTGTATGGAGTTGCTGCACTAACAACGGCGTTGTCTCACGCATAACAATCAATGAAGCCTCTTTATATTTTTTACCTACGGGAGATTCATAAAATGCAGCAACAGCTTTTAATTCTTCCAATGTTAAATGCTTCTCATAAACAGGCATATACATTTCAAACATCTTATTTTCTACTTTCTCTTTCCAGTTTTTAGAGAACTCATTCCAATAAGCCTCATCCTTTTTCGGCGCATTCAATTTCATTATAGATGATAATCTCTGGAGAAAGTCATCCGTAGTAGTCGAAGTACCAGAAAAATCCATGATTTTCTTCAACGTTTCTTTGTACTCATCTGTCGCATTTGTATTTTGTGCAGAAGCTGGTAAAATTAAAGTAAACAGTGCAATTATACACATCGTTACTTTAGGAAGGAAAATGTTTTTCATAATTATCTAATTTCATTTATTTTGATTCCATATTTTATTTTGCATTTTTTACAAAGATACACATTAAATCTATATCATTTAATAGAATAGTACAATCAATGAGGCTACTATCCGGCTGCCCTGCAATGTATAGATAAACGAAATATCCCCTATTCATCGCTAATTATAACATTCATTCCCCTCTCTTATCAAAATGGCTTTGGACAATTCATTTCATCTTTTGATATGATATTATTATCTTTTTCTCACATACTTCGTTCATTTTTCGTAATTAACGCTATCTTTGCAATAGGTCGCTAAATCTAAATAAGACTTTCAAAATACATAATATACGAATATGAAAAAGATTTTATTTTTATATATCATTCATCTAGGATTTGCCCTACAACCCATACAAATTCAAGCTTGTTGTCTCGACAATGAGGCTGTTCTCGCCAATGGGACTGCCATTATTCTACAATCACCTAAAGTGGACAATACCAAAACCATTCAGTTCATCAAAGATTTCTACGCAAACTACGTTTTTGGAGCAAAGAATTATGTTCCGGCAGTAAAAAAGCATTGTACAGCCAAATTGCAAAAGCAGCTGAAAGATAACTACGAGTATGACGGCGAAGGATATGCGATATGGAACTTCCGAACAGGTATGCAAGACGGACCAAGCGACATATCTAAAGTAACATCAGTAACTGCATTGGGAAATGGTTTATACAAGGTCAATTTCATTGATATGGGAATAAAGGGTAACCGTACTTTGAAAATTATCGACGTAAACGGGACACTGAAGTTCGATGCTATTAAATAATCCCCTCTAAGCAGATATATTATCAATTTAACAGATAACTAAAAAAGCCTTACTATTCAATCAAACAATGAAAGTAAATCATCTATAAGACTACATCCTTCACCGCTTTCACCTTCTTCCTGAAACCTCCGTCCAAAACAAGAAAACGGGTGAAAGCGACCATGCAAAAGCCCTTCTATCACGCTTTCACCACTTTCACCGACATACTTCAAATCGGTAAGCGTCTCCGCGATGCCGTCTTGTTTTATTTGCCATTGTCTTCTACCTTTGCCCTCAAAAAAAAGACGGCTCCTCCTAATCTTCCTTATCCTTTGATTGTTGAAGACTACAAGCACCATCTTCGTAGTTTTCCTGACAGTTATTTGAGTTTTCAGTCTTTTTGTGAACTCTACAATGTCCGTGTTGAAAGTGTCCGTCAATGGATGCGTCGTCGTGGCATTGATCTCAGCGTATTATATTATGAAGTCTTGTTGAAACGTTCCACCTCTGCTCCCGCTTTTGAAATCCCCCAGACCTTTTACGGACGGCGTAAAACTTCCCGTCCGCCTGCTGAACAAGAGCCGGCTGCCGTGCAGGTTGTATCCTCCCCTGAAGTTTTAAAAGGCGTTTCCATTACATTTCCTGACGGCGTGACAGTCAATATCCGACAAGCCCATGCCACGGCATTGACCAAATTCATCGAATCCTATAACAAACTAAGTACCCAAAGCTATGTTCAGTCTGAATGAATACATTAGTTACTACCTTTATCCACGCTATATTGATATGAATAAAGGAATCGAATGCCTTTCTGAATTAATCCGCTCGCAGATGAATGCCAACCCCTTAAGCGGAGACGCTTTCCTGTTTTTCGGCAAGAAAAAAGACATGGTCAAAGTACTTCGCTGGGATACCGATGGATTTATTTTATATCAAAAACGATTGGAAGAAGGTACTTTTGAATTACCCCGTTTTAAGTCTTCTCAAGGGCTGTGTAAGCTTGAATGGGAGATCTTTTTTATGATAATGAAAGGCATCTCGCCGCGCTCAGTACTTCTGAGAAAACGTTTTAAAATCTAGCTTTTAACAGATTAACACATTGATATACAAATATTTAATCATGAACATAATTTATTTTACTAACATATTATCCGTATCTTTACACCATAAATTACAAACGGATAATAAGCTTGCTGGAGGAACAATTACGTTTTTCCAAAGAACAAAACAATCAGCTGCTTGATCAGAACAAGCGTATGTCCGAACAGTTGTCTGCCCAGTCGAACAAGGTCTTCCTTCTTACCCATCAGGTTGAAACTCTTACAGAAGCACTACAATCGCTTGAAAAAGCCTTTTCTGCAAAGGAAGCGTCTATGCAGAAAATGCAGAAGACTAACCAGGCATTAAGCAAACTGATAACTAAAAAATCAGAGAAAATAATCCCTATTCCATCCGCTGACGAACCGGTAGGGAACCGAAAGAAAAAAGCTCCCTCTCCAAAGGAACGCGGCAACAACAATGCCCGGCGTAAGGAATACTTTGACCTGGAGATACAAGAACATGACATCTATCCGTCCTGTCCCGGCTTCCAGCCCGAATTTGGGGAGTTTTTGAAGATAGTGGATCCATCCGCTACGAATATATCCCTCCCCGTTTCATCAAACATATTAACCACCAGTATTATTGCCGGTACATGGGAAATATTATAGCCGGGAGCCTGCCTGCCACGCCGTTGCTGAACTCCAATTATGATGCCTCTTTCATTGCCGGTATCCTGCAATTACGTTATATTTATTCCATGTCGGTGGAAAGAATCATCAAACTCTTTGCCGAAAACGGCTTCAAAATGAACAAGTCCACCGCACACGGGCTGATCCGGAAAGCGGCCCGGGTGTTTGATGTCCTGCAGGAAGTTCTGCACGATGCCGTCCACAAGGATGATTATCTGCATATGGATGAGACTTATCATACCATATTGGAAAAAGGAATCCAATCAAAGACCGGAAAGAATTCCTGCAAAGGATATATTTGGACAAATGGAAGAAGTAACGGCATCGCAGAGACGCTTACGCAACAAAGCAAGCCTCCTGACAGTAATTGTTTAAAAGAATAAATAGACTGTTTCATCATTTTCCTTATCTTGTGCTCTTGAATCACAAATATAAAAAGAATTTGTGAGATTCAGGCAGATTTTGGTGGACTAATTCAATTCGCCTGCTAAGTTCGGTAGCCCCACCCAGCTCGGAAAGCCTGAACCTGCGCGGTTCGGACTTCCGAGTTATCTTCCAAAAGGGATATACGGCACTTTGCATATCCACACGGGGTAAAGCCGGAGTCCGAACGATATAAAAGATTTGGTTATCCGGACTTCATTGACAAACAAATTGAACAAGCTGAAATCCAATTTGCCAGAAGCGGTTTGATGAAGATGTTTGCGGATAATAATCTTTATGTGGATTCTATCTTTCTCCTGTCAGAGATTGAATACAATCGACTTCTTCCTGTTGATAAGGTACTCCGGTAGAACGATAGATATCATGAAACCATAATTCCGGTTCTTCGCCTGACGAAATAACGTCATCCCAGGCAAAAATAGTATTTGTCTTTCCTGCAACAAATCCCCAATTGA